>Ga0335072_10013133_pt1 | contig 11810 bp, 5 predicted proteins | sample Lox_Sample_21_FD_206725 | JGI IMG/M metagenome (GOLD analysis project Ga0335072, IMG submission 206725) | Soil microbial communities from Loxahatchee National Wildlife Refuge, Florida, United States - Lox_Sample_2.1 | ecosystem: Environmental > Terrestrial > Soil > Wetlands | place: USA: Florida...
CATTTGTCGATGCTCCGTCGAACACGAGAAAGATCGACTTCGATCTGAGCCCGAAAATTGTAACTTTCGTGACCGGGGTCGTGACCGCTTTTCTTTCCCTGCTGTTCGCGCTGGGCATTGCCTCTCAATGGGACACCTATCTGCGTTTTCGTTACGGCGGACACTTCGGACTGCTGGACCCTCTCTTCAAGGTCGACGTCGGGTTTTATCTATTTCATCTCCCGTTCTACGAGCTGATCCAGGGCAGTATTGTCTACCTGTCGATCCTCGCCCTCGCAGTCGTGCTGGTGGTATATACGTCGTCGGGATTGCTGCGGCTCGGCCTAGGCCGCGAGCTGGTGGCCCATAGCAATGTCTCGCGGCATGTGTCTTTGCTTTTTTTCTTCCTGGTAGCGGACTGGGGATGGGGCTTTCTTCTGGATCGCTATGATCTCGTTTATTCGACCCTGGGCGTGGTTTATGGCGCGGGCTATACGGCAGCGCATGTGATCATGCCCATGCTGTGGATGATGTTCGGGTTATCGGTAGCGGCGGCCGCACTTCTGGCAGTCAACTTCTTCCGCCCACGCTTCAAAGCGGTGATGTTCGGCGCTGTTGTCTATGGTGTGCTGTATGTTACGGGAATCCTTGTGCTGCCGCAGTTATTTCAGAAGTTTGTGGTGCAGCCGAGCGAACTGAGCATGGAACTGCCTTACCTGAAGGATTACATTCAGTTCACACGCAAGGCGTATGGCCTGGACGCGATTCAGGAGACGTCGTATCCGGCGCTCCCCGATCTCACTTCCGACGTAATTGCCAGGAACCAGGACACGATCCAGAATATTCTGCTTTGGGACCCGAGGCCGTTGCTGCAGACCTATCAGCAGACGCAGGCGATCCGGCTCTACTACCAGTTCTATAACGTGGATGTGGGTCGCTACCATCTGCCTGACGGCTATCACCAGGTAATGCTCTCAACGCGCGAGCTTTCGCAGGAGCTTCCGGCGCAGGCACAGACCTGGGTGAACCAGTACCTGCAGTTCACGCACGGCTACGGGCTGGTGATGAGCTTTGCATCCCAGACCGTCGGTGGAGGCTTCCCCAAGTATTTACTGCAAAACATCCCGCCTGAATCGGACTATGGGCTGAAGATCACTGAGCCGGGCATCTACTACGGCGAAGTGATGCCGGGATATCGCATTGTTGCGACGGGCATTAAAGAGTTCGACTACCCGAAGGGCAATGAAAATGTCTATACCAGTTACACGGGCGACGGCGGTATTCCGCTGGACAGCCTTTGGAAGCGGCTTTTGTTCGCGTGGACGCAAGGCGACGCCAATATCCTGTTTACTTCCTATCTGCGGCCAGAGAGCAAGATTCAGATATGGAGAAGCGTGCAGGAGCGAGTGTCGCAGATTGCTCCCTTCCTGAGCCTCGATCGCGACCCCTACGCGGCGCTGAGCGACGGGAAGCTGTATTGGATCCAGGATGCTTATACGATCTCCGATAAATTTCCGTACTCCAACCTCTATACGGACGACTCGGGGGCGGAACTGAACTATATCCGCAACTCGGTAAAGGTCGTTGTGGACATGTATAACGGTACGGTTTCGTTCTACGTCATGGATCCCAATGACCCGGTGCTGGCAGTGTACCGGCGCGCGTTCCCGGGAGTTTTCAAAGACCTGAGCCAACTATCGCCGGACTTGAAGAGCCATCTGCGGTATCCAGAGGACCTGTTCGCGATCCAGACGCATGAGTACAAGACGTTCCACATGACGGACCCGCAGGTGTTCTACAACCGCGAAGACCTGTGGGGCTCTCCAAAGGAAGAGTACGAAGGCAACGTGCTCGCGATGGACCCGTATTACATCCTGATGAAGCTGCCGGGCAGCAACACGCTGGAGTATTTGCTGATGACGCCGTTCACTCCGCAGAACCGGGACAACATGATTGCCTGGGTGGCGGCGCGATGCGATTTTCCGGAATACGGAAAGATGATCTTTTATGAGCTGCCGAAAGACAAGCTGATCTACGGCCCGAACCAGATCGAAGCCATGATCGATCAAAACACGACCATCTCGCAGCAGTTGACTCTATGGGACCAGAAAGGCTCGCAGGTGATCCGCGGCAAGCTGGTGGTGATTCCCATTGAGAACTCCTTCCTGTATGTGGTTCCAGTGTATTTGAAGGCGGAAGGCACGAACTTTCCTCAGTTGAAGCGCATTATCGCGGTCGCAGCGGATCGGGTGGTAATGGAACCGACGCTCGACGGGGCGCTTGCCGACCTTTTCGGGGCGCAGCAGCCGCAAAATACGGGTGCGATAACAGCGGTCACCTTGCCGACGCAGCCACCGCCTCAGTTGGACGAAGCGCGAACGCAACTGGAAGCGGCACAGAAGGCGATAAAGCAGGGAGATTGGGAGAATTTCGGAAAGGCGATGCAATCGCTCAGTCGCCTGCTGAATGCAGGGAACAATAAGAATCCGAGTGGCGCGGCTCCAGCCAGCCATTGAGACAGAAAACCGAGACGGCGCCGAGGCGCGATCAAAGGAAAGTCTATGTTTCGTCGAAGGCTGCTTGTTTCTGTGCTGAGTATTCTTTTCGTGGGCATCCCGGCCGCGGCGCAGATGGGAGATCCGTCCGTCGGGCCGACGAAGATTCCGAACGAAGAGCTTGATCCAACGCGCAGCATCCAGGCGCCGGTGCTGGAATCGACGATTCATAGTCCGTTGCCCGAGCAGTACATCTGGACCAAAGAGGATGCTGTACCGAAGGGTTCGGCTGCCGCGGGCGGAGGGGTTTCTGGTCCCGGAGATGAATTAGCTCCCCATTATTTTCGACGGGCGTTCGAGGTGGAGTCTGTCCCGGCGAATGCGACGCTGTATGTTGCCGGGCCGCGCTCGGCCAATCTCTATCTCAACGGACAGCGCGTGGGCGGTTACCAACTGAACCTGGACTTCCCAATGGGCATCCGCGTATATGCGTGCGACGTGAGCGGTACTCTGCGCGCAGGAAAGAACGTGTTGGCCATTGAGGCTGTACGGGGACCCGACGTGGGTAGCGGATCCGACAACCGCCTGAGCATTCAGCAGACGGGCGGCGAAGTGCTGGCCGTAAAGATCGTGCCCGCGGTCAAGGGAGTGTTTGCTCCGCCGCTGGTGATGAGCGACGGCGAGTGGAAGGCATCGATGCAGGTTCCCGAAGGCTGGCAGAGTGCAACGTTTGATGATCGCGACTGGCAGAATGCGGACAGCCTGGGCGGCATTGAGAGCTCCATTGATCTTTTCCAATGGAATACCGATGCGGGAATGTACAACTGGCCGGGCTATGACGGCGTTTCGCCCTTCCTGGCACAATACCCTCTTGCTGCAGTCAGGATCAGCCGCGTTTACTTCGGCACGGGAAAGCTGAGCAACGTCGCGTCTCTTACGAATGGCGATGCTGCCGGAGCGGAATTCACGGCGGAGCTGCCCGAGGCTTCTGTGAGCGCTTATGACGCGCCGCAGATCCTGCTCGACTTTGGGCGCGAGGTTGTGGGACGGCTGGAGCTTCAATCCGACTCGGATGAACCGGGTGATGTGACGGTGCAATATGGCGAGTCGGAGGCGGAAGCGCTGCACGATCCTTACCTGGGAATCGATCCGCTGCACATTGCGCCGCACTCAACTGCCTACGGGCCGAAGAGCGCCTTTCGCTATGCGCTAGTTCGCTTCACGGGCGGCAGAGACGTTCGCTACAAGACGGTTCGCCTGGCAGGGATTGATTATCCGGTGACCTATAAAGGATATTTTTCTTCGTCCGATCCGGAGCTGAACCAGATGTGGACGATTGGCGCTTACACGGCGCACCTGTGCATGCAGGATGACATCTGGGACGCGCCCAAGCGGGACCGCGGGCGCTGGATGGGGGACCTGGAGGTAAGCGGACGAACCATCGAAGACGCGTTCGACGACCATTTCCTGATGGAGCAGACGCTCGATCGGCTTCTGGGGACGGCGCCGATCAACAAGGATGTGAACGGGATTCCCGGATACTCGGCATTCTGGGTGATCGGCGAAACGCAGTATTACAAACACACCGGGTGGATCGAGCAGCTCGAATCGACGCACACGCGGCTGGTGGAGTTGCTCGATTACATGGAGACGGAGTTAGACTCGCGTGACCTGTTTGCGGACACGAATCACGCGTGGCCCTTTGTGGACTGGTCACCGGAGTTGAGCGGGGATACTGCAGAGGCAAGGCGCGCAACCCAGTTTGAGTTTTACGCCGCCTTCCGCGATGGGGCGTACCTGCTGCGGCAGCTGCACGACACCAAGAACGCTGACCGGTTCCAGAAGCGCGCCGATGCGATGAAGGCGGCAGCGCAGCGGTATCTGCTCGATTTGTCGGGCTCCTTCGGCACGCGGTGGCAGACTAATGCCTATGCTGTGCTGTCGGGAGTTGCCGATGCTTCGCAGTATCCGGCGATCTGGCAGAATGCGTTCTCCAATGTGGGGTATGTGAAGTACAACGCGCTGATCATTACGCCGTATTACAACTATTATCTTGTGAGCGCGATGGCGAAGATGGGGCACCGCGAGGCGGCGCTGGATTGGATTCGGCAGTACTGGGGCGGCATGCTGAATGAGGGCGCGACCAGCTTCTGGGAGGGTTACGACCCGGCCTGGTATAAGGGTTCCGATTTTCACGCCTCGCTGCAGGCCGATAATATGTCCGGTTATCGCGTGAGCCTTGCGCATGGATGGTCGAGCGGAATTACTCCGTGGCTGATGGAACAGGTGCTGGGCATACAGGCCCGTGCGGCCGGTTTTTCGGAGGTGGACGTTCGGCCGGACTTGATTGATCTTCAATGGGCCAAAGGAGCGGAGCCTACGCCGCATGGGATGCTGGGGGTTGCGATCCGCAAGAACACGGGCGAGGCGGTCACGATCGATCTGCCTCCGGGGATTACCGCCCATGTCTCGATTCCAGTGCCGAGGGCGAATGCCGAGGTGCTGGTCAACGGCAAGGTAGAACCGAGCAACCCGGCTGAGGACGGCAAGCGTGCGATCGTAACGCTGACCGCGGCAGGACATTACGAGATTGAGGGCCGCTGAATTCATTCCTTATGCAGATGATGTGGAAGGGACGACTGAGCCCCAATGAATAAGCCGGGAGCACGACTGATCGGCGTGAAACCGTCGATCTATGCAGGAGCGTCGCGCCAAGAGATGGGGCGCAAGGCGGCGAGCGACATTGCCGAGGAATTGCGGCGGCGGCTGACGCGGCAAGATGGCGTGCGCATGATCTTTGCTGCTGCGCCCAGCCAGGCAGAGATGCTGCAGGCGCTAAGGGAAGAATCCGGCGTTGATTGGGCGCGTGTCACTGCATTCCATATGGATGAGTACCTGGGGCTGGCAGAGAATGCGCCGCAGCGGTTTGGATTGTGGCTGCGACGTGCCATTTTTGACAGACTGCCCTTTGCCGCGACCCATCTGATCGAGCCCGGAGACGATCCTGAAATCACAGCGGCGGAGTATGCAGGCAAACTCGCTGAAGCACCGATTGATCTCGCCTGCCTCGGGATAGGAGTGAATGGGCATCTGGCGTTCAATGATCCGCCTGCCGACCTGAACGATCCCGCGCCGGTAAAGGTTGTGCGTCTGGACGCGGCGTGCCGGCAGCAACAGGTCGATGACGGATGCTTTGCTTCGATAGAAGAGGTTCCGGAGCGTGCGTTGACGCTGACGATTTCGCGCTTGCTGGCGGCGGACCGCCTGTATTGCTGCGTTCCGGGAGCGGTGAAGCGCGAGGCAGTGCGAAAGGCGCTGCAGGAGCCAATTGGTCCGGCGTGTCCGGCGACGGCACTGCGTCTTCATCCCCACTGCACACTGTATCTCGATCCTGACTCTGCTCCAAATGGCCCGGAAACCTGAGAGCCGGTGCTGTGATGCAGACATTGCCGAATGCGAATCGATGCAGCCGTCAAATTTTTGAATTGCCCTGTTGAAGTTGGTATAAGTGCACGGGAGACAATTCGCGGAAACGATTGAGCGAATATCATGCGCGTGCTGTGCAGCGACGGCGGTGGAGCGCGGAGCAAACCATAGAACCAGATCCTTGGGAGGGACGGAATGTCGACATCGAGACGGGATTTTCTGAAGACAACGATTATTGCAGGAGCGGGTGCGGTGCTGCCGCCGGTGTCGGCTCTGGCTTCTGCGGGCGACTCTCCGGCGCCACAGGAGACAGGATCGGGAGCGCCTGCGGAGGGTTCTGCGAGCGCGGAGTACTCGCGCGGCATTGGGGTCTATCCCGGCGCTCCGAGTGAGGACTTCAGCCCGAACCTGGTGGTCGACAACGCGACGTACCGCAATCTTGCGCTGCTCCGTCCCGCATATCACTCAAGCAGCTACGACTACAACCTGACGGCACAGCTGGTGACGGACGGAATCAAGGACACGCGTGTGCCGGACTGGGTGGCAGTATCGGTGAGCCCGCTGGAATCGCTGCCGATCAATGAGCGCGAGACTTTGCTCGACCACTGGCCGGCCAACCTGATGGAAGTACCGGGCGCCAGTCCTTCGATCCAGATTCAACTCGGCGGCGGAACTGTGCCGGAGGTCGACCGGGTGACGGTGTTTGTGGCGATGCCTCCGCAGATCGAAGCAGCGACGATGAAGTTTGTCGTTTCAGTGTCGGACGACGGGCGGACATGGGAGGAGATGGGCAGCGCGAGCGGGCCGGAGGCTATTTCCGCCGTAAATTATCCGCCAGAACTGGCGAGGTCGGCGAAGTTGTACAACCCATCGATTTCGCTCAGCCAGCCGTGCACGAAGCGGTATTACAAGGTTGATCTTTCAGCGAAGCTGCCGGAGGAGATGACGGGACCGTTTGTTACGGTGTGGCGGGCGGGTCAGGTAGCATTCTACCGCGGCGATACGCGGGTGGAGGTAGGCGGGCCGTACTCGTTTACGAGCGCCTGGATGAGCGCGGGGCTGGCAGAGGAGTGGGTGTATGTGGACCTGGGCGCGCGATGCAGCTTTGACCGGGTGGCGCTGTACTGGATTTCGCGGGCAGCGGAGGGGTCGATCCAGGTTTCGGATGACGCGGAACACTGGCGGGATTTGCAGTCGCTGAATGGAAGAACGGGACTAGTGGACGACATCCGACTGGCGAGCCCGGCCCAAGCGCACTATGTGCGCGTGTTGATGACGCGACCGACGGGAGCGCAGGGGTACATCCTGAGCGAGATTGAAGTGCACGGACGCGGAGGGCCGGTGGCGAAGGCGCACGCGGCGGCGACTGCAGGCGAGGACGGGCGAGTGAATCTGGCCGGCGGCGACTGGCGGGTGCAGCGAGAGAACCTTGTGTCTGGCGACGGCGAGGCATTGGCGAAGGCAGGGTTCAAGGATGATGGGTGGGTTGTGGCGACCGTGCCGGGGACGGTGCTGACTTCGTATGTGAATGTGGGTGCGCTACCCGATCCAAACTTTGGGCAGAACCAGCTTTATATCTCCGACTCGTTCTTTTATTCGGACTTCTGGTACCGGAGGGAGTTTGAGGCTCCGGCGCTGGGCAAGGACGAGGTGGCGTGGCTGAACTTTGACGGCATTAACTGGAAGGCCGATGTCTATCTGAACGGCGAAAAGCTGGGACGGATCGAAGGCGGCTTTATGCGGGGACGGTTTGATGTGACCGGAAAGCTGCTGCAGGGGAAGCCGAACGCGCTGGCGATTCGCATTGAGAAGAATGCGACGCCGGGCAGTTGCAAGCAGAAGACATACGAGAGCACGGGCAAGAACGGCGGCGCACTGGGCGCAGATAATCCGACGTATCACGCTTCGATTGGATGGGACTGGATTCCCACGATCCGCGGAAGGAATACGGGGATATGGGGCGATGTGTTTCTGGCGGTGACCGGGCCGGTAACGCTGGAGAAGCCGTTTGTAACCACGACGCTTCCCTTGCCCGGTACCTCAAGCGCGGATGTGAGTATAGCTGTGGACCTGGTGAATCACCGCGCGAAGCCGGTCTCCGGCGTGCTGCGCGGGCGGTTCGGCGATGTGAAGTTCGAGCAGAAGGTGAAACTGGAAGGCTCGACAACGCAGACAGTGAAGCTGGACGTGACGACGCACAAGGAGCTAAAGCTGCAGAATCCCGAACTGTGGTGGCCGGCGGGTTATGGCGAGCCGCACCTGTATGACGTGGAGCTTGCGTTTGAAGAGCATGGACACACGGTCTCCGACAAGAAGTCGTTCAAGGCCGGCGTGCGGCAGATGAGCTATAGCGAGGAAGGCGGCAAACTGCGCATCTGGGTGAACGGGCGGCGGTTTGTTGCGAAGGGCGGCAACTGGGGCTTTAGCGAGTCGATGCTGCTATATCGCGCGCGCGAGTATGACACGGCGGCGCGCTACCACCGCGAGATGAACTTTACGATGGTCCGGAACTGGGTTGGCCAGATCGGTGACGAAGCGTTCTATGAGGCCTGCGATCGGAACGGCATTATGGTGTGGCAGGACTTCTGGCTGGCGAATCCGTGGGACGGGCCGATTCCGAATGACGATGCCATGTTCATGAAGAACGCGCGGGACCTGCTGATGCGGATTCGGAACCACGCGTCGATCGGGCTGTACTGCGGACGGAATGAGGGCTATCCTCCGGCGCCGCTGCAGGCGGGGCTGATTCAAGCGATCAAGGAACTGCATCCGGATATCCAGTACATCGGTAGTTCGGCGGATGACGTGGTAAGCGGCCATGGGCCGTATATGGCGCTGCCGACGAGCGCGTATTTCCGGCTCGCGGACCCGAAGCTGCATAGCGAGATGGGCATGCCGAATATTCCGCCAATTGAGAGCCTGCGGCTGATGATGCCGGAGAAGGCGATGTGGCCGCAGGGGCTGGATTGGGGCCTGCATGACTTTACGCTTCAAGGCGCGCAGGGCGGACGGACGTTTCTGGCGATGATTGCCAACAGTTACGGCGGAGCCAAGGACGCGGAAGAGTGGGTGACGCTGGCGCAGTTTGTGAACTACGACGGCTACCGGGCGATGTTCGAGGCACAGAGCAAATACCGGATGGGGCTGCTGCTGTGGATGAGCCATCCGTGCTGGCCTTCGTTTGTGTGGCAGACGTACGACTACTACTTTGAGCCGACAGCGGCGTACTTCGGATGCAAGAAGGCCTGCGAGCCGCTGCACATCCAGTGGAACCAGTACACGGATGAGATTGAAGTGGTGAACTACAGCGGGGGCGATCAGCATGGGCTGACGGGGCAGGCGGAGATCCTGAATACGGACGGCAGCCGGATGTGGACGAAGTCGGCGGCGCTGGACAGCAAAGAGGACAGCACGGTGTCGTGTTTCAAAATGCAGTATCCTGCCGGGCTGAGCGCGGTGCATTTTATGCGGCTGACGCTGACGCAGGGCGGGAAGGTTGTTTCGACGAACGACTACATGCGCGGGAATAACCTAAACGATTACCGCGCGATCCGCGAGCTGGCCAATGCGCAGGTGCAAACATCGACAAGCGCAACACAGCAAGATGACCTGTGGCAACTGACGACGCAGCTCAAGAACACGTCCGCGTTCCCCGCGTTGATGGTGAGGCTGAAAGTGGTGCGGGAGAAGAGCGGAGACCGGATTCTTCCGGCCATCTATGACGACAACTACATCACGCTGATGCCGGGAGAGCAGCGGACGATCACAACCGAGCTCAATGACGCGGACACGCGCGGGGAAAAACCACGCATGATGGTCGGCGGGTTCAACGTGAGCGCGGTATAAGGCCGACAGGACGAAAAAGTTCAGGGGCGCTTGCGAGACTGCTGCTGTTGCTGCTCAATCTGCTGGAGCTGCAGGATGGGCGAGGCGGGAGGTGGTGGCTCAAGCGCACGCTCGATATGAACGGACCAGTCTTCGGGGATGGGCCAGTCTTCGTCAGTATGCGGAGCGGTTGCGTGCTCATTGACCTGCACAGCGACGCGCAACTCGTTTGAGGTGCGTCCGCGGTATACGCCGCGGGTTGGTGGAACGTCGTCGTAGTCGCGACCGAGGGCGGTGCGAATGTGGGACTCGTGGGCGAGAAGATCGTTGGTGGGATCGAAGCCGACCCAGCCGAGATGCGGCAGGAAAGCATCGATCCAAGCGTGCGTTGCGCTTTCCACGGAGCGCACATGGTCCGTCGGGCGGTGGTGGAGATATCCGCTGACATAGCGACAGGGGATGCCGAGGTGGCGCACGAGCGCGATCATGATGTGCGAAAAATCCTGGCATACGCCTTCGCGCCGCTCGATGGCCTCGTCGATCGGCGAATCGACGCGAGTGCTGCTGGGCACGTAAGCGATGGCATCGTGCAGGCGGGTATTCAGCTCGCGCAGGAGCGTGAGGGGATCGTCGCGGCGAACGGCTCCCAGCTCCTCGGCCAGCTTTAAGAGGCTGGGCGTGGGCCGGGCGAATTTGCTGGGCAGAAGCATCTCCCAGTAGTCGCCGTCGCGGACGATCGCGTCGAGCTCCTGCCAAGAAGATGGGGCAAGAGCTTCGGGAATCGCCGAGAGTTCCTGCAATTCGACCAGCGCGCGGCCGATGATGACCAGCTCGCGGTGCTGGCTGGGAATATCGAAGTGATGGACGTTGTTGCCGAGATGGTCGCGGTAGGAGAAGACGCGGCAGCGCGGGCTGACGGAGAGCGTGAAGCTGAAGCAGCGCTGATTGGTGTCAGTCCGGGGATGAATGCGCACCTCCATCAGCGATTCGCTGACGGGATGGTCGTATTCGAAGCGGGTCATGTGCCGGATGGAATAAAAGTTCATCAAGATTCTCCCTTAAACCGCCAGCGCCGTATCGACGGAATAGCTGATGTAGAGCCGGTAGATCAGCTCCTGAATGATGCGGCATTGTCCGAGGACATCGTGCAGATAGGCAGCGGTGTCGCGGGCGAGGATTTCATCGATTTGCGCGAAGCTGAGGGATGCCTGCAGGCGCCCGGCGCGGCGCACCAGGTCCTCAGAAGAAGAGCGGCGGCCTTCGCGTTGGATTCCGGTGAGGGATTCAACCAGACAATTGACGGAGTACCGCAGCGAGTGCGGGAAGAGCGGGCTGAGCAGGAGAAATTCGAGGACTCGTCCGGGCGTGAGGTCCGCCGTATATATGGTGCAGAAGGCCTCAAACGCAGTACAGCAGCGCAGCAGGCCCACCCATTCGAGGTACTGGGTGGAGTCGATCATGCCCTCGGGCGCGCTGAACGGATGGCGGTAGTAAAGCTCGAGCAGGGTTGCGATGGCGCTGGAGCGTTCCATATAGCGGCCGGCGCGAATGAACTGCCAACCCTCGCCATGGGGCATGGTGGTGTCGGTTACCCCTTCAAAGAGGTGAAGGCCATCCAGCAGCGTCTGCAGCAGGTCGGATAGGGTGGCGTAGCCGCGCGGGGCGCGCATTTCAGCTGTTCGGTGGTAGAGACGGTTCAGCTTTTGCCATTGTTCGCTGCTGATTTCGTCCCGAACCTGGCGGGCGTTTTCGCGCGCGGCTCCAATGGAGGCGGATACGGACGCGGGGTTGGAGACGTCAAAACACATGGCATCGACCAGATCGTCGAGCTTGCGATCATGCAGGCTGTCGGGAACCGCGAGCGCGATCATCAAGCGCTGCAGGCGATCATCTGTTTTGGAGGCGGGGCCTTCGAGCATGAGGTTGAGATTGACGTCGAGCACGCGAATGGTGTGCTCGGCGCGCTCCAGATAGCGTCCGATCCAGTAAAGGCTGTCTGCGACTCGTGAAAGCATCTGTGTCGTTTTCCCCCGTTATGACTCGAGCACCCAGGTATCTTTGCTGCCGCCGCCCTGCGATGAGTTG
>Ga0335072_10013134_pt1 | contig 11809 bp, 7 predicted proteins | sample Lox_Sample_21_FD_206725 | JGI IMG/M metagenome (GOLD analysis project Ga0335072, IMG submission 206725) | Soil microbial communities from Loxahatchee National Wildlife Refuge, Florida, United States - Lox_Sample_2.1 | ecosystem: Environmental > Terrestrial > Soil > Wetlands | place: USA: Florida...
ATTGGGGGAATGCCGTGCGCGGGTACAAATCCCGCCACCATCCAATTTTACTGTGCCGTTAACATCCTGTCCATGCCACTTGCTACCAAATCATGCATGGGTTGCGGACGGAGAGAGCCCTGACATTAGTTATCCGTCATTTCATAACTAAGCCACCCATCGCTACAAGATAACGTAGCAAAACCGCGGTGGATCGCCTCCCATCGACAGCGGCTTCCATACCGCCGCACCCGCCGTTCATCACAATTTCACGGCCTTTCGTCACCAGGTAACGAATATTTCGGCGGCTGTCGATATCCGTTCCCTCCCGCCAGCAGAATGGTAATCGATGTGCTAATAGCTCTATCGTTGCCCCATGCTGTTAGTGTCGAGTTGCCCAGAACCCGTACAACGGGACATTTTCTGTAGAGTCTGCGGTTCCCCACGAGCCCTCTCTCGCTTCCCCCACTCGCCACTCGACTCCATCGGGACACTGGTCTTTCCCACCCACGGCCAAATCACTCCTGTTCCGGAGGAACGTATGAATTCCCGACGCAATACCTTGTTGCTGTTTCTGCTCGCCTTCTGCCTACTGTGGGGATCGCCTCGAGCCAGCGCTCAGAACGTGTACGCCACCATCCACGGCACCGTTACTGACGCCAGCGGCGCAGTTGTTCCCAATGCTGCGGTCAGCGCGCTGAATACCAGCACCGGCATCGCGACCAAAGCCACCACCGACGCCCAGGGCTATTACACCTTCCCGCAGCTGCAGACGGGCGGCCCTTACGCAATTACTGTTCAGGCCACCGGGTTCAAAAAGTTCCAGCAGACCGGCGTCATGCTCACGGTCAACGCGAGTCCCGAGGTCGACGCCTCTCTCACCATCGGCTCAACGGGTGAAACCGTCCAGGTCGAGGCCGCCGCAATCCAGGTCGAAACCGCTGAGACCCAGCTCAAGACCGACATCGGCTCCCAGGAAATTGAGCAGCTTCCACTGCTTGGCCGCGATGCCTCGCAGCTGGAAAAAACGGCGCCCGGCGTTATGGAATCCTCCGACCGGTTTGGCACCTTCTCCGCCAATGGCGCGCAGACCCAGCAAAGCGACTACCTTCTCGACGGAGCCGACGTCAACGACATCGCTCTTCAGGACAACGGAATCGTTGTTAACCCCGATGCTCTGGGTGAAATCGCAGTCGTCTCGAATACACTCAACCCGGAATACAGCCGCAATTCCGGAGCCATCATTAACGAAACGCTCAAGACCGGCACCAACAGCTTCCACGGCGAAGGCTTCGAGTTCTACCGCGATACCTTCCTGACCAACGGCAGCTACTTCTCTCCCACCCGGCCCGAGTTCCATCAAAACGTATTTGGTGGCACCCTCGGTGGCCCTGTACTCAAGAACCGCCTCTTCTTCTTCACCGCTTACCAGGGACTCAGAAGGCGCACCGGCACCACAGCCAATTCCTACGTCTTCAGCCCCGCGCAGCGTAGCGGCGATTTCAGCGCCGATGCCAATCTGGCTACCAGTGCCACGAACAGCGCCGGTCTTTCCAGCAACCCGATGCCGTTCGCCGTGGCTGGCTGCGCCGCCGGCACCGCATGGAACGCCTGCCCCGCCTTCGCCGGCGGAACCGTCAATATCCCAACGACTGAATGGAATCCGCTGGCCCTCAAGCTGTTCAACACCTACGTTCCCCAATCCAATACTCAGCAGGGCGGCGCCTACCTTTACGACTTCAATACGGCCGATACCGGCAAACAGGACCAGGGAATCATCCGCGTCGACTTCCATCCTGCTGTCAACGACGTGCTGTGGGCATCGACCATCTTCCAGTCGGCACCTGAAGGGTTCACGCTGCCCTTTGGCGGCTCTTCACTTCCCGGCTTCGGCATGGTCGAGACGGCTCATATCAAGATCTTCAACGCCGATTACACTCACACCTTCAATTCCAGTACGCTGAACGATCTCCGCGTCGGCTATTTCCGCTTCAACTTTAATGCTGTGAACCCCGCGACTGTGACTGCACCGTCGAGCGTAGGCTTCAACATCACCCCTCAGGTGGCTGCCTCCGGTTTGCCCAACATGGGCCTCACCGGCTACTTCACGCTCGGCTTCAGCTTTGAAGGCCCGCAACCCCGCAAAGACACCAACCTGCTGGCCTCCGACACCTTCACCAAAATCATCGGCAACCACAGCATGAAGTTCGGCGTCCAGTACGAGCAGTTCGGCGTCAACAATCCCTACTATGCCGACAACAATGGCGTCTTCGACTACTCCGGCGGCGGCGCTTACAGCTCCGGCGATCCTGCCATCGACTACGTTCTCGGCATTCCCGATACCTACACCCAGGCCTCGGGCAGCATCATCGATGCAATCTCGCACGAGTACTACGCCTTCGCGCAGGATAGCTGGAGAGCACGCAACGACCTCACTGTGAACTACGGCATCGGTTGGGATGCGGAATCGCCCTGGGCCAATCATCAGTACGCCGGCCACGGCATCACCTGCTGGACCCTCAGCAACACAACCTCCGCCAACGTCTATCCCGGCGGACCTCCGGGACTGCAGTACGCCGGTGACCCTGGTTGCACAACGAACGGCCTCGCCTACACGCGCTGGAACCACTTCGCCCCACGCATTGGCTTCGACTGGTCTCCCAGCAATGGTCCTGAAAAACTGATCGGCACTCAGGGCAGCCACCAGCTCGCGATCCGCGCCGGCTTCGGCATGTTCTTCAATCGCGATTCCGAGGAAGAAGCTCTCCAGAACCTCTCTTCTCCCCCGTATTTCTTTGAATCTCGCGGCGCGGCCGATCTGGGTGGAAGCCCGGCGTTCCAGAACCCGTTTGCCGACGTAACCGGCGATCCCACGGTTTCCGAAACCAATCCCTTTCCCTACCACCTTCCTGCTTTCGGACAGCCTCTCAACTGGCCCAACTACGCTGAGGCAGACTTCAGCAACGTCGATAAGAACTATCTCCCCTCTTACGCCTATAACTACAACCTGAACGTCCAGCGTGAGCTGCCTGGTCGCATGGTTCTTCAGATCGGCTACGTCGGCTCCCTCGGACGCAAGCTGCCGCGCGTCACCGAAGGCGATCCCATCACCGCTGCTGGCCACGCTGCCTGCCTCGCCGATTCGACCTGCTCGAGTCACGGTGCGCTGCAGCATCTTTTCTATCCACAGAACGCTGCGCAACCTGCAACGGTTCCCGGAAGCACGATTCCCTGGTACCTCAGTGTTGGCGACCAGCTCTCCAACGGCGCGTCCAGCTACAACTCTCTCCAGGTGAGCCTCGAAAAGCAGACCTCGCGCGGCCTCTACTTCACTCTCGCCTATACCTACGGCCACTCCCTCGACAACGGCTCCGGCTATGAGTCGTCGACTGGCGGCAGCTCTCCCAATGCGGCCGGCGGCGAAAATGGCCGCCCCGTCAACTTCATCCCTGGCTTCCAGTCCCTCAACTACGGAAGCTCCGACTTTGACGCACGCCAGCGGTTTGTAGCTCTGTATAACTACCAGGTGCCTTTGCTGGCTTCTATGCGCGACAACCGAATCGTGAATGAAGCTCTGGGCGGCTGGCACGTCAGCGGTACAACGACTCTTCAGACCGGCTTCCCCGTCACCATCAGTGCCGGCGGCAGCTTCAACTCCCTCTGGTGCGACGAGTTTACCTATTACGGTTGCCCGGATGTGCCCAACATCTCATCCACTCATGTGCACCTCTACAGCAACCCGCGCACCAGCCCGGGCAACGCGTGGTTCGACACCTCGGTCTTCTCGCCGGAACCGCTGGGGACCTTTGGCAACACACCACGCAACTTCTTCCATGGGCCCGGCTTCAACTACACCAACCTCGAACTGTACAAGGACTTTCGTCTGAAGAAAGAGACCCAGTACATCGAGCTGCGCCTCGAGTCCTACAACGTCTTCAACCATCCCAACTTCGCCATGCCGGACGGTAATATCAACGATCCCGGCTTCGGCCTCGTCACCAACGTGATTCAGCCAGCGGCCTTCGGCGGTCAGTCCACCGACCCCCAACCCGGACGCGCTGTTCAGCTTGCCGGCAAATTCTACTTCTAGCCAGTGACAAGACAGCGAGGGTCTCCGGACCTTCGCCCAAGCCAGAGAAGGGCCGCTTCGGCGGCTCTTTTCTTTTGACAACGACGCCCGTCCCAAACCCACCTCTCTCGTCACTCCCCGCCCCGGCGAGAACCAGAACTCAGTACCCTCTTTTCCCTTGCCGCCTGCACCGCCGTTTCAGCTACACTGAGTGCTCGCGCGATGAACCCGTTCTCCATGCACGTCGACAATCTCGCGTCGATCAAGGACGATATGGTGGCCTTCATTGAAGGTCACGGCATTCGCCGCGCGCCCGCTCACGCCGGCGATGACCTGCCCGTCATCTACTGGGAAGACGAGAACAATCCCGACAGCTGGAAAGACTTCGTCGAAACCGCCAAAGCCGCCGGTGCCACCTTCATCACCATGAGCGACATGGTGCTGGAGAAAGAGGACGTCGAACTGCTCATCGAAGAAGTCCAGGAAGAGGACTACGAGATTCACTCCACCACTGGAAACTCGGAGATCGACGAGGCCCAGTCGCTCGTCAGCCACGTCGGCAAAGTTGGGCACCTGCAGCTCGGCTTCCCTCATCAGGGCATCATGTTCGTTTTCGAAACATCGACCGAGTGGTACGAGCGCTACCAGCAGCTGCTCGATTCGGTCGGCGACCTCAGCAACATCGTCTTTGAGGATGAGGACGAAGACGAGCAGCCCTGAGTCAATGCCCCATCCCCCCTCGGATGAAGTCATAGCTGCTCCGGAGCCCTTCACCTCTCCTGCTGAACCGGTCCGCCTCCGCCCTGCACAGCGCTGGATTCTCAACCCCTGTCGCACCGATGAAGCCGCAGCCCTCGCCCGCACCGCTGGTATTCCGCCCATCGTCGCCGAACTCCTCATCGCCCGCGGCATCGCAACAGCCTCTGACGCCGATCTCTTCCTCCACCCGCGCATCGACCACCTCCTCGACCCCTTCACCATGCTCGGGATGGATCGCGCCGTCTCTCGCGTCCGCCAGGCGATCGCCGCGCACGAGCCCATCCTCATCTACGGCGACTACGACGTCGACGGCACCACTGCCACCGTCCTGCTGAAGACCGCCATCGAAATACTCGGCGGCACCGTTCGCTTCCATATCCCGCATCGCCTCCGCGAAGGCTACGGCATGCAGCGCGAGATTCTGGAGATTGCCGCGCGCGAAGGCATCCGCCTCGTCATCAGCGTCGACACTGGCATTCGCGCCTTCGCCGCCGCCGACGCCGCTGCTGAGCTCGGCCTCGACCTCATCGTCACCGACCATCACCTCCCCGAAGCCGAACTCGGCGTTCCGCGCGCGCTCGCGGTCCTCAATCCCAACCAGCCCCGCTGCGGTTACGCGTGCCGCGATTTATGCGGCGCCGGCGTCGCATTCAAACTCTCCCAGGCGCTCCTCGAAGGCTGGGATCTCGAACGCGCCCGCACAAAAATCCTGCCCTCGTTCCTCAAGATGCTGGCCATCGCCACCGTCGCCGATGCCGTCCCCCTCCTGGGCGAAAACCGTGTCTTCGTCGCCCTCGGCCTCGCAGAATTGCGCCGTCCCGTCGGAGTCGGACTGCGTGCACTGATGCGTGAAGCCCAAATCGACCCCGCCCGCCGCCCCCTGACGCCTGTCGACATCGGCTTCCGCCTCGCGCCCCGCATCAACGCCGCCGGCCGCATGGACGTCGCGACCGAAGTCATAGAGCTCTTCACCACTAAAGACAAAGCCCGCGCCGGCGATCTCGCCGCAAAACTCGAACGACTCAACCAGGAACGCCGCGCTGCCGAGGCCGCCATGCTCGCCGAAATCACCCAGCGCCTCGACCAGACATGCTTCCGCGATTCCCGCTGCATCGTCATGGACGGCGACGGCTGGCACCGCGGAGTCATCGGCATCCTCGCCTCCCGCATCGTCGATCAGACTGGCAAGCCTGCACTCGTCGTGACGCGCGAAGATGGCGAGGCCTACGGCTCCGGGCGTTCCATCCCAACATTCCATCTCCTCGAAGCGCTCGAGAGCTGCCACGAACTCTTCACCCGCTTCGGCGGCCATGCGCACGCCGTCGGCTTCTCACTCCCCGCTGATCGTGTCGAAGATCTCCGCTCGCGCCTGCGCGACTATGCCGCGCTGCGCCTGCGCGAAGAAGACCTCGGCAATCTTCTTGAATGCCACGCAGAATTACCACTCGACCAGATCAACGGCCAGCTGTTCTCCTGGCTGCGGCGCCTTGAACCCTACGGTATGGGCAACGAAGAACCGGTTTTCATCGCGCGCAACGTACGCGTTATTGCACCGCCGCTCGTCATGAAGGAGAAACACGTCCGCCTGCGGGTGAACCAGTGCAGCACTTTTTCCGCCGTCGGCTGGAACCTCGCCGATCGCGTGCGCGAACTCAATCTGGGCCCGGACTCGATCGTCGACCTTGCGTGGCGTCTGCGCGAAAACGACCACCCCGAATTCGGTGGCCTCGAGCTGGAAATCGCGGGGCTGGCGCAGGCACTGCAACCTTAAAAGCCTGATCGGTTCCGCTTCGCAATGGCGCCGGAACTTCGCCCCGCCTGCCCGCCCCTCGCAGTTCATTCCAGGTGCTTCACAACCTCTATCGGAGCCGGTCCCGTTTTTCCGCTGAGAAGCCAATCGAGAGGTTTGCGGATATCCTCTTCGCGCGCCTGGCCGAGCACGCGGGAGATCACCTCGCCTTGCTGGTCGAGGATAAGAGTCGCCGGCAGTTCGTTGCCGAGAGAGGCACGTTGAAGCATGTCAAGGTCCGCGCCCAGCCAGACCTCCATTCCGAGATGATTGTCTGCAACGAACTTTCCCACCGCGGCACGATTCTTCCAATCGTCTGCGGAGACAGCAACAAAGCGAACTTTCTTTTCTCCATATTCCTGGCTCAGACGAGTGAGCATCGGCAGCTCTTCGCGACAGGGGCCACACCAGGTGGCCCAGAAGTTGACCACAGCAATGGATCCGCGCAGCTCGGCGATCTTTCTTGTCTTTCCCGCCTGATCGGTTAGTTCCAGGTTCGGTGCCCGTTTGGCCTGTGCTGAAGGAAACAGCGACAGAGCGACGAGCGATACAAGGACGGAAGCGGATAAATAAGCAGGAAGTTTCATAGGCTATTTCGGCTCAGGTTCAGGGGCCCTAGAAAACAGAGCCCCGGGAAACCAATCGATTGAACCCGCGCTTGTCGTGGCTCAGAACCGGTGGGTCCAGCCGGCAAGCCACACATACTGGGCAAAGGCGGCGTCCCCATGCGTATGGTAGACCGAGTCGGGATAGCTCGACGTACGGTCACGATGCACCGCTTTGTAAACACCAGCCTGCAGCAGGTTTCTGCCGTGGGAGTATTCGATCCCAGGTCCCAGGGTCACAGCGTAACCCGGCCGGCGAAAGCCGTCGTTGCTGACGGGGAAAAGATTATTCGCCGGCACGCCTTCCCACCGAGGACCGAACGTAGCGCCAAGACCGTGTTCGTGCAAAACGGGAAAGATGACGCCGGCCTCGGCCAGGTACTGGTCCGAGATTGCGACATAGTTGTTCAACGGTTGCGTTGTGCTCAGCGTCGCGCCGCGCTGCACGCCGTTGGTGCCTCCCTGGGTTGCGATGTAATCGCCGTCCCAGTACACAATCATGGATTTGCCGGCCTGGCTGTATCCAGACCACTGCATAACCATGGCCCAGCCGCCATTGCCTGGCTGAATAGAGTAGTCGACCGGAGTCGTGACGAGAACGGCTGCGCCAGTTCCACTTGTGTTGGTGTTTACGTTATTGGTCACGTCGTCGTTGCCCGTCGGAGCCATGAAGCCCAGCCCAAGGGACACGTTCGCTTTGGGATAGTGCGCGGGATTGCGAATCCAGGTGTTGACCGCAACGATCGTATCGCCGACTCCGGACGACTGGTACTTGATCGGCGAGTTCTCCGTCTTGCGCGACGCAAACAGAAATGGCGCGTCGACCTCGATGCTGATGCGCGACGTCCACTGATAAGTCAGATCTGCCGTGACGAGATTGATGCGGTTCTCCACTTGATTGTGCGCCTGCTCGCGCTGCACCTGGTACACATCGCCAACGTAATGCTGATAGGAAAACTGGTGGCGTTCGCCGATGGTGAGCTGAAAGTGCCCAGGCTGAAGAATGCCTCCCTGCCCGGTTGGCAGTCCGCCCTCCGGTGATCGCGCCAGAATGCAGCCCTGCGCGGAGGCGTTTCGCACACTCAGCAGCAAAAGAACCCCGCTTGCGAGAATGACGGCAACTCGAAGAGCTTTTCTTACGGTTCGATTGGAAATGCGCAGGAGACTAAGCGGGCGGGACGAAACTCTCGGCATACGAGCGACCTCTCTTCAATGGACTTGCTTTGCTCCGCGCTCAGGCCATGAATGCTCTTGCATCCGGATTGATCCGGTTCATTTGTAGTGGCGATCCTGGGGTCCCGGGGCGCGGTTCTGACAACGGTACATGCGTGATGGGTCGCGCACATCCGGCGGTGTGTGGATGCCGGGATCGAACTTTTGATCGAGGGACACAGCTCGCAACTCACCGGCGAAGTCCGTCAGGACGCACAGAGCACCACTCCCCAGCGCCAGGAGCCGGAGTCGGGCCTGCTCAGGGGAAGCTCAGCAGCCGTGGTCTCGCCGGTGATCGTCCAGCTTGGTACGGGACTCGGTGAGTTCAATGCTCGCGGTTTCGCATCGATCCAGTGCTGTGAGGAAGTCGTCATGATCGCGCCCGACCAGCGACAGGAGGCGCGCTGTTAAAGTAGCGCAGCGGCTGGTGAAAAACCAGCTATGTTCCTCAAGGTTCCGTCGAGTTGGGCAATAAGCCGCGGTAAGGTCCATGCTCCTCCATCGTCAAGAGGAGCCAGCCCGGAAAAGCGGCAAACGGCTCTTGAGTCATGCTCCCTGAGATGCATGAAACGGGCAGCATCCGCGGGGAGCAACCAGGGATGACGCCAAAATGCGCAGGACGTTAATCCTGACGGGCGGATATTACATCTTTGAGGAGTATGGCGAGTGATGACGCCATCCAGACCCTTTGCGATGAGGCGAGGTCTCTTCGACTGCCAGCCTCGTTGATCGCAAGGCAGACATCGCTGAAATCCTGGCAAACTCAAACGGTTGCTGGAAGAACGCGGGGTTCTGCAAATGTGGGCGCAGGAATTGAAGATTGAATGCGAACGCACCGCGCTGAAGGATTCGGTTGTCACGCGGGGTAGAAGGTGTCCACCGCAATGACTCCCGTGGCGCAACACGGCGCTCCGCGCGTACTGGTTCAGGGGGAGAATAGAAATGGCCGCGTCTCGCTTGCGCCGCTGGCGTATCGAACGGTTCGCGGTCGTTGAACCGGGGCCCTGTCCCAGCGGCGGGGCCTTTTATTGCGCCGGACTCGCGGACAGCCGTCGATTCAAGACGCCCGCAGGGACGACGCTGAGGCGCGTCACCGTTCCTGAGGGGATTCGCGGACGGTAATGCCGAGCGCTTTCATCTTGCGGTAGAGATGGCTGCGTTCGAGGCCGAGGGTCTCCGCGGCGCGGGTCATATTGCCGGCACAATCGTCGATTTTTTTCAGGATGTACTCGCGCTCGTAGGCATCGCGGGCCTGCTGCAGCGTGTCGAAGTCGCCGGCGCGCCCTGCACTGCGATGAACGAGCATGGGCAGATGGCGGCGTTCGATGCGATGCACCTGCGGGTTGAGGATGAGCACCCGCTCAATAACGTTCTTCAGCTCGCGGACGTTGCCGGGCCAGTGATACTGGCCCAGCAGTTCGATCGCGTCGTCGGCGATCTCCACGCGGGGACGGCCATATTCGCGCCCGAAGATACGGAGGAATTCACGCACCAGAAGCGGAATGTCTTCCCGGCGGTCGCGCAGCGGCGGAACGTAGAACGGGATGACGTTGAGGCGGTAGAAGAAGTCTTCACGAAAGTTGCCTTTGGCGATTTCGTCTTCCAGTTCCTTGTTGGTTGCAGCGATGACGCGGACATCGACGTCGATCGGCTGGGTGGCGCCAACAGGAACGAAGCGCTGTTCGTCGAGAGCGCGGAGCACCTTGGACTGGGTCTTGAGACTCATGTCGCCGACTTCGTCGAGGAAGAGCGTGCCGCCATTGGCGCGCTCAAAGGTCCCTCGCTTTTCCGGCGGCCCGCTGGCAACTGCGCCGTTGCGATAGCCGAACAGTTCGCTCTCGATGTAGTCCTCCGGGATGGCGGCGCAATTCAGTTCGACGAAGACGCGCTCGTTGCGAAGGCTCTCGGCGTGGATCGCGCGGGCGATGAGTTCCTTGCCGGAGCCGGACTCGCCGTAGATAAGCACCCGGCCGTTCGTGGGCGCCATCAGTTTGATCTGCTGCCGCAGCGCGCGCGCCTGGATGCTGTCGCCCGTGATCTGCTGTTCGAGACGAAGCTGGCGCCGGAACTCGAGATTCTCCGTGCGCAGGCGCCTGGCTTCGATCGCGTTCTTCACCACGATGAGCGTCCGCTCCAGCATCAGCGGCTTTTCCAGCAGATCGAAGGCGCCCAGCTTGGTGGCCTTGACAGCGGTTTCGATGGTGGCGTGGCCGGAAATGACGATGACTTCGGGGCGGGTTTCAGCGTCCATGGCGCGCAGCTCGTTCAGCACCTCGAGGCCATCGCGGTCGGGCAGCCAGATATCCAGCAGCATAACGTCGTGGACCGGGTCGCGCGCCAGCACAAGGGCATCGGCCGCGTTGCCGGCACTGGCGACCGCATAGCCCTCTTCGCGGAGAATCTCCTCGAGAGACTCGCGAATCTCCGCTTCATCGTCCACGATGAGGATGTGGTTCATAAAGCAGCCGGCAGGCGGCAGGCGGTGGGCTGTAGCCGGGCGCCGTGGGCTGGCAGCACGGAGCAAGTGGCCTGGGTCACGGGTTAAACAACCTTCGTAAGGGTTGCTGGTGAACGATCGGAAACGTTGGTCTCTGCCAGAGGTATCTCGATCATAAAGCGCGATCCCGCAGGAATGTTGTTTTCAACGCGGATGGACCCCCCGTGATCCTGCACGATCTTGGCAACGATCGAGAGGCCGAGTCCGGTGCCCCGCTGGCGCGTGGAGAACCACGGGAGGAAGAGCCGCTCGCGCATATCGGCGGTGATACCGGGGCCGGTGTCGGCCACCACGATCTCCGCCATGCCTGGACGCTCGCCCGCGCTGGTCTCGATGGAAAGTACGCGTAACAGGCTCTCCTGCATCGCCTCGGCCGCGTTGTCGATGAGGTTGGCCAGCGCGCGCCGCAGCGCTTCCGGGTCGGCGAGGACCGGCGGCAGGGCTGGGTCCAGGTGCTTCTCGACGCGAATACCCTGAATACGGCCCTCGAAGAGCATCATGGCGCTCTCGACGATTTCGTTCAGCTCGCAGGGTTGCGGATGCGCGACGGGGAATTCTGCAAGGGCTGCGAACTGCCCCACGAGAGTGCGCATCGATTCGACGGCGCCCAGGATCACATCGCAGCATTTACGAATGACGCCCGGGGAATCGGGTGTGGCGCGATCCACGTGCCGTCGAATGCGTTCGGCGGAAAGGGCCACCGGCGTCAGCGGATTGCGTATCTCGTGGGCCACCCGCTGCGCGACTTCCTTCCACGCGGCCTGGCGCTGAGCGTAAAGGAAATCGGAGATGTCCTCGACTACCAGGATCGACCCGTAGCTGCCGCTGTTGTGCGGATCGAGTGAGGCGAGCGTGACCGACAGGTTCTCAGTTCCGTGAGGTGTATGCAGCTCCACTTC
>Ga0335072_10013135_pt1 | contig 11809 bp, 8 predicted proteins | sample Lox_Sample_21_FD_206725 | JGI IMG/M metagenome (GOLD analysis project Ga0335072, IMG submission 206725) | Soil microbial communities from Loxahatchee National Wildlife Refuge, Florida, United States - Lox_Sample_2.1 | ecosystem: Environmental > Terrestrial > Soil > Wetlands | place: USA: Florida...
GACGGATTCAGGAACGACGGAGCAAACCAAGCCGCGCCGCGCACCCGATTTGTAAGCAAGTTCAACGTCTTGAACTCATCCGCGCACAGGTCTCATAAGGTGTCCCGGGCGCTGAGGCGAGAAATGCCGCCGCCGATCTCCGCGCTTGGCAAGGATCCGCATCGGTGGTCGGGGTGATGTTTTCCAAAAGGCGCCGGCAGCCTCTTGCCTGGTCATCTCGAGCGATGTGCCCACCGCGGCTGAAATTTCTGTCCACTCCGGACCGTCACCTCTACGAGATCGATCCGCCTGTTCTCGTGCAGCTTGGCCTTCGCTTTCGTGAGCCCCGCAACGGGGTGACGGCCGTGCGTCTGAATCACACGATGAAACAGTGACCGAAAGCGGGATGCCTGAGCCCGGGCGATCATCCCGCTCGAGTGGCGGATCCGCAAGTTGCGACACCTCGGGCAGGATTACTCACGTTGGCTCTATGATCTGCGCGATGTGAATGCGGTAGCTCTTTGCTCGCCTTGCTGGCAGCGCCCGCGTTGTCGGATACGGCCGAGCGCTCGTCTCATCGCAGGGCGGCGTTCACAGATAGTCGCCGACGTCGGAATGAGCGAGAAGACGGCACGCGCGGACGGACATTGGGGGCCACCCCGCAGCCCATCAAGCTGTGTCCATCTCGGCGTCCGGGAGGACTTGGTCTCTGGGCGCTTTTTCGATCCCGGCGAAGGGGCTTGGCGTGATCAGGCGTCCACGCATCGCCAGTCGAACATCGCCTGCTCTTTCGTACCAAGCCAAAGCCGGGCGGCAACACTCGATATCGACAGGCACAGGAAGCCTCGGAAACCTCTCGAACCGAACGGGTTAATATCAATATTTAATCTTATCACTAAATTTTGAACGAATTGAACGTTGAGAAACTTTTCCATTAACGTTCTTGTGCGATACACGCTAAGGTGGTATTTTGCAACTTAAAGATGAAATGAGGCCGAAAATGCGCGTTCTACTTGTCGAAGATGACGTACACACGATTGGATTTTTATCGCTTGCCCTCCGTTCGGCTGGCTCTGTCGTGGACCAAACGGATTCGGGTGAGGAAGCGCTCGAATTGGTGCGTCATTATGATTACGACGCAGTCATATTGGATTTGATGTTGCCAGATATAGAAGGCTACGAAGTTGTCCGAAGGATGCGTGCGTCTCGAATCGAAACGCCCGTATTGATTGTCTCCGCGCTTTCGCAGCCACAGGCAAAGGTCAAAGGCCTTGGTGTAGGAGCGGATGATTTCATCACGAAGCCCTTTGACAAGGCGGAGTTGCTTGCTCGAATGCAAGCGGTGATCCGCCGAAGCAAGGGCCTCAGTCAGTCTTTATTGCGGATTGGAGAATTGGAAATCAATTTGGATAGCAAAGAGGTGAAGGTTGCCGGGATGCGGTTGCACCTTACCGGGAAGGAATACGCGATTTTGGAACTCTTGGCGCTACGCAAAGGATTTGTGCTCACAAAGGAAGCGTTTCTAAATCATCTGTACGGCGGGATGGATGAACCTGAAATCAAGATCGTCGATGTGTTCGTCTGCAAGTTGCGCAAGAAACTTGCCAAGGCCGGAATAACCAATCTTATAGGAACAATCTGGGGCCGAGGATACATGATACGCGACGTAATGCGGGATATGGTGCCCACCAATATGCATGCACCACAAATACCGGCTTCAGAGTCCAATCGACCGCTCGTTGCCGCGTAATTTGTCGCAACGGCTTGTAATTCACTTCATCACCGTTGCCAGCTTTATGTCATAAATTTCTTGCTATATACGCTGAGTAGAACGCCGAGATCGCGGCCGCATCCCGCTCACCCCACCCGCTCTCGACCATCTGCTTGCATGCCTCGAGCGCACGCTCTATCAGGGGCAGATTAAACCCCTTTGCCGAAGCTTCGTCCACCATCAGGCGGAGGTCCTTGGCGACAAGCGCGATCGTGTAGGTTGGCTCACCCTCTCCGCGTCCTGCCAGCATGCTCGTTACTGCCGGCGCGCGTGCACGTAAAACATTTGGCCTGCCCGCGCTCTCGCTGAACAGCGCGACGACGAGTTCCGGATCGCACTTGAGGTCCCGAATCAGCGCATTGGCCTCGCCGAACGCATGCCAAAACAGAATCAGGGGCAGGTTGATTGCGAGCTTCATTGCTGCCCCAGCCCCCACTGGCCCGATCAGATCCACCTTCCGGCAGAGGGCCTCCAACACCGGCTTAGCCCGCGCGAAGCCCTCCGTTTCTCCCCCTGCGAATCCGAGCAGTTGCCCGTTGCGTGCCGGTCCTGTCGTCCCGCCGACGGGGCATTCGATAAACACCGCGCCTGCTGTTCGTGTAGCCGCCGCCGTTGCCCACGCTTCACCCGGCCGGACCGTGCTCATATCGATGAAGAGCTTTCCCTCGACCTTGCCTGTAAGCAGCCCTGCCGTACCTTGATAGACATCCTTCACGGCCGTCTGATCGTAGAGCATCGTCACCACAGTCTCGACCTCATCTGTCAGCGCTGCCGGCGTTGCCGCCGCCTTCGCGCCTATGGCCACGAGTGGAGCCGTCCGCTCTGCACTCCGGTTCCACACGAAGACTTGGTGCTTGCGATCAATCAGCCGCGCGGCCATCGCTGCACCCATTCGTCCCAAACCCGCAACCCCAATGAGCATGCGCATACCCCCCGTTGTGCTCGCTCCGGCCCGCGCACTCCATGCAGATCATTCCTGACAAAAGGAAAGCCTGATGCGCACAACCACGAGCAACTATGGTCCAACCATAGCCCGCCGACATGGTCTGCCGGGACGTGAGATCCGGCCCCTCTCCGTGACCGTCGATATACATAGCCATCTCGTCGTACCCGAAGCCGCCATTATCGCCGAGCCTCATTTCGATCCGATGAGCCTTTCGTCGAACCGTTTTTCCACCTTGGAAACGCGTCGCATCAACGCCGATCAGAATCGCGACCGCATGCTTCAGATCACCGATCCCGATACTCGACTCGCTGAGATGGCTGCCATGGGCCTCGATTGTCAGGTGATTGCACCTTCTCCGTTCCAGTCCTACTACACCATCCCCGCCAAGATTGGCTGCCGCACGAGCCGCGTTGTCAATGAAGGCATCGCTGCCTTCATCGCCCGCCACCCCGACCTCTTTGCCGGCCTAGGCACCGTTCCGCTCCAGGATCCGCCAGCCATTGTGTCCGAGCTCACCTATGCAGTCGAAACTCTCGGCCTCAAAGGTGTTCAGCTCCTTACCTCGCCGCCGGGTCGCGAGCTCTCCGATCCAGCCTTCGAACCCTTTTGGAACAAAGCGGAAGAGCTCGGTGCCGTCGTCATGCTCCATCCCAACGGCTACCCTGACGGCGAGCGGTTGGAGCGCTTCTACTTTAGCAATGTCCTGGGCAACCCGCTCGATACCACAGTTGCCCTTCACTATCTCATCTTTGATGGCGTACTCAGCCGCCATCCCGGGCTGAAAATCATCGCTGTCCATGGTGGCGGCTATCTTGGTGCCTATTCCGGCCGCATCGACCATGCCTGGGGTGCCCGCCCCGATTGCAATGGTAATCTCAAGGAACCGCCTACCTTTTATCTCCGCCGCGTGTTCGTGGACTCCGTCGTCTTCACGACTCACCAGCTTGCCGCTCTGGTTGCTGTCTTTGGTGCCGATCACGTACTGATGGGGACCGACTATCCCTTCGACATGGGAGAATACGATCCGATCGGCCATGTACTCGAGACTCCGGGCCTCGATACTGCGACCCAGGCCGCGATCATTGGCGGCAACGCTGTCCGCATGTTCGGGTTCGCGGAAGATCGGACCAAAAGGGCAACCGAAGAGGCAAAGTGATAACGCACTGCAATACTGCGATCAAGGAAGGAGCCCGGCCCCCGGCCTCCACGGCTCCGTCCCATCATGCCTGCAAGTTGGAACACCGCATGGGAGCTACAGGATCGCGAGTCTCCCGGATCGCAGGATCGTCGAATAGCCGGTATAAGTCGCGAGCTTTGCAAAGTCGGGAATGAGCAGATTGCCTCGTTCGCGCTGCAGCAGCGCTTCGCCGCGCAGTTCCTTGAATGCCCGCATCACGTGCACGCGCGAAAGGCCCACCGCATCTGCGATATCGATCGCCCTTAGCGGGCAAGCACATCCGCCGCCGCGTGCCATGCCACGCCGCCGCAGTCGATCGTAGAGCTCGATCAGAAAGTAGCCAACACGCTCAGCGGCGTTGAGTCGCCCCAGCATGGTCGCCCTGAGATCCGCCCGCCGCGTGTCTGCAAGACAAGTACGCGTCAACGCCAGCGCCAGGTCCGGATTCTTCCGGAACATACGGGGCAATGCATCCCCTTCAAGGACGCAGAAACTTGCGGCGGTGAGTGCCTGTACGGAATGCGCGCTATGGCCGAACAAAACTCCTGTCAGGCCGGCCATATCTCCTGGCAGAAGCACGTCGAGAATCTGCCGCGAGCCCTCCTGCAGGCGATGATAGCGAAGTGCCCATCCATCGTAGAGCGTATAAAAATTGTCCACTCGACCACCCTGGCGGATCAGCTCCTTGCCCGCTGGCACAATCACATCCTCCCGCTTCATGCGGTTGATTGTCGCGAGGTCGTGATTCGTCATCGGTTGAAAGAGCGCTTTGCGCCTGAGCGCACATTCCGCGCACGGGGTCACGGAGGAGCTCCCGCAGTTCGTGCGGAATAGGTTCGCCGCGCGACATATGATGTGCCATCGCCGAGCATGCGATCTCTCCCCCCCAGCAGCAGCGCCCTGTACGCTGCCACCAAAGCCCCCCTCTCCGCCATGGATTGCATCCGGCTTTTTGCAATAGCGTCAACCTTAGTGTGTAAAAGGGATAACACAAGTGTTCAATGCCTCGGGCAGGGACGATCCGACATTATTTGCACTGAGTGTGTTTGCACCGCCCGTTTGTTTCATGATTGGTTACAGAAGAAATAATGCAAAAAGACATCGAGTCTCGAGGTAACCTTCTTCCTTACGTCGGCAGCGGAATCCCTCTTGGCCGACAAGATGAAAATGTGGGGTTCTGGGCGCGACGGAAGATTGGTCGATCAGTCGAGACGAGGGAGCCGTGAGACGCGGTTTCTTCACCAAGCCGGTTCATCCTCCTGGCAATGGCTGATGGCAGTTGCTGCGCGAGGATCGCGAAGCGCTGATCCTTGCCGATCAGCTTGGTTTCCGGGAGGTGTATGTGGGCAGGCACGCGACCGCCTCGCCCGAGAGCTTAGTCCCCTGCGCCCTTTTTCTTGCCACCCTCGCCGAGACGACCGACTGGATTCGCCTCGATGTCAAAAGCATCGATCTATCAAGCTTGCCCGGCAACCGCGGCCGCGCAGATTGCGATGCCCGAATATTGTTTGATGGCAGGCGATCTTCGGAATCGGCTCCCGCAGCCTGCTAGAGAATATCGATAATATATTCGTGATGTCGTGCTTACCCGCGATGCATGGTTCGTTGAGGTGATCGATCGAGTGCTCGCCATTTGGCGCGGCAAGGTCCCCCGCGAAGCCACGAGCGGGGCCCTCTCCACCCTTCACGCTTTCGTCTCGGAATCGGCGAGAACAATCCATCTGGCCCGACTATGAAGAAGGCGTGCCGCCACTACTGACGAGGTGATCGCGCGTACCGAAGGTTACCGATCAGATATTCACCGTTCGTGAGACCGTCAGGATTTCGGCGCCCTTCTCTGCGCCAAGTGCGACTGGGCGAGCCCTCACCGCCGTTCGAAGGTACCGACGGCGGGAAAGGCGCTTCCCGTCGCCAACCGGGCCATCGGTGCGACCGTTCTGCTTGCTCAGATCGCAATTCTCACACCAAGTTCGACAACCCGGTCGGTGGGGATATGGAAGAACTCGGTCGCAGGTACTGCGTTGCGCGCCATGACCAGAAACAGCCAGAGCCGCCAGAACGGCATCTTCGGCACCGTCCCCGAGACCAGAAGCTCCCGGCCGACAAAGTAGCTCACTTGCATCGGGTCAAAGCCAATGCCCTCAGCCCTAAGTGCTTCAAGCGCCCGTGGCAGATTGGGGCTCTCCATGAAGCCGTAGCGCAAAGTGACGCGATGGATGCCCGGCGCCAGCTCCTCCACTTCCGCGCGTTCGGACGGCTCGACCTCCGGCACGTCAAGCGTCTTGACCGTAACGAACAATACCTTCTCGTGTAGCACCTTGTTGTGCTTGAGGTTGTGCAGCAACGCCGAAGGCACGAAGTCCGGGTTGCTCGTGAGGAAAACGGCGATTCCCGGCACACGGACGATCCGCGAAGCCGGCAGCCGCGCGAGGAACGGGCCCAATGGGAGGCTATCCTGGCGCCAGCGCGCAAAAAGCAGGTCTCGTCCGCGCTTCCATGTGCTCATCAGCGCCATCAGCGCGCCCGCGAGCACCAGCGGCACCCACCCACCCTCCGGCAGTTTCAGCATGTTCGCAGCGAAGAATACGCTGTCCACGAGTAGAAAGAGCCCAAAAGTCAGCCCCGCCGCCGCGCGCGACCAGCCGAAGGCACGGCGGAAGACGGCCATCGCCAGGATGGCCGTGCAAATAAAGGTGCCGGTGACCGCAATCCCGTAAGCCGCCGCCAGATTGTCGCTTGTCTTGAAGGCAAGCACCAGCAGCAGCACACCTACCGCCAGTGCCGAATTCACCTGCGGCACATAGATCTGTCCTTCTTCGACGGAACTTGTATGCCGCACCGTCATCCGCGGCAGGAAGCCGAGTTGCAGGCATTGCCGGGTGAGCGAATAGGCCCCCGAAATCAAAGCCTGACTCGCGATCACGGTTGCCAGCGTCGCGAGCACCACCAGGGGTAGTCTCAGCATGTGCGGCGCAAGCAGATAGAATGGATTGCGGAGCGCCCGCGGGTTGTGCAGCAACAGGGCGCCCTGGCCGAAATAGCTCAGCACCAACGCCGGCAGCACGAAGGAGAGCCAGGCCCGGCGGATCGGCCGGCGGCCGAAATGCCCGAGATCCGCGTAGAGGGCCTCGGCGCCTGTCACCGCCAGCACCACGGCACCGAGAGAGACAAAAGCGATCCAGCCGTGCCGAAGGCAGAATCGCACACCGTAGCCGGGCCAGATCCCGAACATGATGGCGGGATGACGCACGATCTCCACGGCGCCCAAGAGGCCGATCGTCACGAACCAGATCACCATCACCGGGCCGAACATCCGTCCCACTCGCCCGGTACCGCGCGACTGGATCGCGAAAAGACCGACGATCACCACCACCGCGATCGGCAGGATATATTCGTGCAGGGATGGGGCAGAAACCTCGAGTCCCTCCACTGCGGAAAGGACCGAGATCGCCGGTGTGATCAGCCCATCCCCGAACAGGAGGCACGCCCCCGTGATGCCGATGACTGCCAGGATCGTCCGCGTTCGCGCCCCGCGCGACACCCTCTGGGCAAGGGCCATCAAGGCGAGAATGCCGCCCTCGCCATGATTGTCGGCGCGCATCACCAGAAGTACGTATTTCACTGTCACGATCAGGATCAGCGCCCAGAAGATGAGCGAGAGCACACCCATCACCTCGACCGGCCCAATCCGCTCGTGGCCGAACAACCCAAGGCTTGCGTGAACCGTATAGAGCGGGCTGGTCCCGATATCGCCATACACGACGCCAAGCACGGCGATCAGCTGGCCGAGCCTGAGTGCGTTCACGGATCGGGCGGGAACGCCCGTCTCGGAGGATATGGTGACGTCTCTCATGGCCCGGGCGTATTTCCTTTCCCGGCCACCGAACGGATCCCGGAAAAGGATGGAGACGAGACCGATACCCCTGTTGCGCCGCGGCATGCAAGCCTTGGCCCATTCAAGTCACCGACCGGGACCTCCGTACTCCTGCAGGGCCTCCCAAGGGGCGGGTGCCGAAGATTGCCGTGCCGACGCGCACATGGGTTGCGCCACATGCGATTGCCGTCTCGAAATCCGCCGACATGCCCATCGACAACCCGGAAAGCCCGTGCCGAGCCGCGCAAGCGGCAAGCCAGGCAAAGTGCGGGGCCGGGTCAACGCCCGCCGGCGGGACGCACATCAGCCCGATGAGAGCCGCGCCGAACCGCTCCTGGCTCGCGGCGATGAAACGGTCTGCTTCCGCCCGGGGCACCCCCGATTTCTGTGCCTCGTCGCCGACATTCACCTCGATGAAAAGCTTGGGCCTCCGACCTTCCCGTGTCATCGCGTCAGCCAGCGCATCGACAAGCCTTGGCCGGTCGAGACTCTCGATCACGTCGGCGAGCCTGACCGCGAGCCGCGCCTTATTGGTCTGCAGGCCGCCGATCAGATGCAGTTGGAGCTCAGAGCGGGTCGTCTTCAGCGCGGTGAACTTCTCCGCCGCTTCCTGCACTCGGTTTTCGCCGAAATGAAGCTGCCCAACCGCCAGCGCCGCCCGCACCGCTTCCTCGCCTTGGGTTTTCGAGACGGCGATGAGCGTGACATCCTCCGCACTGCGGCCCGCGGCAACGGCGGCCGCCCGGATGCGGGCGCGCACCCGGGCCAGATTTTCGCCAATGATCTTCTCAATAGAGTTCAGATGTAGCGCATCTTCATCGGACATGGATCGCAAGCTCATCGCCTGGGCGCGCGCGGTCAAGGCTCGCGATTCCGTTCGGTCAGGGCGGCGCGCCTTCGTGCCGCTGTGGCTCTTTACGGACGAAACCCGTCTGCCGGATCCTCGGGCCGCAGTCGCCCGTCTGCCGAAGGGGCTCGCTGGCGTTATCCTTCGCCATGATAATGCTCCGGAAAGGCAGGCGCTTGGCCGCGACCTTGCCCGTCTGTGCCGGGCACGTCGGCTCGCCCTGGTTGTCGCCAGCGATTCCCGCCTGGCCGCCTCCCTCCGCGCCGGTTTGCACATCCGCCGCGGCCGTCGTCCTCTTGCACGCCGGCGGCCGGGCCTGCTCACCGCCTCGGCACACGATCGGGCGGAGCTTGAACGCGCTCGCCTTGCTGGCGCCGACCTCGTCTTTCTCGGCCCGGCATTCGCCACCGCAAGCCATTCACGAACGCGCCCGCTCGGCCCGCTGGTTTGGAACCGGCTTGCCCGCACAGTCCGCGTGCCGGTTGCCTGCCTTGGCGGCATAGAAGGACAGCGTATTCGTTCCCTCCCGAGCTCGGTCGCTGCCGGCGCTATCAGCGCACTCACTTAGTGTCCCAATTCTGATGTCCGGGGCATCGCAATGCGGGTGGGATCGGGACACCTGGTCTTTATTTTCAGCGACCTGCGTCCGCAGGGCTCGTGCGAATAGCTCTGGCGCCCTTTCGCAGGAAGAAAAGCAGCCTGCGCGATTTTGCATGTCTTAGAAACAGCAACCTCGGGTCATGCACACAGTTTATTATAAGCAAGATATTCTATTTCCGTCATGACTTTCCGGCCCCCATCCGCTCACCCTCTTTTGAGGCAATCCGTCAGTCATACCGGGTGTCCGGCCGGCAAGCGGGAAGAAGACGAGTATGCAGATTCTTGCTTCAGACACGATGGCGCTTGGTGTGATCGGGCTGGGCAGCGTGGAAATTGTCCCCGCGGCTCTCGCCTAGACGGCCTATTCGCAGACACCAACGCCGGCAGGGCCAAACGAGCTGTGGGGTGTGGGCGGTCCCTGGTGCTCCCCCTGTGCTCCCTCCCCTGCAAGAGCCTCGAATATGGCAGCTTCCAACGCGGCGGCTCCCGGCAATTTCGGAGTTCATCTCAATGGTCGACTCAACTGTTACTATCTGGTGTTATTATCTGGGCGCGGTCGGCAGCTCGGTCGATCCGTTCGACGGAAACGGCGCCGTGCCGCCAACGGTTTGCAGTTTTACCGGTGTTGGCGTCAACGCTTCAGGTAACGCCTCGCAGAACACACTCTATATTTGGTATGAAGCATACGGCTATGTCGGTGCCCAGGATCTGGGCCTCTTGTGTTTCGGGCAGAGTGACGGCGCATTCCATCTGCTCATGGTCGGTACCTTCGAGAATTTCGACGACGGCGGATGGAACGGCGACGTCGAGGATTTCATCGGCGGCGGTCTTGGCGCAACGACCGGTGCGGGCGTGACGTACCCGTTCGCAGACGTGGGCAACATCTACACGGTCAATCGCCTGCTCTATCTGTCGCCGAATTTCTCGGGCTTCCAGTTTGGGTTCAGCTTTGCTCCGAACAACAATCCGCTGATCAACACCGAAGGCTGCTCCGTCGCGTCAACGACCTGCAACCGGCTGTCGTCGGATGCGAGTCCCACATCCGGAACTGTCACCGGGGTTCGTTATCGGAACATTATTGAAGCTGCGGGCAATTACACCAACACGTTCGGACCACTCGGCGTTGCCCTTTATGGCGGCTTTTACGGCGGCGATCCGATCAACAGCACCGCGCCCGGCGCGCTCAAGTATGAGGAGCTTGCGGTTGGCGCCTTTGGCGCGACGGCCAGCTATGCGGGCTTCACAGTCGGTGGCCATATCAACTTTGGCCAGGAGAACGGTCTCTTTGACTTGATGCCACAGGGCGGGAAGCCGGCCTTCGCCTGGCTAGTCGGCGGTGAATACTCCGCCGGCCCGGTGATCGTGGGCGCGAGCTGGTTCCAGTATCAATACACGGGTGACGACCAGTCGGCCGCGCATGGCGGACCGAGGACGGAAGGGCTGGAGACTGACGACGGCGCGGCCGCTGGTGCCACCTACGCCGTCGCGCCCGGCCTCGCCCTTTACCTCTCCTACCTCTATGGCGCCCGCCACCAGACCGGTTTCAACTTCGATACTGACACTCCGAACAGCACCGTGACTGGCGGCCCGCCCGGAACGGACAACAATACCCATGCTCAGCTTTTCGCGCTCGGCACTGTGCTGAAATGGTGAGCATAGGCTGAGACTGGCTTACTGCGTGGCAGCATTTATGTGGCATCAGTGCCACAGTGTTTCGAAAATGCCATGACAGCCCTTGCGATCGATCCTTCCAAATGGTCATAGTCTGGCCACTTCGACGCGCCCTTGGGGCCTGGGGATTTCGCCCTCGGGTGGTTGGCTGCGGCGGCAAGGGGCGAGGCCGGGAGACCGGCGCACACGAGGAGGATCTGGATGCGCAAACTTTTGCTCACCACGGCGGCAGCGCTAAGCGCCGCCATGGCGTTGGCCGGCGGCGCCCACGCTCAGGCCTATTCCCCGACCTCACCGGCAACGCAGGCTCCCACGCCGGCGCCGGTCCCTGCCCCGGTCAAGCCTCCGCCGGCTCCGAACGTGATGAGCGGCATCGGCGGCGGTACACCGCCTGAAAAGACGCTGGGCCAGCCCCCAATTACCGCCTCGAGCACCGTCGTCGAACAGGGGCCGGGCAGCTTCGTCGTCCACCTCAATGGTCGCCTCAACTGGTATGCAGGTGTCGAGAGCGATTCGGCTCAGGTCGTCGGCAGCAACAAGCTCGATAACGCGGAATTTCAGGGCTATATCCGCCTCTATCCGGGCTTTGACGCGGTGGCCGCCAACGGTCTGCAATACGGTGTCGTCTCGGAAATCCGGAATCCGGGCAATAATTTCACGGGCGTTGGCGTCAATGCTTCGAGCAATGCGTCCGAAAATACGCTGTTTTGGAGGCGCGCCTACGGCTATGTGGGCACCCCCGATCTCGGCAGGTTGAGCTTCGGCCAGCAGGATGCCGCCTTCGACCTCCTCCAGGTCGGCACTTTCGAAAACTTCAACGACGGCGGATGGAACGGCGACGTCGAGGATTTCATCGGCGGCGGTCTTGGCGCAACGACCGGTGCGGGCGTGACGTACCCGTTCGCAGACGTGGGCAACATCTACACGGTCAATCGCCTGCTCTA
>Ga0335072_10013136_pt1 | contig 11808 bp, 8 predicted proteins | sample Lox_Sample_21_FD_206725 | JGI IMG/M metagenome (GOLD analysis project Ga0335072, IMG submission 206725) | Soil microbial communities from Loxahatchee National Wildlife Refuge, Florida, United States - Lox_Sample_2.1 | ecosystem: Environmental > Terrestrial > Soil > Wetlands | place: USA: Florida...
CGGTAGCTCATCTCCAGCGCGTCGTAGATCATCAGCCGCCCGGCCAGCGATTCGCCGACACCCGTCAGCAGCTTGATCGCCTCGGTGACCTGAATCGAGCCAATCGAGGCGCATAGCACGCCCAGCACGCCGCCCTCGGCGCAGGACGGCACCATCCCCGGCGGTGGCGGGTCCGGGTACAGGCAGCGATAGCACGGGCCGTACTCGGCCCAGAAGACGCTAGCTTGCCCGTCAAAGCGGAAGATCGATCCCCACACGTACGGCTTGCCCAGCAGGACGCAGGCGTCGTTAACCATGTACCGGGTGGCGAAATTGTCCGTTCCGTCGACGATCAGGTCGTAGCCGGAAAAGATCTCCATCACGTTGTCGTTGCTCAGCGCCTCGGTGTGCACCTGAACGTTGACGTAGGGGTTGATCTCGGCGATGCTCTCGCGGGCCGACTCGGCCTTCAGTTTGCCGATATCCGACTGCCCGTGGATGATCTGGCGCTGCAGGTTGGACTCGTCCACCACGTCGAAGTCGATCACGCCCAGCGTCCCGACCCCGGCCGCGGCCAGGTAGAGCAGGGCAGGCGAGCCCAGGCCGCCCGCGCCGACGCACAGCACCCTGGCGTTCTTCAGCCGCTTCTGCCCGGTCATGCCGATCTCCGGGATGATCAGGTGGCGCGAGTAGCGCTTCACCTCATCGAAGGTCAGCTCGGCGGCTGGCTCGACCAGCGGGGGCAGTGACGACACGGTCATCTCCTGATCGTTACGTGGTGACTAAGCAATTGAACCAGGGCTAGCGGCGCCGCATTCCAGCGCCGGAAATGTCACCGGCGGCGAGTAAAACTATCCGGCATGACGCAGAACCCGCTCCCTCCCCCGCAGTTAGCCGGGTCATCGCTGACGCCATCACACGAGCCCGTGCAGCCTGGTCCCGGTCTCCCGGCCAGCCCGGCTGTCGTCCCGATGCTTCCTACCCGCCTCCGCCAGCCCGGCCGGCAGGCGCCGCTGCCGGATGTCGTGGCGGTACGCCGGCTCGCCGTACCCGATCCGGCACCGCCGTACGACGACGAAGTCGCGGCTCATGACCAGGACCTTCATCCCGGGAACGAGGCACCTGACGGGCCGGTCAGCGCCGAGATGGCCGCGGCCGAGCGGGCCGGCCAAGAACCAGGCGCCTCCCCCGCTGGCGCACGTTCAGAACCGCCCGACGACTCGCCACGGCCCGATCCGGCCGCCGGCTGGCCGAGCCAGTTCGCGCAGGTCCTGGCCGAGACGCTGGCCGGATCGCGGCCTGCGCAGCAGCTGACACCGTGGACCACCGAGCAGGCCCGCAGGCGGATCCGCCAGCTCGGCCCGATGCTCGCCACTGACCAGCGGCCCAGGGTCCGCCGGGTCATCACCTCAGCGCCAGCCGACGGCGTGCTCGAGCTGACCGCGGTGGTCGGATTCGGGCCGAGAGTCCGCGCGCTCGCTCTCCGGCTGGAGCACGAGCAGGCACGGCCGTACCGACAGGGCGGCAGCCGCTGGTGCTGTACGGCGATCGAGTCAGCCTGACCTCGACCGGCCTGCCGCTACCGATTGCGCGGATCTCCGTGGCACTGCTTGAACTTCTTGCCCGAACCACAGGGACACGGCGCATTCCGGCCGACATTGGCGTAGTTAGCACTGCCAGCCGAGCCGGTCGAGTGCTGAGCCCGGCCCGACGCATCGTCGCTCGGCGCGCTGTAGCTGAGGCTCCCCTGGCGCTGCGGCCTGGCAAGCCCGCGAGCAAGGCCGGCCGGCAGCGCTGCCTCGTCAGTGTCGGCTTCAGGCTGCGCTTCCCTGCGGGCGTGCTGCCCGGCGGGCTTCCCGCCGGGCTGAGCTCGCGGCGCTGGCTGGACAGACTGGCGCGGGGGGGCGGCCGGGGGCAAGGCGACACCAGGTGGTGCCGCGGGCGGCGCGGCCGGGGCCACGCTGATGACCGGGCCCGCCGGGAGCGCGCCATCGGCCCCGTCCTGCGGCATGACCGGGTTCTCCTGAACCTGGACCTGCAGGTTGAACAGGCTGCCGACGGAGTCCTCCTTGATCCCGTCCATCATTGTGGTGAACATGTCGTAGCCCTCGCGCTGGTACTCGATCAGCGGGTCGCGCTGGCCGTAACCGCGCAGGCTGACGCCCTCGCGCAGGTAGTCCATCTCGTAGAGGTGCTCGCGCCACTTTCGGTCCAGGACCGACAGCACCACCCGGCGCTCAACCTCACGCATCACCTCTGGCGTGAGCTCCTGCTCACGCTTGCCGTAGGCAGCGTGGGCGTCGGCCGTGATCGCCTCGTCGAGGAACTCCCTGCTCAGGTGGGCGCGCTCGCCGCCCGCTTCCTCGATGACGTTGTTCACCGTGATGCTGACCGGATAGAGCTGCTTGAGCGCGCGCCACAGCTTGTCCAGGTCCCACTCCTCCGGGAAGCCGTCGGCGGTCGCGCCCTTGACGTAGCCCTCCACCACGTCATCGATCATGCCGCTGATCTGCGGCTCTAGGTCCGCACCCTCCAGCACGCTCCGTCGTTCCTCGTAGACGACCTTCCGCTGGCGGTTCATGACGTCGTCGTACTTCAGCACGTCCTTGCGGATCTCAAAGTTGAGCGACTCGACGTTGGACTGCGCTGACCGGATCGCCCTGCTGACCGGCTTGGACTCCAGCGGCATGTCCGGCGGTGTCTTCATCAGCTGCATCAGGTGCGCGATCTTCTCGCCGTTGAACCGGACCATGAGCTCGTCTTCGAGCGACAGGTAGAACCTCGACTCGCCGGGGTCGCCCTGCCGGCCGGACCGGCCGCGCAGCTGATTGTCGATGCGGCGTGACTCATGCCGCTCGGTGCCAAGAACGTAGAGGCCGCCGAAGCTGACGACCTCCTCGTGCTCTTCGGCCACGGCCTTGCGGCACTTCTCGACTGCTTCCGGCCAGGCTGCCTCGTAGTCCTCAGGAGTCTCTACCGGTGACAGGCCCCGCTGGTGCAGCTGCAGGTCGGCGAGGAACTCCGGGTTCCCGCCCAGCATGATGTCGGTACCGCGGCCGGCCATGTTCGTCGCGACCGTCACCGCGCCCTTGTGACCCGCCTTGGCGACGATTGCCGCTTCCTGCTCGTGGTACTTGGCGTTCAGCACCTCGTGCGGCACGCCCTTGCGCTTGAGCAGCCGCGACACCAGCTCGGACTTCTCGACGCTGGTGGTGCCGACCAGCACGGGCTGGCCCGCCGCATGGCGCTCGACGATGTCCTCGGTCAGGGCCTCGTACTTGGCTTCCTGCGTCTGGTACACGAGGTCTGACTGGTCGGTCCTGATCATGGGCATGTTGGTCGGGATCGGCACGACGCCGAGACCGTAGGTCTGGTGGAACTCATTGGCCTCAGTGAGCGCCGTTCCGGTCATGCCGGAGAGCTTCTCGTACAGGCGGAAGTAGTTCTGGAGCGTGATCGTGGCGAGAGTCTGGTTCTCGTCCTTGATCTGCACGCCTTCCTTGGCTTCCACGGCCTGGTGCATGCCCTCGCTCCAGCGCCGCCCGTGCAGGATCCGGCCGGTGAACTCGTCGACGATCAGGACCTCGCCGCTCATCACGACGTAGTCCTTGTCCTTGGTGTAGAGCTCCTTCGCCTTGATGGCGTTGTTGAGGAAGCTGATCAGCGGCGTATTGACGCTCTCGTAGAGGTTGTCGATGCCGAGCCAGTCCTCGACCTTCTCCACGCCCGACTCGAGGATGCCGACGGTCCGCTTCTTCTCGTCGACCTCGTAGTCACCCTCGCCGTCCTCACCGCGCCGCAGCCGGGGGGCGATCTTGGCGAACTCCTGGTACCAGATGCTGTTCTGATCGACCGGCCCGCTGATGATCAGCGGCGTCCGCGCCTCGTCGATGAGGATCGAGTCCACCTCGTCGACAATGGCGAAGTAGTGGCCGCGCTGGACGCACTCCTCAAGGCCCCAGGCCATGTTGTCGCGCAGGTAGTCGAACCCGAATTCGTTGTTCGTGCCATAGGTGACGTCGGCGGCGTACTGCTTGCGTCGCTCGTCAGGGTCCATGTTGGCCAGGATCACGCCGACCTCGAGGCCGAGGAACCTGTGCACCCGGCCCATCCATTCGGCGTGGTACTTGGCCAGGTAGTCGTTGACCGTGACCACGTGCACGCCCCGGCCGGTCAGCGCGTTCAGGTAGGACGGCAGGACGGCCGTGAGGGTCTTGCCCTCACCAGTCTTCATCTCGGCGATGTTGCCTAGGTGCAGCGCGCCGCCGCCCATGAGCTGCACGTCGAAATGCCGCTGGCCGAGCACCCTGGTGGATGCTTCCCGCACTGTGGCGAACGCTTCCGGCAGCAGATCGTCCAGGGCTTCACCGTCTGCGTGCCGCTGCTTGAGCTCCGCGGTCATCGCCTTCAGCTCGGCGTCGCTCAGCGCCTTGAACTCGTCCTCGACCGAGTTGATCTGGTTCACGATCGCCCTGAGCTTGCGCAGCGTCTTGCCCTCGCCAGCGCGGAGGAGGTTATCGATGATGACTGGCACTTGTCGTCGCGCTCCCTGCGATCTTCCTGGCCTGGCCTGGGTGGCCATTTCTGGGGCTAACCGCCTGCTAGCTGCGGCTCAGCGGGCTAGCAGCGGCTTCCTGGCGATTACGTGGTAGTTCTGAAGCTCTCAACGGCACGGCAGCAGCCCGCGTTCCTGCCTCATCGTCATGGTAGGCGACTTAGCCGGCGAAGCCGAGTCCGCGCACGCATAGCTGCTCAGGCACACTGAACCATGGGGTCGATTGCGCCCCATGGCAGGCCCTTGACCACAATGATATGTACAACGACAGGCGGTAGGAGAGGAGCAGCCCGCATGGCGCAGCAGTTTGGGCCAGGCACTGCGAGCGGTGCGGTGAGACCCGCAGCCGGAGGCGCCACGGCAATGAGCGCGGGAGCGAGCGTAGCCGCTGGTGGGGCCGGTGGCGAGGAGATTGTCCCGTTCGTCTCTCAGGTACCAGGGACTCCTGTCCACTTCCCGTCGTTCCACGGGCGCGCTATCTCCTGGATCTCTGTCTCGCTGATCATGGTTGCGTTCGTGATCGGCGGCCTTGCGCTGGTCTTCGGCCCGACCTGGTGGCTCTTCTGGGCGTCGGTCGGCCTGGCTGGCCTCGGCACGCTGATGGCCCTGGCGGTCGGCATCTTCGACGACTGGTATTAGGCCGAAATCGTCTAAACCGGACAGGCCCACGCATCCGGCGACGCCCGTACTCAGGCTGACCAGCTAAGACTGTCAGCAGCAGCGGCTAGCCTTCGTGTCGTGGCTGGCCCCCCGCTTCCCCCGCCCGAATTCACCCTGAGCCAGGACGAGGCGCGGCTCATCACGCTGTACGCCCAGGGCTTCATCGGCGCGGGCGCCCGGCGCGGTGGCGTGTCCGGCATGCTCAGGCGACTGGGCGGAGTCCAGCTGGACACCATCAGCGTCCTGGCCCGCTCACACGAACTGGTCGCGTACGCGCGGCTCGGCGCCGTCGGCCGCGCAAAGGTCGAGCAGGCCTACTGGCACCGGCGGCGACCAGCCGCATTCGAGTACTGGTCGCACGCCGCCTGCGTGCTGCCGATCGAGGAGTGGCCGTTCTACGAATTCCGCCGGAGAGCCTTCAGGGAGCGCGGGCTGCGCTGGCACCAGAGCCTTCCCGAGGTCTGTGCCCAGGTCCTGGCCAGGATCCGAGCAGAAGGACCGCTGACCGCCACCGAGCTCGGCGGAGCCAAGAACGGCGGCCCGTGGTGGGACTGGTCCGACACCAAGATCGCCGTCGAGTGGCTGCTCGACACCGGGGAAGTGATCTGCGCCCGCCGGGTCGGCTGGCGCCGCGTCTACGACCTTCCCGAGCGCGTGCTGCCAGCCAGCCTCCTGGATGGCGGACTCACCGACGAGGAATGCGTGATCCGGCTGGCCGCCGTCGCCGGGCGGGCACTCGGCGTGGTGACTCAGGCCGATCTGGCCGACTACCAGCGCCTCAAGTACGGCGGCGCTGAGATCCGTCAGGACGGCCCGGCCCTGACCGCGGCGGGCTCGGCACACGCAGCGGGCCTGGTGCCGGTGGAGATAGCGGCCGGCCGACGTGGCAAGGCGGTCCGGGCGTGGCTTGATCCGCAGTTGCCCGATAGCGCCGCCCGCCGGGGCCGGCATCGGACAACGCTGCTCTCGCCCTTCGACTCGCTGGTGTGGGACCGGAAGCGGACGATGCGGGTGTTTGGCTTCGAGCACAGCCTGGAGGCCTACGTGCCGCAGGCCAAGCGCGTCCACGGGTACTTCACGATGCCGCTGCTGGCAGGCGGGCGACTGGTCGGCCGGGTCGATCCCACGCGAAGCGGCACGACGCTGGTCGCCCGCAAGCTGACGATGGACAAGCCCAGCGCCGCCGAGCCGATGGCGCAAGCACTCGCTGAGGCTGCGTCCTGGGTTGGCTGCGACACCGTCAAGCTCCAGCAGGTCGAGCCACCGTCGCTCGAGCCGCGGCTGCGTGCGGCACTCGCCGACCACGGCGCCTGATAGGCCCGCGCCCGCCTCACGACACAGCGACCCATCGGCGCACGGCCGCGGTGACCTCGCAACAAAGGGATTATTCGGACGAACTAGCGGATCGCGGGCGGCCGTTAACGGGACTGCGCGTGGTTGCTATCGCTATATAGCAGTAGCAACCACACACAGATGCGTGCACCGGGCGTGCTCAGTCCTCGCCCGAGAACCGCTCCCACGCCGACTGCCGGGTCATGCCCAGCGACTCACCGATCCGGGTCCAGGTGATCCCGCGACTGCGTGCCTTCCGGACCCACTCGGTGAGCTGCTGTTCGACTTGCGCGGCGGCCGCAGCGACCCGCGGCAGATGCTGCAGCAGGTCGTCGTCCGACATCTTCTCCTCCCAGCTGGCCACCATCTCCGCTGGCGTGCCGCGGGACGGCGTCTCAACGAGGTCGGCACACAGGCAGACGCACTCGTTGCAGATGAAAACACCGGGCCCCGCGACGAGCTTGGCTACCGCGTCCGGGGCCTTCCGGCAGAACGAGCAGGCGATGCTGGGCGACAACTCGCTCGTTGGCATGTGAGAACCTCCCGCCGAGGCAGACGTCAGGAGTACCCTGACAGTTTGTCAGGCATTACCTTACGTCGTCAGGAGGCACCTGACAAGCAAAGGCGAGCGGGCGTCAGCCGAACTCGATGAGCTTCTCCCTGACCGCCACCATGACGGCTTCCATCCGCGAGTGGATCTGGAGCTTCTCCAGGATGTTGCGCACGTGGTTCTTCACGGTGTTCTCGGAGATGAACAGCTCCTTGGCGATATCCCGGTTATTCATGCCGCGGGCCACAAGCCGCAGCACCTGGATCTCGCGGTCGGTAAGACGGGGAGCAGGGACCTGCTGCGGTGGCTCCTCGTCGTCCCGCCGGGCAAGCGCGGCAAACTCGGTCAGCAGCTTGCCTGCCATCGACGGGTTGATGAGCGACTGCCCGCCATAGACGGCCCGGACAGTGTCGGCGACCTCGTCGAGCGGGATGTCCTTCAGCAGGTAACCGCTGGCACCGGCCCTGATTGCCTCGAAGAGGTCTTCTTCCTCGTCGCTGATCGTCAGCATCACGATCTTGGCGCTCGGCGCCACGTCCTTGAGCGCCCGGCAGGCTTCGATTCCGCTGATCCGGGGCATCCGGATGTCCATGAGGATCACGTCAGGCAGCGACTCGCCGGCCTTGCTGACGGCCTCCTCGCCATCGCTCGCCTCGCCGACCAGCTCGATGTCGGGCTCGGATTCGAGGACCATTTCCAGCCCGCGACGGAAGAGCGCATGATCGTCCACGATCAGCGTGCGAATCGGCTCCGCAGTCGGCTCACGGGCGGCATCCGCCCCGGTCGCCTCGTTCCTGCCTGAGGTTGAGTGCATATCAGCACCAGCCACGCCCGAACCCGCCTCTTCGTCGGGTGCCTGCGGGCTGACGCCGGCACTGCGGCCCATGATCCTTCCTCCTTAGCGAACCGGGCCAGCTGCCCCGTCCGGCCCGCCAGATCCAGACCCCGCGATGCCCGTGCCTGAACTCTCTCTGACTGAGGCGCGGCTTGCAAGTCCCGCCTTAGCCCGGCGTGGCGGCCTACGTGGCGGAACCGGCCGCTTGGCCGGGGATCCGGCCCAGCCCTGCGAGGTCAACTCCGAACGCTAGCCCAGTCCTACGAGTGACTGACGCCGGCCTGCCGGCGGTCGCCTCCGACCGCTATCGGCGCTCGCTCATCAGTCAGCCTGATCACACCGTACTGGTAGCCGCGGCGCCGGTAGACCACGCTCGGCAGCCCAGAAGCGGCGTCGGTGAACAGGAAGAAGTCGTGGCCGACGAGCTCCATCTCGAAGAGCGCCTGATCAATCGCCATCGGGGTCGCGGCGTGGTACTTCTCCCGCACGACCAGCGGGCCATTGCCCTGCATGTCGATCTCGACGAGGCGATCGCTCTCAGCGTCGGCCGCGTCCGCGCGGTCGCTGGCGGCGACTTCGGCGGTATCGCTTGCGTCCTGAGGGCGAGCCAGGCTGCGGTCCGCGGCCGCTGCGGCCTGCGCAGCGTCGGCTGCGTCTGCGGCGGCAGCCATGGCGGCGGTGGCAGCGGCCGCGTTACCGGCCAGCAGGCCGCCGCCCTTCCCCAGCCTGATGGCGGGGAGCTCTGCATCGGATGCCAGGTCGGCTTCGGGCAGGTCAGACAGCCGGATGGCGGCGTGCGCCCCGTGGCGGTCCTTGCGCCGGTCGCAGGCGCGCCGCAACCGCGACTCCAGCTTGCCGAATGCCATGTCAAACGCGGCGAACCGGTCGGCCGCCGCCGCCTCGGCGCGGATGACGGGACCGCGCGAGCTAACGGTCAGCTCGACCCTCTCCTTGCTCTGGGTCTGCCGCGGATTGTGCTCCGCAGTTACCTCGACATCGATCCGGATGGTCTTGCTGTCCAGCTTCTCGATCTTCGCTAGCTTGCCGGCCGCGTACGACCGGAACCGCTCCAGCATGTCGGTGTGCCGGGCCGTGAAGATGATGTCCACTCAGGAACTCCCTTCTTGACCGGGTCATGAGCGGCACCCGCCCGGCCGACCTGGTCTTCTACCCCACATCCGCCTGCTGAGAGGTTCGCGGCTGCTTGTGCCACTACTGCCCTTCTCCCTACCCAGGGGACATCGGATCCCCCGGCGGGGCAGGACTTACTTCTAAGCCGCACCGTGATCGGTCGACGACAAGTCGCCTTACGTGGGCCGCTTCGCCTGCGGCTGGCATCGGCTTGCCAGGTCAGGCGCCCTTTTGACGGGGCAGCCGGCCTAGCGCAACCACGGACCCGGACGGGTGCCATGACACGACGCTATCCGCATGCCGGCCGAATGTCAGGACCGGATCCCCGCACTTTCCGCCGACTGGAATCAGAGCCCGGCAGCAGGCACGGTCGAAGCGGCCCGGTCTCGTTAACCCGGATAGACGGGAATTGCCCCCGCTACTGGCTTACCCCAGGTAGTGGCCATGTTCGAGGAGGTCAGGATCTTGTAATCGGACGTGCCGACCACGACCGTCACGCCGTTGGTCGCGAGCGACACCGCATCGGGCGGCACGGAACCCAGCCGCTGGGCCGCGCCGCCGGCCAGTGGCACCTCGGCGATACCCGCCTGGTCGAGGACCAGCAGGTCATAGGGGTTCACCCAGCTCATCGCCATCGGGTCATGCAGTCCGGTCCCGGCAGGGATGGCGCTGCCCAGGGTCAGCTGGCTCCCGTACTGCCGGACGGCGGCGAGCACCAGGCGGTCGTCACGGCTACCACGGCTACCGGGCGCAGGCTTGATCAGCAGCGCAGCGCGAACCCCATCCGGCGCCATCCTCAGGGCGAGGATCTTCGGCGCCGGCTGGCCGCTCGGGACGAGGTTTGCGGGCAGAGCGACGGACTGCGCCCGGCGATACGGCGCTGGGAGGACCCAGATGCGCTGACCTGCCACCGCCCACAGGTTCCCGTTACCATCCCAGCTCAGCGACGTGCACGGGCCGCCTGAGGTGGAAAGCCGATAGATGCGGTAGGGCGCCGTCGAGTCCGCGGCGCCCGCTTTCGGCAGGTACAGCTGGCAGCCCCGGCCATCCGTCGTCGCAACCGCTACCTGCTCAGCCGACGCGGCGGCAGCCGGATCCGCGGCGACCGCAGTGATGCCTGCCAGGCCGAAGTCCGCGGGGCCGAGGGACCGCCGGTGCGGTCCGAGGCCGACGCTGACGGTGCTCGGGCTGCTCAGGTAGACGAGCGGTCCTTTCGGCACCTCATCGATCAGGCTCCCGAAGGTGCCGGTGTTCGCCGGGTGCCCATCAATCTCCAGCTGCACGAACCGGGCGAGCGCCGGAGAGTAGGCGGTATTGCCGAGCGTCGCCTGCAACTGCTCGGCCATTTCTAGCCGCTGCGTTGGCGACGCATGAGCGGCGGTGCCGCCAAGGTTGACGACGGCGGTCTGGCCGCTGATGGAAAGCCCGAGAAGCTTCGTGCCGGCCGGGAAAGCGGTCTCCGTCGCGCTGCTCAGCCAGCTCCCCTGATCCTTGAGCAGGCCGTTGATCAGTCCGCTCGCCAGCTTCGTGGCCGAGTTCTGCAGGAGTGCGTAGACCGCGTCGGGAACCAGGTTGCTGTCGACGGGCGACGGCGGCAGGGCGAAGAAGAACAGGTTGCGCGCCTGGTAGACATGCTCAAAGTCGGGCTGGGTCAGCAGCAGGCCCTGCGGGCCCGGCGGCAGCGCGGATATCAGCCACGCGCCTTTGCTGGTCTGCTGCAAGGTGAACCGGTAGGTACGGGTGCCGGGCGAGTACCGGTACTGGCCGCTTAGGCTCAAGGTCGCGAGCCGCTGGCCGGTGAATTTGACCGCCACCGACGGCCCGCCCGCGCTCGTAGCGTCCAGCGGCGAGTGCACCCGCTCCGTCGCCGTTGGCCTGCTGGCAATCGAGCTGACGACGGTGACCGTACCCGGGAACGGATGCCAGCTCTTGCGGAGCGCCGGCAGCAGGAACTGGCGGGCAGCATCCGGGTCGAACGCGTAGCTCGCGCTGGCGTGCAGGAAACCGAGCACGACCTCGCGCGGGTAGCGGTACGTATTCGGGCCCGGTGGCGGTAGCTGCTCCACGTACGCCTGGACCTGACCCCCGCCGGAATTCACCTGCTGGGGAATGCCGCTTGACGGCAGCGCAGCGCAGCCGGTCACGACGACGACACCGGCCATAGCTGCCAGCCCGACCGTGAGCCTGGAGCGCACCCGGATGCGCACCGCGGTTCGCGCCGGGCCTGCCCTAGCCACCGGCCGTGATCTCACTGACCGCAGGCGCCGCCTGCCCGGCGACGCCAGCGCCCCGCGCCAGATCCGGCACGGCCCGCCCCGGCGGACCATCGTCCACGGCGCCGGGGTCGGCCGGGCCAGTCAGCTCGGCAGCATTAATTCCGTCCTCGCGGGCAATCGGCGGCATCGGGTTCAGCGGCAGCGGCGACCCGTGCAGCTCGCCGCCGACTGCGCGCGGCACCGTCAGCCGGAACACCGATCCCTGTCCGCGCTCCCCCCACGCCTCGAGCCAGCCGCCGTGGAGCCGGGCGTCCTCGAGCGCGATTGCCAGGCCAAGGCCAGTGCCGCCGGAGGTCCGTGCCCTGGCCGGGTCTGCGCGCCAGAACCGGTCGAAGACTAGCTGCTCCTCGCCAGGACGCAGCCCGACGCCGAAATCACGCACGGATATCGCAACCGCCGCCGAGTCCATCGCGACGGTGACCACGACGTCCTTGTCCTCGCCGTGTTCCACTGCGTTCAACAGCAGGTTGCGCAGGATGCGCTCGACCCG
>Ga0335072_10013137_pt1 | contig 11807 bp, 12 predicted proteins | sample Lox_Sample_21_FD_206725 | JGI IMG/M metagenome (GOLD analysis project Ga0335072, IMG submission 206725) | Soil microbial communities from Loxahatchee National Wildlife Refuge, Florida, United States - Lox_Sample_2.1 | ecosystem: Environmental > Terrestrial > Soil > Wetlands | place: USA...
CCCGGCCTTGGCGGTGGCTGTAGACCATAGAGATCCAAAAGCATCTCCATCGCTTGCCGTTGGTGTAGGTTTAGCAGCAGGTTTCCCGAGTGAGGCCATGGTTGTCGAGGACGAGTAGGATGGCTGCGTCTGTGACGGAAAGGCGGATTGGGATGAGAATGCGCTCGTGGTAGAAGTGACTGGAGGAGTGTTGATGGAAGATTGGACAGAGGTGTAGTAGTTGGGACCACTAGGTCTGAAGGGTTGCGAAGATGATGGTGGCGGGGAGGAGTAGGTGGGTAGTGTCGATGGAGCTACTGCACCAGTACTGGATGTGGCTGATGGAGCTGGAGAAGCGGTGGAAAAAATGTCCCTGAAGTTCGCGGCCTGCGAGGGAGCTAGAGGTTTCGGAGCTGCAAATTGCGTTGAAGATGTTGTAGTTGAAGTCGTGGCTGGCGGAGGGGAAAGACCTGCAAATGCTGGGGGTTGGGCTGCCGTTGCTGCAGCTGGACTCGTTGCGGACTGAAACTCGTCGAAGTCATCATCTGCGGCTACACTGGATTCAGTGGGGCCGAAGTCATCGAGGACATTGCCTGCTTGAGCTGGAGCTTTGCCATTTGATATTGACGGAGCTGATGCCGGCTCATCTCCGAAGTCAAAGAGGTCTGGCTCCGGCTCTTTCTGTTTTTGCTTGCTGTCTCTTTTATTTGTTGTCGCTGCTGCCGCTCGAACGCCGGGATCTTTCTGTGTTCTGGCGGAAGTCCTGCTTGCCGGTGCAGCATCATCAGCCTCATCATACTCCTCGAACCGTTCGCCCCTTCTTTGGGTGTCCGAGAAGCCTGACTGGTTGCCCCCAAACCCGCCTCCATCACCATAAACCTCGCCCTGGTAGCCACCAAACCCGGCTTCGTCACTTCCAAAGCCGCCATATCTGCTATTACTTGAGAAATCTCCACTCATACTCATTCCGCCTTCAACTCCGCCGAATTTGTTTCTGTTCGCTCGAGCCTTCTTCCTTTCTGCTCGGATTGCATCGACATCTTGAAGTAGCTTGGCCAGCTCTTGAGCTCGATTTCGGACATTGACTCCCTGATCTTTGCCATTCTGATCGATGAAGTGGAATTGGCGGAGCATTCGCAGAAGGGACAGGTGGGATCGTGCGTCGTCAACGACTCTTTCAGAGCCGTTCTTGATGAGAAATTCTAGAAGTTGCAGGGACTGTAAATGTCAGATCAGCACACCTTATATCGTAGAGTCGATACAACACACTTTGTAGATTTGTCGCCATTCCTCCGCAGTCTTGTCCGTAAAGCGCTTGTAGATCAATGGCATGATTTCGTTCAGCAATTGATAGCTATGCGTCCCATTTGCGATTTCTTGCATCCTGTGAGATATTAGATTCCGGAATGAGCGATCGTCCTGCCATTTTCCCTTTCTTACAATGAAGAAGATGCTCCCCATCTGACGATTGTGTTAGAACGAGTTCACATCTTTGCTTGGGTGTTGACACTCACGGCTCGTTGTTGGTAGCTTCTCGGACCTGCATTCGATCTTCAGTAATCGCGCCGCTTCCAAAACAATGCCAGATTTCTTACCTTAGCCTCCATCTCAGTGTAGTTCATAACCGCTGTTCATCTCGTTAGCCGATGTTCCACCAACACGAACCGCTGAGAGAGGCGTCAATTATACCATTCTGAACCTTCCGCACGCCTGCCTTGATGTCGTACAAGGTCAGGTTGCTGACTTGGTCCCTCAGGCTATTCAAATCCATCTTAGCACTTGTTAAACGCAGAAGAAGCTATAGAAATGCGACTTTGTGGCGTGAAATTGGAGGATCCGAACAACTCAAAGGACTGCGGAAGGTATACTCTGTCTTGGCTTGGGGCTTCTCAGCCCATGCCAGCACGTGATCAAAAGGCTGTAACCCCTGACAGACTTACTACTGTATCATGGTTGCTGTCAAGAAGATAGGAGGATAATCGAGGGAAATAGTATGCGAGCAAGAAGGTTATGATTAGAATCATTCTGAAATATTCGGTTTGAGAACGAGGTGGTTGTATTTGATGAGTTTCACCAACACCATCTGAGGCATAGCATTTCCGATCAGCAAGTAAGAGTCACTCAGGGAAAGCACAACAAGAACACTGTAGTAAGTTCAAAATATTCGATTTTGTGATTTCAGTCTAAAAACAAGGCCGTGTGTTCGCGCTTCCACCAAACAATGTGCACCTATCGCCCAAAATGCTTCAACTCAAAATGCCTAAAAATACAATACGAGACAAATCCAAAGCCAAAAGCCAGCTCGAACCCAATGTCACCGCCATACGCGGGGTTACCAATCAGCTTGCCAATAGGTCCAATAAACCAAATTTGCGACATTCCCATCACCGCACCAAAGACACCGAAACAAAAGGCGCCCAGTGCTGCAATAGACGGCGGCAACTTGCTTGGCTTATCATAATCTTCGGGGGTATATCCAGAAGTGCCCTTCTTGAAAATGAAGTGTTCTGGTAGCGAGATGCTCTCGTAAATAGCGAGCCAGTAGCCGATGATAAGCATGAAGTTCTCCAGTACAGACTCGAAGTGCGAGTAGCCCGGGATGGCAACGGCGACGTAGATGATGGTGCCGATCAGAGTCCACAAGAATCGAGGCACTTTCTGTGCGTAGTGCGTGAGGATTTGTAGAGAGAAGGTCAGAGAGTAGATGTTCGGGCAGTTGTTGCCGATAATGCTGAGTGCCAAAACGACCAGGCAGAACTTGCCAAATGTTCCCAAGGGTGGGAACAAGACCGCAGCTAGGAGGCCTCCAACTGCGTTGTCTTGATAGGCTGTCGCATACGCCGGATCGGTGACTGTAGCAGTTGCGATAGCCAATCCAAGCATCTCGGTGAAGCAGAGGGGGAACATCAATCCAGCCATGACCCAGAGATAGATCCTTATTCGGCTAACTCCAACGGGCTGGTAGCACGTGTAATCTGAAGCATAGCTCGTCCAGCCAGTCGCAAAACCGAAGACTGAAGCTGCGAAAGACAAAACCGAGCCTGCTTCGGAAGATCCAACGTTCATTGGCAGATTCGAGAATTTGCCAGAGTGCGCGAACTCTCCAAGTACGATGAGAAAGACGATGAAGCATGGGATCCAGCTGTAGAACTCATATGCGTGCACGACTTTGTAGCCGAAGAGGGTAACGATGAACGTGCATGCTGCGATTACGATAATACCGGCGTACCCTGGGACGTTGCCGTTGACGGCATGAATAAGCTGTGCGCCGACGATGACATTGACGGCTGACCAGCCGAGGCAGGCAAGGCAATTGAAGACGGCGATGACTTTGACTCCGTAGTATCCGAAAAAGAATCTGGACAGGATCATTTGTCGCATCCCAAACTTTGGACCAAAGGTAGAAAAGAAGGCCACAGGAGTGGTTCCCAGCAGGTTGATGAAGAAGATCGTAAGGAGTGAATCGACGAAACCGAGGCCGAAAACAGGAACGGCGAGAGCTCCGATCGCAAAGGACGAAACGACCATATTGGCTGCCAACCACTATTCAAGATTAGTCTTCACCTCCACTGCGCCGCGCCCTGCTGAAGCCATACCATGGTTCCCACTTTCATTGTGCTTTTGTCCGTCCGCTCCTCCTCTGGCACACGTTCTATACCACGCTGTTCGACACCAAATCGACCAGCAAATCGCTGCAACTTGTGGTATAGTGTGTCTCCCGCGGTAAAGGACTCGCCATATACGACGCCTGACTCGTCCGGGGGGATGGCACTATGGCGCTTCTCGTCCTTGCCATACTCGACATCGTAGACGGCTTTCTCGTAGGTCGCCATTTCTGTTGATAAAGGGCCACAAAGACCAAAGAACTTCAAAGGACTGACACGATTTTGATTTCGAAGTACCCTAAGAATGAGATGTCCCCAAACTGCTGTGGTAGACAATCAAGAACAGGCAGGGCACATGGTTTCATATAGAAAGTCATTATCGGCAAACACCTACAAAGCCACGTGGAAGGGCCCGGCCAGGGAAACCCAGAAGGAAAGCGTGATAAGGAGATGGTTAGAGCAAGATCTGCTCGTTAGTGTCGCGTGGGAAAGGCACAAAGCTAATGCGAAAATGCAGATCCGTGGGTCCAAGGGGTGGATTGTAGGAGGGGATGAAGCTTTCGGCACATGACGCGGAGTTCGCCACGGCTGTCCACTTAGGCCGCATTCCGACGAAAGCTTTCATCGCCAGAACACCCAGCCAATGCCCTAGATAGCCAATTGAGTTGGCCTACCCAAACGATTTCAATTTTCCACCCACCAGATCAACGCAGAGATAAGGGTGCTAAAGGTTCGACCAATGGTCGCCGCCCGCCTGATGTCTAGCCTGTTGCGCTAGCATTCGGGTTCTGGGCAGAATGGCCACTTTTCACGTACTACTCACCACCCTCTGGCTGGAGATGATACTGCTTCTCGCTCCACACAACAGTAGATGCAAGTCTCGGCTAGACGCGTCCACACACAAGGGTTACCGTAATCATTTCATGTCTGACTGCTCTAAGGGACCGATAACCTTCTGCCACCAACCAGTTCGTCCAGTTCGTCCAGTAGCTATCCGGCGAAACAGCTGCTCCACCAAGGGAACAGTTATCACGGGACTGCAAGCGAAGCTTGTCTGGCAAAGCTGAAGTGCACTACTGCTAGCTATTTCGCTTCATGTGGCGCTATCCATGCGAGGTTGTGGAACCATCCACCAAGTCCTGAAACGCCAACAGTGAGCTTTTCATCGATTACCATTTGACGAAAATAGAAGCTGAAGCGACCGGCCTCACGAACGATGGGTGACAGCCTGTAATAGGCTTCCACCGGGCTTTTGGGAGCAGCTTAATCCTGCCGCATTTGGGATGGTGTGAGGTCGTCGGCCGGCTCCGACAACGATGCCAAGGCAATTTCCTCCGTCTGCCTGCCTCCGGCGCGCTCACCTCCTTCAAAGTTGTCCTGCTCACAGACTATGGTGGCTTTCTGGAGTAGCCACTGCAGTAAGCTCCATTTGCATCTTGTGTTTCAGAAAACGAAGTTATGCCCGGTATGGACCGAAGCGCGGACTCTTTCGTGCGTGTGCTGTAGGCAGCCGAGGTAGCCAATCGGACATTACTTGACGTTTCTAATCAGTATCATTACGATGCAAAGCACAATACAGCAGACCTAATACTTACCTTCTCTCTTCTTCGTGCTAGCTACATCCGTGACATCCATTACGAAAGATTTGAAAACCGCGAAGCAAGTCACCCAAGATGCGAAATAGCGGAAATGCTGGTTCGAATCTTCCTTGAGCTGTGGCGATTTCTATCAAACAGCGCAACTTCAAGCATAGCTCCGCCCATCCAGTCCAAGACAAAAAGGCCTGTATAGGCCCAACCCAGCGCCGTTCACCGCCAGCCCCTGCCATGCCTTCCTCAGCATACTTGAACATCTCTATCCACGTGGATAAACTCCATTCATCTTCCTGGCTTTTTCATGAGTCGGTGCGTCTTTTATGCGTTGGATGCAGCAGCAAAGGGGTTGCAGTCTTCCTGTGAAAGTGTAGGCTATGGATAATCTCCGAAGGCGGGAGCGGCCCTCCTGTAAAAGTGTATGCTGTGAATAAGCCCTGGTGAGGTTGAAGTCGAAGTCGTGGACTTGGTCGTGGAGGTCGACATGGTTTTATGGTTAAGCAACGCTGGAATGATAGCCGCTGTCAGACATTCTGTACACTCCGCTCTCTCTTCCACTCGTCGAGTTATCGCAAGCGCTGGGGCTGTGGTCTTCTTGTGCGTCGTGGTTGACGTCGTGGGTCCGACAACCCGCTCTGTCACTGTGTGGGTCTTTGTCGAGACTGAAGTCTCCGTTGAGATTACAGTGACTGTCGCTCGTGTGCAGAGGACTTCTTCGAGAAGTTTGGTTGACGAAGTAGTAGGATGGGTAGGCTCTCTCTTCCCAAAGTGTATGCTGTGAATAAGCGCTAGTGAAGTCGAGCTTGTAGTTGGGGCTGAGATCTTTGGGATTGGGGTCGCGAGCGCTTTAGGGACCAAGAGCGCTGGCACGGCAGCTACTTGAAAGCTTCTATAGGAAAGGAAGAGAAGGCACGTGAGGATGAAGTGAAAGATGACCATGTTGGACGTATGCAAGGTGATAAGGTATCTAGTAAGAGTAGTAGGGCGTGAACATTCAGGTACGCCTTTGCTGCATCCAAATCTTTACCGTAAGAGGGAGAAGGGTGTGTCTGATGCACTTACAAACCCCAGATTGTACTTATGTTGAAGGTGAGAATATGTCAGAAAGACCCAGTTCTCGGCTTTCTGGGCTTCCAGCTGCACATGGAAATGCCTTTGCCGTCCTTCGCATCTCCGAAGCTGCAGCTGGCTTGCATTGCGTAAACGGTCAGTTGGATGCTTCGATGGATTGGACAGCCCACTTTAGCGAGACAGGCGCCTGAGCCACCGTCGTGATGTTTCCGCAGAGGCTGGCCAGTGGGAGAACTACCTAAGTAATGGTGACGGGATAAGCTTTTGTTGGTGACTTAAACGTCTTTGTCGCGGCGGAATAATGTCGTCCAGCTGCTGCATGAGTGTTACACAAGCACCTAAAGTGGAAAGGTGGGGTTGTGGCGTTCGCGAACTGCGCACAAATCCCCCAAAGGCCAGCTTCAATCCCCTGCCTATTGTGGCTTTCGCTACAGAAATAGCAAGCCCGTATCCTAACTCGGTCGAAGAAAGTTACAAAATCGATCTGTAACTTGGTTGATCAATACAGTGAAAATCGCAGGCACAAGTTTGTATCCCGAAGCTTCGAGAGGCTGCCGCAATTCTCTTCCTACCAATGCAATGAGGAACGAGTACCCGACATGGCCGATATGCAGCTTTGGAAAGGGGGGTTTGACTTCTTACGCAGGTGCTGAATGGCTACGTACGCGAAGTAGCAGGCATCTGAGAGGAATGCAGCAAGTAAGAACCGTGGTTTGGTCCCCCCCCCAAAAGTCGAGAACTCCGCACCACAAGACAGTTCAGCTGCCAAGAATGCTGCACCAGCTCCACATTTTGGTTTTGGGGTACGGCTTGCGTGGGCCAGTATTGGATCAGACTTTCAGTTCTCCAAGAATCTCTGCCGTCCAGCTTTCTCTAGCTTTACTGACCACTAACACCATTGCTGACCTTCGAAACTAAGTCGATACACTGCTCTGCGACCTCTATAACCTGCTAGCCCAGCAAATTTAAAGCCAAAGGTCCTCTCTGTCTAGGCAGTGCCGATTGCGAAATGAAGCGTGGGAGTCGATCCGCTGTTCGGAAGTACACCTGCAGCAAAATCTTTGGGGATAGGCTTTGTGGCGATGTCGAGGGCATCATTAAATGTGACGCCGTCAACGCCGCCCGAGTTGGCAGAGAAGTCTTGGTTGCCTACGATCTTGGGCTTGAAGGCATCAACGTGGATCTTTAGGACGTCGTTGAGATAGATGGTCATGCCCCGGACGTGGCGAGCCATCTTTTACTCCGAGGACGGCACTGAGGGCAGCTGTGTCGGTGCTGTGAAGGAAATCCGTGGTATTAGTGATGAGTGTCGTTCTTACCGATGACGAACGACGGCATGATGTTGATGACATTGAATTGGGGCTTCATCTTCGCGGTAAAATCGTACGTGGCAGCTAGAGCGCGGGCTTTCGAGTCAATATGCCCGCGGAACTCGGATGGGTAGGGCCCCGATTGGGGAGGGACTTTCTTCTGGCCGCCAAAGACCTCGTCTGGTGGATCGAGGAACGCATTTACTAGGATGGTGGCTACGATAGAAGAGGCGATGGCGATGCGCTTCACTTCTGACGAAGTGTAGGCCGCATCGAGGGTGGATGTTGTCCCTTATACGTCAAGCGCGATGAGCTGCTATTCGTAATGGTCAGTTACGCCAGAGGTGATGGGAGAGGCACAGTGGATGATATATTGGACGCCTTTGGCAGCTTTGGTGTACGTGCCTTCTGTGAGGATGTCTGGAACAGTGATGAAGGCGATGCTGGCATGTCCATCTCGCCGATTTCGACTTGAAATGAGACGTGTTCGAGATCCGTCAAGTAGACCTAGCAGAAATGGACCAATTCCACTTCCTGTATGGGCAACCTCTTCTCCAGCTGAAGGAGAAGTACAGCTTCTACCTTCAAGTACTCCAGGAAGGGAGTATCACCCGAGATCAGAGAGGGTCCAATCGCATACACAAAATCCTATGCCCAGTCTAGGCCATTTTGAGAACCCCGCAAGAGTTGCTTAGCTAAGCCCGTCCCCCAGCCTTGTGTCGCAGCCGAGAACATTTACAACTTACTCGACGAAGTCACTTCTTTTCAAGAAGTCATCGTCCAAGTGTATCACTATGGAGCCTATCGGGTTTGCCATCGGCGTTGCGGGCCTTGCGAATATCTTCACCTCTTGCCTCGACTGCTTCGAGTACGTTCAACTAGGCCGCAAATTCGGAGAAGATTACGGAAAATGCCTGCTCAGACTGGATGCTGCAAAGGTTCGCATGTCACGCTGGGGGGCGTCCATGGGTTTTGGCCCAGAGCAGCACCAGTATCCCAACAAGTCCATCTCGGAAGAAGAATTCCGTCTAGCACAAAGCCTTCTCGAGCAGATTATGGACTCTTTTGCAGATGCTGAAAGGTTTTCCGAAAGGTATAAAAGGCATGCTATTCTGCAAAAGGCAAAAGCCGACGATCTGATCGTCTACGATGCAAAAAGGGATTTGGAACCTAAATATCAGCGGCTACATCAAACCATGCGCGAGCTTGCTATCCGACGGCAAAGCGGAGCAAGCCTATTGAAAAAAACGGCTTGGGCACTCTACGAGAAGAAGAAGTTTGACACAATGATTGAAGAAGTCACCGCTTTCATCAATGAGCTAGTGGATCTGTTTCCGGCCGCCAAAGATGACCAAGCAGCTTTATGCAAAACCGAAGTCTCTGCGATTAAGGAGACCGAAGACCTTGCCATGTTGAAGGCCATCATTGGCGATGATGACCAGGTGTTAGCAGGGACTGTGGCTGAAGAGATGCAACGCCGTGGCCATAGGGTAACCGACTGGGAGGCTAAGGGCAATGCGAAGATGTGGGCGGGGGACGACAATGCTTTCGGAGTGGAAAGCAAGAGTCATGAGTTCAGCAGATTCACTGTGTCGGATTCCGCAGAGGTACGGTTGGGAAATGTTAATCGAGGCAAGTGATTACTAGATAAGGATATGATCTAGGATAAGATCTGGAGGAAATGGACTTCTCAGTTAAGCTGTTGTTACTTAGGATAAAGTATCGGCAGTGACAATTGGGACTTGAACTGGAAGAGGCAGGGGGTGTTCCCGTATCCCGAGCCCCCATTTACACAGTACACCTTGAGCAACCCACCTGCGCACAGACCTTCTGTCCGGCACTACTCTGTCCCGACCACTTTGGCGAGAAACTTTTCGGGCATTTTGCTCACTGTCCCAATGGCCGACTACGGGATCCCACACATGAAGAGTCACAGATGCTCCGTCATAACCAACCCCCTTCCTCAGCAAGGAGAGCCGTCTCTTTAATTGATTCGTCAAGATTCAACAAAGCTCATTCCTGTAGTTATTACAGTAGAAAATGCTGAAATTTTTCTCGCCAAGTGGTGTTTCTCGCCAAGCAGCGTGGGACGTTAGTTCGAGGATCAAGGCGCGTAGCCTCACACCCGCATCGTAGGTGCTGCCTTATTCAGGGTGGTTTGGCTTTCCTAGCGATATGGAGGCGACTTCGTCCTTCTTTGAGGCAGATTGAAAATCTTTGACGTTGCATCACACAATCACAGATAAGGGCCGCCCCACCGCACTTCATGGCAGCGACTAGTCATACGCGCGGACATGCGGCTGAATCCTTCCAGGTGGAAGGACACGGTCAGATTCACATTGGCGACAGAAACTACTACAGCTGTCAGTGACCTTCCTTACTCTAATCATTCTTACAACGGATCCAGAAAATGAAGCCAGCATGACTTGGTTAAACTCACTATTTCTATTTAGTACGAGACTCTCATTCCGAAGCTTCGAGGTTCCGAAATAAGTACTTCGAGGTTCCGCGTAACCCCACCGCAGTCTTTGTCCAGCGAGATCAAATCTACCAGCCGCTCCAAGAAGCCTGCATACGTCCGAGTAGTCCCGATATCCCACTGCATCAGACTAGATTTGTCCTGCACGGTCTAGGAGGATCAGGAAAGACCCAACTATGCTTAAAATTCGTAGAAGAACACCGTGAAAAGTACGTGACCTGATCGTTTGAATGCTGACGTATTTTCCAACGCTCGCTGATGGTTCTCTAGGTTTTGGGGTATCTTCTGGATTGATGCAAGTAGTATTGAAAACATCGAGCGCGGTTTCACAAACATTGCCAGTGTTTGCGGACTGGCAGGCGATGTGCATATGGTCAAAAGATGGTTGTCTAATATCCCAGATACTTGGCTCGTCATATTCGACAATGCGGATGATCCCGATCTGGATATCTCAGTGTATTTTCCCGTGGGCAATCGAGGGACAATCTTGATCACAACACGGAATCCGGACTGCAAAGTTCATGCGACTGATGGGTCATGGCGGGAAGTTGTGGGCATGCAAACCGACGAGGCTATAAGCTTGATGCTCAAAGAGAGTGGCCACGATTGGAGGGATGAGGCCGCCCGGGAAATGGCGAAACCGGTCGTCTCGATGCTGGGATGTTTGGCCCTAGCAATCACACAAGCTGGCGCCGTCATCCGCCAGGGCGTCTGTGGCATAAATGAATACTGCCAACTTTATTCGAAGCATCGAAAAGAACTTCTCAACCAGAAATCTATGCTGAGTATTGGAGATTATCAGTATACGGTAAATACGACTTGGGAGATATCGCTGAGATTTATTGGAAAGAAATCCAGTGATTTTGCTCACGATGCGGTGGAGCTTCTACAGATCTTCAGCTTTCTCCACTATGAAGGAATCTCGGAGGAAATATTCCGCGAAGCTTGGAGAAACATGAAGGGAAAAGATCCTTCGGGATGGACCTTGGCACATCAGCCTCATGTACTGTCTCGACAAAGTTCTCCAGACTGGGATCCTTACATGTTTGGGAAAGCGATATCGGTTCTGACTTCTTTTTCCTTGATCAGCCGTGACAGGGATAATCTAATATCGATACATCCACTAGTCCATTCGTGGGCTCGGGATCGAATGACCCCTAGCGAAGAAGAGCGATTTTGGAGACTGACTGTCTCTACGCTTGCTGCATCAATCACATTCAGGTTCGAATCATCTGATCATCGATTCAGACGATCTCTGGTACCCCACCTTAATGCCTGTAATAGAGTCTTTGCTGGTGGCATCCTTCGCATATGTGACGAAGCTGAAGAGTGTGTGATGGTAATAGAAAATTTTGCGCTTATATATCGAGAGGGTGGTCAATGGTCGGAAGTACTGCGGCTAGCGGAGCAGGTGGTGGAGGTGCGCCGGCGGACGCTGGGTGAGGAGCACCCTGACACGCTCCGCTCGATGCACGGCCTCGCCGTCTATTTCAGCGAGGCCGGGCGAGGGCCGGAAGCGCTACGGCTGACGGAACAGGTGGTGGAGGCGTGCCGGCGGACGTTGGGCGAGGAGCACCCCGACACGCTCCACTCGATGCACAACCTCGCCGCCCGTTTCAGCGAGGCCGGGCGAGGGCCGGAAGCGCTACGGCTGACGGAACAGGTGGTGGAGGCGCGCCGGCGGACGCTGGGCAAGGAGCACCCCGACACGCTCCACTCGATGCACAACCTCGCCGCCCGTTTCAGCGAGGCCGGGCGAGGGCCGGAAGCG
>Ga0335072_10013138_pt1 | contig 11806 bp, 13 predicted proteins | sample Lox_Sample_21_FD_206725 | JGI IMG/M metagenome (GOLD analysis project Ga0335072, IMG submission 206725) | Soil microbial communities from Loxahatchee National Wildlife Refuge, Florida, United States - Lox_Sample_2.1 | ecosystem: Environmental > Terrestrial > Soil > Wetlands | place: USA...
CTGTCAGAAATCGAAAAGGGCAAAAAGCAGCCGAGCCTTCAGTTATTGCAGGAATATGCTGAGATATTCAGGATGCCGCTATCGTCCATCTTATTTTTCTCCGAGCGCATGGAGGACGGCAATCCGGCGGATCGGGTCCGCCTGAACGTATCGGGCAAAGTTCTTGCGTTGCTGAAATTTATTGCAGCGCGTCGGTCAGAGTGTGCCCATCAATGACAGGGAGTGGAAAAACCTGGGCGTTCAGGCGGCTGCCCACCATTCGAGCTGGGAGGCAAGACGTCTCTCCAACGCCGCAGCCCGGACGACCGAGACGCGTTGGGTACCGCGCGGTGACCAACGCATGCGTTATCGTTTTGCCATCCGGGCATTGGCGATTTCCTCGACGCATCCCTCGGCCCGCGAGGTGGAGACTGGCTGACCGGAATGATAGCGGCGGCTGTAGTCGATCAGAGCGGTTTCGTTGTTGGCGAGATAGTCGCGTAGCTCTTCGCAGCGAGCGAAGAGCCTGCCGACAGCAGGACGTAATCGATCTCCGTTCAGATATACGGCTTCGTGCACCAGGTGCTGCAAGCCGAACAGTTGCCGCCGGGCCTCACAGTGATAGCCATTCCAGAGCAAGTGGCGGATGCGGCTAAGACGACATTCGACCATATCCAGGCCGGCATGTTGGGTGGGTTCCACGGCATAGACCTCGGCCAGCGCCTGCTCGGCATGGCGCACCCGCATCGAGACATGCCACCAGTCGAGAACGTGGACCACGCGGGCGCCTGCCGCCCGGCGGACCAGTTCCGGCGATGCTGACCCGCCATCGCTGATCACTGTGAGCGGCCTCTCGCCACTCCAGCCCTGGTCGGTGAGTGCGGCCCGCACCTGTGTCAGAGGACGGTCGCCGCCAAGCGGTGCTGGAGCAAATCGCCGCGACTGCCGTCCGGGTGCTTCCACCTTGCCGATGGTGAGGTTGAGGTGGCGAGCCTGATGACCGGGCGCGGCGCGAATGTGTGCCCCATCGATCAGCACGACCAGGCCCTCGCCGGCGCCCGGTTCCCGGCTGGGTAAACGTGGAGACGATCGCGCTGCGTCCATCTCCGCCTCCACCGTTTCCACGGCTTCGGCAGCGCGATGGAGGCGATTGCGGACGCTGGCATGGTTTGGCGGCGAGCAGGGCGGCAAAGTTGCTATGATGCGGGCTGCTTCGCGGAAGGAGTGACGCGCTCCAAGCCCCGCCTGACGGCGGCGCAGCTCCGGCGTGCACCGATCAGGCAGCAGGTCCGCAAGTGGCGAGAACGACACCTCCGCGAAGGGCGCCTTGTCAACGCAGGCGCAGAGCCCGATCCGAGGTGCGGCGACTTGGACCGTGCCAAAGAGGGTCTGCAGGGTGCGCGTCCGCCGGTCGCGGATCGTCTGTGATCGCAGACAGCGTGCGCAGACCCGCGTGCACGCGATCTTGTCCTCGATCTGCGTCTCGACCATGCGCCGTTGCAGTTCGGCCATGAGGGCTTTGGCCTCGTCGAGCATCCGCCCGATCTTATCCGCCGTCAGCCCCTGCACGTGCCGCGAGACCAGCCCGACCTCGAATGTCTGGACCTCACCCCACCCATCCTTCGCTTCAAGTTTGATCGTCCACGCCACCGAATCTGCCCCCTTCAAGATCGGTCTATCTTCGCACGGCACCGGCGTCGGCTCAGGTTTTTTCCACTCCCCGGTCCCAAGCTGAGGGCATGATGGCCGCGGTAAGCCTGATCGTGAAACCCGGTGATGACGATCTATCGCTCCAGTACCATCCGCTCCTGGCATTCCGAGTGAATGCCGCCGCGGGTCTCGGGCACGAGCAGGACACCGACGATATAGAGAATTGAGGTGCCGACCAGGAAGGCCGCCAGGCTCATCGGCAGTTGGGCCGGTGTATGGGCGACCAGCGTCGTGAAGATCGGTGCCATACCTCCGATCGCAAAGCCGATGCTCCAAGACAGTCCGACGCCGCTGGTCCGCAGCGCCGTGGGAAAGCGCTCGTTCAGAAACACCAGCAACGGGGCATAAGCGGCGTTACCGCAGCTGCCGAAGATTGCAGCCAACGTGCTGAGCAAAAGAAGGTTGTGCGTCTTGGTCATGGCAAGGCAGCAAGCCGGCATCGCGATCAGGCGGAATATGCCGATGCCGGCGAAGACCGTGCGCCGGCCGACGATCTGGCTGAGATGCCCGATGCAGAGGGATGCAACGAGCGCCGTAACGCTCGAGACCGACAAGACGACGGAAATCGCATCGTTGGGCAGGTGCAGCGCCACCTTTAGATAGGAGGGAAGATATCCCGAAGACAGGTAAAAGCCGGCGCCGGAGGCGATGATCAGCGGAAGGTTAGCGCCGAAAACCCTAAGGTATTGCCGTGAAACGAGTAGGCGCAGCGGGCTCGGGGTGATGCCGCCACTGCTCCGCTCCTTGCAACTTTTGGCCAGCGCCACCCAGACTGGCGACTCCTCCAGCCTGCGCGCGATATAGAGGCCCATCAAGGAGCTCAGGATGCTGGTGAAGAATAGGACGCGCCAACCCCACGCCTTGTATTCGGCATTGGTCATCAGCGACGTCGTGATCCAGAACACGAAGGCGGCCAGCATGCCCGCGATGCCGCCCCCGCCTCCACCGACAACGCCGGACATCAGCCCGCGCCATTTTTCCGGTACCGCCTCCACGCCGACGGTGCCGGTGCAGGCGGTCACGCCGCCGACGAAGATGCCTTGTCCGAGGCGGAGGATGACGAAAACGATCGGCGCGGCAATGCCGATCTGCTGGATCGTCGGGAGAACGCCGATGAGGAAGGTGGTGACGCCGACCATCGACACGGCGAGGATCATGGCGCCAGTACGGCCGCGGCGGTCGGCATAGGAGCCGAACAAGGCAGAGCCGACGGGCCGCATGACGAGGGTTGCGGTGAATGAGGCAAAAACAGCCGCCAGCGATAGCAAGGGCTCGTTCGCTGGGAAGAACAGTCTCGCGACCATGGGGGCGATGTAGAGCAGGATCAGCAGATCGTAGAGATCGAGTGCCCAACCAAGGCAAGACACGATTGCCGCCAGAAAAATCTGCTGCGTCGACAGTTGAAGCAACGTCGATCGTGTTTCGATGTCAAGGGCACGGTGTCCACTCATGCGCGGCATTGTGAACCGCAATCCTGTGTTGGCGTATTCGGGGAGGCCGGGCGCGTGTGCGTCCCGCTCAGCGGCATGCTAGAGCGGGATGACGAGCAGAATGTCGAGGGCGTGCGAGTCGAGAACGACCTTGCGCTCCTCAAATTTGAAGCCAGCATCATTGACCACGATGAGGTCGCGGTAGGCGCCTGTCGCATAGAGATCCATCCGGCCGTTTTCCATGATGCGCACGATCTGGAAATTCGACCGGGTTCGGTATCGGTTGCCCGCGCGCTCGATGATTTCGACCGGCCCCAACAGATGGTTGTAGACATGCGGCTCGAAGATGTTCGCAGTCCGGAACGCCCTGACCCGATCCTCCATCATGCCGCGATTGATGCAGTTGACGATGGCGAGCGGATAGCCGGCCTTAACGTTCTCACGCGTCGTCACGACATATCGCCCGCTCGGCAGGAAGAAGCTCGGCCAGGAATCGATGTCCAGGTCATCGAGGCGATAGGCATAGGTCGTCTGGAACGCAGCGATCTGGTCGCGCAGCCTCGCCAAGTCCTGCTGGGGCGGGGTGGAAGGTAATAACTCCGGAGCGGCGCTCATTCTGCAGCCTCCGCCCGAGGCTGGGTGTCGAACCCCATGATCTCGCAGTAGCCCTGCCAGAAGCCGCGGACCGAGGCTTCGGTAGCGCGACTGGCCGGCACCGATACGACGCCCCGACCGCCCATCTCCATGAAGGAAGCCGCTTCCGGACTTCGCCGGGTGCCACGCTGCACGAATTCGTTGATGCAGCCGTCCTCGAGGCTGACGAGGCCAGCGGCACCGGTCAGGTTGGCCTGGATCAAGCGCATCTCGGTCTGCTCGGCCGTGTCGCGCTCGTAGCCGAGGAAAATCCAGTTGAGTTCGGTCACGTCGACGCCACGCGGCGCGAAGAAGCGGATCGCCAGCGAATTCAGCGTGAACTGAATGCACATGGTTGGGAAGATTGTCTGGATGCTGTGGGTGATGCCGTCCTCGAACTCCTCCCAGGCCCGGATGAGCTCGGGGCCCGCCAGGCTGGAGTTGTATTTGGCCGCATGGACCTTAGCCGCGCCGTACTCGGCGTCCTCCTGCAGATGGGCGCGGCGCGCGAAGCTGATGTGGTGCCAGCCCTTCTCGGAGAGCATGATGCCGCCATCCATGTCGAGGCGGTTCACCTTGAAGGTTGTGTAGAAGGTGTGCAGTAGGGTCGCGTGGTAGGCGTCGCGCAGGTTCTCGGCGTACAGCTTCCAGTTGTTGTGGATGATCTGGCTGTGGGTGCCCAGCACCTTGAGCGGCCGGCCGAGATTGCGCTCGATGAACGGCGTCATCGCGGGACCGAGATAGGTCTCGATCGACGGCGTCTCTTCTGAGAACGTGCCGAAGACCATGCCACAGAATGTCGTGACACGCAGCTTCTGCAGGCGGTGCTGGTCCACATCGAAATCCTCGGGCATGCCGCCCTGGCCGCGCAATCCGTTGCGGAAGGCGACCGCTTCCAGGCTGCCGTCGAGCTTGTAGGTCCAGGCGTGATAGACGCAGGTCAACCTGCTGACGTTGTCGTGCTTCTTCAAGCAGACCAGCGCGCCCTTGTGGGCGCAACGGTTTACCATGCCATGAATGACGCCATCGTCACCGCGCGTGACAATGACCGGCGTCTCGCCGACGGTGGCGGTCCGATAGTCGCCGGCGTTCGGGACATCGACCTCAAGGCACAGGAAGTGCCAGACCGAACCACGGAAGATCTTCTGCTGTTCAGCCTCGTAAATCTCGGGATCCGAAAATATCCAGAACGGCGCGCGCGCCGCGCCCTCCACCGGCCAAATATGCCGCGTTCGTCCGCTATCATCTTGCATTGGCCTATCTCCTACAGGGCGGCCGCTTGTCACAAGCCGCTCATAGCTGTGTCTGAGAGTAGAAGGTGTTATGCTGACATACGAATTGCCAATAACGTGTCGGGCGATTTTAATAAGCGCGTGTTATCAAGCCCGCAGGAAAAACGACCATGGAGTTGCGCCAGCTTCGCTATTTCGTCGCTCTCGCCGAGGATCTGCACTTCGGCAAGGCCGCGGCGCGCCTCGGCATTGCGCAACCTGGCCTTACCCAGCAGATCAAGGCTTTGGAGAAGGAGTTCGGGACCAAGCTGTTCCTGCGCACGAAGCGTTCGGTCGCGCTGACACCGGCGGGGACAGTGGTGCTGGAAGAAGCGCGACAGGTATTATTCCACGCTGACCATACCCACGCGGTCGCGATACGGGCCGGTCGCGGCGAGCTGGGCGTTCTAGAGGTCGGCTTTGTCGGCACCGCGATCTTCACCGGCATCATCGCCGCAGCAATCCATGCCTTTCGGCAGCAGCGCCCACAGGTCGACATCCGCCTGAATGAGGTAGCGACCCGGGAACAGCTGCGGCTCCTCGATGAGAACAAGCTGGATATCGGGTTTATCCGCCCGCCAGTGTTGCAACGGCCGCCAGGTGTCGTCGTCCAGTCCATCAGCAGCGAAAGCATCTTGCTCGCGATCCATGAGGCCCACCCGCTGGCCTGCCGCGAGCGACTGCATATCAGAGACTTGGCGGAAGAGCTGTTCATCGTACCCAGCCTGCATCCTGGTATGGGCTTCTATGCTCATTCCGAAGCGGTATGGCGCGACGCGGGCTTTCAGCCCAAGGTCGAGCATCGATCGCCCCAACTCGCAACCATCTGTAGTCTGGTCGCTGCGGGCGCCGGGGTAGCACTGATGCCCGAATCCTTGCAAAGCATGCGGCTTCCGAACTTGCGCTATCGGGCACTCGAAGGCGTCGTCCAGCGTTCGGAACTTGCAATTGCATTCCGCCGAAACGAAAGCGCGCTGGCGATCCGCGCTTTCATTGCTGACGTCGAGCGGTCGGTGCATTCGATATCGGCCTTGACGTCGACGTTATCGGCTACCTGATGAGGCCGGTTCTGTCAGGGCTCTCCTACCAGATCGGCCGAGTAGTCGCAGCCCCAACTGGGAGTAGTCGCAAACGTCATTGGACAGTCAGTCCCGGGAGGCCTTGAATGTAATCAAGGCTGATCGCCGCTTCGGCGTCCCACGCCTGAGGCGAGACGCCGGGTAGTCCCAGTGCGGCCCTTGGCCTGTCATGCTAGAATCAGATCACTGAGGTCCATTTCAGACGGATGTCGCCCGCGTACCTATCCCGCCTGTCAGTGCCGTGCGGGAGTTGCCGGGAACATCGCCCCAATCCGCACCAAGTCGATCGTGCCGGGGCGAACTTTTGGCCATACGCACGTAACCACCCGAATTGCGTACCTGACCTTGATTCGGTCCCGCACCAGCCATCTGAAACATAAGCCATTGCGGTACCTCCGAACGGCGCCGCCGATCCGTCGGCCAATAAAACCCCCGTTTTCTCTGCAAGATAGACCAGAATGGCTCCCGACCCGAAAACTAAGAATTTGTCGCCGTCATCGTCTACAATGGCCGGGATCCGGCCATTCGGATTAATCCGAAGATACCCGTCTTCCTTCTGCTGGCGCTTCTCCAAATCGAGGGCGTGCAGATTATAGGGCAGCGCCAGCTCCTCGAGAGCGATGGCGACTTTGTACCCGTTGGGCGTAGGGCCGGTACAGAATTCGATCATGAAGCGCTTCTCCGATGGATTGACAGGGAAGGTAAGCTCCGCAAAACTGCGTCCAAAGGTCACAAATAGGCCAACCTCGACAGCAAAAATGCGGAGCCTCGAATGGGGCGATCTGAGGGTGGTGCTGGCGGTCGCACGCAGCAAGACACTGCGGGCATCCGCCATATCCCTCCGCGTCAACCAGTCGACTGTGAGCCGTCGTGTGGCGGCTCTCGAAGCCGTCCTTGGAGTCCGGCTATTTGAACGGCTCGACGGAGCACTGACCGCGACCCGCGCCGGCGAGGCGGTCATCGACGAGGCCGAACGGATAGAACATCACATCCTTGCAATTCAGGAGCGCGTCGCCAATCAGGACGCCGTCATCGCGGGTAGCGTTCGCCTCACAACCGTCTCGACGATCGCCAACCACATTCTGATCCCAGCCATGTCGCAATTAAGGAGCCGTCACCCGGAGCTATGTCTGGAGCTGATTTCTGACAATACAAACCTCAGCATTACCCGCCGCGAGGCCGATATTGCCGTGCGTTTTGCGAGACCGTGCAAAGACGATGGGATGCTCTGCCAGCGTATTGGCGAAGTCGAGTACGGAGCCTTCACCGCGGCTGGAACGAGCCCTGACGATCTACCGTGGTTGACGTACGAAGACTCGACGGCGAACCTGCCTCAGGCCCGATGGATAGCTTCTATAACACGTGAAGAAGAATCGGCACCCTTGCTGGTAAACGATGGCGAGGCCATCCTGCACGCCGTTCGCTGCGGTCTTGGCAAATCGTTGCTGCCCATTTTCCTGCAGAGCCATTTCGACGATATTCAAGACCTGCCGGAATACGGAACAGTCCTGTCACGTGAGGTTTGGCTTATTGTCCATCCGCAGATCCGCCGCCTGGCACGGGTCCAGTCAACAATGACGTGGATCGCATCCGTGTTCCCGGCGGTCTCACAGCCAAATCGTCTACGGCAAACGTCAATACGGAAACCTAATGTATACCGTGACCTCTAAGAGCTGGAGCCATGAAGACGGTGTCGTACCCGTTGCTCCAACTTCGTGGCAGCATATACTCACCACTTTGAGACGCCATTGCTCGAACGCGGCACCGCCGCAGGCGGTGGCCGATGACTTCACTCTGGAGGGTCTTCCACACTTATTGCCTTCGCCAACACTCTGCAGCCGGTCACCAGCATTCGCTGCCAGCAATGTGCCTGGCAGCCAGCGCAGTGCCGGCGCCGATGCTGCGCGCGACCACGCGCCCACGCCGATTCCAAGCCAATCAACGCCGAGGTCTGGAAGAAACCAACTACGGCGGCGAAGCCAAGCGCTGCAGCGATTGGTCGCTGGCCAGCAACGAGATGTAGAACAGGTTGAGCAGATCGACGGCGAACACCGCGATGAGACCGATCGCCCCGGTGCACCGAGCTCTCGTACACTGCGAGCCGGAGCAGGCAGATATCGACGAAGGCCTAGACGCATGAGCGATCTCTACAACACCGACATCTGTCGAATGGTCGGAGCGCCAGGGGGCGCTGCTGCGCCGGCTCGCCGAGGGCGAACCGCTCGCCCCGCACGACATCAACGAACTCGACTGGCCGCACATCGCCGAGGAAATCGAGGACGTGGGCAGGGAACGGCGCAACGCCGTCGAATCGCTGCTGATCAACATCCAGAGGTGATGCGATGAGCGGATACGATAGCCGCGCCGACTCGCTGACCCGTATCCACGCGGTGCGCGACAGACTGCTTTGTGGCCGAATTGTTGGCGCGTGGCCAGGCACATGACGCAAGTAAATTCACCCCGAAGAGAAGCCGGTATACGATGAGGTATTCCCGCTGCTGACAGGCATTTCATACGGGTCGCCGGAATGGGACGCGGTGCTTGGACGTGCGTGCCCCGCCCTTGAACACCAAGCTCAGTCGGCGGCGGCACGGCAGCGGGGCGCGAAGACAACGCGCGCATAGCGGATGCAACCGCCAACGTCACCTTGGCGGGTCGCACATTCACTATCACCAAGCAGTTCCTCGACGACTTGAGGGGACAGAATTTCCTGAACGAGCTTGGGCGAATGAGGACGGCACTCCTGGTGTGTCATGCGCCGGATGATGAATATGTTAACATAGCTCCGTGCGGAAAACCGAAGAACCCTGGTCAGATCGTCGGTGGCCGCCTGAGCTCCGGTTCCACCAATTGCGCGAACGCGATATCGCCCGACGCGGTGATTCGATCAGCGCCGATGGCCGTGCGCGGATCCTCGGCATTGCGCCACAGCTTGTATTCGTCGGTGTACGGCAAACCAATCGCCTCGGCCAGCAGATGGATCCAGTTGACGATACGGATCGGCCGGCCGCGCTCCAGCGCCACCGCCTCGCGATGGCAGGAATGGAAGATCGTCACCAGCGTGTCCGCGCCGCTCTCTTCCATTGCCGCCATCGTCTCATGATGAGCCTGCGCCAGCAGTCCAGGTTTGGGTGCTATCGCCGAACACATATGGCCTGGCACCCGCAGATTGTGATCCACCATCGTCAGCCCAGGGATCATGCCAAGCAGCATCGGTACATCCGTGTTTACCGGCACGCGGCCTTGGAACCCGTAATGCGCATGCAGCAGAACGCGCGCCTCGACCGGTTGCACTAGGAGCAAACGCAGCCGCTCCCTGCGCGCGGCCAGCAGCTGCGTGATGTGCAGCGTTTCGAATGCGGCCTCGGTCACCGGCGCCATCAGGTCGTCCATGTTCATGTGGCACGATGGACACCAAGTGACGACGGTATCGCGGCCTGCCTCGTTGAATTTCTCCACCGTGCGCGCGGCCATGCCCGCGGCGATGCGCGCGTTCGCCTCCAGCGGCGAACCGCAGCAATAGCCCGGGCCGCCGGTGGGTGCCGCCGACACGCCGATCGCGTCAAGGATGTGCGTGACGAGGCGCACGATCTCGCCATGGCGGGACATGTTGCAGCCGTACCAGAAGGTGACGTTGGCGTCTGGGGTCACAGCCATTCGGCCCGCTCCTCCTCGCTCATAGTTAGCCGTGCGAAGGCCTTGACGCGTGCGGACCATTTCGGGTCGTGATTTACGGCGATGCGCGGCGCGTCGCCCAATGTGCCGCGCACACGCAGCAACGCAAGTCGCATCAGAAATGCAGCGTCGAGATTCTCCGGGCACGCCTGGGTGCATTCGCCGCTCCGCACGCATGCGCCGGCGAAGGCGATTGCCTCAGCCGTGCCTGGGGCATCCCGCAGAATGTCGCGGATGCCCGCCATCACGGCTGCCGGCGCGGCGTCGGTAACCGCCAGTATGGGCGATACCATCGGACAGGCGCGGTAGCATTCGCCGCAGGCCGTGCACGCCTCCGCGAGGCGGGCGGAGCTGTCGCGGATGTAAGAGGCGAGGGCCTTGCCGGTATCCCGCATGGACTGGTGCTTCCCCCTAATGCAGGCTCAGAGACCGTGTGAGAAGTTCATTCTGGAGCGGCAGATTGAGCATCAGGCGAATCGCAGCGATTTCCAGCAGCGTTTCTGATGTCTGGACATAGCATTCGTAATCCTTCGAGAGGCGGCGATCGAACCCGAGCCATGCGAAGCTGCGCTCAACAATCCAGGTGAGACCCGCGACCTTGAATGATCGCTGTTTGCGCTTGACGATCAGCAGGTTCCACCCGTCGCGCCGCAGCTGCCGAGCAAGCTTGCGACTCTCGTGCCCAACACCAGCAATGATAGTTCGAGTGGTCGGCCAGAGCGACGCGACCCCAGCCAACATGCGGCTGCCAGCTCGGCGGTCCGACATATTGGCTGGTTCGACGCGATTGGTGATCGGAAGGCCGAGAATGTCGACCAGGATGTGGCGCTTCCTCCCTTTCACTCGTTTGTGCCCATCGAATCCGTGAACCCCACCACGTTCGGTCGTCCCTACCGACTGGCCATCCATGATGGCGAGGGTGGGCCCAGGCTTCCGATCTGCCGTCAGGCGGGCCAGAGGGATACAGCGCGCGATGCAGCAGCACCCAGACACCAGCCATACGCCAGCTCCGGAAGTACCCGTGCGCGGTCGGCCAAGGCGGGAAGTCGTCTGGAAGCTGCCGCCATTGGCAGCCAGTGCGGAGCAGATAGATGATGGCGTCGAAGACGGCACGTACTTCCGTTGTGCGTGGACGACCACCGGACTTGGCAGTCGGGATATGCGGCGCCACCAGCGCCCATTGTGCGTCGGGTAACACCGAGTTCGCATGATCGTCTCCGCGTAGCCGCGTTGGGATTGCATGCTAGATCAACCGTCGCCACCCAGAACTTCTCACACGGTCTCTAAGCATACGCGGGCTGGCGCCCCCCGTCGCCGCCACCATCGTTGTCAGCGAACTGCACGGTGGCGCTGAGATTCCCGCCAGGGGCTGTCGTTGCCGCCTGTGCGATCGAACCATGTTCACGGGCGTGAGCGATCTGCCAAGCCTGCTCCTGATTGATCAGATATGCCTCGCTTTGCTGCTGAAGCTGATAGGCGAAATTGCTCTCGCCTCCGTCCTCACCGCCTCCTTTCGCAAAAGCGGTTCCAGTGGACAGCACCATCGCGGCGACCTCCGCGCAAATTAGAGTTTTCATAAGCAACATCTCCTCTAAGACGGCCTGGCAACAACGCCGGGCTTGACGGTTTCACGCTTCACGGCGTTGCTGCATTCCATGCTACCGATGCAGACTAGCTATGCTCACCCCCTAATTCCGTGCCAAGTGCGTACAAAAGCCCGATGCGTGAAGCCGTCTAGGTGAATGTCGTGCTGCTGGCCCACTTAACAAGAGAGTAGCACGATGAGGAAAGCTTTACTTGACCCGAAAATCTTACACTGGGTGGCTGCACTGGGGGTTGACCACCACGTCTATCACAGTGTCCGGTGCTTCCTGGTCCGGCGTCACTACAGGCGGTGCTGGCCCACATCGAAATCCTCGGGCATGCCGCCCTGGCCGCGCAATCCGTTGCGGAAGGCGACCGCTTCCAGGCTGCCGTCGAGCTTGTAGGTCCAGGCGTGATAGACGCAGGTCAACCTGCTGACGTTGTC
>Ga0335072_10013140_pt1 | contig 11806 bp, 12 predicted proteins | sample Lox_Sample_21_FD_206725 | JGI IMG/M metagenome (GOLD analysis project Ga0335072, IMG submission 206725) | Soil microbial communities from Loxahatchee National Wildlife Refuge, Florida, United States - Lox_Sample_2.1 | ecosystem: Environmental > Terrestrial > Soil > Wetlands | place: USA...
CCTTGGCGTAATTGAACTCTTCGCCCATCGGGTTGGAGAGGTTGGAATGCTGATGAAGGATCGAGAGGTCCAGCTGGTTCGGCCACCAATCGGCATTGCTGTGGACTTTTCCAGCGCCATGCGCGACCGGGCACTTGGCTTCGGTTGGGTTGGTTTGTGGCTGAGTCGCGGCGATATCAGTCCTGGTTTCGACGGCGATTTTATTCTCCATAATTTATCTTCCTTTGAATTAGTTCAAACGTGCGGCGAACCACGAACCTGTTGCGTCGTTTCGGTTCGCACAATTGCGGTTGGACGCGCTGCTCGAGCGCGCCATTCTTTACAAAAACTAAGTTCCAGCAAAACTATCGGGATGCCTGGCGCCGGGCGCACTTCGTACAGAGCCCTCGAAAAATCAGTTCGCATTCACGAACGACGCGCTTGCCAAGCGACCCCGAATCCGGTCTGGGCACGTCGTACCACTCCATGTCCTCAACATTGCCGCAGTGGTCGCAGATGAAGTGGTGATGGCGCACGCCTCGCGCATCAAAACGCGCGGCGCGGCCCTCGACGGCCACTTCCCGCACTAAACCCGCCTCGACCAGATCGCGGAGATTGTTGTACGTGGTCGCTCTGGAAGATCGCGGATCGAGACGATTCACGGCTTCGAAAATTTCTGCAGCGGTGGGATGGCGGTCACAGTCCATCAGGAATGCCATGACAGCGTAGCGTTGCGGCGTACAACGTAATCTGCTGTCCTCAAACGATCGTTTAATCGTGGCAGCATCCATCACTATTTGGAATAAATCTAATCTGAAACTTTGTCAAGACGCATACGGTGGATTTTTCCCGACCCGCTCGTCCCCTAACCAAGTCATAATAATCGCTGACTTAGACCTGACCTGCTCCGCGAATGATCGCTTGCCTCACGCTCGAACTTCACATTGAAGCCGCGCAATCCCTGAAAGACCGGCGCCAGGTGGTGCGCAGCGTGAAAGACCGCCTGCGCGCCGGCTTCAACGTTTCTGTCGCGGAGCTTGATGCGACCGGCCTGTGGAATCGCGCAACGATCGGGGTGGTCAGCATCTCCGATTCGCACGACTATCTTGACGGATTGATGAAGAAAATCGAGCGCCAGGCTACCCGCATCGCCAATAACCACGGGGCGGACGTAGCGGATTCTTTCGTAGAATATTTTGGGTAAAATGGTGATACCCTTGCACGATTTGGTTATGTGGGGAACCGAATCTTCTCATCGAATCCAGCACACGGCCGCTTTTCCTTCGCCGTTCAAAGCGCATCGCTGCAGCTTTGATCCGGACCGGAAAGATCCTTATCTGCGGCTGGGCGCCGTGAGTGTGTTTGTCCGCGATCAGGATCGCAGCCTGCGCTTTTTCGCGGAACAGCTGGGATTTCAGCTCGCCTTCGACAATCAGCTTCCATCGGGCGACCGATGGCTCGCGGTTTGCCCGCCGGATGGCACTGCCCTCCTCACGCTGGTGGCGCCCAGGCCCGATTCCGAGGATTACGGGCGCATCGGACGGTCCGCCCAAATCACTCTTCTGACCGAAAATGTCGCCGCCAAATTTGACGAATGGCGGTCGCGCGGGGTTCTCTTCTCGCAAGCTCCGCGCCGCGAAGACTGGGGCGCGATCTCAGCGGTCCTGGAAGATCCAGACGGCAACTCGTTCACTCTCCTGAGCTACGAAGACATGATTTTGGAAATCGAGAGCGAGCGCCGCATCCACACCGAGCGTCTTGAGGCGGAAACTCGCGCGGCCCGCGAGCGGGATTTTGCGCGTGCCGTCCAGGCCAGGCTTCTGCCGCAAGCGCCGCCAAGCCTGAATACTCTCGATTGCGCCGGAATCTGCGTACAGGCTCGCGAAGTCGGAGGCGACTACTACGACTTCCTCGATCTCGGACGCGAGCACATGGGGCTGGTAATTGGCGACATTTCCGGGAAAGGGACAGCCGCTGCGCTGCTGATGGCCAATCTGCAGGCTCACCTGCGCAGCCAGTGTCCAATGTACTGGAGCCGGCCCTACACCCCGTTTGCGTTGGGTCAGCCGGAACGCCTTTTGCGTTCGGTGAATCAGCTCTTCTATCAGAATACGGCTGAGGGGAGTTACGCCACGCTGTTCTTCGCCGAGTATGATGACAGCGCCAAGCTGTTGCGTTACGCGAATTGCGGGCACTTACCCGGCCTGGTGCTGACCCACGACGGCAAGCTCGACCGGCTGGAGCCGACCTGCACAGTGCTTGGACTTTTTGGCGAGTGGAATTGCTCGGTCGGCGAACGTCGCCTCTGTCCTGGCGACATGGTTGCGCTTTTCACCGACGGAGTGACGGAAGCGCGCAACGATGCGGACGAAGAATTCGGCGAAGAGCGGCTCATCGACGCTCTGCAACAGAATCGACAGCGTTCCTCCCAAGCTTCGCTGGCGGCCGTGCTTGGGGCTCTGCGAGGTTTCAACCAGAGTCGCGAACAGCATGACGACATCACCCTCGTCTTCGCGCGATGCAAGGAGAGTTAAAGGGCCCTTGCAGCTCTTGCTCGCTTGAGTTGTTCGGAAATGTTTCCAAGGCAACTGTCTCCCGGCTGGCCAGACCGTGGCACAGATGGTCCGGATCGATTTCTTGAATTTTCCGTATGTGCTGAAAAACGCCGCGACCGTTAACACATTGCAACCCACTCACTTACGCCTGCATAGTCCAAATCGGCCAACCCGCATGCCCTGCTGACGCAACTTGGCTGAACATCTCGACCGCGTTTTCTGATATTCTCATGCGTTTTTATCCAAGGTGAGTCGTGGAGAAGCGTGCAGTCAAGCATCATCGCGGACGGTTGGGGGAAGCCTTGCGCGAGGAGATCGAAACTCTGGTCGAAGGCGAACTCGGCGATCCCCGCATCGGGCTGGTCAGCGTGACCGGCGTACAAGTGGCTGACGATGGCCGCTCCGCGCAGGTTCTGGTGGAGGTTGAAGGCGACGACGAAGAGGCTGAGCGCAGCCTGGAAGGACTGGACGCGGCGAAAGCTTACATCCGGCACGAAGTTGCGGACCGGCTGCGTTTGCGGCGGGCCCCGGAATTGTTTTTTCGGCTTGATCGGGCCGAGCGAGCGACGGCCAGAGTCGAACAGTTGTTAGACCGGACAAAACGAAAAAGCAACCCTCGCAGACAACGTGATGCGGAATAGCGACATGCTCGAAGATGTTCTGCGACAGATCGGACAGCGCGAACGTTTCGTGCTGACGTCGCACGCCCGTCCCGACGGCGATGCCGTCGGCTCGGCGCTCGCCTGCTGCCAGGTGCTGCGTGCCATGGGCAAGCACGCCGACGTGGTGCTGCATGATGGCGTCCCGCGTATCTATCGATCGCTTCCGTTCGCCGATCAGGTGGTGCAAGCAAATCGCGTGAAAGACGGCTACGAGGCCGCCATTATTCTGGAGTGCGACAGCATTCATCGCACACGCCTCGAAGGATTGGAAGACCGCTTTCTCATTAGCATCGACCATCACATCAGCGGACGCCCCTTCGCTCATGTCAACTGGATCGACCCGCACGCGGTTGCGACCGCGGAAATGGTTTTTCGTCTGGCGCGTGAAGCGGGAGTGAAATTTTCACCGGAAATTGCGACCTGCCTTTATACCGCGTTGATGGCAGACACGGGCTCGTTCATGTTCCAGGGCACGAACGAAAATACGTTCGCGCTGGCGCGTGAACTGGTGCTGGCCGGCGCCGATCCCTCGCTATGCGCACGCAGCATTTATTTTGCTCACTCCATTGCGAAGTTGCGGCTGCTCGGAGAAGCTCTGCGCAATCTCAGTATCGAGGGACACATCGGCTATTTCTGGGTGACGCAGAAACAGATGGAACGCTGTGAGGCGAAGGACGAGGACTGCGAAGGATTGGTGAATTACGTTCTGTCGATCGGCGGCGTGGAAGCGGCGGCATTCTTCCGCGAGCTAGAGGACGGCCGCTACCGTGTGAGTCTGCGTAGCAAAGGTAAAATCGACGTCGCGCGCGTCGCTGAAAGCTTTGGCGGCGGCGGCCACGAATGCGCCAGCGGATGCTCGCTCGACGGCCCGCTCGCCGATGCTATAAGGCAGATCATCTTCCAGCTTCGCCGCGGACCGTCGGTGCAGTAGCGCCGGGCGCTCGGCGGCTTCTCTTTAAACCTGCTCGGAATTATCAGGCAACCGTCGGTTTGTCATCCCGACCAAGCTGGGGGATCGGCAACTGCCGACTCCACAGCGCGTGGAGAGACCCGCTGTTTTCCGAATTCAAAATTGCCTGCGGTTCTTGTCCGAGAGTACCGCGATACAATCACTGTTTCTGATGAATCTTCGCGCCCGCACCGACATCATCCTCCTCGCCGGATTCTGCGCTTTCCTTTTCTTCTATGGACTCGGAGGTTTCGGCCTGATCGGCGCCGACGAACCGCGCTACGCGCAAGTCGCTCGCGAGATGCTCGATCACCACGACTGGATTACGCCGGTTCTTAACGGGCATCCATGGCTCGAAAAGCCGCCGCTGTATTACTGGCAGGCAATGCTGGCGTATTCGGTGTTAGGCGTCAGTGATGTGGCGGCGCGGGTACCATCGGCGCTTGACGCGACTTTGCTCGTCATGGCTGTCTATCTGTTCTTCCGCCGCTTTCGCCGCGGAGTCGAAATCGATGCCGCTCTGATCGCGGCGTCGTGTGCGGGGATCATCGGCTACGCGCGCGCCGCATCAACCGACATGCCGCTTGCCGCGAGTTTCGCAATCGGCATGCTCGCCTGGTGGGCGTGGCGCGAGAGCGGAAAGCGGATTTACCTCGCGCTATTTTATTTGTTTATCGGTGTCGGCACTCTCGCCAAGGGACCGGTCGCGCCGTTTCTGGCGGCCGTGATTATTGTGCTTTTAGCGCTCCTCCTAACAGAATTCCGGCTAATCGCAAAAACTCTCTGGCTCCCGGGAATTCTGCTTTTTCTCCTTGTCGCGCTGCCCTGGTATATTGCCGTCGATCTCCGCAATCCGCAATTCTTTCGCGAATTCATTCTCGAGCACAATCTGGCGCGCTTCTCGACGAATCTCTACCATCATCCTGAGCCGTTCTGGTATTACCTGCCGGTGACGGCACTCGCGCTGGTGCCGTGGATCGTGTTCGTGATCGCGGCATTTGTCGCGCCCGTGCGGGTGTGGTGGGCAGAGAATCGTTTGGGATGGCGTCATCCTGAGGGTAGCCGCTTTTCAGGCGGAGCGAAGGATCTCGCGCGCGGCGAACAGAATGCCAATGCCCGCGAGATCCCTCGCCCCGCTAGTGAAAGCGCGGGGCTTCGAGATGACGCAGTTTCAATCGGAGGGAGTCCGGCGGAGGGGGGACCCGACTTCGAATTCCAATTCAATCTCTTCGCCTGCTGCTGGCTGATCGTGCCCGTGATCTTCTTCTCTTTCTCGCAATCGAAACTTCCCGGCTATATTCTTCCCGCGATCCCCGCTGGAGCCATTTTGCTCGCCGACTACTTGCGTCGGCACTCAGAAGACAGGGCGAGGGTCTCAAGGTGGTTGACGATTCCGCATGGCGTCATTGCCGCGGTGCCGATCATACCGTCGCTGCTGATCGCGTACCTGGTCAGCGAGAAACATTTGCCCGCGGGCCGGCCGCTGTATGTCGCGATCGCGATTGCATTGGTGGTCACGATTGGCATTGTGTTGACACTGATCAGCCGCGCGGGGTTTCGCATGCTGCGCTTCGTCACGCTTGTGCCAGTCGTGCTGGTGGTGGCGTTCGTGCTGCGTTTCGGATCAAGAGCGATTGATCTGAAAATGTCGGCGCGCCCGCTCGCAGTGGAGTTGGCCAGCATCGAAACGCACCCGTTGCGGGTCGCGGTTTGCGGCACGTCGCGCGAGCTGGAATACGGCCTGGCATTCTATCGCAATCAGACGATCGCGCGTTACGAATCCGGAGAAGTCCCCGCAGGCGAGCATCTACTCGTATCTCCGCCGGCATGGAAGAAAAATGTTGATAAGGTGACGGCTGGCCGCCGGGTGACGTTTCTCGGGTATTACGGGCCGCAGAATGTGGACTACTACTTCGTTGCCGCCGATCATTTGGGAAGATAGCAAGCTACAGCCGGCACGGGTCGGGAGTCCCGCCCGGAAGTCCAAAAACAACTTTGTTGTTTACAACCCTAGCGTGAACATCTGTGATGCTTGTTTGCTTCCAGTTCTCGCGTTGCAGCTTGCCGCATCCTAGGATCCAGAACCCATCCTTCTCCCTTCTGATTTCGCGGAGACTGAACGCCTTGATCTCCGGATAGTCGGTTCCAATCGTCTCGCGCATCGCCTCGACGTACACGGGGCGGGCCATATCCGGAGCATCTTTGTGTCCGAGCAGCAGTTCATTCTTCAGTTCGGCGGTTTGATCCTGGATCTCCCACATATCAGCCCAGTCGTGCTTGGCCTGATCACGGACCCATCTATCAATTTGCGGCTTCAGCATCGATTTTTCGCCTGGCGTCAGCAAGGCGTAAGGGTCTGGTCCTGGGGGAGCGGCAAGAACTAGCAACAGCATTCCGACTAAGAATTTCACGGGCAGATTATCGCATCCAGATTGATTTCGGTCACGAGGCAATGTCAGGCTTAGGGCCTACTCCTCGCTAACCGCCAGCGCTTCCCAGTGCGGGCGCGACGGACCCTTGGCAAGCACATCCAGTCCGTACTCGTATCCCTTCTCGAATGCTCTGAGATTCAGATCGCGAAAGCTCGGCGGGACAGAATCCGCCACGGCTTTGCGCACCGCGTCCGCGCTGAGAAGTTTTGTCACTGCGGTGAAGAATCCGACCATCACCGAATTCAGCACCATGCGTTTGCCCAGTTCTTCGGCGAAGCGCGTTGCAGGAATCGCGTAAACTCTGGGATCGCCTTTCAGATCGTCGACCCTCACCAAATCTTCTTCAACGATCAGCAGGCCGCCGGGCTTGAGTTCGGGCGCGAAGCGGTTATAGGCCTCCTGCGACATGATCACCATGATGTCGGGCTGTGTGGTATACGGATACAGCACGGGCGAATCTGACACGACCAACTGCGCGCTGCATGCGCCGCCGCGCGCCTCCGGGCCGAAGTTCTGCGTCATGGTGGCAAAGCCGTTTTCGTAAATTGACGCCGCTTTGCCCAGCACGATGGCCGAGAGAATCACGCCCTGGCCGCCAAATCCTGCAATTCGAATTTCAGTGACAGACATAAAAGCTCCAAACTCAGGGATCAGAGACCAGGGGTCAGGGTTCAGGAAAACGCCGCGTTGCTTGCCTCTGGCCCCAGATTCCTGGCCCCGGATCCCTGACCTCTGACCCCTCGTAAATCAAAAATCACTACAAGCGCATTCGGCCGGCTCTTCGACGTATCGATCGCCGAGCGATTCGAAATATTGCGCGCGCATCATCGACTGATAATCCGGCCGGTCGCGATCGACGAACTTGCCCACGATAATCTCTCCGTTCAGTGTGAGGCCGACTTCGCTGGTGGGCGCGCCGTGTTTTATCCTGCTCTTCTCCTTGTAGTACTTCATTGTGTCGAGGCCGTCTCCCATCTTGTTGCGCCGCTGATAGAGCGTCGGGCAGGGCGAGATGACTTCGATGAACGAGAATCCTTTTTTCTGAAACGCTTCGCTGATCGAGCGCGCCAGTTGGCGAACGTGAAAGGTTGTCCAGCGCGCGACATACACGGCCCCTGCAGCTTCGACCAAATGCGGCAGATTGAACGCCGGCTCGAATGTGCCATAAGGATTTGTGGAAGTGGTCGCACGGCCCGGAGTTGTTGGCGCAGTCTGGCCACCGGTCATCGCATAAATCAGATTGTTCACGCAGATTACTTTCAGATCGACGTTGCGCCGCGCAGCGTGGATCAGATGATTGCCGCCGATTGCCGCCAGATCGCCGTCGCCGGAATAAACGACAACATTCAGCTTGGGATTCGCCACTTTCAATCCGGTGGCAAACGGAATTGCGCGGCCATGGGTCGTGTGGAAGGAATCGAGCTTCACGTATCCGGCGACGCGGCCAGTGCAGCCGATACCCGAAACCAGCGCGAGCGAATCGAGATCGACTTTCGATTCGATCAGCGCCCGCGCAAACGAATTGACCGTCGTGCCGATGCCGCATCCCGGGCACCATATGTGCGGCATGCGGTCGGTGCGCAGGAACGGTTCTACGGGATTCACAGTTTCGTCGAGAACATTCATCGGCTTGCCTCCACGATGGCGTTCAGAATTTCGTCAGGATTGTGGACTCCGCCACCGGCGTGTGGCACGGCAATGGTTTTCGCAAGTCCGCCGGCAGCGCGTTCGACTTCGCGCACCATCTGTCCCAGATTCAGTTCCGGCACAACGAATGCTTTGATCTGCGATGCAAGCTCGGCAATTTTGTGTTCGGGGAAGGGCCAGGCCGTAATCAGCCGCAGTTTGCCGACTCGCAATCCGCGAGCGCGCGCCATATCGATCGCCCGCTGCGCCACACGCGATGTAATGCCGTAGGAAACGACCACCACATCTGCGCCCACTAAGCGATCTTCTTCGAATATGCAAATGCGGTCGGCAGCCGAGCGAATCTTGTTTTGCAGCCGCTTCACCAGCTTGTCCTGCGTCTGCGGAGTCATGTTCGGATAGCCGCGCTCGTCGTGCGTCAATCCGGTGACGTGAAATTTATAGCCTTCGCCGGCGTGAGCAATCTCCGGGACCATGTCGCCATTCGTGCCATACGGCAGAAAATCTGCAATCGACTTGTGGGTATGCTTGCGTGGAGTGACTTCAATTTCATCCGCCGGCGGAATCACAACTTTCTCCGTCATATGCCCGACGACCTCATCCATCATGAACATCACGGGCACGCGAAACTCTTCTGCCAGATTGAACGCCTTAATCGTCAGATCGAAACATTCCTGCGGCGAATTCGGGCAAAGCGCGATGATCTCGTAATCGCCATGCGATCCCCAGCGTGCCTGCATCATGTCGGCCTGCGCGGGCAGCGTGGGCAATCCGGTCGAGGGCCCGCCGCGCTGCACATCCACGAACACGCATGGCGTCTCCGTCATGGCGGCGTAGCCGATGTGCTCCATCATCAGCGAGAAGCCCGGCCCGGAGGTCACCGTAAATGCCTTGGCTCCGCCCCACACCGCGCCCTGCAGCGTGATCGATGCCGCCAGTTCATCTTCCATCTGGATGAAGCTGCCGCCGACGGTGGGCACTCGTGACGCGAAACGCTCGACAACTTCTGTCGACGGCGTGATCGGATATCCTGCCGCGAACCGCGCCCCTGCTGCCAGCGCTCCCTCGCAGCAGGCATGGTCGCCATCAATGAAATGAGTGCCGGTCAGCACTCCACGCGGATCGGCTTTCATTGCGCACCTCCCGCGGGCTTTGCAGCCTTGGTGTCGGCAGGTTTCGAATCCGCGGTTTTCGTTCCGTAAATCGCGAAATCGGGGCAGTACATGCCGCACAGGTCGCAGCCACTGCATTTTTCCGGACGCACCACGTGCGGCGGATGATATCCCTTCGAATTGAAGGCGGAGGAGAGCGCCAGCACGTGCGTGGGACAAAACTCCACGCAGAAACCGCAAGCTTTGCAGCGCTCTACGACGATGGAAACGCGTCCTTTAGCCACTTGATCCCCCAGCTCGGGAGTACGATCACTCCCGGCGTTCGGCGTAGGAGGCGATTATGAGTCGAATGCGCGAGGCAATGGTGTGATTGGGGTCACAGAATGCGGTGAGGAAAAGCACGAAGTGATTTCAAGCACAGAAGCGCTTGAAACCCTTGCTGCTACAGGGATTTGATGGAATAAAGAAGGGGAAACAGGCGTCCGGGCGAGCATCTTCGCCAATGGCGGTCGTGACGGTAATCACACAACCCCTATGCAAGCCGGATTTCGCGGTACTGCCCGTGTCTCCCTGTGTTCGCCCGGTTTGCCTCTCCTCTGCAAAACCCACTACACTCGGATTTTTGCGGTGGACGCCATTCCTACGCGATGGTTGGCCTACTCAACAGGATTTTCGCTGGGTAGCGAACCTGGGTCGCCGCCGCAGGAGCCCTGGTTGGAGATTCTCGATCTCAGACATTTTTCCGCCGTTGACCTGCGTCCCCTGCTCGATGACGAGATGCAGGTCTGGGCGCGCCTGCTCTCGTGGGACTACGCCGGTTCGGCGGAGATGATTCTTCGCTACGTCGACGCGAAAATTCTGCCCGGCTACGCCGCTGTCGATCGCGGACGCGTCTTCGGCTACTCGTTCTTCGTCTACGAAGGCAGCAAGGGAGTGATCGGCGATCTTTTCGTCGCCAACGGCGGACGGCTGCCTGATTCGCATCAGGTCGAACTCCGGCTTCTAACGCATGTGATCGAAACGCTGCAGTCGTCGCCGGGCATTCATCGCGTGGAAGCACAGCTGCTCGCGCACGATGCCAACGCGGTCTCGCGTCCATTTCTGGAGACCGGATTCCAGCGTCATCCGCGGCTTTTCATGACGCTGCCGTTTGCGAATTCCGCGCCCGAGCCGATTCCGCTGCATCCGGAAGTTGAAATCCGGCCTTGGTCCGAAGCCGACTATCAGCCCTCCGCCGCCGTCATTACGGCTTCCTACCGCGGCCACGTCGACGCGCAGATCAACGACCAATACCACGCGCTCAGCGGATCATTGCGCTTTCTGAACAACATCGTCCGATTTCCTGGGTGCGGCATTTTCGATCCCGGATCGTCGTTCGTTGCGGTGGATCGCCGCAGCCGCACAGTCATCGGCCTGATTCTCTGCTCGCGCGTCCGCAACGATGTGGGCCACGTCACGCAAGTCTGCGTTCTGCCGGACTATCGTTCGCGCCGGATCGGCGAATCCCTGATGGCGACCACCGCCGCGGCCTTGCGAAAAAGAAATTTCTCGATGCTCTCGCTCACTGTGACCGAAGCGAACACGAACGCCGTCGCGCTCTACAAGCGTATGCACTTCAACAGCCAGAGGGTGTTTGATGCGTTCGTCTGGGAGGGATGAAGAAAGTTCTTGGCTCTCTAAGCCCTCAAAGGGCGCCCGCAGATCCAATCGAGCTTCAAGCCAGGAGCTAAAAGCTGAACGCTACCGCCGTATCAGCCACATCGCCCACCCGGCGACGATCACTCCGCCCAGAAACATGGCGAAGCAATACAGGCCGTAGCGGATCATCTCGCGAGTGGTGTCGCGATGCGTGATGCCGAAGACGATGGAGGCGAAAAATGCGAATACGGCCGCCGCGCTGAAATGGGTGAGGGTAATCGTCAAATTTGTTTTCCTATCCGAACTGTCATCCTGAGGCCTGCGTCTTTTGCAGGCCGAAGGATCCATGCAATTTCCGGCCTCGCCGAAGCTGCCGACGAATGCATAGATCCTTCGCTCCGCTCGGGATGACAAATCGCGAAACGCTGGAATCCGCTTCTACCAACTCCGCCCTCGACCTCTGCCCCTGACACCTGGCCGCAGACCCCTGCCACTGATCTACTGCTTTTTTCCGATCGCAATGTGATACGCATCGGCGACAGCGATAAAGTTCAGCAATCCCGCGACGATCATAAATTTCGTGCCGTAATCGGCGACGGCAAACGCGATCGCATTCTGTCCCCAATCCATGGCGAGCGTCACGATATAAAGAGCACCCGCGCCCAGATCGCCTACAAATCCCAGAATGTCGAGAATGTCTCCGCCGTTCGCCCGGTAGATGCGCCCCTGCATCGCCAGCCCAAGCAGGAACAGGGTCACAATCGAAATGAACAGCAGCGCGCCGCGAATCCAGCGCTTCTGAATCATGTGCCCTGCGCCGGGGATGAACCAT
>Ga0335072_10013141_pt1 | contig 11806 bp, 8 predicted proteins | sample Lox_Sample_21_FD_206725 | JGI IMG/M metagenome (GOLD analysis project Ga0335072, IMG submission 206725) | Soil microbial communities from Loxahatchee National Wildlife Refuge, Florida, United States - Lox_Sample_2.1 | ecosystem: Environmental > Terrestrial > Soil > Wetlands | place: USA: Florida...
ATCCGATTCAGGGACTATCGCGCGCAAGCTGCGCAGCGTTCCCCTCGGATCGCAGGGCGGTAAGTCAGCGAGGCGGCTCGCCTCAGGGCATATCGAGCAGCGCGGCCATGGTTTCGATGCCGTCCCAGAGGTTCTTCAGACGGAGGTTTTCGTTGGCGGCGTGCTGGTTGTCGTCGTAGTTGGCGATGGGGACGGTGATGGTGTGGGTCTGTGCGGCGCGCACCATGGATTCGAGTGGAACGCTGCCGCCCATGGTGGGGAGAAGCTCTACCTCACCGCGCGCGCTACTGACGGCCGCGATCACCTCTTTGGCGATGGGCAGATCCATGGGCGTGCGCACGGCGTTGTAGCTGGCCGCATCGAGCAGGATTTTCGCGACGCGCGGGTGCGAAGTCAGTTCTTCTTTGGTGGGCTCGTGATCGACGACGAAGTAGCCGCGCGAGCGGACGTAGTCGACGACGCGCTGCTGCTGCACCTTCCAGTCGATGCCGACGACGAGGCGCAAATCGAGGTCGGCCACTGCGGTAGGGGGAATCACGTTGGCAGCGTGCGCGCCGGTCTGCGCGGAGGAAAGGCCGTTGATGTTGAGGGAAGGCTGGTTGAGGAGATCGAGCAGGTGGGCTCCGTTGCCCTCGGTGCGGCCGAGCCAGAATGCGTCCTTCAGCATCGCGTCGTTCACCGGTGCGCGGGCGAGCGCTTGTTTTTCGGTGGGCGAAAGCGGGGCGATGCCGTCGTAGAAGTGGGGAATGAGGACGCTGCCGTCTTCATCCTTCATGCCGGCGAGCAACTGCGCCAGCATCATGGCCGGATTGGGAGCCCAGTTGCCGTAATGGCCGCTGTGCAGGCCATGGTGCGGTCCGTAGACGGTGATCTCGACATGCGTGTCGCCGCGCGCGCCAAAGACGACGGTCTGCCGGCCGCTTTGATCGACCGGACCGTCGCAGATGAGCCAGACGTCGCCATGGACGAGGGCGCGATGGTCCATAAGGATCTGTTCGAGGCGCGGCGAACCGGCTTCCTCTTCGCCTTCCCACACGAAGCGAATGTTGGCGCGGGGTGCGATGTGGGCCGCCCGGAGGGCGTCAAGCGCGGTGAGCTGCGCAAAGATGGCGGCCTTGTCGTCACCGGCGGAGCGGGCAAAGATGCGCGGCTCGCCGTTGACGCTGTGCACCTCGGGCTGGAACGGCGGGATGGTCCACTCGGATGGTGTGACCGGCTGGCCGTCGTAGTGGGCGTAGAAGACGATGGTGTGCGTGGCGCCGGGGGTGAGGATCTGGCCATAGACGATGGGAGGAGCGCCGGGAACGGAGAGCAGTTGCGCGTCGACCCCGCGGCTCTTGAGGGCAGAGAGAAGGAAATCGGCGTTGCGCGCGAGCCCGGCGGGATCGGCTGCGACGTTGGGGATGGCGAGAAAGGCGGAGAATTGCCGGATCAGCTCGGACTGGCGCTGCGCCGTGTATTCGTGTGCGGCCTCGGGCGGTGTGGGCTGAGCGACAAGCAAGCTGGAGAGACACACGGGCAGGGCGAAGAGGGGCAGGAATTTCCGCGGCGGCATGGGAATCACTGTACACGGTGGCGGGCGAAGCAGAGAGCAGAGAGCAGAGAAACAGAGACCGAGAAGCGGCAGGATGCTACTTCCTCGGTCTCGATTCGGGAGGCACGAGTCCCAGAACGCGGTCAACTCTGCTTCCAGAAGAACCAGGCGGCCATGCCGAGGCCGATCACGACCACCGAGGCGCGCAGAACGGTCTGCGGGATGCGGCGGGCGAGGCTCGCGGAGGTGTATCCGCCGATGGCGCAGGTGACCATGGCGAGCAGGCAGTAGCGCCACACCACCTGGCGGTCGAACACGAAGATGAGGAACGCGATGCCGTTGGCCATGGTGGTTGAGACCACTTTGAGGGCGTTGATCTCGTTCAGGTCCTGAAAGCCGAACAGCGAGAGCAGGGTGATGATCAGGAATCCCGCACCCGCGCCGAAGTAGCCGATGTAGAAGCAAACCACCATGGTGGCGATGAAGATGGGCAGGCGGCGCGGGGCGTGGGTATGCACGATCGAGGATTTGCGGCGTTCGAGCCAGCGCGTGACCGGGCCGCTGGCGGCGAAGATGAGCGCGGCAACGAGCAGCAGCCAGGGCACGAGATGGAGAAACGTCCTCTGCGGGGTGTTGAGCAGGACGAGGGCTCCCACGGTGCCGCCGAGCAGGCCCGCGACGGCCATGAGTGCGGCGGTGCGCAGGTTCTTGCGGACATCGTGCCGGTAAGCAGCGATGGAGGTGAGCTGGCCGGGCCAGAGGGCGACGGTGTTGGTGGCGTTGGCCTGGACGGGAAGCACGTTCATGCCGAGGATGGCGGGAAAGAGGAGAAACGATCCGCCGCCGGCCACGGCGTTGAGCGTGCCGCCGAGAAATGCGGCCACGATGAGCCATAGCCAACTCCATGAGATGTAAGGGGGCAGCGCGGCGAGCAGATGCATGCAGGGCTATTGTAGAGGGCGCGGTGTGGTGACGGTGATGCGCGGCGAAGTTACGAAAAATCGCTATCCTCGCTCAAGACCGCAGAGTATGCTCTATGCCATGCTCAAGCTCCGCTTTGGCCTGCTGCGCGGTGCGTGGTGGTGGATGACTGTTGCCTTGATGGCGGCATCGTGGACGGCGATGGCCCAGTCGTCAGCGCCTGTGCTCTCGATCGACGAACTGGGCAAAGGAACCGCGGAGCTGGAGGGTCCCTGGCAGTTTCATATTGGGGATAACCAGGAGTGGGCGCTGCCGCAGGCGGGCGACGACGCCAGCCACGTTGGGTGGGAGCAGATCAGCGCCGACAAGACCTGGGGAGAACAGGGGCATCCGGCCTATACGGGCTATGCGTGGTACCGCAAGCACCTGCACATTGCGACGGCGCCCGGAGCGCCCGCCGATCTTGCGCTCATGATCCGGCACATTGACGACGCCTACGAGATTTACTGGAACGGTGTGCTGGTGGGACGCCACGGCACCATGCCGCCGCATCCGTCGTACCCTTATAACCCGCCGGCGCAGACATTCGGGCTGGGACCGGTCCGCGACGGTGTGCTGGCGATCCGCGTATGGAAGGCTCCGCTGACTTCGTTCGATTCGGACCAATTGGGTGGGCTCACGGCCCCCCCGATCATCGGCCCCCCGGCGGCCATCACGGCCGCGAAGACGGAGCTGGATTATGCATGGCTGCGCAGCCGACAATACTACTTTGGCTTGCAGTCGCTCTATGCGCTGGTGATGCTGCTGAGTCTGCTGGCCTGGATGCGCGATAGGACGAGGCGCGTGTTGTTCTGGATGGCTGTTTTCAGTGGCGCGCCGGTGCTGTCGATGGTGCTGGTGGGCCTGCGGATTCCTTTCTCGTTCAGTTTCGCCTTGGGCTGGCTTCAGCCGGTGTTGAGCCTGGCAGACATCGGGTTATGGTTTCTGCTGTTGTACCTGCTGAAACTGGATGAGCACCCGCGTTTGGCTCGTTTGACGCGGCAGCTGGCGTGGATCAGCGTGGTCGCGACGTCGCTGGACGGAATTCTGACGCTGCTGGACTGGAGCAATCCACTGCTTTCCGGGTGGGTACAGGGCGCGGACGGCATCCTGACGTTGATCTTCACGGCTGCGGAGGCATACCCGCTGGTGCTGGTAGCGCATGCGATTCGCAAGAAGCTTGACCCGTCGCGCTGGCTGGTGGCCATTACGGCGACGATGTCGGGGATGATCCAGGTGCTGCGAGTCGCGATCCAGCAGGGAAGCCGTTTTACGCATTTCACTTTCGGCGACAAGATCGCGACGCCGCTGTTTACACTCAACGGCAATGCGTTTACGCCGCAGACCATCGCGAATTCGCTGCTGCTGCTGGCCATCGTGTATGCGGTCTACTGCTATCTGCAGGACTCGACGACGCGGCAGAACGCGATGGAGCAGGAGTTCAAAAGCGCGCGCGAACTGCAGCAGGTGCTGATTCCAGAGTCGCTGCCGGCGCTGCCGGGATTTGCGTTTACCAGCTCGTACCGGCCGGCGCAGGAAGTGGGAGGCGACTTTTTCCAGGTGATTCCGCTGGAAGGCGAGTACGAGGGATCGACGCTGATCCTGCTGGGCGACGTGAGTGGCAAAGGCCTGCGCGCGGCCATGACGGTGTCGCTGATTGTGGGCGCGGCCCGGACGCTGGCGCGATTTGCTCCGGACCCCGGCGAGATGCTGGCCGAGCTGAACCTGCGGCTGTTTGGCCGGCTTCAGGGCGGGTTTGTGACCTGTCTGGCGGTGCGGCTGGACACGGCGGGGCATTGCGTGATTGCCAGCGCCGGGCATCCGGCTCCGTTCCTGAACAAGCAGGAGATCAAGATGGCCGGAGCATTGCCACTGGGGATTCTGCCGGCGGCGATGTACGAGGAGACGGCGGTGGAGCTGCGCGAAGGCGATCATTTTGCGCTGTATACCGACGGGCTGCTGGAGGCGCGAAACGACAGCGGCGAGATCTTCAGCTTCGACCGACTCGATGCGCTGTTCGCGACCCGGCCGGACGCGGCCAAGGCGACGGAAGCCGCGGTGAACTTCGGCCAGGACGACGATATTACCGTCCTCACGCTAACCAAGCTGGGCAAGGGGCAGCAGTCATCGTCGCACCTTTCGGCTCCGCATTTCGCCCAGGCGTAGACGGCCACCCCGGCTCAGCGAGCGAGCTTCCCAGAAGGCGCAGGCCGCGCGAGAATTTCAAACAACATGCCAGACGGTTACCCGGAACAAAGTTTTGCTCTGCGGCCAGGAGCTCGGCTAACCCTGCTGACCGACGGTGTGCCGGAGGCCCGGAATGCAGCCGGAGAGTTGTTCGGATTTGACCGGATGACGGCCATTTCAGCGCAGCATGCCGAGGCCGCGGCAGAGGCAGCTCAGGGCGTCGGGCAGGAAGACGATATTACGGTTCTGACGGTGGCATTCGCGGTATAGAGGTGGAAATCAGATGTGCCCATTGCGGGGATACGAGGTAAATCATTGCAAAAAAGAGTGTTAGTATTTTGACAGAATATTAGTATATTACACTCATATTTTATGAATCACTTGTGCTATAGTCTTATCTAACAGATTGAGTGACGGGGCCGAGCGCCCTGTCCAAAAACTTTGGATGAGCAAGTGGAGGTATAGGAAATGGCGATTACTCGTTGGGACCCGTTTCGGGATGTGATGACACTGCAAAACCGCATGAACTCGCTGTTCCGGGATTTTGCCGGCGACGGCGACAGCCCGATGGCGACGGCCAGCTTTGTTCCGGCTGTCGATATCTATGAGGACGACAAGAAAGTGGTGCTGAAGCTCGAGGTTCCGGGGATGGAAGAGAAGGACCTGGACGTGAGCGTGGAAAACAACACGCTGACGGTCAAGGGCGAGCGCAAGTTCGAAAAGGAAGAGAAGGAAGAGAACTTTCACCGCATCGAGCGGCGCTATGGCAGCTTCTATCGCGCGTTCACGCTGCCGCAGACCGTGGACACCGAGCACATCAACGCCAGCTACAACGCCGGCGTGCTGAAGCTGGAACTCGCCAAGAAGGCCGAGGCGCAGCCCAAGCAGATCAAGGTGAATGTGGGCAAGACGCTGGCAGCGTAAGAACAACGCTGTCAGTGGGCAGTGATCAGTGGTCAGGGAACGCTGAACGCTGCGTCGTGGCAGGAATTTCGCGGTCGGTGGCGGTGGCTGCCGACCGTTTATTTTCACTTCGAAATACTTGCTTGTGGTTATTCCACGGCGAATGATGAGAAGGATAGAGAAATCTGGTCACTGACCACTGTTCACTGACCAACTGAGGGACTTATGGCAATTCGTTGGGAAAAACTGACGGTCAAGTCGCAGCAGGCGATGCAGCAGGCGCAGGAGCGCGCCGCAGAACTCGGGAATCCCGAGATGCAGCCGGTGCACCTGTTGCTGGCGCTGGTCGAGGATCGCGAGGGCGTGATTCCGGCGGTGCTGGAAAAGATTGGCGTGCCGACGGAGCGGCTAGAGCACGAACTGCACCAGGTGGAGCAGAAGCTGCCGCGGGTGGCCGGAGCATCGGCACAGCCAAACCTGGGTCAGGCGCTCAATAAAGTCCTGGAGCAGGCATTTCGCGAGGCTGCAAACTTCAAGGACGAGTACGTTTCGACTGAACATTTGCTGCTGGGCGTGGCGCACCAGAAGGGCGATGCGGCGCACGAGGCGCTGACTGCGCTGGGCGCGACGCATGAAGCCATCTTGAAAGCGCTGACCGCGGTGCGCGGTTCGCAGCGCGTGACGGACCAGAATCCGGAAGGGAAATTCCAAGCGCTGGAGAAATATGCCAAGGACCTGACCGAGCTGGCGCGGCGCGGCAAGCTGGATCCGGTGATCGGGCGCGATGAAGAGATCCGGCGCGTGGTGCAGGTGCTGAGCCGGAGAACGAAGAACAATCCCGTGCTGATTGGCGAGCCCGGCGTGGGCAAAACAGCCATCGTCGAAGGGCTGGCGAGAAGGATTGTGTCGGGCGATGTGCCCGAGAGCTTGAAAGACAAGCGGGTGATCTCGCTCGACCTGGGCTCGATGCTGGCGGGGGCAAAGTATCGTGGCGAATTTGAAGACCGGCTGAAAGCGGTGCTCAAGGAGATCGAGGAATCAAACGGGCAGATCGTGCTGTTCATCGACGAGCTGCATACGCTGGTGGGCGCGGGAGCGGCAGAAGGCGCGATTGACGCGAGCAACATGCTGAAGCCGGCTCTGGCGAGGGGCGAACTGCGTGCGATCGGCGCAACCACGCTGAACGAGTACAGGAAATACATCGAGAAGGACGCGGCGCTGGAGCGGCGTTTCCAGATTGTGTACGTGGGCGAGCCCAACGTGGAGGACACGATCGCGATTTTGCGCGGATTGAAGGACCGCTATGAGGCGCACCACAACGTGCGCATCAAGGATGCGGCGATTGTGGCCGCGGCTACGCTGTCGCACCGCTACATCAGCGACCGGTTCCTGCCGGACAAGGCGATCGACCTCGTCGACGAAGCGGCGGCTGCGCTGGCGATTCAAATCGGATCGGTCCCGACGGAGATCGACCAGCTGGAACGCGAAGCGACGTCGCTTGAAATTGAGCGGGCTGCATTGAAGCGGGAAAGCGACAAGAACAGCCGCGAGCGCCTGGAAGAAGTGGAGCGCGAGCTTGCGGCTCTCAAAGAGAAGACGACGGCTCTGCGGGCACGCTGGACCAAGGAGCGCGAGGCGATCAGCCGCGTTGCCGAATTGAAGAAGAAGATCGAAGCGCTGCGTTTCGAGGCCGAGGAGCAGACGCGCAAGGGCCAACTCGACCGGGCCGCGCAGATCCAGTATGGCGAGTTGCCGAAGCTCGAAGCGGAGCTGAAGCAGCTGAACGCGGCGCAGGACGGAGCGGGGAAAGATGCTCTGCGGATGCTTAAGGAAGAAGTGGACGAGGAAGATATCGCGAAGATCGTGAGCAAGTGGACGGGGATTCCCGTATCGCGGATGCTCGAAGGCGAAGTGAAGAAGCTGGTGCAAATGGAAGACCGGCTTCGCGAGCGCGTGGTGGGGCAGGATGAGGCGTTGAGCATCGTGGCCAACGCGATCCGGCGGTCGCGAGCGGGCTTGAGCGATCCGAAGCGGCCGATTGGCTCGTTTATTTTCCTTGGGCCGACGGGCGTAGGCAAGACGGAAACGGCGCGGGCGCTTGCGGAGTTCCTGTTCGACGACGACCAGGCCATGGTGCGCATCGACATGAGCGAGTACATGGAAAAGCATGCGGTGGCGCGGCTGATCGGCGCGCCTCCGGGCTATATCGGGTTCGACGAAGGCGGGCAGTTGACCGAGGCGGTGCGGCGCAGGCCGTACGCGGTGATCCTGTTCGACGAGATCGAGAAGGCGCACCCGGATGTGTTCAATATCCTTCTGCAGGTGATGGACGACGGCAGACTGACGGACTCGAAGGGCCGCACCGTGGACTTCAAGAACACGGTGCTGATCATGACGTCGAACCTGGGCGCGGCGTTTTTGGCCGGCGACGGGCACAAGACCGACCACGACCAGGAGATGGCGCGCGAAAGCGTGATGCGCGTGCTGCGCGAGCATTTCAGGCCAGAGTTTTTGAATCGCGTGGACGACATCGTGATCTTCCATCCGCTGGGAGCGGCGCAGATGAGCAAGATTCTGGACATGCGCCTGAACGAAGTGCAGAAGCTGCTCGAAGACCGGCAGATTTCGCTGGAACTGACGGAACCGGCGCGGCAACTGATCCTGGCTTCGGGATCGGATGCGGCGTATGGAGCGCGTCCGCTGAAGCGAGCGCTGCAGAGGATGGTGCAGGATCCCCTGGCCATCAAGATCCTGAACGGCGAAGTGCTGCACGGATCGCATGTGCGGATCGACGTGGATCGCAAATCGAACCAGCTGCACTTTGAGCCGATGGGACGGGAAGCGATGGCGTAACCACCTGCGGTGGGGCCGACTGCGCTTGCGCGCCAGAAGACGGCAGTCTAGCGGGTTGGCGTTGTTTGCGATCAGGCCCTGCGAAGAGCAGAGCCTGATTTGCTAGCGGGGCTTGTAGCGGCGGCGGGCCGACTGCGCTTGCGCGCGGCAAGGCTGTCGACGTATGAGCGGGAAGCGCAAACACGCATAGAAGAAGGCCTCGGGGGCGATCCTCTCGAGGCCTTTTTGTTGTCTGCGTCGAGCGGGGCTTTGCTATACTTGCCCCGTCTTTCTCCCCACCCTGTACGCGATGCGCTTGCAGGACTGACGGGCCATCCGCGCCAGCATGCATGGCGGTGCGCAAAATCGACACACCGGGCAAATTGAAACATCTGGCAAATTGAAACACCTGGCAAATCGACACAGCTGGAGGTCCGGCGATGGCGACAGCATCCGCAGTGAGGAAACCCGGGTTCACGGTGCATGCACGCGGCACCTGGAATCCGCGTGAAGACAGGCTGCCTTCGGTGGTGTGGCTGGCATTGCTGTGGGCGGGCATCCTTGCCGGGTTCGGCGTGGATATGGGGAGATTTCTGCACCAAACACCGGCGGCTCCGTTGGTGGCGCACGTGCATGCGTTTGTCTTCAGCGGGTGGATGGTTCTGCTGACAGCGCAGGTAATGCTGGTGGCCGGCGATCGAGTGGCATGGCATAGGAGAATGGGGTGGGTGACTGCGGGGTGGGCATGCATGATGGCCGTGCTTGGGCCGTGGGCGGCGATTGCTTCCCAGGTTCTCCACCTGCATGGCGGAGGACTCGCCCCGGCCTTCCTTGCCATTCAAATGGGTGGCGTCGCCAGCTTTCTGCTCTTTGTCATCGTGGGTATCACGTTGCGCAAGAATTCGGCGGCGCACAAACGCATCATGATTCTTTCGACGGTCGCGCTGGTCGATGCAGGATTCGGACGCTTTTCCGCGTGGATTTGGCCGGATGAGCCGACCTCGAGAATGCTGTGGTTCTGCTGGGAGTGCTACGGCAGCGTCCTGATTATCGCTCTGATGATCGCGTGGGACTGGTGGCGCGGGCGGCTCATGAAGCAGTTTGTGCTGGGCGCTGCGGCGCTGGTGGCCATTGAGGGCGTGGAGACGCTGCTTTACTTCTGGGATCCGTGGAAAACGGGTACGACGGAGTTCATTGCCGCCTGCGCAAAGCTCCACTTCTGACAGGCAGCGAGGCACCGGTGTTGAACGATCAGGCTCTGCGAGTGCAGAGCCTGATTTGTTTGCGCGGTGGGCTATTTGCTCAGCGTGGACTCGATCGCTCCGGTAACCTCGGGCGAATCCGGCTTGACGGGAGGCTCGAATCGCGCGACGAGATGACCGTTGCGGTCGAAGAGGAACTTGGTGAAGTTCCACTTGATGTCGCCGTTGTATTGCGGATCAGTGGACTTGTCGGTGAGGAAGCGGTAGAGGGGCGTCTCGTCGTCGCCGAGCACAGAGACCTTGGACATCATGGGGAACGTCACGTTGTACTTGCGGGAGCAGAAGGTCTTGATCTCTTCGTTGGTGCCGGGCTCCTGCTGGCCGAAGTTGTTGGCGGGGACGCCGACGATGACGAATCCGCGGTCCTTGTACTTCTCGTAGACCGCTTCGAGGCCGGCGTACTGGGGCGTGAATCCGCACTTGCTGGCGACGTTCACCAGCAGCACCACTTTGCCGTGATAGCTCTTGAGACTGACAGGATTGCCGTCGATGGATTTGATGGTGAAGTCGTAAATGCTGTGTGCCTCGGCGGCACCAAAGGCTGCCGCGATCACGAGGACCAGCATCAGGCTCAGTTTGCGCATGGATTCTCCTCAACTTCTTACGTGCCATTTGATGATAGCGGGGCAGGGAGCATCGAATTGTCAGGATTTTGTCACAAAGGGCGAGATTCAAGCTGCCGGCAGCTGCAAAGTGATTTCAAGGCCGCCGCCCTCGCGGTTTGCGGCACGGATAGAACCGTGGTGCAGGGCGACGACGCGGGATGCAATGGCGAGGCCGAGGCCGGCGCCGCCGGACTGGCGATCGCGCGCGTCGGCGACACGGTGAAAGGGCTTGAAAATCAGATCGAGGTCGGATGCGGGAACGCCGGGCCCCCGATCGACGACAGACAACCGGATCCTCTGCGGGCCGGATTCGGCGAACGCGAGCGTGACGCGCACTTCGGTGTTGGGCGCAGTGTAGTAGACGGCGTTGCGGACGATGTTTTCGATGGCACTGCGCAGCAGATTTTCGTCGCCGCGAACCGCGAATTCGGCTTCGCAATCGCAAACAATGGTGCAGGGCCGGCCCGCGGCTTCAAGCTGGGCGTCGTCGACAATCTCCCCGACGAGCGAACCGAGGTCAACGCGGTCGAAAGCAATTGGGGCGGCGCCGCTTTCGAGGCGGGCGACAGTGAGCAGGCGTCCGATCATCTCATTGAGTTTGTCGAGGTCGGCGCTCATGCGATCGAATTCGTCGGCCTCGCCGAGGCGGCGGCGGGCGAGGTCGAGAGCGAGGTTGATGCGCGTGATCGGCGAGCGGAACTCGTGGGAGACGTCGGAGATGAGCTGGCGCTGGCTGGAAAGAAGGGTTTCAATGCGGCCGGCCATGGCGTTGAAGTCGCGGGCAAGATCGCCGAACTCGTCGCCGCGTTTTTCAAGCTTCGATTCAACGCGCGCACCGAGATTTCCTTCGGCGATCTGCATGGATGCCGTGCGCAGATGCAGGATGGGCCGGGTGAGCCAGCGGGTGAGCAGGTAGCAGACGGCGGCTGAGACGGCGAGCACGAGGATCCAGTGCAGAACGAAACTGAGCACGGTCTTGTGGACCGCCCCCGGACCGAAGGGCAGCTCGGTGGCGAGCAGATAGATTTTGCCGTCGCGACCATGAAGGCGGATCAGGTTGCGATAGACGCTGGTGTGCTGGTCGGGGCCGAGGGACTGTTCGGCGGCTTTCTTCGCGGTCTCCTGAAATGACGAGCAACGATTGCCGGTGATCGGATTGCCGTTCTGGTCGAAGAGGCAGGCCTGAAGGTCCTGGTTTTTCTCGAAGCTTTTGAGCAGGCTGGCCGCAGCTGCAGGGCCGTTGCGGTCCATCTCTTTCACGACGCTGGAACCGACGTTGGCCATGTTCTGCCATGGCATGTAGCTGCCCCTGGGGCTCAGCACAAAGCTGAGCACCACGGCGACGCCGATGGTGAGCACGGTGGCCCAGAACCAGAAGAAGATCTTGAGGAATAGCCTGTTCATGGTTTACGCCTGTCTCGCCGGAGAGCGGACAACGAAGAGGTATCCGGAGCCGCGCACCGTTTTGATTCGTTCATTGCCCAGCTTGCGGCGCAGGTTGCTGACGTGGACATCGATGACGC
>Ga0335072_10013143_pt1 | contig 11805 bp, 7 predicted proteins | sample Lox_Sample_21_FD_206725 | JGI IMG/M metagenome (GOLD analysis project Ga0335072, IMG submission 206725) | Soil microbial communities from Loxahatchee National Wildlife Refuge, Florida, United States - Lox_Sample_2.1 | ecosystem: Environmental > Terrestrial > Soil > Wetlands | place: USA: Florida...
GCTCCGCGATGAATTGGCACGCCTATCTGCACTATTTCCGCCGCGAGCCGGCGCGGGTCACGGAGTCGCTCGGCGTTTTGTCCGCGGTCGCGCGCGAGCATGGCTTCGCCTTCTGGTCGCTTTCCGCCGATATCTGGCAGGTCTGGTACGAGATCTGCGTCATGGACGAGCACCGCGCCGATGGCATCGACCGGTTTCGCGCGGCTCATGCCGGGTTGCGGGCGCTCGGCGCCGACCTCGCCTACGCGCCCAATGTGCCGATGCTCGTCGATTGCCTCGCGGCGGAGGGACGGATCGAGGAGGCCGCCGAAGCCTTGGTCGACGCGCTCGCCGATATCGCCCGCATGGGCCAGGCGGTGCTCGAGCCGCAACTGCTCTGCCTCCTGGGCGACATGCTGCGGCGGCAAGACGGCGCCGCGCTCGACCGCGCCGAAAGCGCCTATCGCCAGGCGATCGACGTGGCGCGGTGTCAGAGCGCCCGGATGTGGGAGCTGCGCGCGGCGACCGCGCTCGCACAGCTCTGGCAGGATTGCGGCAGAGGCGCCGAGGCGCTCGCGCTGCTGGCGCCGATCCATGACGGGTTCAGCGAAGGCTTCGACACGCGCGACCTGCAAGATGCCCGGGGGTTGCTGGGGAGGCTGGGGTGATTTTGTATGGCGGCGCCGCTTTGCGGGCACATGATCTGCATTGTCGGCGACCCCACCTCACCCTCCCATCGCTTCGCGATGGGTCCCTCCCTCTCCGCCCCTGAGGGGCGGAGAGGGGTAGGGGTGAGGTGGGGGGCCCCGGACAGGAGACTACGGCGATGCTTCAGGACCAGCATGGGCTGCCGATCTCAACCTCCTCCCGTGACGCGGCGGCGAGCTTGGATCGGGCGGTGCTGGCTTATCTGAAATATCGCGCCGATGCGGCCCAGCATATCGCGCATAGCCTTGCGGCCGATCCCGCGTTCGGTCTGGCGCATTGCATGGCCGGGTATCTGGCGATGCTGCCGTTCAAGCAAGCCAATGTCCCGGTCGCGCGCGAGGCGGCGCGTACCGCGCGCGCGATGACAGCGAAAGCGACGGCGCGGGAACGAGAGCATGTCGGCGCGCTCGATGCCTGGATCGGCGGCGATATCGACCGCAGTCTGGCGATCTGGGACGACCTTGCCCGGGAGCATCCGACCGATGTTCTCGCCTTCCGCCTTGCCCATTTCATCAATTTCTGGCTTGGCCGACGCGCGGCGATGCGGGCTTCGGTCGAGCAGGTCTTGCCGAAATGGGATCGGGGGATGCCGGGCTATGGCACGATCCTCTCCTGTCGCTGCTTTGCCGATGAGGAATGCGGCCACTACGCGGCGGCGGAGCCGTCCGGCTGGGCCGCCTTGGAGATCGACCCGGGCGATCTCTGGGGCGTGCACGCCATCGCCCATGTCATGGAGATGCAGGGCCGCCAGCGCGACGGCATCGATCTGCTGGCAAAGCATGAGCGATACTTCGCCGGGGGCAACAGCTTCATCCATCACCTCTGGTGGCATCGCGCGCTGTTCCATCTGGAAGAGCGCGATGTCGAGGCGGTGCTCGCGCTCTACGATCGGCGGTTCCGCGACCTTGCTTCGCCGCTGACACAAGCGCTGCCCGACCTTTATATCGATGTGCAGAACGCGGCATCGATGCTGTTCCGCCTCGAGCGTCAAGGCGTCGATGTCGGCGAGCGCTGGACCGAGATGGCCGACAAGGCGGAGCCGCGCATCGGCGATTGCCTCTCGGCCTTCACCCAGCCGCATTGGATGATGGCGCTCGCCGCAACCGGGCGCTACGAGGCAGCGCAACGCCTGCTCGCGGCGATGCGCGATTTCGGAACCGGCGCCGGAAGCGTTGCGCACATCGTCGGCACCATTGCCGTGCCGGTCTCGGCGGCGGTGCTGGCGCATCGTCAGGGCGAGTACGGCCGTGCCGTCGATCTCATGACGCCGGTTCTCGACCAGATGTACCGCCTCGGCGGCAGCCACGCGCAACAGGACGTGTTGCACCAGCTGTTTCTCGATTCGGCGGTCAGGGCGGAGCGCGGCGAGGATGTCCGGCGGCTGCTCGCGCGGGCGGCGGCGCCCTATGCGATGCCGATGGAGCAGAGGGTCGGGTATGGGGAGGCGGTCAGGCGGTTTGGGGAGTAGGTGCGTCTCTGTTAGCATCTCGGGATGGCCATGGCAGGGCGGCGGGTGTGGCTCGGGGTGGCGCTGGCGGTTCTGCTGGGGGGAGCCGGCGATGGGGCGGCGTCGCGTCAGCCGGCGACGCTCAGGGATGTGGGCACGGCGCTCGCCGCGGCGACGCCCGGACACCCGCCGACGCTCGCGCATCGCGACCTCAGCTATCTCGATTTGAGCGGCCTCGATTTTCATCAAGCCGATCTGCGCGACGTCAATCTCTACGGCGCCGATCTCAGGGATGCGGATCTGTCCGGCGCGGACCTCAGCGGCGCCGATCTCGATCACACCGTGATCATCCGGACGAATTTCGCCCACGCCAATTTGTCGCATGCCAGCCTCTACGCGGCGGTGGCTTACGCCACCTTGGACATCTCGCAGGGCAAACCACCGAACTTCGCCGGCGCCAATCTGTCGGGGGCTCTGGTTGTGGTGCGGCTGGGCCGCGCCGATCTGCGCGGCGCCAATCTGACGCAGCTGCGCACCGGCGCCGGCCGCAGCGGCCAGCTCTTCATCAACCTCTACACCGACCTCTCCGGCGGCGATCTCACCCGCGCCGATCTCTCCCGCGCAGAGCTGCGCGGCGTCCGCCTCGCCTTCGCGCATCTCGCCGGCGCCCGGTTGACCGGCGCCGATTTGTCGCATGCCGACCTGTTTCACGCCGATCTGACCGGTGCCGACCTCACCGGGGCCAATCTCGCCGGCGCCAACATCGCCGAAGCGGTGCTGAGCGACGCCAGCGGCTTGCCGAAGCCGGATGCGAATCGATGAGCGCCGTGACCCGCCTGCTCTGCGTGGCAGCGCTGATCGTCGCGGTGATCTCCGCCTGGACGAGCGCGGCCGAGGCGCAAGCCGAGAAGGCCGATCTGGCCCTCGTCCTCGCCGTCGATGTGTCGGGCTCGGTGACGGAAGAGCGGTTTGCGCTGCAGATGGAGGGCATCGCGCGCGCTTTCGAGGACCCGGCCGTGCAAGCCGCGATTCTGGCGGGACCGCATCGGGCGATCTTCGCGACGCTGGTGGAATGGTCGGACCGGACGACCGAGGTCGTGCCCTGGCGGCTGATCGCCAGCGCCGACGATGCGCGCGCTTTCGCCACCAGCGTCCGGCAGGCGCCGCGGGCCGACGATCAGTTCACCTGCATGGCCGCGGCGTTGAACGTCATCAGCGGCAAGGTCCTGCCTTTCCTGCCGGCGCCCGCGCAGCGCACGATCGTCGACGTCTCCGGCGACGGCCACGACAATTGCAATCCCGCGACGAACGTCGACAGCGTTCGCGATGCGCTGGTTGCCAGCGGCGTCACCATCAACGGGCTGCCGATTCTCGAGGGCGACGAGGCGACAACCTTGGAGTCGTGGTACCGCGACCATGTCGTCGGCGGGCCCGACGCTTTTCTTGCGCCGGCTTTGGGCTTCAAGGATTTCGGCCGGGCGATGCGACGCAAATTCCTCGTCGAGATCAGCAGCGCCCACCCGGCGCCGCTCGGCGGCTGAGCAGCGCAAGCGCAGCGTTCTTCTCTCAAAAATTGCTCATCCACTCTCCTGTCAAGCGAGCAGTGCGACCTCCGGTGGCGGACGCATGCGCTGGTAAAACTTCCGGTCGCGCACCGCTGGTTTCGCTCATGAATTTTTAGAATCTGAGACTCATTCTTCGCCTGCGTGCGGCAGAAGCCGTCGCTTCGAGCCGAAGGTTGATAGCGCCCCAGAATGGCGGATGTTGTTCATCTCCTTCGCCTCGCCCTTCTCGGACTTATTGTTGTTTCGCTGATGGGCGAGGCCCGCGCCGCGGCGGAACCGACTGAGAAGGATGGCCCGAGCCGACCCCTGCCGCCGTCCGGCGGCACGCGCGACGCGGCCATCGCCCTCGCCCGGCGCGGAAAAACCGCCGAAGCGCTAAGCATTCTCGAGCGGCTGGCGCGGCAGACGCCGAACGACGCTGCGCTTGCCGGCGATCTCGTCGTGGTCCTCACCTGGGCCGGGCGGGATCAAGAAGCGATCCGGCGATTTCGCGCGCTTCCCCGCAAAGCCCGGGCGGACTACGTCGTCCTGGCGGTGGCGCAGGCGCAGCGCTTCGAGCACCACTACGCCAGCGCGCTCAGCCTCTACCGCGACGGAATCATCCGCTTCCCGGGCGATCCGCGCTTCCGTGCGGGCGAGATCGAAACCCTTGTCGACGCGGGTCAGGCCAAGGCGGCGGATGTGGAGGTTCGCCGGGCGCTGACGGGCTCGCGCGAATCGGTCGACCTGCTCATCGCCGCCGCCTATGCCGCCGAAGCGGCGGGCCGTCCTGTCGACGCGCTGCACTACGCCCAGCGCGCGCTCGATGTCGCGCCGGCCGACCGCGAAGCGCTGCGGCAGAAAGCGCTCGCCATCGATGCGATGGGCGCCCCCGATGTCGCGCTGGACCTCGCCGCGGCGCATCCCGGGCTGCTCACCGCGGCGGAGACCTCGCGGCTCATGGGCGACGCGGCCGCCGATCTGGTGCGCTGGGATGCGGTCGAGCCGGTCGCGGAGCCGCGGCGCTTTGCCGCCGCCGACCGCGCGATCGCCGCTCTCGACCGGCTCATCGCGCGTTTCTCGGCCGCGGGACCCGAGGCCGCCGGCGCGCTGCGGCGCGCCCGCTGCGACCGCATCGTCGCCTATTTCGATCGCGCGCGCATGCGCGATGCCGTCGCCGAGTACGAATCGCTCGCGCGCAGCGGGGTCGCCGTCCCGGCCTATGCATTGCAGGCGGCAGCCGGCGCCTATCTCGCCTTGCGCCAGCCGGAGACGGCGCGCGACCTCTATCGCCGGGTCGTGGAGACGGAACCGAGGAACGTTCAGGCGCGGCTCGGCCTGTTTCACGCCTTGGTCGAAACCGAGGAGTTCGACGCCGCCTTCCAGGTCGTCGACGCGACCGCCGCCACGACGTCGCCCTGGATTCCGCTGAAGGGCTCGCCCGATCCGGTGGCGAACCCCGACAAGCTCGCCGCCGACGTCGCCGCCGCCAATGCGCGGCTTTACGCCGGAGAGCTGGCGGAGGCGGACCGGCGCTTTTCGGCGATGAGCGCGCGGGCGCCCAACAACAGCGAGCTGCTCGCCGACCTCGCCGAGACCTATGAGGCGCGCGGCTGGCCACGGCGTTCGGAAGGGACGCTGCAAATCGCGCGCGCCCAGGGCTCGCCGGATGCCGAGATCGACATCGCCGAGGCGCAGGACGATTTCGACCTGCAGGATTGGCCGGAATTCGAAGCGGCGACGAGCGACCTGGCGCAACGCCTGCCGGAGAACAGCGAAGTCCGGCGGCTCCAGCGCGAAGCGGATCTAAGGCAGCGGGCGGAGCTGCGCCTGTTCGCGGAGCGGGTGTGGACGTCGCCGACCAACATCAATGGCGGAAACGGTCTCGCCACCGGGCTGCAGCTGTTCTCACCGCCCTTTGCCGAATACTGGCGCGCCTTCGTCGCGTGGGACGTGGCGCATCAGCGGTTGCCCGAAGGCAACTATACCGGCCGCACTTACGGCACCGGCGTGGAATATGCCGGCCCGCTCTTCGACGCTTCGGCGGAGGCGCGCGCGACGCAGGACGGCACCGATCATGGCGGCGGCAAGCTCGCCCTGGCCTGGCGCGGCGACGATCAATGGCGGCTTGGCGCAGCGGGCGAGATCTTCTCGACCGACACGCCGCTGCGCGCCCTCAAGAACGGCATCAGCGCCGACTCCGCCACGCTCACCGCCGACTGGCGGGAGAGCGAATCGCGTGACGCCAAGGCGTTCCTGGAGCAGGCGCCCTTCTCCGACGGCAATGAGCGGACCAATCTCGGCTTCGTCTGGCGCGAAAGGCTGTTCACCGCGCCGCATCTCAGCCTCGACGGCATCGGCGATCTCGGCACGTCGCGCAACACGCGGGGCGATGCGCCTTATTACAATCCACGTAACGACGCGCTCGGCACCGCCGGGCTCGCGGCACGCCAGATCCTGCTGCGCCGCTACCAGTTCAGCTGGGAGCACGGCGTCACCCTGGCCGCCGGCCCTTATTGGGAGCGCGACTTCGCGACCTCCTTCGCCTGGTCGGCGCGCTACGAGCAGAGCATCGAGACCGACGGGCTTCGCATCGCGTCCGGGCTCGGCTTCGGCCGCCAGACCTATGACGGCGTCTATCAGAACGCCGTCACGCTCGACCTCCACCTCGCTTGGAAGTTCTAGCGCATGCTTGCCCAAGCACAGCATAGCGCCGCAACGGACCGCCGCTTTCTCAGCAGGGCGACAGCAGGTCCTGCCGCCCCGTTAGAAAAGATTCACCACAGAGACACGGAGGTCACGGAGCAGGGAAGAAAAGCGCGCTTCGCGCGCCAAAACCGCGGTTCTCCGTGTTCTCCGTGCCTCCGTGGTGAATCTATATCCGATAGCCCTGGCGCCCGCGGGGCCGAGCGATCAAGCGATCCCGCTGCAAATCCAAAGTGCGTCCTTCGACAAGCTCAGGATGAGGAAGTTTCTTGGTGGCACAAAGAAAGTTTCCTCATCCTGAGCGCGGCGCGCTCGGCAGCCGTAGCGGTGCTCGTCGTCATCATCCTTGCGGCGCTCGGCACCGCAGCATCGGCGAAGCCGCCGCCGGCGCCGGCGGCGGTGCCGGCGTTCTTTGCGCTCTGTTACCACAACATCGAGGACAAGGATCCCGACCAGCGCTATGTCGGGGTTTCCACCGGTAATTTCGTCGAGCAGCTCGATTGGCTGCGGCGCAACGGGTTTCACGCCGTGTCGATCGACGATGTGGTGGCCGCGCATGAGGGCCGGAAAAAGCTGCCGGACAAGGCCTATCTCGTCACCTTCGACGACGGTTACGAAAGCTTCTACACGCGCGCCTTTCCGATCCTGAAGGCGATGGGCGTGCCCGCCGTGCTCGCGGTCGAAGCGTCGTGGCTGAAAGGCGGCCCGACCGCCACGGTCCGCTACGGCGACCTCAACGAGCCGCGCGACATGTTCATGACCTGGGACCAGGTCCGCGAGGTCGCAGCCTCCGGGCTCGTCGAGATCGCCTCGCACACTTTCGACCTGCACCGGGGCATTCCCGCCAACCCGCAAGGCAACGAAGAGCCGGCCGTGGTGAGCCGGCGCTGGACCAAGAGCGGCGGCTACGAGGACGCCGCCGCCTATGAGGCGCGGATCGCCGGCGACACCGCCGCCGCGGTCGCGACCTTCAAGCGCGAGCTCGGCCGCGCGCCCCGCGTGACCGTCTGGCCCTATGGCGAGCACAGCCGGCTGGCGATCGACATTCAGCGCGCGCAGGGCCTGCCGATCACGCTGACGCTGACCGATGCGCCGGCCAATGTCGCGGACCTATCCTCGCTTCCGCGACACCTCGTCAAGGACGATCCCGACCTCACCGACTTCATCGCCGAGCTGCACGACCTGTCGACGCATGGCCCGGTCCGCGCCGTGCAGGTCGATCTCGACCAGGTCTACGACCCCAATCCGGCGCAGCAGGAACGCAATCTCGGCGCGCTGGTGCAGCGCATCCACGATCTTCAGGTCAACACCGTCTTCCTCCAGGCCTTCGCCGATCCCCAAGGCGACGGTCTCGCCCGCGCGGTCTATTTCCCGAACCGCGAGCTGCCGATGCGCGCCGACCTCTTCAACCGCGCCGCCTGGCAGCTGCGCACCCGCGCGCATGTCAAGGTCTGGGCCTGGATGCCGGTTCTCGCCTTCGATTTCGGCGCGGCGGGCGCGGGGCTGCAGCACGTCACCGCGTGGCGCCCGCCGAAGACCGGCGAGGCGGCGTCGGGCGCGCCGCCGCAGAGCGGCGTCGATGCCGCGCAATACCAGCGGCTCTCGCCGTTCGATCCGGCCGTGCGCCAGCGGATCGGCGCGCTTTATGAGGATCTCGCCGCGCATGCCGCCTTCGAAGGGCTGCTGTTTCATGACGACGCGGTCCTCTCCGATTTCGAGGATGCCAGTCCGGCCGCGCTCAAGGCCTATGAAGCGGCCGGATTGCCGGGCGACATTGCCAAGCTGCGCGCCGACCCGGCGCTGTTCGCGCGGTGGACCGAGCTCAAGACCGACGCGCTGATCGCGTTCACGCGCGAGCTGGCGGCGCGGGTGCGGCGGCTGCGCACGCCGATGCACACCGCGCGCAATCTCTATGCCCGCCCCATGCTCGATAGGGCGAGCCGCGCCTGGTTCGCGCAGGACTATGACCGCTTCCTCGCCAGCTACGACCTCGTCGCGGTGATGGCGATGCCCCGGCTCGAGCAGGTGCCCGGGGATCCGATGGCGTGGCTCGGCCGCCTGGTCGTTGCGGCGCGGGAGCGGCCGGACGGCCTGTCGCACACGCTGTTCGAGCTGCAATCCGTCGATTGGCGCCGACCCGATACCGGCACCGAAGCCAATCTGCCGACGCAGGAGCTGGTCGGGGAGATGCGGTTCCTCGAGCGCCAGGGCGCGCTCAACCTCGGTTACTACCCCGATGATTTCCTGCGCGACCATCCGCGCGCGGCCCCGCTGCACGCCGCCTTCTCGCTCGAATCATTCCCCTACGGCCAGCACTGACGGGATCGGGGGAATGCGATGCTGAGCGAGCACCTTCTCAACGCCATCGTCGGGGCCTTCGCCGTCATCGGGCTCGTCTTCACCGCCAAGGCGAGCGGCTTCCTGCTCGAGTTCGTGTTCCTCTATCCGCTGTTCATGGCCTATGTCTGGATGGCCGGCGGCATCTATTTCGATCTGCATTGGGAGCGGCGTTCGCTGCGCCCGGACGACGTGCCGGAGATCGCCGATCCGCCGCTCGTCTCGATCCTGGTGCCGTGCTTCAACGAAGCCGACAACGCCGCCGAGACCGTCGCCGGCCTCGCGGCGCAGAACTATCCGAACTTCGAGATCATCGCCATCAATGACGGCTCGCGCGACGAGACGGGGCTGATCCTCGAGCGCCTCACCGCGGTGCATCCCAATCTCCGCGTCATCCATCACGCCGCGAACCAGGGCAAGGCGATGGCGCTGCGCATGGGCGCGCTCGCGGCGCGCGGCGAATTCCTGGTCTGCATCGACGGCGATGCGGTGCTGCACCCGAACGCGGTCGCGCATCTCGTGGCGCCGATGGTGAAGCATCCGCGCGTCGGCGCGGTCACGGGCAATCCGCGCATCCGCACGCGCTCGACGCTGCTCGGCCGCATCCAGGTCGGCGAGTTCTCGTCGATCATCGGCCTGATCAAGCGGGCGCAGCGGGTTTACGGCCAGGTCTTCACCGTCTCCGGCGTCATCGCCGCGTTCCGGCGCCGCGCGCTGCATCGCATCGGCTATTGGGGCCTCGACATGGCGACGGAGGACATCGATGTGAGCTGGGCGCTCGAGGTCGATCATTGGTCGATCCAGTATGAGCCGGCGGCGATCTGCTGGATCCTGATGCCGGAGACCTTCAAGGGCCTGTGGCGGCAGCGGCTGCGGTGGGCGCGCGGCGGCGCCGAGGTCTTCCGCAAGCATGCGCGGACGATCTGGACCTGGCGGCGGCGGCGCATGTGGGGGATCGCGCTCGAATATGCGTTGAGCGCGGCCTGGGCCTATGCCTTCGTGCTCAGCCTCGCGCTGTGGGGATTGGGACATTTCGTCCGCATGCCGGCGGGTCTCAACGTGCCGACAATCCTGCCGCCGGCGTTCTGGGGCCTGATGCTCGCGGCGACCAACCTCATGCAAGTCGCCGTCGCCGTCTTGATCGAACGCCGCTATGAGCCGCGCCTCGCGCGCGCGCTCGCCTGGATCATCTGGTACCCGATGGTCTACTGGCTGATCTCGCTCGTCACCACCGTCGTCGGCTTCCCGCTGGCGCTCCTCAGAACTCGTCCGGCGCGCGCGGTGTGGACGAGTCCCGACCGGGGCTTCCGGTCATTTCCGCCCAGTCCCTGATCTTCACCGACGCCGCGCGGCCGCTGTGGTCGCGGCTGCGCGATGTCGTGCTCACGGCGGCGCTGTGGGGACTCTATGTCTGGCTCAACCGCGATCTCTTCCTCGTTCTCTGGGACGTCCCACGCTGGCTCACCGGCGGCGGCCTCACGCCGGCGATCCGAGAGGCCATTGGCCTGGTCGAGACGCTGGGGGCCTACAGCGCCGTGGTCGCGGTCAACACGCTCTTGGTGGTCGCCTGGGCGCTTTACAATCAGCTGCGCTTTCGCGGCAAGGAGCGCCGCCGGTTCTCAGAAGCGGTCTCGCCGGCAGAGCTCGCCGAGCGCTACGGCCGATCGCCGGACGAGATCTGCGCCTGGCAGGAGGCGCGCATCCTCGTCATCTATCACGGCAGCGGCGAGCAGATCGCGCATGTGGAGACGGAGCCGCTGTTTTCGGGAGAAGGGGGGTAGCGCTGACAATCGCATTTGCGGCCGCGCCCGTGACAGGAAAGATTCACCACGGAGGCACGGAGATCACGGAGAAGTGAAGAATGGCGCGCTTCGCGCGCCAAAAAGTGATCTCTGTGTCCTCCGTGCCTCCGTGGTGAACCTTACGCTATAGCCGCCGGCACCGCTCATCATCGGACTCTCGCTCGCCGCCTGACGCCGATCCGACCGGCACCGGCGGTTCGCGCAAACCGCGAAAGCCAGCGCGATTGCGCGCTGCGCGAGGTTGGTTCACACTCGACCTCCGCACCCAAAAATCACGGCCGCCCAACGGCGAGACCAGGCACAGGAGGAGGTCCGCAATGCACGCGATCCGCATCGATCGAACGAAGCCGCTCGCCGAGGAGCCGCGCTCGGGCCATAACCGCTATCATCCGGAGATTCCGCCGGCGCTCGAAATCGGCGAAGGCGAAGAGGTCGTGCTCGAAACCCGCGACGCGCTCGACGGCCAGATCAAGCCGGGCGCGACCGTTGCCGATTTCGCCGCGCTCAATGTCGGTGCCGTCCATCCGCTGACCGGCCCGGTTTTCGTCAAAGGCGCCAAGCCCGGCGATCTGCTCGAAATCGAGTTCCTCGACATCGCGCCGCAGCCGACGGCGTTCAGCGCGATCGTGCCGGGATTGGGCTTCCTGCGCGATGTCATGACCGAGCCGTTCCTGGTGCATTGGAAAATCCGGGAGGGCTGGGCGACGTCGGAGCAGATCCCGGGGGTGCGGATTCCCGGCGCGCCGTTCATGGGCGTCACCGCCACCGCCCCTTCGGCGCAGAAGCTCAAGGAATGGACGGCGCGCGAGCAGCGCGTCATCGACAAGGGCGGCATGGCGCTGCCGCCGGACCCGGCCGGCGCGGTGCCGGCGGGCCCGTGCGCGCTGACCGGTCTCAGGACCCTGCCGCCGCGCGAAAATGGCGGCAATTTCGACGTGAAGCAGTTGACCAAAGGCGCGAAGCTCTACCTCCCCGTCTTCCAGGAGGGCGCGCTCTTCTCCACCGGCGATGCGCATTTCGCGCAAGGCGATGGCGAGGTCTGCGTCACCGCGGTCGAGATGGGCGCCACCGTCGCGGTGCGGTTCCGCGTGCAGAAAGGCGGCGCGGCCGCGCGCAAATTCATGGCGCCGGTGTTCACGCGGCAGAGTTATTTCGCCGATCCCAAAATCGCGGCGCCCGAGCGCTTCCTCGGCGTCATGGGCATGCCGATCAATGCCACGGGCGAGATCGAGGCCGAGAACCTGACGCTGGCCTGCCGCAACGCGGTGCTCAACATGATCGA
>Ga0335072_10013144_pt1 | contig 11805 bp, 15 predicted proteins | sample Lox_Sample_21_FD_206725 | JGI IMG/M metagenome (GOLD analysis project Ga0335072, IMG submission 206725) | Soil microbial communities from Loxahatchee National Wildlife Refuge, Florida, United States - Lox_Sample_2.1 | ecosystem: Environmental > Terrestrial > Soil > Wetlands | place: USA...
ACTTATATCACCACAAGGTCAAGCAACAAGGGGAACTCGCAGGCTCATTAGGAAGCTCGCAGACATGGGCCTTCCGATCTATGTCTTCAACGACTGCGACGCGTGGGGCTGGTACATATACTGGACGATAAAGACGGGCAGCATAAACCTCGCATACATGGGGAGCGAGATCGCCACCCCTGAGGCCAAGTTCCTTGGAGTTACTATGGAGGACATAGAGCACTACGACTTCCTGAAGAAGATGGTGATGAAGGCTACAGAGGTAGACATAAAGAGGGCGCAGGACATGCTCAACTATTCGTGGATAAACAAGCACAAGGCCTGGGTTGAGGAGCTCGGCAAGGTGATAAAGACGAAGACCAAGCTGGAGCAGGACACATTGCAGGGGCCGCGACTAAGTTTCATTGGAGAATACATAAAGGAGAAGATTGCAGCCAAGAAGTTCCTTCCCTAAATGAATTACTTTATAATATTTTTACCTTGGATGGCATACCCAAATACCACCTAAGTATTTGATATGTCCATGGAGCAAATTTGGATTTATTTTTAACAAGCATTTGCTTTAATTTTCCTTTTGATACATAAGCTATCCTTTCCACTTCTTCTTTATCGAGTTTTACCTTTCCATTGTATACGCATTCATAAAGTGTGGAAATCTTGTAGTTAGAGGGGCCGTATTTTAGACTAAACTTTATCAGTTTTTTGAGTTTGGGTTTAGAGACTCCTAACTCTTCTTTAGCACCTCTCATGGCTGCGTGCTTGTACGCCTCGTTGTGCTGGACGTGCTCAGAAATAGAGCAATCATAAGTTCTTGGGAATGCGTCTCTTTTGGCCGACCTAGTAGGTAATAGAATACCTTTCGAGTTTAGCAAAATTATATGGATTCCTCTGTGTAATTTGCCAGATTTATGCGCGTTTTTTCTAGTGTCGGTGCCTATTACATTGTCGTGCTTATCTACAATGTCCACTATTTCTGACATTAAAGGCACCTACATCTCTATTACTGGCTTGATGTGACCCAACCCAACCTTCGTGAGGGTCGCCTGCGGGTTGTCGTAATATTCCTTAACCATCTCGTTTATGCTCTTGACATCTCGTATGCCCCTCTTGTTCATCTCAACCAGCAGCATGGCGCGCACCCTCTCCTCCTCGAGTATGTCGGGAGGCGAGACGCCTATGAGCTTTGAGATGATGTCCCTGTATGTGACGCTTGGCAGGATCGGGGCGGCCCTGTGCGTCTTGTAGTCGAACTTGTAGATATCTGCAAGCAGCACCTGCGTCTCTATGCCCGAGGTCTCCGACACCTGTATTATCTTCCTCAGCGGCTTTTTCTGCTCGAAGACCTGCCCGGTTATAACTATCGCGTCTATCGCCGGTATGACCTGCATCGGCACGTTCATTGGTGCGTTCTGCAGTCTTGTGACAACATCGCGCGCTGATGAGCCGTGAATCGTGCACATCGCTATCTTCCCTATGCTCATCGCTGTAAGCATGTCGTTCGCCTCCTCGCCCCTCACCTCTCCTATCACTATCATGTCTGGCCTCATCCTCAGCGCGTTCTTGACCAGGTCCTCTAGTGTAAGGCCTGTGCTCGTCTCAAGGTTGACGCAGTTCTCCTGCGTGCCGGTGTTGAGCTCGTATGTCTCTTCTATTGTAACTATTCTCGTCTCGGGCCTGAAGAACGAGAACATCGCGTTTAGCAGGGTGCTCTTCCCAGAGGCCGGCATGCCTCCGAAGAGCAGGTTTGCCGGCCTTATGCCGAAGCCGTCAACATAGACCCAGAGCCTCGCAGCCATCTGGTAATCGAGCTCCGCTGAGTTTATGAGGTCGATTATGCTCAGCACGTTGTTCTTGAAGTTCCTTATCGTCACATCGTAGCCAAGTGGAGATGTTACGACGTTGGCCCTGCTCCCTGTCGGCATGTGGACATCGTAGATGTTTCCGTTCGCCGCCTCGTTGGTCGCGTAGAGCTTCAGCTTCTCAACAAAGGTCGATAGCTTCTCGATCGTGTCGAACTTCATCTCGAGCTTCTTGTTGCCCTGTCCGGAATGGTAGACGAATATGCTGTTGGTGTTGTTGACCATTATGTCCTCAACGCCCTGGTCGACAAGGTACTTGCCGACAGGCTCAAGGTTGTTGACATCGGCTATTATCTCATTCAGGTCCTGCTCCGAGACGCTTGGGCTTATGCCCCTCACTGTCCTTGTTATGAGCTCCCTCTTACTCTCCTCATCGGTCAGGCCTACGAACCTTCCCTTAAGGCTCTGGAGCGCCTTGAGCTCAAGTTCGTGGACCACTGGTTTCATCAACTCACTGAGATTATAAATCGAAGGAAAGCTATAAAATAAGCTCGATTGCCTTCAGCTAGTTGTTGGGAAGTATTGAATTGACAACGAACTCAGGAGTGTACTTCACTATCGCGTCGTATTTCTCGCCTATCCCAAAGAAAAGGACTGGAATTCCCGTGCTGTGCGCTATGGATACGGCATTGCCTCCCTTTGCGTCGCAGTCAAGCTTTGTCAGCACTATTCCGTCTATCTTCATGTGCTTCGAAAACTCTGTTATCTGGTTGGAGAGCGCGTTGCCCGCCGTGCTCTCTCCTATGAAAATTGTTATGTCAGGCTTCGCCACCTTGACCATCTTCAGCATCTCGTTGATCAGGTTCCTGTTTGTCTCCTGCCTGCCTGCCGTGTCTATCAGCACTGCCTGTATCTCGTGCGCCTTTGCATAGGCTATTGCATCGAAAGCCACGCTCGCCGGGTCTGCACCGTACGAGCTCTTTATCACAGGTATGCCGATAGCCTTTGCATGGTGCTCAGTCTGCTCTATCGCCGCCGCACGAAAGGTGTCGCTTGCTGAGAAGACGCTCGTTATGCCATTGTTCTTGAGCATCGAGGCGATCTTTCCCATCGTGGTCGTCTTGCCTGTTCCATTTGGCCCCAAAAAGAGTATCTTGACCGGTGTCTCTTTTGCGGATGCCCTCTCCTTTATGAATTTTATTATGTCGACACCAGGTTTTGACCTGTTCAGGAGCTCGAACAGGGAGGCCCTCACCGCGTTCAGGGCCTCTTCGTTTATCTCCTTTGTCTTGAACCTCGTCTCTAGCATCTTCTCCCTTAGTATTGATATGAAATCGCTGGCAGCGTCGTAAGAGACGTCCGATTGCAGCAGGGATTTTTCAAGGTCCTCCAGGAAGCCGTCTATCTCCGATTCGCTCAGCTTTACACTCCCTAGAAATACCCCCTTCACCTTTGTGGCTATTGAGGTGCTTACCTCTAGTTTCGCCTCCTGTTTTTCTTGAGGGGGTTTGTGAACGGCCGGCTTATGGGCTTCCGCCTCCTGCTCTTGGGGCTGCTGCCCTTCCTCAATCTTCTTCTCCTCCTTTTTTACCAGGCCTTTGACAGCGTTCGAAATCTTCTTCCTCAACTCGTCAAACATTTGAAATACCTATTTGCCGCTCAACGCATCGAGCCTGTAGCTCACATCCATAGCCGCGTTCCTGACCTCGTTCCTGCTCTTTACCAGCCTGTTGAACAGGGCGGTAACCCTCTCTATCCTTGCTACTGTGAACTGCTTGGCCTCGTCTATGCTCTTCTCAACAACATAGCCCCCACCTATCCCGACAAGTATGGAGTTGATCTTCTTAACGCTCGAAGTTATGTACATTCCGGCCCCAAGCCCTATGAGCGCCCCCTTCCCGTTTAGCTCGCCGGTGCTCTCTATTGTTTTCTGCGCGATGTTCAGCTCGTTCAGGTATTCCATGCTCCTGTTCATCTCGTTTACTATGGAGGTGTACTGGTTCTGGTAGAGCTGCTGCAGGTACCGCAGCGTGTAGATCTCCTCCTCTTTCTTGCCTGCTTGAGCCATGGCCTCACTTTCCTTTCTTCACTTCCTGTATGACAAGGGATGTTGACCTCAGCCTGTGCTTGCCGCCCAGCTTTGCCCTGGCTAGGGCGCTCGCGTGCCTCTCGCTGGTTGCGCTTATCTCTATGCTGAAGCCCCTCTGGCCTCCCTTCTTTATTATTCCCTTCACGGTGTACGGCTGTGTTTTCATAAAACCACTAAACTTAATCCAATGCCTGTATTATCCTGTTCAGTTCGAATCCTGTAGTCTCGTCCCCGGTCACCACGCCTGCAGAGTTGGCAACAGACGCCAGCCCTATGCTCAACGACCCGGTGTTTGCCGTCGTCCTCACCGAATCGAAACCGGTTATCTTGTCGAGCTCCGCCTTCTCCCTCTCTGTTCCGTGGTTGTTGATTGCAAGGCCTTTGTTCGTAAGTATGTTTGTTGCGCCTACGGTCTTAAAACCTCCTATTTCTAAACGTACGACCTCTACCCCAAGCGCATCCCCGATCTGAGCGGTTTGCTCTATCGAATACTCAGGATCTATGATCGCTATCCTGTCGTTTGCGAGGACGGTGTTGCCTATGGCGTTTATGCTGCTCTTTATTACCGCGATGTTCATCCCCAGGTCGAGATCCTTTATCCTCTTTATGTCCTCGTCTGACGCGATGTTTGATATTATTAGGCCGTTAGAGTTCGCCCTGCAGAAGAGCCCGATCAGGTCTGTGCCGGCCACAGAGATGCTTATGCACTTTGTCTTGAGGATCTTCTCTATGAGCGCCTTGACCTTCTCGGGTAGTGCGTGCGGCACAAAGGTGTACTTCTCCGTTGTGGTGGCGAATGCGCCTATGTAGTCGCTGCCATCTATCTGGCACTTGGCGGCATCCATCACACCAATCACTTCTTCTCCTTCTTCGCTTCCTTCTCTTTTGGCTTGGCCTCCGGCTTTGCAGGCTCCTTTGCCCTGTCTTCCTTGAACTGCTCTGCGGTGGCCTTGCCGTTCTCTATCTTAACGCTCAATCTGACCGGAGACATCTTCCTTGCATGGCTCTTCATCATCATCTCGGCCAGCTCTTGGCTGAGAAGCACGTTCTCTATGTCTGTCCTTGTATAGTGCGATATCCTTTCTCTCAGATACTTCAGCGCCTTGTTCTTCCTCTTTGTCCTTGGCTGCGTTACCAGGTATCTTCTCATGTTTATCGTAAGTAGCATTCTTGTTGCCATCTGATCAATCCTCTATCTTCAGCTTGTGCCTCCTCCAGTTCCTTCCGAAGAGATTCTGCTGCACCCTTCTATGGGTCCTGACTATCGCCAGCAAGGGTATCCTTCTCGACTTCTTCATCTCCTTGCCGAGGCGCATCTTCTTTGTCCTTGATTTCTTTGTCATAATATCACTTGTGCTTGAAGTCTATGCTTGTTTCCTTCCTTACCGTTATCTTGCTCAGAACTGAGAGCAGCTGCGTCTCCGACATCTTTCCCTGCAGCCTTCCGGATTGTGCGAGCGAAACCACGACGTTTATCACCTGATCGTAAAGATCGTGGTTTGCTATCCTTATGTTCATCAGCCTTTCATATGCCTTTGTATCGAGAAGCTGCTTCATCACGTCTCTCTTCTGCTGCTCCGCCTGCATGCTCTTGAGCGCAGCAGAGACGCGCTTGTTCATCCTTCTCTGATCACTGTCCTGTTCCTCAGGCATTGCACCACTTCAGGCCTTGCTGGCCTCAACCTCCTTGGCTATCTTGTCAAGGAAGGACTTGCCCTGCGGGGTTATCACCCTGCCTGCCTTTGTGTTCTTTACGAAGTTAATCTTCTCAAGCGATTGGAATGAGTCTCTGATTATGCTGCCGCCAGCCTTCATCTGGTGCCTTCTATGGACCGTGTGCTCCTTTCTTGAGCCGTACCTTGTCCTAAGGCGCTGGACGCCGATGGGCCCATTCAGATATACCTGACGGAGTATCGATGCGCTTCTCATGAACCAGAAGTCGGGGTCTTGTGGATTCCTCTCCTTGTTTGCGCCTGACTTGACGTATTCAATGTAGGGAGGCTTCTTTATTTTGTCCTTGAGCCTTTCCGAGGCTACCTTTACGATGGCTGACCCTTTAACGTCAAATACATTGGCCATATTGATCTCCTAGGCACGATGCCGAGGCACCGCAACAAATAGAGCTTTAACAAGAATATTAGTCAGAATGCCTATTAAAATCTTTGCTCGGAAAAGGGAAGTTTGCCAATATATAAATATCTCGTCCGGCTGATTGAGAGCGGTTAAATGGCCGGCAGCGTAGCACGCAGGGTTCTTTCAACTCTAGACCCGGAATTAGCGCACGATGTAGCGGTGGTTGGCCTCAGGGTTGTGGGGCCTGCATTGAGAGACCATACTGTGGAAGACCATGGGATGTTAAGCCAGGAGTTGTTTGGCAGGACTTTCTACAACCCTGTAGGTTTGGCGGCTGGTTTTGATAAAAATGCTGATGCGGTGGTAGCCTGGGAGAAGCTCGGCCTCGGTTTCGCAGAGGTTGGCACCGTTACTCCTAGACCCCAATATGGCAACCCAAAACCCAGAATAGCAAGATTTCCAGATCAGGGGGCGCTACAGAATTGGCTAGGCTTCAACAACAAAGGCAGTGATGCTGCATTCGCAAATCTAAGTGGTTATCCATATGGAATACCGATAGGAGTCAGCGTGGGAAGGAACAAAACTACTTCTAACGAAAATGCGATAGATGATTATGTAAGCGCTGCTGCTACAGTTCAATCACGTTGCGATTATATTGCCGGAAACATATCGTCACCTAATACGGCTGGCCCCAGGGACCATCAAAATGAGGAATTCATTGAAACACTTCTTAAAAGGTTGAGGGGGGTTACGCCCAAGCCCATTCTTATCAAATTATCCCCAGATCTGAATACGGAACAGGCCGTCCAGCTTGCACGCGTGGCTGTAGAAGCTGGTGCTGCTGGGATAATAGCCACCAATACAACAGTGGATTATAGTTTGCTTAGGGGCGCGAAAGGCCAGGGCGGTGTAAGCGGTAGACCGTTAAAACAAAAAAGTTTAGAGATGACAAAGGCGTTGGGCGGCGCTCTGCCTGAAGGCACGGTTCTTATTTCTGTAGGAGGGATAGAGTCGGCACGTGACGCATATGAAAGACTTAGGGCTGGTGCGTCGCTTGTACAAGCATATACGGGCTTTGTATATCACGGATTTGAACTTGCTGGAGAAATTAACTCTGGTTTGACAAAACTTTTGCGCAGAAATGGATTTAGAGACATTCAGGAAGCAATAGGTTACGATGTTGCGTGAGCTTGTGGATGGCACTACTTTGAAACCTAGGAGGGTTATTGGATGGGATGTAGATGACACTCTGTTTAGAAGCACAGAGCGTATAGAAAAAGAGGCTTTAAAGCTGTACGGAGTTGGCCCGGACCAAGCAGTACTTAGAAGAGAAGGTATAGACAAGGCCTTTCCAACCCTATCAAAAGAGCAGGTAGAGGCGCTGTTAGGGATATCTTGGGAAAACCCAGATAATCCACCTAGACTTATGAGTCCGAACATACCTAAAATATTCGATCAGTTGCATGCTCTAGATTTCCAAAATGCGATAGTTACAGCTTCTCGCGGCAACACTGGCAATATTCAACTTGTATTGCAGAACTGTGGCATAGATTATGATCACTTTGTACATGTAACGGATCGGGCTCAGAAAATCATACCTTGGGTGCTGGTGCTGGTTGATAACTCTCCAAGAACGGCATCAATTTACGGAGAGGCAGGTAGACCTGTGCTCTGGTTTGATAACAGAGATATTGATAATGACATGAGGGCTTCGGTATTAAAATATGAAACAGTAATTCCATTCAAGGAGCTTGAAGAGGTTCCAGAATTGCTTAAGTCTAACGAAAAACTTCGTGAGTTTATTAGAAGGGCGGAGAGACTACACCAGGACTAAACGAAGCCGTACGGTAAGATATAAATATCATAATAAGCTGAGCTATCACCGGTGAAACAATGCCTGAAGGGAGATATCATGACGGGGTAGAAGGGGGGAGAGTGAAAAAAATAGCAAGCGCAGCAGATGTTATTGACTCCGTAATGGACAAATATAGTGATGTTGTGGAGAGAGGAAAGCTTGGCAGACTCGAACAAAGAGAGGTTGCAGGTGTTCTAGCAGCTGCATTGTTTGAGGTTTCACGGACTTTTCCTGACGAGGCACTTGTCAGAGTGAGAGATTACGATCAGATTGCCATCAAGGGCCCTTTCAAATACGCTGGCCAGGTAGGAACTATGAAAAAAGAGGGCCTTATACCAGACGATGTTTATGAAGGGCTGGTTTCGGTACAGGCTGGTAGGGTCAAGGCCGGCGACGAGAGCCACGTTGGGCCATCTTATCTGAAGGTCAAAGGCCTGATGACAAACTGGAGATTTAGAGAATTTGCCGGTAGACAGGCAGCGTTTGTTATACTAGACCACCTTATTGAAAATCCTCCACAAAATAGAAGTGGATATATAGTTGCAATCCCAAATATGACTGGTGGAGCGCAAATTGGTGACGAGATCGGAAAGCAGTTGCATGCGTTACTGGAGAAATTTATTCAGCAGTATCCTGATAGCCCACTATCTGATCTAAAGGTTTGGCCTGGTACGCCATACATGCGGGCGGCTAGAAAAGAGACCGAAATTGCAAAAACAAAACCACAGTTGAACAGCCTTGTAGAAGGTTTTCCGCTAAAGCCAGCGGAAGTGGCTGTAATATTGGTAATTGAAGAGCTCAGAACTGCTTCAGAAACAACACAAAATGCCAGAAGGACATACGAAGAGTATGGATATTCTCCTGCTAGAGGAGTTGATATATATGATGTCTCATTCTTTGACTACAGACACCCTGTTGGTGTCCAGAGAGCGGCAAGAGAAAAAGCTCCTGCATTGTATGTGGTTCCTGGTTTTGATATGTTTTTGGAAGCCTCGAAGCAAGGTTACATTAGTGATTCCCAGCTCAATACCGCACGCGACTGGCTTTCAGATCCATGGGAATTTACTAGGAGGATTTTACCTGCAATGAAGAGCCTCAGAGAAAAAGAGGATGCAGCTGCTGCGGCCCTAGCAAGATGAATATATGCCAGAAAAATATTTTCTATCGTTAGATTACAGGACCGGCCCGGACGCGGTCAGGGCAGCAAATGCGGCAACGGCATTTCTTAGAGAAACCTGGCCGTCAGCCTTCAACGAGCAGAATGTTGGAGTGAAGATAAACCAGGACCTGATGACAGGCCACGTTGATGCTGGATTAATGAGGATGCCAAATGTGTTTGCTGATCTTAAAATCAGCCACGGGTCGGACACTGGGGAACGCATAATAGACCAGGTGGATAGCCACTTCCCAGATCTTAGATTTGTTACGGTTGCAGCTAGCCTTGGACCAGAAATATTGGGCCAGTATGTGAGATATGCAAAGACTCGAGGTAGACACAGGGGCGGGGTTGGAGTGATAGCCTTCACAGCCCACACTAAAATGCCCGCAGAAGACGTTCAGAGGGTATTCAAGGCCGAGGACCTTAATGAAGCCATATTGAGGCTAGGCCAAGTGGCAGTTGATGCTGGCTGCGATGCGATAGTTCTTGAAGCTGAGAGGTTGAAGGATCAGCGAATAGCTAAATTACCGATAAAAAAACTTGTTACAGGAATAAGGATAGACCCGGAAGACAAAGGCTCGCAGAGCAGAGTCACTAGTTTGGATCAACTCTCTGAAGTCTTGAAGGATGTTGACTATGTTGTAGTTAGCAGCAGATATCTTGAAAAACCTGAAGCTCTGCGCTTCTATTTCACACAGCTGTTGAGAAATCAATAGAAAAGTATAAGTATTATCCAAAACAGAGGATACTTGTGGGGGTGGAACGCCGTTTTATTACGGCCTACACCTCTCTTTTTCTGTATTTTGAGTATCCTATCAAGGCCGATAGCGCTCTTGCGGCTATGTCTGGAGATTCGTAGACCGGAACTCCTGAACTTTCGATCAGTTTTGTGTGCGACAGGGTGTAACTGCTCCCTGTGCTGACAACGACCAATGGCTTTGTCCTCTTTATTCCCTGGTTTATTATCGTCTCCGCTACCTTTTCGTCTGCCCCTGGAGTCTGGAACAAGGTTATCGCCATTATTGCATCGACATTGCTGTCATTGTTTAGCGCTTCCAACGCCGCTGAGAAGCGGTCTGCACCTGCATCGCCGCCTATGTCCAACGGCAGCCTTACGTTCACTATCGGAGGCATAACCTTTCTAAGATACTTCTGTGTCTCTTTGCCCAATTCTGGAATTGCGAGTCCGCTGTTGTAGAGCGCATCTGTTGCAAGCACCCCGTGGCCTCCTCCGTTGGTTATTATTCCGATCCTGTTGCCGGTTGTAAGCGGCTGGGTATCGAATATCTTGGCAAAGTATAGCAGGTCCTCCAATGTTTCCGCAGTTATGAACCCGAACTGCCTGAAAAGCGCCTTGTAGGCCTCTGTGCTTCCCGCAAGGGATGCGGTGTGCGAGTGCGCGGCTGTTGCACCCGACGGAGTTGTGCCTCCCTTCAATATCACAACGGGTTTTAGCATCGTCGCCTTCTTTGCCAGCTCTGCGAATTCCTTGCCGCGTTTTACTCCTTCAATGTAGAAGACAACCACCCTTGTCTCTTTGTCGTGCGAAAGATAATTCAGAATATCAACCTCGTCAACCACCGCTGCATTTCCATAAGATATGAACCTTGCAAGTCCAAATCCCTCGGCGCTTATTAGATCAAGTATCGAGCTCCCAACGGAGCCGCTCTGCGACACGAAGCTCACTCCGCCGATCTTCGGCCTCTCTATTTTGTATGTTGGAAGGAATAGGGTGTCGTTCTTCGACCTCGGGTCCATGATGCCGAGGCAGTTCGGTCCTATTACCGGTAATTTGTACCTCTTTGCCGCCTCCTCCAGCTTGTCCTGCAGCTTCTGGTTGCCGACCTCTGCAAATCCGCTGCTCACAACCACGACTCCTTTTACCTTCGCCTTGCCGCATTCCAAGATCACTTGCGGGACGAACTCTGCCGGAACGCATATGACGGCAAGGTCTATGGGCTCTTTCACTTCTGCTACGCTCTTGTATGCCTTTCTGCCCATGATCTTTTCCTGTGCGCTTATGTTGATTGGGTATATCTTGCCCTGGAAATCCACATCGATGTAGTTCTGCATTATCGCGTGGCCGACCTTCGTTGGGTTGTCGGATGCGCCTATGACTGCCACGCTCTTTGGGCTGATTATCGGTTCGATGTTTGCAGCTTTGATATTCATGCGCTTACCTTAGCATTCTGAGGTCCACCGCTTCGTACGTTCCGTCATGAATGATTATCGGGTTGAGGTCCAGCTCCTCGAAATCGTTTTCGTCAAACATCTTTGAGGCTTTCATGATCAGATCTGTAATCATCTCTTTTGATTTGTCATCTGGTGCTACGATCCCCTTTGATCTGAGCTGTGATATCATTGATAGCGCGTCGTACCTGGTTATTGGGCATATTCTTAAGGCAAAGTCCTTGAATGTTTCAACGTAGATGCCGCCCAGCCCCAGCAATATCGTCTTGCCGAACTGCGCATCGATGTTGCCGCCGATTATTATCTCTATACCTTTCGGGGCCATCTCCTGCGCGATTATCTTGTAGGGTTTCAGCTTCGCTGCCTTCTTTGAAAGTGCCTTGTATGCGGACCTTATCTCGTCTTCATTGCCAAGGTCGAGCATGACCAGTCCGCTTTTTGATTTGTGCAATGCCTTCTGGGAGAGGACCTTCAGTACAATCCTTCCTTTTCCGTTCCAGAATTTTACCGCGATGTCTTCGCTCGTAACATAGGAGCTCCTTATGCTCCTGATCTTGTATTTGTCAAGAACGCGCTTTGCCACATCATAGTCAACAAGCATCACGACACACTTAGCACCGGCTATATTTTCACAATTCCT
>Ga0335072_10013145_pt1 | contig 11804 bp, 10 predicted proteins | sample Lox_Sample_21_FD_206725 | JGI IMG/M metagenome (GOLD analysis project Ga0335072, IMG submission 206725) | Soil microbial communities from Loxahatchee National Wildlife Refuge, Florida, United States - Lox_Sample_2.1 | ecosystem: Environmental > Terrestrial > Soil > Wetlands | place: USA...
ATGGCCGCCGCCCACCCTGGTGGTCTTCATCCGGCGCGACGCGGCGAGGTCGGCGGGGCCGAAGCTCATTCCCTGCATCCGCGGGCTGGCGGTCGCGATCTCCTCGAGGTTGACCACGCCGAGCCCGGTCTCGAGGATCGCGTGGATCAGGATCGGCCGCTCGAGCCCGGCTCGCGCCTCGAGCTGAGCGAGCAGCCGATCGACGTAGTGGATGTCCCAGGGGCCTTCGACCTTCGGGATCATCATGACGTCGAGCTTGTGGCCGATCTCGGTGACGATCGTCGTGATGTCCTCGAGCACCCACGGCGACTCGAGGCTGTTGACGCGCGTCCACAGCTGCGTCTCCCCGAGCTCCATCTCCTTTCCCACGCGAATCAGCCCGGCGCGGGCCGCCTCCTTGCGGTCGACCGGCACGGCGTCCTCGAGGTTGCCGAGAAGGATGTCGACGGTCGGCGCGATATCGGGCACCTTGGCCACCATCTTCTCGTTCGAGAAGTCGAGGAAGTGGATCATCCGGGAGGGCCTGAACGGGATCTCGAGCACCGGCGCGGGGGCGCCGATCGCCAGGGGCTTTCCAAAGTCACGGGGATTTCGCATCGGGGGAACGTTAGTTGGGATGGGCGTCGAGGGGCGGCGCATCCCTCGCAGAGTTCCTGACATTCTCCGCCGCATGAACCAAGTCGACACTGATCAGACCGTTCGCGAGGCCTCGGGCGCCCACCCGTACGGACGCTACCTCGAGGAGTTCGAGGTCGGAGCGGTCTACAAGCACTGGCCGGCCAAGACCGTGACCGAGGCGGACGACCACCTGTTCTGCCTGATCACGATGAACCACCACCCGCTCCACATCAACGACGTCTACGCCCGCCAGTCCCAGCAGGGCCGCAACGTCGTCGTCGGTCCGCTCGTGTACTCGCTCGCGCTCGGGATGAGCGTGTCGGACGTGAGCGGCAAGGCGATCGCGAACCTGGCCACCGAGGAGCTCAAGCACCCCGCGCCGGTGTTCCACGGTGACACGCTGTTCTGCGAGTCTGAGGTGCTGGAGGTGCGCCCCTCGCAGTCCAAGCCCGACCGCGGCACTGTCCGCGTGCATACACGTGTCCTGAACCAGGACGGCGTGCTGGTGGCCGAGTTCAAGCGCCTCGTCCTCGTTCCCCGTAAGGAGAACGGGGGATCGGCTGAGGGCGATCGCTCGCCCGAATCAAACGTGGAATAGACCACCAGCCGTTCATATTCGTGGATGGCCCTATAGGCTTGATCGCCCAACCGAGACGTTAGGAGTTACTGAAAACCCATGGCCCATACCGCACCGACGCACCAAGCCAGCTCCAACCACTCCCGCTTGCAGGGGTGGGTAGACGAGGTCGCGGCGCTCACCCAGCCCGACGACATCTACTGGTGCGACGGCTCGGATGAGGAGTACGACCAGCTCGCCCAGACGCTGATCGATGCGGGTACGTTCGAGCGGCTCTCTGACTCCAAGCGACCGAACTCGTATCTCGCGCTGTCGGACCCCGCCGATGTGGCGCGGGTCGAGGACCGGACGTTCATCTGCTCGGCGACCGAGCACGACGCGGGTCCGACCAACAACTGGACCGACCCCGAGGAGATGCGCCAGGCGCTCACCGAGCTGTTCCGCGGCTCGATGCGGGGCCGGACGATGTACGTCGTCCCGTTCTCGATGGGACCGATCGGGTCGCCGATCTCGTACATCGGGGTGCAGCTGACCGACTCCCCGTACGTGGTCGCCTCGATGCGGATCATGACCCGGATGGGACAGGATGCACTCGACCAACTCGGCGACGACGGCGAGTTCGTGCCCTGCCTGCACTCGGTCGGCGCGCCGCTCCTCGACGGCGGGCAGGACGTCCCGTGGCCCTGCAACGCTGAGAACAAGTACATCGTGCACTTCCCCGAGACCCGCGAGATCTGGTCCTACGGGTCGGGCTACGGCGGCAACGCGCTGCTCGGCAAGAAATGCTTCGCGCTCCGGATCGCCTCGGTGATGGCGCGCGACGAGGGCTGGCTCGCCGAGCACATGCTGATCCTCAAGATGACCTCGCCCGAGGGCGTCAGCAAGTACATCGCCGGCGCCTTCCCGAGCGCCTGCGGCAAGACCAACCTGTCGATGATGATCCCCACGCTGCCGGGCTGGACGGTCGAGACGATCGGCGACGACATCGCGTGGATGAAGTTCGGCAAGGACGGCAAGCTGTACGCGGTCAATCCCGAGGCCGGCTTCTTCGGGGTCGCTCCCGGGACGAGCCGGAAGACGAACCCGAACGCGCTCACGATGCTCGAGCACGACGTGGTGTTCACCAACTGCGCCAAGACCGACGACGGCGACATCTGGTGGGAGGGGATGGGCGACGCGCCCGCGCACCTCACGGACTGGCGCGGCGACGACTGGACGCCCGAGTCCGACAAGACCGCCGCCCATCCGAACGCGCGCTTCACGGTGCAGATCGCCCAGTGCCCGTCGATCGATCCGAAGTGGGACTCGCCCGGCGGCGTGCCGATCGACGCGATGCTGTTCGGCGGCCGTCGCGCCACCGTGGTGCCGCTCGTGTACGAGGCCCGCGACTGGGAGCACGGCGTGTTCCTCGGCTCGACGATGTCGTCGGAGAAGACCGCCGCCGCCACCGGGAACGTCGGCGAGCTGCGCTTCGACCCGATGGCGATGCTGCCGTTCTGCGGCTACAACATGGCCGACTACTTCGCCCACTGGCTCGAGATCGGGCGCCGTCAGGGCGCGGAGCTGCCGCGGATCTTCTACGTGAACTGGTTCCGCAAGGACGACGACGGCAAGTTCCTGTGGCCGGGATTCGGCGAGAACTGCCGCCCGCTGGCTTGGATCTTCCGCCGCCTCGAAGGCCAGGCGGAGGCGAACGAGACCGCGATCGGCCTTGTCCCGCCGGTCGGCGACGGCGGGATCGACACGAGCGGGCTCGACATCGAGCGCGAGGCGGTCGAGAAGCTGCTGGAGGTCGACCACGACGCGTGGACCGAGCAGCTGCCGCAGATGCACGAGCACTACGGGAAGTTCGGCGACCGGCTGCCGGACGCGTTGCGCGCACAGCTGTCCGAGCTCGAGGCGCGTCTCGGCGCCGGCTCGTAAGAGCCATTCTTAAAAACGCCACGTACTCTGACGGGCGTGGCGCTCCCGTTCATACCGTCTGACGCGGCCATGCTCGCGGTGCAGGCCGGCGTGGTCGCAGCGCCGCGTCCGGTCGCCCGAGTGGCGTGGCTCGAGCGGTTCCGCGGCCGCGGGTGGGCGCTCGTCCCGATCGGCTCGATCGTGGTGGTGATCTTCGCGATCCGGTACGTGTCCGACACCGCCACCGGCCTGACCGACCTCGCGCTGGTTGCGGTGCCGATCCTGGCCGCGGTGGCGCTTGGATGGGCGATGCGCGGGGCCAAGCCGCTCGCGGCGCTCGCGGCGATACCGCTGTTCGTGCTCGCGTGGAGGAGCGAGAACACGCTCGCCGGCGAGGCCGCGGCGACGCTGCTGTCCGCGCTCAGCTGCGTGACGCTCGGCGTGCTGCTCTCAGCGGTGACGCCGCCTCGGTGGCTGAAGCTCGGGATCGTGCTGATGGCTTGCGCGGACGTGTGGCTCGTGGCCACCGACCTGCTCCAATCCCCGAACAGCGTGCTGGTCGCCGCGCAGCCGCCGGCGGGACTCCCGCAACTCCAGGCCGAAGTCTTCGGGACGGTGTCGATGGGCTACGGAGATCTGTTCGTCGCCGCGCTGCTCGGGGCCGTGCTCGCGCACCAGTGGCGCCGGCAATGGCAGGCGGCCGTGCTGACGCTCGTGATCGCAGGGGCGTTCGACCTGCTGTTCTTCTTCATCAACGAGCTTCCGGCCACGGTGCCGGTCGCGCTCGCGCTGCTCGTGACCGAGAGCTGGCAGTGGCGCCAGCAGCGGCGGGTCAGTGTTGCCCGTCGCCGCCCGTCGATGCGGGCGGACGCGATTCCTCGGCAAGCGAGGTAATCGCCAGCGTGCCGCGCGCGGCTTCCTCGAGCACCTCGGTGGCCTCCTCGGCCGAGCGCGCGTAGAGCTCGACCAGCAGGTGGACGACGATCCGGTCGTCGTCGTGCTTGTGGAAGCGCACGTGGGTGAAGAACTCGCGCGTGCCGTGGTCGCCGAACGCCGCGTAGGAGAGCGCGTCGCCCGCCTCGGGTCCCGAGCACGTCTCGACGTCATCGGCGTCGACCGTGACCGTGCACGATGCCACCCACGGCGTTCCGGCGATCATCCGCTCCCAGCGGTCCTCGATTGGCTCGACGCGGCCGTTGTGGAAGCCGAGGTGTGGCTGGTCGTGCATGCACTCGAGGCATTGGACCACCGCCTCCTGCATTTCGTCCACGACCTCGCCACGCTCGCCGGTCTCCGGATCGATCCGGTGGATCCCCTCGTAGTGCACCTGGACCTCGAGGTTCTGCGACCAGCAGCGATAGCAACGGAGCCAACTCCGTACAGACGTTGAGCCCTCCATCTCCTTGATTCTACGATGGCGCTGTGAACGAGCACCGCAGACGGGGCTAATGCGGTTCCGCACGAGGCCAATCGGCGCGATCCTGGCCGGCGGAGGCGGGCGTCGCATCGGCGGCGACAAGGCGATCGTGGAGCTCCAGGGGCGACCGTTGATCTCCTATCCGCTCGAGGCCGTACGGGAGGCGCTCGGGCAGGTCGCGATCCTCGCCAAGGCCGACACCAAGCTCCCGTACGTGTCCGGGGTCACGGTCTGGATCGAGCCTGAGCCGCGCGCCCACCCGCTGATCGGCATCACCCAGGCGCTCGCGCTTGCCGACGGCCGGCCGGTGCTGGTGTGCGGAGCCGATCTGCCGTTCGTCAGCGCTCGATTGATCCGGAAGCTCGCGCGGACCAATCCGGGCCGCGCGCCGGCGGTGGTGGCATGCGCGCAGGGGGGGATGCAGCCGCTGCTCGGGTGCTACCAGTGGCGGGCGCTTGAATTGCTCAGGCAGGGGGCGGCGGATGGCGGTCGCCCGGTGCGCGATGCGGTTGAGGGGCTCGAGCCGGTCCTGCTCGAGGTCGAAGATCCCGACGAGCTGTTCGACGTCGACTCGCCCGACGACCTGCTCCAGGCGGCGGCGATGCTCGATCGGCGGCGGTTGCCGTATTAACCGCATCCGGCTCTTGGCCGGCGCGACCGCCGCTTTTAGTTTCCGGGAGACCGCGCGGTCGCGCCGGCAGTTACCGCCGCCGGACATCCGGTCCGGCGTTTGTCTAGCCGAACGTGAAGTCGTACGCGCTGACGCCCGGCGGCAACTGCACCGTGAACGTGAAGTCCTGCGCGGTCGGGAACGAGACCAGCGAGTAGAGCCGCTCGCCGGTGATCGTCAGGACGCCGTTCTTGACGTCCGCGCCGGCGTGGGCGTTCGGGATCGGCTGCCCGTCGAGCAGCACCCGGCCCTGCCGCGGGACGTTGCCGGCGGAGGTGAGCACGAGGTACACCTTGGCGGCCTGGACGGCGCCCGATACCGAGGCGCCGGAGCCCGTCACCGTGATCGACTCCTGATTCGCGTTCCATGGGCCCTTGAGCGCGAACTGGTTCAGGCTGAGGCTCGATGCGCCCGGGTAGACGTGGTTGCCGGTGACCAGCTTGGACGCGAAATTCTGCTGGCGCGGCTGGGTGTCGAGGTAGGTCTCAGCGGTCCCGAGCCCGGCCGAGGCCATGATCGCGGTCGCGGTCATCGGCGGCGGCAGGCTGGTGGCGCCGGCGTCGGCCAGCAGCGCGCGGACCGCGGCCTCGCTCTGCTTGTAGTCGCCCTCGCCGAACTGGACGTGGCGGACCTGCCCCTTGGCGTCGATCAGGTACTCGGCCGGCCAGTACTCGTTCTGCCATGCGTTCCAGGTGCCGTACTTGTTGTCCTGGACCACCGGGTACGTGATCCCGTCCGACTTGATCGCCTGGCGCACGTTGCTCGCCTCCTGCTCAAACGTGAACTCGGGCGTCTCGACGCCGACGATGTCGAGGCCGTACTTGTGGTACTGGGCGTACAGGCCCTTCAGGAACGGCAGCGTCCGCAGGCAGTTGATGCACGTGTAGGTCCAGAAGTCGACCAGCACGACGTGGCCGCGCAGCCCCGCGAGCGTCAGCGGCTTGTCGCCGGGGGTGTTGAACCAGTCCTGGTTGTCGGTGAAGTCAGGGGCGGTGCCGAGGTCCGACAGCGCAGGGGTCTTGACCCCCGGGATCGCGACCTCCCGCTCGGCGGCGGTCGAGACCGGCTTGGTCGAGGCCTCCTTCTGCGCGGTGACGAACCGCGACGTCGGGCGCAGCGAGGCGAGCCGCTTCTGAACGGCGGTCGAGTTCTCGAGCGAGCGCGTCGGATCGACGAACACCGCCGGGAGGCTCGTGTCCTTGGCGAGATCCTCCTCGAAGCGGACATCGACGTTGAAGATCATCAGGACGCCGGTCGCGAGCAGGACGACGCCCAGGGCGCGGTTGATGGTGTTGCCGCGCCCGACCCGGCGGATCCGGTCGATCACGGCGCGCCCGGCAAAGGCGTACACGAGCAGCACCGCGCACAAGCCGACCGAGTAAGAGACCGCGACCAGGACGACCTTCGCATTGGCGCCGCTCGACGCGCTGACCGACGTGACCGCGGCCAGGATCGGGCCGGCGCACGGGGCGCACACGAACCCGAGCGCGGCGCCGACGCCGAGCCCCGACCAGAAGCCGGTGCCGCGAGACTTCGGGCCGAAGCGGCCGAGCCGCGACAGCGGCGCCTCGATGCGGGCCGTGAGGTCCGGGATCAGCAGCGCGATGCCGAACACGACCAGGACCACGATCGCCAGGGTCCGCGCCGCGCCGCTCGCGAGGCCGACGCCCTTGACCAGCTGGGCGAGCAGCACGATCGCGATCGTGAACGTGACGCCGAGCCCGATCACGATTCCGATCGGGCGGCGGCGGCCGCCCGTGGCGCTCGAGGCCAGCAGCGCGGGCACGACCGGGAGGACGCACGGGGTGATCGCCGTCCCCGCGCCGGCGATCAGGGCAAACAGCATCAGCAGGAGCATCTGCGCGCTAGATGATGCGCTCTAAATTCTTGCGAAAGAGTTAACCGGGACCCGGTTCTTATGAAGCTATTAGCCGCCGATCGCGGACATGCTGCGGGCGGGCTGGATGAAGCCGGCCTCGCCGACGTGGTGCTTGAGCTCCTTGAGCCAGACCGCGTCACGGATGATCCGCTCGAGCTCGCGGTCGTCGGCGCCGTCGCGGATCGGGGTGCGCAGGTCGGTCTCGTTCAGCGAGAACAGGCACGTGCGCAGATGGCCGTCGGCGGTCAGGCGCACGCGGTCACAGTCGCTGCAGAAAGGCTCGGACACCGGGTTGATGAAACCGATCTTGCCGTTGCCGTCGGCGAACCGGTGGACGCGGGCGGTGGCGTGGGGCTCGCGCGGCTGAGGCTCGAGCGGATACACGGCGTCGATCGCGTCGCGGATCTCGGCTCCGGTCAGCACCTGGTCCTGATCCCACGCGTGGTCGGCGTCGAGCGGCATGAACTCGATGAAGCGAACCTCGTACGGGGTCCGACGAGCGAACTCGGCGAGCGGGATCACCTCGTCTTCGGTGAACCCTCGCATCGCGACCGCGTTGATCTTGATCGGGTGGGCCTCCGGAAATTGCGCGAGGCACTCGAGCCCTCTGAGCACCTGAGGGAGCGCGTCGCGGCGGGTGAGCTCGAAGAACCGGTCGCGCTGGAGCGAGTCGACCGACACGTTGAAGCGGTTGATGCCGGCGCGGACGAGCGCCTCGGCGTCGCGTTCGAGCAGGAAGCCGTTGGTCGTGACCGACAGGTCGTGGACGGCGTCGATCTCGGCGAGCATCTGCGCGAGGTGGGGAAATTGCTTACGAACGAGCGGCTCCCCGCCGGTCAGGCGCACATCGTGGACGCCCATGTCGCCGAACAGGCTGACCAGACGTTTGATTTCCTCGAAGGTCAGAATTTCGGCGCGTTCGAGCCAGGGCAGGCCCTCGGCCGGCATGCAGTACTGGCAGCGGAAGTTGCAGCGATCGGTCACCGACACGCGCAGATCGCCGATCAAGCGGCCGTGGCCGTCGCGAAGTGGCTCGAGCCCCATGTCCGAAGAAGCCTAGCGGCCGGACGTAGTCAACCTCGGACGTCGGTCGCGAGCAGGCCGAACGCGACCATGTCGTCGCGGCCGGTCTTGCCGACCATGTAAGACCGCAGCACCGCCTCGCGGGTGAACCCGCACCGCTCCGCGACGTGCTGGGACGCCGGATTCTCGGTGGCCGCGACCAGGTCGATCCGATGGAGGCCCAGGTGCACGAACCCCCAGTCGGTGATCAGCCGCACCGCGCGGGTCATGTGCCCCTGGCCGCGCCCTTCGGCTCCCAGCCAGTACCCGACCTCGGCCCGCGCGTTCTTCCACGAGAAGCGCATCAGCGAGATCGATCCGAGCAGGCGGTCGCGGTCGGCGGCGTCGACGACCGCGAACGGGGCCGACGCGCCCGCGTGGAGCGCGTCGTGGCGTTGGAGCAGATACGCGCGCGCGTCCGATGGTCCGTAGGGATACGGCACCCGCGTCCACCGCGAGATCTCGGGGTCCTGACAGGCGGCCACCAGCGAGTCGAGGTCCGAGTCGCGCCACGCGCGCAGGGCGGTCGGACCGTCGACGAGCGGCTCGCCGGGGAGGACGATCCGGCGGGGCAGGCTCTGGCGCCGGCGGACGCTCCTCATCCGGCGCCCCCGGCGCGTTCCGCCAGCGCGTGTTCGAGCGTGGCCGCGTCGAGCGCCGGGTCCTGTTGGTCGAGCCAACGAGCCGCCTGCGCGCGCCCGCCGAGCGCGCGAAGCCCGCGCTCGCCGTGCTCGACCGCGAAATTCTCGAGCGCGTGGCGCCGGCGTGCGTGCCGTCGTCGCTGCTCGAGGTCGATGCGGGTGCGGTGATTCTCGAGCGCTTGTGCCAGCTGTTCGATCCCGGTTGGCGGCGGGACCGACGAAACCGCGCACACCTCGGTATCGGTGGCGCCCAGCGCGAGCAGCGCCGCCTGGAGGTCGGACATCGCGCGCGTGGCGGCCGACCCGAGATCGGTCTTGGTCAGGACGAGCACGTCGGGGACCTCCATGATCCCAGCCTTCAGGAACTGGAGCACGTCGCCCGACGCGGGCTGAAGCACCACGGCTACCGTGTCGGCCGCATCGGCGATCTCGGTCTCCGACTGGCCGACGCCGACGCTCTCGATCACGACCACGTCGAACGCCGCCGCGAGTGCTGTCGCGGCCGCGCGGGTGGCGGGAGCCAAGCCGCCGAGACGAGCGCCAGCCGCGGTCGAGCGGATGAACACGCTGCGGTCCTTGGGGTCGGCCTCGATGCGGGCCCGGTCGCCCAGCAGCGATCCACCGGACCGGCGCGAGCTCGGGTCGACCGCGAGCACCGCGACCGATCGGTTCTCAGAGCGCCAGTGAGAGACCAGCCGCGACAGCAGCGAGGACTTGCCGACCCCGGGAGGTCCGGTGACGCCGATGATGTGCGCGGCTGGTTCGTGGCCGAGGACCGCAGGGGAGACCTCGGCCAGGAGCGCCGCCGTCTGCGCACGCGCCTCGGGGGCGCGGCTCTCGAGCAGGTTCAGCGCTGCCGGGGCGGCGGTGAGATCACGGTCGCGAAGTCGCTCGCCGAGCTCGCGGCCGTCTGCCGGGGCGCGCGTGCCGCTCAAGCTCCGACGGCGCTCTCGACCCCGTGGCGCGCGGCGACCAGGCCGATGATGTCGCGCATCATCCCGTTCAGGTCCCAATCCTTGGGGGTGTAGACGGCCGCGATTCCGGCGTCGCGCATGGCCGTCGCGTCGTCTGCGGGAATGATGCCGCCGACCACCACCGGCACGTCTTCGGCGCCGGCCTCCCGCAGCGCCTCGAGCACCGCCGGGATCAGCTCCCGGTGGGACCCCGACAGGATCGACAGGCCGATGACATGGACACCCTCCTGCGCGGCCGAGTTGGCGATCTGGGACGGCGTCAATCGGATGCCTTCGTAGACGACGTCCATGCCGGCGTCACGGGCTCGCACTGCGATCTGCTCGGCCCCGTTCGAGTGGCCATCGAGGCCGGGCTTGCCGACCAGGAACTTGACCCGGCGCCCGAGCGCCTCGCTGACGCGCTCGACCTCCGCGCGGAGCTCGACCACGCCTTCGCTCGGCGCCGCGGTCGCATCCCCGACGCCCGTCGGCGCGCGGTACTCGCCGAACGCGTCGCGCAGCGTCTGCGCCCACTCGCCGGTGGTGGCGCCGGCGCGGGCCGCGGCGATCGTGGCGGCCATGATGTTCTCGCCGTCGTTCGTCGCGGCTTGGGCGAGTTGTTCTAGCGCTTGATCGACAGCCGTCTGGTCCCGCTCGCCGCGCCACTGCTCGACCGCGCGGCGCCGTTCGGCCTCGATCTCCGGGTCGACGACGAGAATCCCGCCGTCCGCGCCGGCGGTCAGCGGCGATGGCTCGGTCGAGGTGAACTTGTTCATCCCGACGGCGATCTGCTCGCCCGACTCGATCCGTTGCCAGCGCTTTCGGTGCGACTCGACGAGCGCCGCCTTCATGTAGTCGACGGCGTCGACCGCGCCGCCAAGCTCGGCGACGCGCTGCATCTCCTTGCGGGCGCCGGCGAGCAGCTCGGCGACCAGCCCGTCCATCACCTTGGAGCCTTCGAAGATGTCCGGGTACTCGAGCAGGTCGGTCTCGTAGGCGAGGATCTGCTGGAGCCGCAGCGACCATTGCTGGTCCCACGGCCGGGGCAGGCCGAGCGCCTCGTTCCACGCCGGCAGCTGAATCGCCCGCGCGCGGGCGTTCCGGCCGAGCGTCACCGCCAGGGCCTCGAGCGCGATCCGGTACACGTTGTTCTCGGGCTGCGCCTCGGTCAGGCCGAGCGAGTTGACCTGGACGCCGTAGCGCAGGCGGCGGTGTTTCTCGTCCTCGACGCCGTAGCGCTCCCGGCCGAGCTCGTCCCACAGGATCGCCATCGCCCGCAGCTTGGCGTGCTCCTCGACGAAGCGGACGCCGGCGTTGACGAAGAACGAGATGCGGCCGAACACGCTGCCCATCAGGTCCTGCGGTACGCGCTGCTTCACCGCGTCGAGCACCGCGACCGCGTTGGACATCGCGAACGCAATTTCCTGGACCGGCGTCGCGCCGGCCTCCTGGAGGTGGTAGGAGCAGATGTTGATCGGGTTCCACTTGGGTACGTGCTCGACCGTGTAAGCGATCGTGTCGGCGATCAGGCGCATGCTCGGGCCGGGCGGGAACGCGTACGTGCCGCGACTCAGATATTCCTTGAGGATGTCGTTCTGGGTCGTGCCCTGGAGCTTGTCCTCGGGGGCGGGCGGGTCCTGGTTCTCGGCGGCGACGATGTACAGCGCCAGCAGCCAGGCCGCGGTGGCGTTGATCGTCATCGAGGTGTTCATCTGGTCGAGCGGGATGCCGTCAAGCAGGGTCTCCATGTCGCCCTTGTGTGCGATCGAGACGCCGACCTTGCCGACTTCGCCCTTCGCCAGCTCGTGATCGGGGTCGTAACCGGTCTGGGTCGGCAGATCGAACGCGATCGACAGGCCGGTCTGGCCCTTCTCGAGGTTCTTGCGGTACAGCTCGTTGGACCGGCGGGCGTCCGAATGGCCAGCGTACGTGCGCATCATCCAGGGACGATCGGGCTCGGGCAGGCGGTGCGACGGCGGCTCCGGCATCGGGCCGGATTGTATGAATCCTGCGATCTGCAGGCGCAGGGTTGCCCGTCGGGGCGACCTCACTCTGTATGGTCAAGACCATGCCCGATCAGAGTTC
>Ga0335072_10013147_pt1 | contig 11802 bp, 8 predicted proteins | sample Lox_Sample_21_FD_206725 | JGI IMG/M metagenome (GOLD analysis project Ga0335072, IMG submission 206725) | Soil microbial communities from Loxahatchee National Wildlife Refuge, Florida, United States - Lox_Sample_2.1 | ecosystem: Environmental > Terrestrial > Soil > Wetlands | place: USA: Florida...
GCGCGCAGCCTTCCCAGGGCCTCAATTGCCTTCACCTGCGCGTAGCCCGCGCTATCCGCCAGCAACTCTCCTTGAGCGATTTGCAATAACTTTGGAACGAGCGTCGCGTCTCCGCACATCCCCATTTCGTCGAGCGCGAAGGGAGCCACGGCGGCGTCCAACGACTCGATCACGTTACCGAGAATTCGTCCTCGCTCGGGAGCGCCCGCGATCGAGAGCTGCCGCACGATCGCGTCATGGAATCCGCGTGCACCCTCGCGCAACCGGACCGGGAGAATTGCTTCCAGAGCTTGGGCGTCCAACCGGCTCAGCAGACCCGCGACGCTGGCGGCTTTGGGCGGCGGACTATTCTTGAAAATCTCAACCAACTGCCGCTTGCATGGCGGGCCCAGCGATTGCGCCATTTCAACTACAACTTCTCGTTCCGATCGCCGTCCCGAACGCGAGAGCCGGACTGCCAGTTGCTCAGCCGCTATTTCCGGGAGCCGCATCAGGACGCCCAGAAAGCCCTCGGGCAAAGCTTCGGCTGCAAGAGCCTCGTCGAGAAATTCCGGAATCCGGTTCTCGATCCCCGTTCGTGGGCGCAGGTTCTGCACCCAGTTCGGCCGGTGCTCTGCCAGATCGGCCAGCGAATCGAGAGCCTGCTGCATCGCGGGGAAGAATCGCCGCGAGGCCGACTCCTGGCTCAATCGCACGAAAGCCGCGCTCAGCAGCGTCTGCAGCTCGGGATCCTTCTCTTGGATCAATTGCTGCCCCGTATGCGCAAGGGCTTCTTGCAACCCCTGGCTCGCCGTCTTGCTGTAGAGCCCAGCGAGTTGGCCTAACCCGATCGCCGCCTTCTTGCGCGCCTCTGGATCCTTGTTGCGCACGCAAGACGCGTATTTCGACAAGACGTTCCCGGCCGCCTCCGATTCTCCGCGCGCGATCAGTTCGTCCACGTACTGCTGCACGTTGCGCGGCGGAACACACCAGGCCTCGGGCGAAGTCAGCACGTTTCGTTTCCCGGATTCCGGCACCGCGGCCCAGAACTGGCGGTCGAGGATGTCCGCCTGCGATTCGACGGAAACGCCGGCCTTCGCCAGTTTCTCTTCCCGCGCTCTCAACAGCTTCCGCAGGTTCTCAACTTCCCGCCCCATGCGGTCCAGCATTTGTCGCACTGCGTTGATCCGAACCTCACCGCGTTCGAACTGATCCAGCGCAAACCGAATCGCCAGATCTTCGGCCAGGTGCAACAACATTGTTTCGTCAACTTTTACGTTCGGTGTCTTGGCCGCGATATTGGCGAGCGCCTGTCGCAGGACGAGTTGCGCGCTATGCGGCAAAGCCGCCAATTTTTCTTGCCACACTTGCTGGGGGAGCGCCGCGGGATTGTCCGGCTGCGTGGCCTCGCCGAATTGCACCAGCAGCCGCAGTAAGCCGTGTATGTCGGCTTCGTCGAGCGTGAGCCCCTCCGGCCCAACGAGCCCGAACGCGCCGTCGCCCGCCTCGCCTTGCGTCCCCGCGCCCGCGCCGATTCCCGTTCCGGTCGACGACGAACCTCCGCCTAGTCCCGTACCCCGCCCAGCGCTTCCGCCTCCAAAACCCGTTGCGCCTCCGGATCCTGCGCCCGAGCCCAACCCTCCGGCGCCTCCACTGCCTGCGCTTCCTCTCCCGTGCCCCGCTGACGCGCCGGTGCCAGTTCCCGGTCCCGCCGCTGTTCCCGCCGAACCGCCGCGCGCCCCTTCGGCGGCGGCGATGAGCTGGATCATTTTCTCCGGGCTGCGGAACCAATCCTGAAGTTCCTTTCCGTCCGCTCCCAGCGTCTTTGCCGCAAGCTGCGCCGCCAGTCGGGTATCCGACAGCGCCCCATCCTCAGCGACAAACCGGATCTCGTTCACGCGAATGCCGGCACCGCTCTTCACGCCAAAGCTCGCTTCCAGCCGCTCGGCGAGCGTACCGGCTTTCGATCCGCTTTCCGCAAACGTTCGCACCAGGGTCGCGAACTCTTCCCTCTGGACTCTGGCCATGAAGCCGATACTGGCCACCCCGGCTGTCGTAAGCAGATCGGCAAAGCTCCGCTCTGCAGCAGTTGATTCCAGGGGTTCGCCGTCCAGAAGAAGTTGCGATCCGGAGACGCCCAAGAGCAGCCCGGTTTCGCGACACGCCCCGAGGCACTGCTGCAGTTCAGACCACGCGCTGTCCAATTGGCCGGCCGCGCGCCTGTGCCCTAAACCATAGAGCCGTGCGAACTTAAGCAGTACGTTGAAACTGCGAACGAAGGCACGTGCATTGGGGACGGCAGGTGCGGCAGGTTCCCGATAGCTGGACACGGTGGGCTTCACTTTAAACGCTTCGGATCCAGTCCCGAGTGTACTAGAACTATCGTTCAGCGGAATGGTACGGATGTACCAAGTTGCGAGACTTGCACCTGGCTGCAGTCGTGCCGATTCGCGCGCTCGCACCGAGCCTCGAGACGCGGTCCGGCAACCGTTTGAAGCGGGATAAGTGCTGCAGCCAGCAAGCTTTTCAGCTATTGCGTAACCCGCGACTCCGACCGTCCTTCCGCCGCGGGTACTTGTTCAACAGGGGTCGCGCTCGTGATCCTGTAATCCTTGTATTCGATCGAAAGGTGGGCAATGCCTCCGAGGCGTATCCAGCTCTCCGTTTTATCCTGCGCGGGCAGCCAGAAGCTGCCGACCTTCTCATATTCGTGATCCACGTCCGTGTGTTTGACCCAGAAAGACGGGCTTCGGGCAGGCTCAGCCTCAATCCGCGTTACGGCAAAATCCTTTCCCTCGACCCAAATCTTCCCCTTATAAAGGTATTTGTAGTGAGTCTTGGGACTTACGTTCAAGACGTATTGCGAGCCATCTCCGGCAGCATAGGCGCTGGCCAGCTTGAATGAGTAGTTGGACGCGTTCAAAGCGTTCCGCTGGCGGTCCTTTCCCTTGGCGGCCTCTTCTTCGCCTTTCAGCAATCCCTTGATTACATGGTCGACGATGAACTTCGACCCCGTTTCCGACACGATCGTAAACTCTCGCTTGTCAGGCGTGGTGTAATCGAAGTTGACGACCGCTTCCGCGTGGTGTTCGCCGAAAAATCCGCGATAGTCTACGCGGTAAACTCGCGTGCCATGAAAGCTGCGTAATGCCAGCTCCCTCGCGCGGTTTTTCTCCTGCAAACAACTGACAATCTCCTCTGCCGAGAGCAGCGGCTTCCGCAAGGACCCCACCATAGCGTCGGCCTGCCGCGGCGGCGCCTCGCAAACGGCCCCCAGGGCAGGCATTGCCAGAATAACCACAAGTGAGGGCACCAGTCGAAGCCGGCCAATGCCTTTTCGCAACAGTTCGCTCACGGGACCTCCCGGACCGAACGCCGGATAGCAACGATCGGCCGCACTCTGGGTTGGATGTTCCCGTGTGCCGGAATGGCGCTGCGGAGTCCGAATTCGTATGCCGCATGTATGCCTTCGGAAATTGCGTCCCAGGTGGTTCAGCGACGGAACAGGCTGAAGGCAGGTTCTCGCCCAGACCGCTATGGAACCCGAACCTCGCCGCGAGTTTATTTCAAACCCAGGCGGCCGAGGATCACGGTCAGGACCATGACCAGGAAAACGATGCTGGTGACGACGACATATTTGAAATCGTGGTCAACGTAGAAAACGTAGATCGAAACCACCACGCGCGAGACGGGCGTTAGGATCAGCAAAATGGTCGCCAGCATCATCAGGGTGCTCGGATTGGCCGTCGCCAGGCCATGAATGAAAGTCTTCCATTGATATTGTTGGCGGACCCAAGCCGTGGAGAGCGGAACGTACGTAGGATGGAGCAGCGCCAGGATCACGCCGGCCGCGAACAGAAGCGTGCTCACCACCATGCCCGCCAGCAGAACGCGATACACGTCCGCGTAAACGTTGTCGGCCACGTTGCCGACGCGCTCCTTTTTCGAGTTCGGGTCTAGCCGAGCCACCGGTCGTTCCGTCCCCACTTCCACTCCTCTCTTCGCCCGTCGATGGCCACCCATCAGCCCAGATTGGGCAGATGGACATGAAATCGCGTGGCCAGCGCGTTCGCCAGCATTCCGTACGAAAGATAGACCATCAAGACCGCCAGCAGCCACTTCAGCCATACGCTGTGCAGCCGGTTCATGATCATCGTGCCGACGGTCGCCCCGATCGTGGTGCCCAATGCCACCGGCGCGACCACGTAGAAGTGAATCAGGCCCGCCAGGAAGAACAGCATCGAACTGACCGCGGCGGTCACGCCGATCATCAGCTTGCTGGTTCCCACCGCCGCTTTCATCGGGACGTTCATGTGCGCGTTCATGGCGGAGACTTTGATGACGCCTCCGCCCACGCCCAGCAATCCCGACGCGAGACCCGCAAGATAACAAATGCTGCTGCCCACAGGCGCACCCATCACTACGTAGTCCACCGTTCGCCGGGCGGCTTGGTCGTAATAGCTCCCGTTGAGGCGGAGGAAAGCCGAGAGGCGGTCGGGCTTCGCGTTTGAGTAGTCGCCTGCCTTAATACGTTGATCGTCCACCCTGCGTTGGAGGAACGCCGTAATACCCATATAGAAGAGCAGCACGGCAAACAGAAGCATCATCGCCCATTCCTTCAGGTAAAGGGCGAGGACGCTCCCTGAAAGCGCTCCTACGGTGGTCGCGATCTCCAGGAACATGCCCAGCCGCAGGTTCGTGATGCGCTGATCCACGTACGACGAGCCGCCCGCGTTGGATGTTGCGATCACGGAGACGATGCTCGCCGCCACGGCAATCTTAATCGGCAGGTGAAACATCAGCACCATCACTGGCACGATGAAAATACCTCCACCCACTCCCAGCAGGGCGCCAAAAAAGCCCGCCAGGCATGCCGATGCCAGAAGCCACAAGACAAAAGAAACTGAATAGGCCATAAGCGAAATGGAAAGCTCTAGATTACCGTCCTGTTTGGACTATGGGTCCAAGACAGCGTAACAGCCAAGGTCGTGTTGACCGCCACCAGCATAACAAACAAACTTCACCGCATCACGCCCAGACGGCCGGCGGGCACCGCTTGGGATGCTTCCATTCGCAGCATCTCGGGTGGCTTTGCGGCTTATAATCCCCGCATGGAAAATCCCTCCTCGCCGCGCCTGCAGAACGAGAATTCGGCCGCCGCTGCTTCGCGGCAACCGTACCTGCGCCTGCAAACTGTCAACGTCTACGTGCGGAATCAGGAGCGCAGCCTCTCTTTCTATCGTGACCGTCTCGGTTTCCGCGTCGTCGTCGACGTTTGCCTCCAATCCGGCGAGCGCTGGGTTACCGTCGCTCCTCCCGACGGCACCGCCATGCTCTCTCTCGTCGCTCCTCTTCCGGATACTCCGGAGCACAAGCTCATCGGCCGCGCCACACAGGTCGTCTTCGTCACCGACGATGTCGCCGCGAAATTCCAGGAGTGGATCAAGAACGGCGTCCGCTTCCACACAGCGCCGCGCCTCCGTCGCATCAAGTACAAACATCGTCCGGCGGATTCCCCTGGCGACTCCGCACCTCTGGGACAGGCCGCGCCGATTTGGGGCGGGGCACTCGCGCGCTTCAAGGATATCGACGGCAATTCGTTCACGCTCGTGAGTTTCGACGAGATCACGCGCGCCGTCGAAGCGCAGCGCCGCGCTGCAGCCGAAAAACTCGAGGCCGAACGCCGCGCTGCCCAGGAAATCGAAATCGCCACGCGCGTCCAGGCCGGGCTCTTCCCGCGAACGCTTCCGCCGCTTCGCACTCTCGACTACGCCGGCGCCTGCATCCAGGCGCGCCAGGTCGGCGGCGACTATTACGATTTCCTGAATTTGGGCGGCGACCGCCTCGGCTTCGTGATTGGCGATATTTCAGGGAAGGGAATTGCAGCCGCTCTTCTGATGGCCAACCTGCAAGCGAATCTGCGCAGCCTTTGCGCGGTTGCTTCCGGGCAGCCCGAACGCCTCTTGCGTTCCGTCAATCAGCTCTTCTGCGAAAACACGGCCGACGGCGCCTACGCCACTCTCTTTTTCGCCGAATACGACGACACCACTCGCTGCCTTCGCTACGCCAATTGCGGTCACCTCCCCGCTCTCCTTTTTCGCAGCGATGGCGCTCTCGAACATCTCGATTCGACAACCGTTCCTCTGGGACTCTTCAAGAAGTGGGACTGCACCATCGGCGAGCGCCAGATCTGCCCCGGCGACACTCTCGCGCTCTACACCGACGGCGTCACTGAGTCGTTCGACCATTCCGGCGACGAATTCGGCGAGCCCCGCCTCGTCGAATCCCTTCGCCGCAGCCGCCATCTCCCCTCGCAGCCCTTGATTGCCTCCATCGTCGACGAACTCCACCGCTTCAGCCCCCACGAACAGCACGACGACATCACCCTCATCATCGCCCACTCGCATTAGCCCGGAGACGTTGTCCTTTCGCCCTCCCTTTGGAACAAACGCACTTCCCGGCGGCGTCAAAACAACTCACACCTGCCCCACCGAATTCGCGTGCGCTCACACCCTTGGTTTCGCGGAGGCTTGGCCTCGCCTACGGCCGCGCTTCGTACACAATGTTAAACGGCGTCTCGGTGGCGCGCCGAAAACGAGTGAAGCCCGCCGAACTCACGACGTCCCGAATCCGCGCCTCTCCGGCTTGCGCACCCAGGCAAAGTCCCACCTCCTGAGATCGCGAGCACGGCGTGCACAAGAGCGTCGAAAACGAGTAATAAACCCGCCCCACGGGGTTGAGATTGTCTTTCATTTCGTTGTTGGCGAAGGGTTCGACGATCATCCACGTGCCGTCCTTGCTGAGCGACTCCCGGACGTGCTTGGCCGCGCCAACCGGGTCGCCCATGTCATGCAAACAATCGAAGACGGCCACAAAATCATAGTCCTTCCCCGGGAACTCCTTTGCCTTAGACACCTCAAACGTCACGCGGTCGGCGACGTTCGCCTTCTTGGCCGACTCGCGCGCCGCTTCGATCGACTTGTCGTGATAGTCGAACCCGAAGAAGCGGGATTTCGGAAATGCTTGCGCCATCAGGATCGTGGAAGCCCCCTTGCCGCAACCCACGTCGGCCACGCGCCCTCCTGCCTGCAGTTTCTGGTTTACATCCTGGAGAGCGGGAATCCACGCGCCCACCAGATTCGCCGCATACCCGGGACGGAAGAATTTCTCGCAACCGTGAAAGACGCCGTCATCGTGTTCGTGCCAGCCCATCCCCGCACCGTTGCGGAAAGAGTCCGCGATCCGAGGGACGGCCGCCAGCGATCCCAGCGCGAGTTCGAACGCACCCGGAAGGTAGGCCGGGCTGTCTTCGTTTGCTAACGTGAAGGCCTGCTCTTGCGTCAGGCTGAACTTGTTCGTCTTCTCGTCATAGGAAATGTAGCCTCCCGCCGCTTGCGAGGCCAGCCACTCGCGCAGGTAGCGTTCGTCGGTTTTCGTTTTCGCCGCCAGTTCCGACGAAGTCGCTGGGCCCTGCGCGAGCGCCTTGTAGAGTCCCAGCTTCTCGCCAATCACAACCATTCCGGCGTGAACGGCGGCGCCGAGATCGCCGACGAAACGTCCGATGAAGGCATTCAATTTATCCATATCGAGTGCTGACCCTGGCGCACTGCTCATAGTCGTTCCTCCTTGAACCGTCGTGAGCTGCGGTCTGCAGCGTGCAGTTCGCGCGCCGCTGGCACGCGAACACATTTGTTAGCCTTCTCGCGGACAGTATACGGACTCGCCGCGAGCACCATCAGGGGCAAACCGTAACGAAAGGACTAGCAACGTCGGGACAAGATGGTGATTGGCGCAACAAACGCCTCGCTGGCCGCTGGAGGCGAAGTGGCCCGGTCATGCCGGCCCGATCCACCACCGGAAGGCAAGGCAAAGAGGGAGCCGGAAGCAGGAGGTGGCAAAGGTCTGGTGCAATGTGCGATCGCCATCGCGAAACTCTTCGATCCGTTGAGGACGAAGTCCGGCAAATCCACTTGCGGGAGAACCAATATGGCGGCAATGCACACGATAAGAATGACGATCGTGAGCAAGGTGGAAACGCTGCGACGGGAACCGGTCATTTCCTCACGCGAGCTGCGTCTTATTGGTTTAGGCGCCCTGCAAAACGGAATCTCTCACGGTGCTAGCTGGCAGCAAGCTACACCCGCGCCTCGCAGCCCGTCAAGACTTCCCTAGTAGACCACGCACGTCGGCCTCGCTGCTCTTCCCGTTTGAGTCATTCCCGCGACTGCCTTATAATCAGTGTTCCAGACGGTAGCGAGAGGCTTGTAAGGATATGTTGAAAAGCATTCAGCAACGCGATTTGGACCGCAATCGTTGGATCAAGATTTCCATGACGGTGATCCTGGTCCTGATCTGCGTCAGCATGGTGATCACCCTGATTCCCGGGCTGTTCGGTGGACCCTCCACGGGCACCGACAATCCCGACAACGCCGCCATGGTCGGCGGCCAGGCGGTCACCGCCGTCGACGTGCAACAACGCCTGGATCAGATGAGCCGCGGCCAGACCATCCCCGAAATGATGCGCGGCCTTTATGCCCACGAAGTCCTCGACCAGATGATTTTCCAGCGCGCCATGGACTATGAAGCGCAGCGCCTCTCTATGGAGGTTACGCCCGGGGAGGAGCGGCAGCGGATCGAGGAGATTCTTCCAACCGCCTTCGCTAACGGGGTCTGGCTGAAGGACGAATACGTGAATCAGGTCGAGACTCGTACGGGTATGACCGTCCCGGAATTCGAGGAGGCGATTCGGCAAGGGCTCGTCGCGGAAAAGTTCCACCATCTTGTCACCGACGGAATCACCGTCAGCCCCGCCGAAGTTCAGGACGAGTTCCGCCGCCGCAATGAAAAAATCACGATTCAGTACGCGCTGATCAAGCCGTCTGAAATCGCCCCTGCCATTCAGCCCACGGACGAACAGCTCGCCGCCTACTTCAAGCAGAATCTCGCGAAATATCAGATTCCTGAAAAGCGCTCCGCGCAGTATGCGCTCCTCGACCTGGCCACGCTCCGCGCCCACACTCAGATCAGTGACGACGCCATCCAGGCCTATTACAATCAGCACCTCGCCGACTACAAGGTTCCCGACAGCGTCCACGTCGAGCACATTCTCTTCAAGACGGTCGGCAAGACGGACGCCGAAGTAGCCGAAATCAAGAAGCAGGCCGAAGCCGTTTTGAAGCAAGCCAAGTCCGGCGCGAACTTCGAGGCTCTCGCCCGCAAGTACTCCCAGGACGATGCTTCCAAGGTGAAGGGCGGCGACCTCGGCTGGATCGTGAAGGGCCAGACCGTCCCTGAATTCCAGGACGTAGCTTTCAGTCTGCCCAAGGGCGCCATCTCCGATCTCGTGAAGACCCAGTACGGCTTCCACATCATCAAAGTTCTCGATAAACAGACCGCCCGCACCAAGACACTCGAGGAAGTTCGCAGCTCGATTCTCCCTATCCTGCTCGACCAGAAAGTGAATGCCGAAGCCGACAGCATCGCCACCCAGATGGCTGACGCCGTGCGCCAGTCCGACCGCCAGCCCATCACCGATCTCGCCAAGAAGCTCAATCTCGACGTCGGCGATGTGCCTCCAGTCTCCATCACCGACCCCTTCGGCGCGCTGGGAACGTCTCAGGACGTGAGCCAGATGCTTTTCGAGCTGCATGTCGGTGAACTGAGCGCTCCTCTGCACGTCGATAAGGGCTACTTGGTCATCACTCCCAAGCAGATTGTCCCCGCTCATCAGGCTACGCTCGCCGAGGTGCGCCCCCGCGTTCTCAGTGACTACCAGCAGGAAAAGTCCGTTGAGATCGCTCAGGCCAAGGCCAACGAACTTGCCAAGAGCGCGGAGGGTGGCGAACCGCTCGACAAAGCCGCAAAAGCGCTCGGCCTCACGGCCAAGAGTTCGCCGTCCTTCTCGCGGAACGGCACTGTGGGCGACATCGGCACGGCCGACCAGATCGAATCCGCCTTCACGATGAAGGTCGGCCAGGTTTCAGCGCCGAAAGAAGTCGGCGGAAACTGGCTGGTCTACTCCGTCGTGGCCCACGAGTCCGCCAATCCCGACGATTTCGCGAAGCAGAAGGCGGAAATCGAGCAGCAACTTCTCCAGACGAAGCAGTCTGCCGCGTTCGCCGCCTTCCGGACCGCGCTCGAAGACCGCCTCAAGCAGGAAGGCAAGCTCACCATCAACGCCGACGTGGTTCAGCGGCTCACGCACCAGAGCTGACCTCTAGACGGCCGGTCAAGTACCTGATAACAGACCATTTACGGAACTGCGCCTATCCTCTTGCTCTGCCGCTTCCCCTTAGCTTACAATCTTTCCATCCGCAGTTCGTCGCGTTCGCCAGCGTGACGACGCCCCGGCCTTGGGGCGGAACCTCCAGATTCGGTGGCGATTTCTTATCGGCCAGCTTTAGAGCACAGAGCCATTCCAGTTCACGCGTCGGCCGATCGATTCCATTGGGAGCGCTATCATGCCGCTAAACAGCTCAAAATCGAGAAAAGTGGGCGTTGTCGCAAGCCGGGGGCGAAACCGCCGGCGTTCCGGCCGGAGTAGGGCCCTTGTCCTTATCTCAGGGCGCAAGCAGAAGGTGAATATGCGTGCCAACCAGTATCGCTGCACGATCGAACGGAACCAGAATGGCAAGTACAACGTGCGAATCCGCGCGCAGTTTGGCGGTAGCTCGCAAGGATGGGTGCTCCCCCTCTACTTCCTGGCGTCGTCCTTCAACGGGGCGATGAAGAAGCTTGAGGAATCTCTTCAGCTTCTCCAGAAGAGTGAGGAACGACTGCGCTTTTGGGCCGTCGAACGCACCGACGACCCGAACCTCGCCGGAGACCTTCTTCAGGGTTTCGGCCTGCGTTTGGACCGTCGCCGGGACTTTCCTCGGCGTCTCGGCGAGATCGCCGTCCCTCGCGAGCGGCCCGTGCCCGCCGCATTGCTGGGGCCCCTTCGCCGCGTGCTCGCCGAAGCGGTTGCCCAGGAACGCGTCCCCCTCGCCGCTGGCGACTAGCTCGCCCAGGCTAGCCCGCGGGATCCCGTCGCCTACTTCTCACGGAGAAGCACTTCCGGGTGTCCAATCAGCACATCGTTGACTGACAGCCGGTACTTGTACGACCCCGGCTTCGCGCTTGCGCGCGCCGGTCCGCTCGACAGCCTCACTCCCGCCGGCGCCTGAAACACGTTCGAGGAAAAAGGGCAGCGTTGCGAGTCGAACTCGATCTTCACGCTGCCCGCATTCGAGAACCAGGTAACCTGGTCCCCCGGGTCCAGCGCGACCACCTCTGGGATGACCCCAATCAGTGCAAGTCGTTCCGCCACCGTCTGTCCTTTCTCCGATGTCCCCCGGCCGATCTTCACCGTTTTGGCGCGAGCGTTTCACCCGGCAGCGCCGGCCCGGCGCTCAACCCTTCCCGCTCAACCGCTCCCGCACCTTATCGCTCAGCACCTTGCCGTCGACCGACTTTCCCTCCAGCCGCGCCCGCGCCGCCTTGATCACCGCACCCATGTGTTTCAACGAGTCCGCGCTCGACTCTTCGATCGACTCGTCGATCGCCCGTTGCACTTCCTCGTCCGTCGGCTCGGCGGGGAGATAATCCTGGATGATCCCGATCTCCTTCGACTCCTTTTCCGCCAGGTCGGTTCTGCCGCCCTTCGTGAACTGCTCGACGGACTCTTTCCGCTGCTTCACCAGAGTCTGCAGCACCTGCAGCGATTCCAGGTCCGTGAGCGGGTGCATCTTCTCGATTTCCTTGTTTTTGAGCGCGGCCTTCATCATTCGCAGTACGCTCAGCCGCAGCTCGTCCTTCTCCTTCATCGCCGCCGTCAAGTCCGCC
>Ga0335072_10013148_pt1 | contig 11802 bp, 11 predicted proteins | sample Lox_Sample_21_FD_206725 | JGI IMG/M metagenome (GOLD analysis project Ga0335072, IMG submission 206725) | Soil microbial communities from Loxahatchee National Wildlife Refuge, Florida, United States - Lox_Sample_2.1 | ecosystem: Environmental > Terrestrial > Soil > Wetlands | place: USA...
GTACTCGTGGATGCGATCGGCGGGGACGTGCTCCAGCCACAGCTTGTAAGCTTCCTCGTCGCGGGGGACGCCGTTCTCGCCTTTGAAAATCGTGACGTAGAGGCGGTCCTTCGGGATGCCGAACCACTTGGGCGAGGTCACCAGTTCCCAGGCGTAGGCGATGGCGTCCTTTTTGAAATAGTCGCCGAAGCTGAAGTTCCCCAGCATCTCGAAAAATGTGTGGTGGCGGCGGGTGAAGCCGACGTTTTCGAGGTCGTTATGCTTGCCGCCGGCACGGACGCACTTCTGCGAGGTGGTTGCGCGCGCGTAGTCGCGGCGCTCGAGGCCGAGGAAGACGTCCTTGAACTGGTTCATGCCCGCGTTTGTGAAGAGCAGCGTGGGATCGTTGGCAGGCACCAGCGAGGAAGAATGCACGCGGCGGTGCCCCTTCGACTCAAAAAACTTCAGGAACGCTTCGCGAATGGCGGAGCCGGTCCGCTTGTCCGAATTCGTACTGGAAGGCATACACCTCCGAGTTTACCGGAGGTCCGTCCTGCCGGCCGTCTGGCCTGTTACCAACGGCACACGCGGTGTATATGGACCGCTTCCTCAGGGTGCACTTTTTATCCGGGGACGCCGACGAGTACTTTTGGACCGGTGGGCTGGGGCATGCCTCCCTGCGGCTCTATGGTCACGGCAAAGGCCTTCGCCGCGATGCCGGGAGAGACGTGGGCGGTCATGGCTACGCGTGCCTCTTTTGCGGAAAAGACCCCGAGGCTGACAGGCGCTCCCTGGGCGGGGACAAGCCAGAGCTGGTAGCTCTTTCCCGCCGGAGCCGGGAGCAGTTGACCTGCGTACAGCACGGTGCCCAGCCTCTGGTTATAGAGAACCCCCGCCTGACCGGCCGGCTGGCCCGGCTGCTGCGCCAGGGCTACGTTGATCGTCCCCGGCACGCCCAGCAGGCGATCCGTTTCGGCAGCGGTGGAAGCAACTTCCTGGGAGCGCTCTTCTGCGTTCGCGAGCCTCCGCTGCAGGAAGGCGATGCGGTGGGTGTCGCGCAGATCCATCCGCCACAGCCATCCTGCCAGGACGGCAAAGAAGACGGTGCACGCCGCCAGAGCGGGAATGAGGAAGGAGAAGCGGCGCATCTCCCGAACCGGCACGGCAACCGTCGTTTTTTCCGCACGGACGTGCTGCATCAGCCGCTGTTTGACCGCAGGCGACGGCGCAGCCGGAGGCGCGGCGAGCGCCAGCAGGGCCACGCGCTGCCGCGCCGCGGCGAGCTCCTCGGCGCACGCTGCGCAGGTGCGCACGTGGGCCTCGAAAGCCTGCTTCTCCTCACCGTCGAGCGCGCCCAGCGCGTAGAGGTCAGGATCTCCCGGATTGACGTGTTCTTCCATCGTCAAAAACCTGCTTCAGCGACTGCATGGCGGCGCGGACCCGGGACTTCACCGTACCCAGCGGAGTCTTCGTACGTGCCGCAATTTCTGTCTGTGTCATTCCTTCGAAATAAGCCAGTTCCACAGCTTCCCGCTGTTCCCCGGGCAGATCTGCCATGGCTTTTTTCAATCGCTCTCTCATCTGATCGCGCCAGGCTTCGTCCTCTATATTGCCTGGACCGGCCACCGCCTCCATGGAAAATGTTTCGTCTTCCTGCACCTCGTGCCGCTCGCGGCCGCGCAGGCGGGAGATCGCGCGATTGCGGCCGATCACCACCAGCCACGCCGGCAGCGAGCCCCGGCTCGCATCAAATCGCGCTGCATTGCGCCAAAGCTGCAGGAAAAGGTCCTGTAGCACCTCTTCTGCCGCGCTCGTATCCTTCAGGATACGCACGAGCATGGCAAAGAGCATGCCGGAATAGCGGTCATAGAGGGCGGACAGCGCATTTTCGTCCCCGGCCATCATCTGCTCAACCAGAGCCGAGTCGGACGCGTGGTGCATGGGCGAAGTCATCACGCTTCGTCTCGGCTACACGGGAGGTACGCAAAAAAGGCGGTCAATGGATTGCACACCGAAGGGAGAGGAACCGGGCAGGATTCGATTCTGTCCTGTCTGGATGCTTCACGAGGCTCTCTTCGTTGTCTCATCTTTCAATCAATCCGAATTCTACCTGCTTGCGTACAGAGAGCAGGAGGTAGTCCCCATGCCTGACCAGGAAAGCGCCGGAATATTATCGGCGGAACAATTGCTCAATCGAATTCGCGTGAAGCGGGCTCTCAATCGGCGGAATTTCCTGTCCGGACTGGGCATTACCGGCGCTGCGATGGCCGGAGGCGCTCTGCTGGCCGGCTGCGGCGGACGCGGCAAAGGCAGTTCGGTCTCGGCCGCAGGCCCCACGGAAACCGATGTGCTGAATTTCGCGCTGAACCTCGAGTATCTCGAAGCGACGTTTTACAGCTACGTTGCCACGGGGGCGGATATTCCCAGCGCTTCGACGGGCGGCGGACCCGCGCCCACCGGCGCTCCGTCGGCCAAACCGAGCTTTCAGACACAGCAGATCGCCGATATGTTCGCGGAAATCTATTACGACGAACTGAGCCATGTTAACGATCTGCGCTCGGCACTGAGCAGTGCAGCCGTGGCGCGGCCGCAACTGAACCTTGGCGCCCTTGGCACCGTCGCTACCGACAACTACATCACCTTCGCCCGGCTGTTTGAGGACGTCGGTGTGACCGCCTACGCGGGCGCAGCGACCGCATTGACGGGCACCAACCTGCAGTATGCCGCGCAGATTCTCGCGGTTGAGGGCTTTCACTCGGGCGCGATCCGTCTGATCGCGATCCAGCAGGGCGCGGCCTACCTGCCCACCGCTGACATTCCGTCGGACGGGTACGATGTTCCGCCTTACGATTCGGGTTCCGTCACGACCGCGGAAGCCGGGCCCACCACGACCGGCGGCTTTTTCGCCACGGCCGGGGCCAAGGGCGCTAACAGCACGCCCGCGGGCTTCGCCTACGAGCGGACGACTTCGCAGGTGCTGGCGATCGTCTACGCCAACTCCGCCTCAGGCACAGCCAAGGGCGGCTTCTATCCAGCCGGGATGAACGGCAACATCACGACTGTTTAAACCGGCCTTCCCCCAAAACGAACAAAAACCAACAACCCCAACTCCAGTCTGCGAACGCACGACCTTCCCCAGAGGGGCTGACTCCTAACCCAGAGCCAGCCCCTTTTCTGCTTTTTGCGTTTTCCGACTGCGTCGAGGTTTCATGCAGGCCCGCGGGCAGAACTGCTACACTCCTCCCCGTCTCTGCGCTACCGATCCCCGCGGCAGCGAAATTCCCCACCTCCCCGGAAATGAGGAACTCGATGGCAGCAACATCCGGCGTTCAGGTGACGCCTGAACGCATCATGCAAATGGCGTGGGGCTACGTGCCGCCCCTCGTGCTGGAGGCGGCAATCCGCCACCATGTTTTCGATGTGCTCGACAGCGGTCCCAAAGATATCTGGGAGGTCGAGAAGGCCACCGGTGCTTCGGTGCGCGGCCTGACCGCGATCATGGATGTTCTGGTCGGCCTTAATTTCCTGGCCAAAGACGAACAGGGGCGCTTTGCGCTCACGCCGGAGAGCGAGACCTTTCTGGTGAGCACCAGGCCGTCGTTCCAGGGCGGAATGATCCGGCACTGCAGCGAGCACCTGATCCCGCGCTGGCTGCACCTGAATGAAGTCGTCGCGACGGGCCAGCCGCTCTCCGCGGTGAACGAGGAAGCAGCGGGCGGGGAATTCTTCCACGAATTTGTGCTCGACATTTTTCCGATGAGCTACCCGGCGGCGCAGTTCCTTGCCGGGCACATGAACTTCGGCGCCGATGGCGCGCCGGTGGGAGTGCTGGATCTGGCGGCCGGCTCCGGCGTATGGGGCATCGCGCTCGCGCAAAGCTCGCCGCGGGTGCAGGTAACGGCTGTGGACTGGCCGGAAGTCATTCCCATCACGAAGAAGACCTCGACGCGCTTTGGACTCGCCGAGCGCTTCTCCTTTGTCGAGGGCGATCTGCACAGCGCCGACTTTGGCTCCGGCTACGCGCTGGCTACGCTGGGCCACATTCTGCATAGCGAGGGCGAAGCCTGGAGCCGCAAGCTGCTGGCGAAGACGTACAGCGCACTCGCTTCGGGGGGCACGATCGCGGTGCAGGAATTCCTGGTCAATAAGGAAAGAACCGGTCCCGTGAACGGGCTGTTCTTTGCCGTCAACATGCTCGTGAACACGAAGGAAGGCAACACCTGGTCCTTCGAGGAGATCGGCGCATGGCTTGAAGAAGCGGGATTCGTGCATTGCCGGACGATTCCATCGCCGGGACCGTCGCCGCTGATCCTCGCAACGAAGCCGTAACGAGAAGCGGTCCCGCTGCGCAGCGGGACCGCTTTTTCTTTCCTACCGAGGAACGGCGACCGCGGGCTGCGCTCTGAGCCGTTGCCGGCGAGGCGAAAGCAGCATCATGGTGATTGCCATGGCGGGAATCAGGAAAACTGTGGAACCCATCACCCACATGAACGCTCCGGCCGCAATCTGATCGTTGAGCGCGCTGAGCCCGAAGAGCCGCGGCACCGCGGCATAACTGGGATAGAGCAGCTTTCCGGAGAAACACAGGGAAGCTGAAAGCGCAGTGTTGACCAGATCGGCGAGCAGCAGGTATGGCAACAGGAGCCAGCGCGACCAGTTCTGCCGGAACGGCCACGGCGCAATGATCGGCCACCAGAACATCAGGCTCGTGAAAAAGAAGCAGGCATGTTCGCAGTTGTGGACATTTTCCGACGAGAGGGCGAATTCGTAGGCGCGCGGGATGTGCCAGGCGACATAGGAGACGTTCATCGCGATCCAGGCTACCTTCGGGCGCGTGAGCCAGGCGCCAATCCGGTGCATCCAGCCGGTTGCGAAAACCGGGCGCAATACCCGCCGCATGATCGGCCGGGGAAGTCCGCGCAGCATGGGCACGACGGGCGCGCTCAGCACGATGAGAGGGGGCGCAATCGACATGAGCACAAAATGCTGCGCCATGTGCATGAACAGCAGCGTTTCGCTGAAGGTGTCGAGCGGCGAAGCGACTGCAACAAAGAGCGCCAGCATTCCGCCGAGGAACGCCGCCAGGCGCCAGACCGGAAAGAGCTCCGGCCGCGTTTTGCGGATCTGCCGCCAGCCGCGCACATAAACTACCGCCGTCACCGCCAGCGCCGTGGTTACGGCCCAGGGAATATCCCAGCGAGTGACAAGCGCGTCCGGACTCATCTGCCGCTCACGGAGTGCTGCTCCCGTTGACCGGCGGCGGCGTGTGTCCGGATTCGACTTCCTGCTGCGCCGCATCCATGGCCGGGCGCTCGCCTTCGGGATGCAGGGTTTCGAGGAAGCTCACCAGGGCTTCGATTTCCGGCGGCGAAAGGTTATGGCCATAGGCGGGCATGTTGCCGCCGCCTGTCACGACTTTGTACCGGAGCTGGTCCGGGGTCATGCGGGTGGCCACGTCGTCGAGAGCAGGCCCACGCTGGCCGCCGAGGCCACCAATCGAATGGCAGTTCCGGCACTGCTTCGCCTGGAAGATGACGGCGCCCTGACGCACTACCGGCGTCGCCTCACGCAGATATTTCACCGGCAGCGTATCGCCGCTCCACGCGTCCATGTGGGGACTCCAGGGCGTAAACGTGCCGAGATGCGTGAAGACCGCCCAGGCCATGGCGACGGTGGTCATGGCCAGGATGGCAACCGGGCGCCGATGCCAGCTCTTCTCGCCTTCCGACGCGACAAACGGCACCGCCAACAGACCCGCGATCATGAGGATGGGGGCGATGAGGATGAACGGCGTCTCGAGCGCGGGCGGCAGGAACGAGAGGACCGCGTAGATCCAGAGAAACGGAAAGTCCGGCTTGGGTACGGTCTGAATGATGGACGGGTCGGGCTGGCCGCCTGGCCCGAAGGGCCCCAGCACCAGAGCGCAGACGGCAACAGCCGCGATGACTGCGCCGGAGAAGATCAGGTCTTTCCAGAAGGCGCCCGGGACAAAGGGGATGCCATCCTCGTGGGACAGCTTGTTGTAGTCGGCGATGTAGGTTTCGCGGCGCACGATGCGGCCGGGCATGGGCCACTCGTTGATGCCAAGCTTGAGCACCATCCACACATGCAGAAACGCCATCATCAGCAGCAGACCGGGAATGACGAAGACGTGGAGGGTGAAGAAGCGCGACAGCGTTGCGCCGGCAATCACCGGACCGCCGAGCAGCAGGTGCACCAGATCGCCGCCGATCCAGGGCACGCGCGCCATAATGAAGACGCCGATGCCGAGGCCCCAGTAAGCATCCTGGTCGAAGCGCAGCACCTGGCCGGTGAACGCCATGCCCAGAGTCATCAGCAGCAGAAAAACGCCGACCGTCCACGTAAGCTCGCGCGGAAATTTGTACGCGCCGAACATAAACACCTGCGCCATGTGAATAAACACGATGGCGACCATGAAGTCCGAGCCCCAGCCGTGCATGGCGCGCAGGAACCAACCCAGCGGAATCTGGTGATTCAGGATGTTGAGGCTGTTCCACGCATTGGCGGCCGACGGAGTGTAGACAAGCGCCAGCAGGATGCCGGTGACGATCTGCAGCATGAGCAGCGTGAACGCCGCGCTGCCGAAGACATACCACCAGCTCGCCGTATTGCGCGGCACCTTGTGCAGTATGGCGTCCTTGATCGGGCCTTCGAGCTGGACACGCTGCTCAACCCAGTCGTAGACCTGCCTGCCGGTCTTTTTCAGCCGCGACATGAGCAATCCCCATCTTTCGGTGGCATGGCGATGTTGACCAGCTTCGCCTCATTCGAGAGCGTCGGCATTTGTCCCGCGTCGATTTGTAACTGTCCGCCGGCAATTTTGTGGTTGTAGGTGAAGAGCCCACGCTCGGGAGGTCCTGAGGCCCGCGAACCGTCGGCGTAATAGACGCCGCCATGGCAGGGGCACATGAACAGCTGCGATTGCGGGAACCAGCGCACGGGACATCCGAGGTGCGCGCAGTTGATGGCGAATACGGTGAACTGGCTCGCCCCTTCACGGCGCACATAGCAGGCTACGTTGTCCGTTTCCCCGTCCCAGGGCCGCGTCCACGGAGTTTTGTAGGTCGTCAGCCGCGTCTCACCGACGGGAAAATCGTTGGCCGCGCCCAGAGAAACCCAGGAGTTGTAGTCGGAATCCCTGCGCACCGGCGCGAGGAGATAGCGCACGATGGGCACGGCCAGCGCGACGCCCATCAGCCCGTTCAGCGCGATACCCGCCTTCAGCAGCAGCCAGCGGCGCGAGACGACCTTCGGGCCGTCCTGATCGCCGGCGTGCTCGCTGGCCGGCGCGATGTCCGGTCCGGAGCTGGGTTTGTTCGCGCTGTCGCTCATTTCGACCACGGTTTTACCTCCTGGGCCAGATGCGGTGCAGCGGAAACGTCCGCGGGATTCCGCAGCGAGTGCAAATACGTAACGATGTCGTTGACATTTTTCTCAGAGAGGGGCTCCCCCTGCGCTCCGTGCGGATTGTCGTGCTGCCAGTCGGGCTGTCCAATGTCCGGCCGTCCCGCGATGATGATGCTGCGCAGCGCCTGATCGCTCACCAGCGACAGATAGACCGCGCTGTCAATCTGCTGCCGCTGAACTCCTCCGTGGCAACTGGCACAGCGCGCCTGATACGTCTGCTTACCCGTGTTCGCGTCGCCTGCCGCATTTTGCAGATAGGGCGGCGGAGTCGCCCCGGCAAAAGCGTTCGGCTTCGCCCACTCCCTGCGCATACCGGCGATGATCGCGTTGATCTGCTGGTCTGTCAGCATGCCGCCGGCGGAACGCGCCCATGCAGGCATCTGGGTACCCGGCAATCCGTTCGCAATGACGTTGCGCAGCGTGTTGTCGTCCACCAGAGCCTGGAACTCGGGATTGGCGAGGTCCATGGCCGGCCCGTTCTGGCCTCCCGCTCCATGGCATGCCTGGCAGTTCTGGCTGAACAGCGTGTGAAAATCCGTGATTTTATCCGGCGGAATCGGGGGTCCCGCCTTCGGATAACCGGGCAGCTGCGTGCAGCCACCCAGCGCAAGCGCGAGAGGCAGCAGAGCGATCGAAGCCAGGGTGCGCACCCGCATCAGTGCTTCTCCCTGTCACCGGAGACGCTGCGCGGCGGTCCGGCATTCGGGTTCGACTCCATCAATCCCGGCGCCTCGATGCCCATTCGCGCGAAGAAGGGCAGCCCCACCGCAGTGCGAATGCGGCCTTCGCGCGCTACTACCAGTCCTGCAACAATGCCGAACGTAACCTGCGAAACCACGAACCATCCCCACTGAATGCGCTCGTCGAGCGCAGGATTGATGACGCCCATGGCGGAGTGCAGCAGTCCGGTCCAGAGCAGCGGCGCCAGGATGCCACCCAGCAGCACGGGATGCCGCGGCAGCATCGGCAGCATGGCGCCGTACAGAAGGCCGACCAGAAGGCAGGTGACGCTGTGGATCACGATGGCTACCAGCAGCCAGCTCCAGTGGAAGGACGCGATCTGTGCCGTAGTGATGTGGGCTGAAGGCCCGACGCCCGCGCCACCCAGCAGGTTCACGGGATACCAGATGCTGTGCTGCACGATCTCTCCGTAAATGAGCGCAGGGAAGATCATGGCGATGCCGCCGGCAATGCCGCCCTTCAGGCCGGTGACGATCGGATAGGTTTCGACGGGGAGGTGCGCGCGATGCTCCGGGCCGATTTCGATGCGCTGCACTTTGCTCCTGGTGGTTGCGATGGTGACCGGCCGCAGTTCGACAGGAACATCCTCATGCGCTTCATGCGGCAACACCTGGCGAAACCATCCGATACAACCGAAGAGCATGAAGACGCCGCCAAACACGCTCACCCACATGGTCGTCACCAGGCCGGCGCCTGCCATGGCGCAGCCGAAGGCGAGAAGAATGGGCCAGGCCGTGGGCGCGGGCAGATGGATGCTGTCGCCGTGGGCTGGTGCTTTATGTTCTGCTTCTGCTGCCATGCTGCTCGTCCCTCAACGCCCGATGATGTAGACCACGGTGAAGACAACCACCCAGACTGCGTCGACAAAATGCCAGTAGAGCGCGAACACCTGAATGCGCTCCGAGTGCCGCTCGTTCACATGCCCGGTGAGCGTGAACAGGAGAATCAGAGTCAGCCCGATGAGCCCTATAACGACGTGGGTCGCGTGCAGACCCACGAGCGAGTAAAAGGTTGTGCCGAACAGGTTGGTGCGGATGGTCAGCCCATCCACGTAGATCAGCTTGTGCCACTCCAGCGCCGTGCCACCAATAAAGATCAAACCCAGCAGGATGGTGAGCCCCCACAGCGCCCCGAAGGCCTTCATTTTGCCGCGTTCGATCTGGCGCTCGGCGAGCCAGATCGTGACGCTGCTGGAGAGCAGGCAGATGGTGTTGAAGATCGGAACTTCGAGCACCTGCTGCGGCGTCGGTCCGCTCAGGCTTTTGCCGATGTAAAAGACGTACGCGACCACGAAGATGGTGAAGATTGCACTTTCGCCGATGATGAGCGAAAGCATGCCCACGCGCCCGCGCGAGGGCAGGGGCCATGGTTGTTCCATCGGGGAAACGGGAATCGCGCTCATGCTTCGTACTTCCAGTCCGGATCTTCCGGATGCTTCAGATCCCACAGGGGGCGGCGACTATGTACCTCCGGATCGGCCGCGAAGTTATAGACCGGCGGAGGCGAGGGTATGGCCCACTCGAGCGTCCACGCATCCCACGGGTCGTTACCGGCTTCTTTTCCGCGGAAATACGAATGCACCAGATTCCACGCGAACAGCAGCACAGCGATCGCCTGAATAAAGCCGCCGATGGAGATGACGAGATTGAGGGTGTTCCAGCCGCGATCCGCTTCAAAGGTATAGATCGAGCGCGGCATACCGAGGAACCCGACAAAGTGCATCGTGTCAAACGTGATGTGGAACCCGATGAGAAAGAGCCAGAAGTGCCACTTGCCGAGTGTCTCGCTCATCATGCGGCCCGTCACTTTTGGATACCAGTAGTAGATGGCCGCAAAGATATTGAAGACGATGGCTCCCACCAGCACGTAGTGAAAGTGCGCAATCACGAAATAGGAGTTGTGCAGCTGCCAGTCCCACGGCGCCACCGAGAGCATAATGCCGGTGAGGCCGGCAATGAGGAACTGGAAGAGAAACGCGACGCAGAAGAGCATGGGCGTGGCGAAGCGGATTTTTCCTCCCCAGATCGTGGCCACCCAGTTGAAGATCTTGATGCCGGTGGGTATGCCGACCAGCATGGTGGACAGCACGAAGAACGCATTGCTGACGGAGGTCATGCCGATGGTGAACATGTGGTGCGCCCACACGCCGAGGCTAACGAAAGCGATGCCCACCGATGCCGCCACCATGGCCGGATATCCGAAGATGGCTTTTCGTGAAAAGACCGGGATGATTTCGCTGGCGATACCGAAGGCCGGCAGCACCAGGACGTAGACCTCCGGATGGCCGAAGATCCAGAAGAAGTGCATCCAGATCGTGGCCGATCCGCCTGCCTGTGCGTCGAAGAAATGGCCGCCCAGATAGCGATCGATGAGCAGCATGACCTGTGCGGCGGTCAGAGGGGTAATCGTGATCAGGGTCAGACCGCTGACGACCAGCATGAGCCACACGAAGAGAGGCATCCGCAGGAGCGTCATGCCCCTGCAGCGCAGGGAGATGATGGTGGCGACAATGTTGATGGCGGTACCGAGGGTACCGAAACCCGCGACAATCAGCGATATGGCCCAGTAATCGGTTGAGTGGCCTACGGTGAAAGGCTTCTCCGACAGCGGCGCATAAGCCCACCATCCCACGGCCGGCGCGCCGCCCATGCCGTAGAGTCCGAAGCCGCCGATGAAGCTGTAGTAAAGCAGCAGTCCGCCAAATGCCGTCAGCCAGAAGCTGAACGCGTTCAGGCGGGGAAAGGCCATGTCGCGCGCGCCGATCATAAGCGGCACGAGGTAATTGGCGAAGCCAAACAAAATGGTCATGCCCACCAGGAACACCATCGTGGTGCCGTGCATGGTGAACATCTCGTTGTACATCTCGGGCGAGATCAGATGATTGTCGGGAAAGGCGAGTTGGGCGCGAATGATCATCGCTTCGGCGCCGCCCACGAGGAGGAAGAAGATACCGTAGACCACGTACAGAATGCCCAGGCGTTTGTGGTCGACGGTAACCACCCAGCCGTGCAGCCATTCGAGCAGCAGCGAAGGTGAACGCCGCGGCGGCGTTATATCGAAAGAGCCGGCGATGGGAACGGTCTGGTCTGCCATTAGGTCGTCCTGCAAGTTCAGTGAAGCGTGTTCAGGTAAGCCACCAGCTCATCGAGTTCGCCGTCGTTGAGCTGCATGGCGGGCATCATTACACCCGGCTTGAAATGGTCGGGATCCTGGATCCAGTCGCGAAGGTTCTCGGGGGTATTCATGGCGGCCCCCGCCGCGATGGTGGCGCGGCTGGCGAGATGCGTGAGGTCGGGCCCGAAGGTGCCGTTGGCTGAGGTGCCCATGATTCTGTGGCAATTGGTGCAGGCTTCTGTTTCAAAGACGTGCCGTCCGGCTGCAACGGCGGGATCCTGCGCCGCAGGCTGCTGCTGTTGCCTGACCCAGGCGTCGAACTGCTCCGGGGTGTCGACGTAGACGCGCAGCAGCATTTTCGCGTGTTCCACGCCGCAGAACTGCGCACACTGCCCCAGATAAAGGCCGGTGTGCTCCGGCTGAATCCACGTCTCGTTCGGATGATTCGGGATGAGATCGGTTTTGCCTGCCAGCTGCGGCACCCAGAAGCTGTGATCGACATCGGCCGAAAGCAGATGCAGATAGGTTGCGGTGCCGACG
>Ga0335072_10013149_pt1 | contig 11802 bp, 15 predicted proteins | sample Lox_Sample_21_FD_206725 | JGI IMG/M metagenome (GOLD analysis project Ga0335072, IMG submission 206725) | Soil microbial communities from Loxahatchee National Wildlife Refuge, Florida, United States - Lox_Sample_2.1 | ecosystem: Environmental > Terrestrial > Soil > Wetlands | place: USA...
TCCGGTGGCGATGAGGCCGTCGGGGCCCCAGTCTTGTCTCGCTTGTGTACTGCGCATGGTGATTTCCTTTGTCCGTTAAACTTCAAGGCGTAAGAGAACCCGTCGTCACCGTTCTGTTGATCGCCCATCGTGTGCTTCCAACAAGCCGGTCATTCGAACCTGGCCATGAATGGAGTATCCTTTGTTCGCGAACGCTCGAGCATCTGCGAGCGCAGCCAAAAGATGACATCAAGCGTTCGGGCGGGTCTATGGAACGATGGTGTCGCCTGAAGGCATATGCGACCACGGGCGGCGGCGCTCGACGTTGTCAGTGAATCTCGATCCCAGTTGCGGCAACAGTCGGCGTCTAGGCCCGGGACTCGACGGTTGATTGGCAGTGGTTTATTAATAGGGCATGCAGCGAACCGCCTCTTAGTAAGGCCAAATGTCTCCCGAAGATTCACCCGCACGATGATGCCCACCGAATAAATGCTCCCAGCGCTGTCCGGACGCGGCACCGTAGTACACCGACGCAAGGCCGCCGAGCCCGGAAGGCGTTGACAGCGTTGTCTCGTGAGGCAACAAATGAAAGTCGCACTCAGCCGTCTGATCGATGCGCTTCCCGGGCTTATCTGGACCGCACTTCCCGATGGGCGTGCCGAGTTCGTGAATCAGCGCTGGCGCGACTACACGGGGCTCAGCTCCGAACAAGCCGCCGGTCATGGGTGGCTCGCTGCGATTCATCCCGAAGACGTGAACCTGGTCTTAAATAGTTGGCGCGGCTTTCTTGACTCCGAGCGAGCTGGCGAAGTCGAGGCAAGGCTGCGCCGCCACGATGGTCAGTATCGCCGGTTCCTCTTTCGCGCCGCACCGATAGCCGAATCCGGCCGGATAGGTGTGGCATCAATATCGACATCGAAGAGCGCCTGCAGGCTGCGGAACATGCAAGCGCAGCCAGCGAGGCCGAGCTTAGACAAACCCACCGCTCTCTCGTGGATGCTCAGCGGCTGAGTCTGACCGGCAGCTACATTGCAAATCTGGTCGCGGACAAGCACATCTGGTCGGAGGAGATGTACCGGATTTTCGAACTTGAGCGGGGAACCGGAATCTCGAACAGGGCGCTCAGAGACATGGTACACCCCGGGGACCTGCAATCTTTCGAAGCTGTGTTCAAGCGAGCTGTCGACGAAGGAGCTGCTCCAGATCACTGCTTCCGGATTGTCACGCCGAGCGGCAAAATCAAGTATCTACATTCCGCTGGCTACAAGACGGAGGACGGCGAAGGTCGGCCGCTGATCGTCGGTGCGATTCAGGATGTGACCGAGCGCAGCCTCGCTGAAGAGGCCCTGAAGGCCCGGGAAGCGGAGCTGCAGACGATGCTACGGCAGCTTACCGAGGCCCAACGCCTGAGTAAGACCGGCAGCTTCCAAGCGGACATGCAGAATGATGTACACCTCTGGTCCGAGGAGTGTTACCGCATCTGTGAACTCGAACCTGGCTTGGAGATCAAGACCCGGACCATTCTGGAGATTCTTCATCCAGAAGACGTGACGGCATTCCAAGAAGCCGTGGCGCAGGCTCTGGCTGGTGTCGCTGCGTTTACGTACCGGATCGTGACACCACGAGGCATCGTAAAGCACCTCCGCGGAGTTGCCCGCAAATTCCATGGGATCCGAAGCCAAGCGATGATTATGGGCGCTATTCAGGACGTGACAGAAAGCAAGCTTGCGGAAGACGCTCTGAGCAAGGCACGTACCGAACTCGCCCACCTGACGCGGGTGATGACGGTGGGCGCATTGACCGCGTCGATCGCCCATGAAGTGAACCAGCCCCTTTTTGCCATCATTAACAACGCAGACACCTGCTTGCGGATGCTGTCCGCCGATCCGCCCAACATGGACGGCGCCCGCACTCAGGCACAACGCATCCTGCGGGACGGGAACCGCGCCTCCGAGGTGATCCGGCGGGTGCGAGCAATGTTCGCACGCAGGCAGCCCATTATGGAGTCTGTCGATCTGAGTGATGCCGCGCGCGAGGTGCTTGCGCTATCGTTGAGCCAACTGCAACGCGGCCGGGTAGTGGTTCAAACGGACTTCGCGGACGCCCTTCCAATCGCTCGCGGCGACCGCGTACAGCTGCAGCAGGTTATGCTGAACCTGATCCTGAATGCCGCGGAGGCAATGCTGGGAATCGACGACCGGCCGCGCGAAATGCTCTTAAGCACAGCCTGTGAAGGTGGAACGGAGATCCGGTTCTCTGTGCGCGACTGCGGGGTCGGCATCGACCCGCAGCAAGTCAAGAAACTTTTCGAGGCGTTCTACACGACCAAAACCCACGGGATGGGCGTGGGGCTGTCCATCAGCCGTTCAATCATCGAGAGCCACAGCGGGCGCCTCTGGGCCATCCCGAATGACGGACCTGGTGCGACGTTCTCGTTTTCGATACCGCGCGAATCTGGGACGGTGCAAAATATCATGTGATCGGCAACCACCGCCCGGACCGTGCCTTGCTCACTCCGGACTCCTGCAGGTATAGGCTTTCGGTATTGGCACGAAGCTCGCGACGATCCGCATTCCTGTTGTGAGACACTTGGCTTGCCGTCGTAGCTGGCACTAAAGTGCCATCGGCGCCGTGCCGCATTGGTGATCCAATATGCGGGTGCGCTCGATGCATCCACTTGGAGATCCAAAAAATGCTACCCCTAGCCAATTCCGATCGTCGCTGGTTTCTCAGTGCGGCAGTCATCGCGCTTGCCACCACCCCGCTTGACGTGACCAGAGTCGCTGATGCGCAAACGGCGAGGAGGAAGGTGCCGAAAGCAACGCCGGCCAGACCCGAGACCAACACATCATTCGCACCGCTGAAGCAAATTGACGCCGGACTCCTGAACGTCGGGTATGTCGAAGTAGGCCCTAAAGATGGTTCCGCGGTCGTTCTACTCCATGGCTGGCCGTACGACATTCACAGTTTTGCCGCCGTCACTCCGATATTGGCCGCTGCCGGTTACCGAGTCATCGTGCCGTATCTGCGTGGCTATGGGACGACGAAATTCATTTCAAGCGCGACGGTGCGGAATGGCCAGCAATCCGCGGTCGCCAGCGACCTCATCGAGTTGATGGATGCACTGAGGATCCAAAAGGCCGTGCTGGCCGGTTTTGACTGGGGAGCTCGCACGGCAGACATCGTTGCCGCGCTCTGGCCGGAGCGTTGTACGGCCCTCGTATCAGTGAGTGGCTATCTTATCGGCAGCCAAGAAGCTGGAAGGGTTCCGCTACCACCGCGAGCTGAATATCAATGGTGGTATCAGTACTACTTCGCGACGGAGCGTGGGAGCAAGGGTTACGAGGAAAACCGCGACGACTTCGCGAAGCTGATCTGGCAGCTCGCTTCGCCCAAATGGGACTTTGACGATGCGACGTTCAATCGCAGCGCCGCCGCTTTCAACAATCCGGACCACGTCGGCATCGTAATCCACAATTACCGTTGGCGGCTCGGGTTGGCAGAGGGTGAGGCCAGATACGACGACCTGGAAAGGCGCCTTGCGTCAGGCCCCGTCATTGCCGTACCCACTATTACGCTCGAAGGCGACGCCAACGGGGCTCCGCATGCGGACCCAGCCTCCTACGCCCGGAAGTTCTCTGGCAAGTACGCACACCGAACCATTAGTGGTGGAATTGGCCACAATCTGCCACAGGAAGCCCCGCAGGCCTTCGCTCAGGCCGTCATGGATGCCGCGAGACTTTGGATCTCTGTATGAGAACACCATGGCCCCAATCGCCCCTGGCCTACAATGCTGGGCCCGACACTAACGTGCCGGTGCCCACCAGGTTTGGCTCAGGCACTCTCCGTCCTATAAGCTCCGACGAGGAGTTTGCATGAGCGAATCTGCCCATATGGCTGATCGGTCTCGCCCACTGTCGAGCGCCCCGGGTGTCGAAGACGCTCTTCGGGGTGACTAAAAGTGCAAATGGGTCTAATTTCAGTTGTCGACGACGATGAGTCCGTCCGTGAGTTTTTGCCGGACGTGCTCGAGCGGTTTGGCTTCGCAGCGAGGGCATTTGCATCCGCCGAGGAGTTCCTTGCATCGGATGCGCTGGGCTCTACGCGGTGCCTGATCCTCGACGTTGCAATGCCGGGAATGTCCGGGCCGGAATTACAGCAGGAACTTGTGGCTCGCAGACTCGAAATTCCGATCATCTTCATTACCGCACACGCCGACCAGGACGTGCGGTCCAGGCTTCTCGCACGGGGTGCGGTCGAGTGCCTGTTCAAGCCCTGCACTGCGCAGGAGCTCAAAGCGGCCTTGGACGCGGGACTTCGCATGGCCTGACCCTGGGGACTCTGCTTGTAAGAGGGCAATGAAAGGTATATCAATGGTCCCGCGTACAATGCCCACATCCAAGGTCATGTCGCTAGCCGTGGCCGACACGCGCCCTACTGTCTTCATCGTCGACGATGACATTTCAGTACGCGAATCGCTCGACGCTTTGGTCTGCGAGGCCGGATGGCGTGCGCAGCTTTTCGCGTCCGCTGAGGACTTCCTCAACCACCCTCGACAGCGTACACCCGCCTGCTTGGTGCTCGACGTGAGTCTGCCGGATCTCAATGGACTCGAACTGCAAGAGCGCGTCGCCCAAAATCAGGCCAGCATGCCGATCATTTTTATCACGGGCCACGGAGACATTCCGATGAGCGTCCAGGCCATGAAGGCCGGAGCCGTTGAGTTCCTGACGAAGCCCGTCCGACGGGACACTATCGTCTCCGCGATCCGAAGCGCCATAGAGCGGAGTCGCATGGCGCTAGCCGAACAAGGGGAGCTGGCGAGCTTAAGGGAGCGCCACGACTCGCTTACCCCACGCGAGAAGGACGTCATGGCACTCGTGGTTCGAGGTCGGCTCAACAAGCAAGTTGCAGCCGAGTTAGGCATAAACGAGATTACCGTGAAACATCATCGCGGCAGTGCAATGCATAAAATGAAGGTAAGATCGCTCGCGGAACTCGTGAGGATCGCGGGGCGCTTGGGCATGCGTACTGGAGGAAGCAGCTAACGCGCGGACGATGGTTCAAGGATCACGCGGGTCTCGAGATGACCCGCTCTTCGATGTCTATATTGATGCCGCACCATCGGACCATGCGGCCGGAGCCGGCTATCGGCGCAGCGCGTAAAGAGGAACCGGCGATACTGATCTTCGTGGCGGCGCAGCCTTGCCGCGACTTCGCCGGCTCGCTCGGAGTCCAGCAACCCTCGCCAACTCGTGAAGGCCAACTCCACATCTGCTGGGTGGATCGCGGCGAGCCACCCCCGGAAGCCAGTTCGCCGCTGAGCACAGTGGAGTCGCGCCAGCGCTGATTCACGAACTCGGCACGTCCATCTGGAAGTGCGGCCCAGACAAGTCCCGGGAATCGCATCGATCATACGGCAAGGCCGGGAGCCGACACCATCGTTCCATGGATTCAGTCGCTGCAGTCTGATCCGATTGCACTGGCGCTGTGCTCTGTGTGAAGCCTCAGTCCAGTGGGAATGCAATGCAATCGCCATTCAGGAGCAGGAACATGTCCAAAGTTTGGCTCATTACTGGAAGCGGTAGCGGCCTTGGTCGCCATATCGCGGAAGCGGCATTGAAGGCCGGAAACAAGGTCGCGGCCACGGCGCGAGAAACGGCCCAGTTGGCCGATCTCGTCAACGAGTACGGCGCGCGCGTGCTCGCCGTGCGGCTCGACGTGACGAATGAGAGAGAGGGCAAGGCGGCCGTCGCGGCGGCGGTCGGGACTTTCGGACGGCTCGACGTGCTCATCAACAACGCGGGATATGGGGATACCCGCCCCTTCGAGCAGGTTCCCCCGGACGAGTTTCGCCAAGTGGTCGAGACTAACCTGTTCGGGGTTGTGAACCTGACGCGCGCGGCTCTCCCCGTTATGCGCAAACAGCGAAGCGGCCACATCATCCAGATCTCCTCCCTAGGTGGACGCACCGCTTTCCCGGGGAATGCGGGCTATCACGCGGCGAAATGGGGTGTCGGCGGCTTTACGGAGGCAGTTGCACTCGAGACCGCACCCTTCGGCGTCAAGCTGACCGCCTTGGAGCCCGGGGGGATGCGAACGAATTGGGGCAAGCGCGCAAACGCCGGACGGTATTCCTTGCTGCCGGAATATGAGGCATCAGTTGGTGCTCAGACCAAGCAACTGGAAGGCTATTGGGGTCACGAGAATGGGGATCCGTCAAAGGTCGCTGAGATCGTGCTGAGGATCGCCGAGGCGCAGTCGCTGCCGCCTCACATTTTGCTTGGGAGCGATGCCTTCCAGCTTGCTCGCCAGGCGGAGCAGACGAGAGCGACGGATGCGGAGCGTTGGAAGGCAGTCAGTGCATCAATCGATGCGGAGTCAGGTTTGATGGTGGACTTGCCGAGTGCCTGAGGAGGTTAAGCGATTATCGTTTTCAGATCGAATTTATCGAGCCAGGTGCTGCGGTGTTCGACTTCACTTTCGGCGGGATGGGATTCAGAGAAGATTCTTTCGTCGTTTGTTCTCAACATGAGCACAGGTACGCCTGCATCGGCCGATCATGCGATGCCGCGCACCCCTGGAGCGATCTCGGACTCGCGTTATACCGGGGCTTCGGTTCATCGGCCATCCCCGTGGTCAACCGGCATCAGGCGAATCAGCGCGTCATCTGCGCACCGGGCCTTCCGTGCGACGCGTAATCCCCGCAATCTGCTCTAGTGCCGCAATCTCGCTCCGACGCCAGGAGAACTCTCCATGAACAACTTGCTCAAGGCGGTGCTTGATACGCACGGCGGACTCGACCGCTGGCGCAGGTATCAGCGCGTCGACGCGTCGATTGTCACGGGCGGGGGGTTCTTCGCCCTGAACGGGGTCATGCAGGACTCCGAGTCGCGGCGCATGACGGTGTGCCTGCACGAGGAGCGCGCGTCAGTGTGGCCTTATGGGGCACCTGACCAGCGGACGACCTTTACTCCGGAGCGGATTGCAATCGAGAAGGTCGACGGGGCAGTTGTCGCGGAGCGGTACGCGCCCAGGGATTCGTTTGCAGGCCATCAGATGAACACACCGTGGGATCCGCTGCACCGTGCCTATTTCAACGGAGAGGCGCTGTGGACTTACCTCACCACTCCATTCCTTCTGGCGATGCCCGGAGTGCGCCTTGAAGAGACCGAGCCGTGGCAGGAGGGTGGCGAAACCTGGCAGGTCCTGCGAGCATTCTTCCCAGGCTCGATCGAGACGCACAGTCTGATTCAGGACTTTTTCTTCGACCGGGAATTCAGACTGCGGCGGCACGACTACAGCGTCAACATCGCGGGGGGCTTTCACGCCGCTCAACTCACGTCGGGCTATACCGAGGCAGGAGGGCTGTGGCTCCCGACGGAGCGACGTGCATTTCCATGCGGACCCGACCGCCGGCCAATACGGGAACTTATGATGGTCTCGATCGACATCAGCGATATCTCGAGGTCGTCCTGTGAGGCGGGCAACCCACGATACGGAGGCCGGCAGGCGATACCTCGAGCTGCAGGGCAAGGCCAAGGATACCGGGAGGCCGACCGACGAGCTGATCCAGCTTTACGCCCAGGCGACTTCTTCGGGAACACTATGGTTTTATGCCGTACCGGGCAAAGTCCCCGGCGACCGTGTTCGAAAAGAGCGCCCCACTCCGCATGTCATCGTGCGCCGCCTGCAGGTCACCGGTACGACGCTCGCAGATCCCGCGACCATACAAGGACGTCGGAAGCAGCGGCTTGATCGTAAGTGCGTGGTCATACGCGGCGATCGCCTCTTTGCAGCGGTCGAGCCGCAACAGCACGAACCCCAGACTGTCGAGGTAGTCGACGCTTTGCGGTCCCTTGGTTTGTGAGACAGCCGCACGGCACGCAGCGAGCGCGCCGGTCAGGTCGACGTCTGCGGTAGCGAGCGTCCAGCAGACGTCATTGAGCGCAGAAGGGGTTTCCGCCAGCGCGCGTGCTCGCGCCAGGTCCTTCTGCGCGAGCGTAGTCTGGGCCGACTTGGCGTAGGCGACACCACGTCGTGTAAGCAGCGCAGCATTCTCACCGGAGATCTCGATGGCGCCAGAAAACTCGGCGATAGCGTCCATGTAATGACCCATGTCGCTGTCTAGCTGAGCCAATGACGCCTGGTCTCTCGCGGATCGCGGGTCAAGCTTCACGGCCGCTGCCATATCAGCTCGCTTACCCGCCAAGTCAGACATCGGTCGCTCCGTCTCTCGAGCCAGATATTCAGCTTCCGATGGCGAAATGGCGATAGCGCGATCGAACGCGTGCAAGGCAGGCGCAGGCCGTTTGAACAGTGCGTAGATATCGCCTGCGAGGAGATAGGCGTAGGCGTCGTGCGGCTTGGCCTTGACCACCAATTCAGCCTGCCGAAGCCCCTCGGGGAGTTTTCGCTCCTGCCACGCAGCTAGCGCACGCAACCAATACAAGTATGTGTCGTTAGGTAGCAGCCTCGCGGCGGCCGAAAGGTCCGAGTCAGCCTTGGCACTCTGTCTCAGGTACAGATAGCTCTCCGCGCGCATCTGGAACGCGAATCCATCCCTCGGATCCACTCCCAGTGCTCCCGTAAAGGCCCGCACCGCGGACGCCAGGTCGCGTGTTCGTAGGGCAAGCAAGCCCTGGCCGTGCAGGACCGTACGGTCGTGCGGATCGATGGCCGCTGCGGCCAGTATGTCCTTCTTGCCGTCCTCGATGTCGTTGTTCCAAATGTAGGCAAGGCCTCTGTCTGCCAGCGCACTTACATTTTGAGGATCGATGCTCAAGGCATCATTAAACGCCGCGATCGCAGCCGCGTATTGGCCGTGATCCATCAGTTGATTGCCTCGATCCAGGGCATCCGAAGCTGATGGAAGTTTCGCGTAAACGGAATGGTCCCATAGCGCGTGCAAAGCCACCTGCGCGGCAGACGCTTCCGAGGCCGGAAACTCCGCCACGAGGCTGCGCGCGCTGGCTTCCGCGGTCAGGACACCACCTGCGATCGAGGCTTTCCTGATGTAATGGACGCCCGCGATCGTCTGGTCCACGTCATCGCCTATTACCGCGAACCCGACTCCCTTGTTCGGCAGTTTGATGTGCTCGATCGCATGGGTGTAGCTCGGAAATGCCGTGAGGTAGGGCGCGTCGCGGTTGGGTCCGTCAGGGCGCTTCAGATCAACGACGGCACCGATGTCGACTGCGCCGATCAGATGTTCATCGCCTTGCCAATTCATGATGCCGTCGCCATCCATGGACAGGCGCAGCGTCCCGTTGGCGTCGTCGAAGTCCGCCTTGACCGCGTGTATCGTGAGCTCGTTCCAATTGTTCGACCAATACGCCTGTTGGGACCAATACTTCCGAACAGCTTGATCGCGCTGCGCGTCCGTCAGACGGGCCAGGGTCGATTGTGCGAGGATCGCCGCGTCCGATCGCAGCAGCGTTTCGGCATGAAAGGAGGCACGCGCCGTCGGGCCGGCGGTCGCATCGACGTCGATCGTGGAGTCAGACATCGGCAGCGCCAGCGGCTGTGCATTGGCCGCAATCAGGCTATCGCCAGAGCGCGTCAACGGCAGGCCCCAGACAAAGTTCACGTGCGGTGCCGTATCGAGCTGTCGATCGCCCAGGCGGGTGCCATCGAGCCAATAGGTGGTGCCGTCGATCATCGCCCGCACCAGGACGTGGTTGAACAACGAGACCATGGGCAAGCGGGTGGGCAGTGCATCACCCCCGAGCGTGCTCACCGCGACGGCTTGCGCCGGAATCCCGAGCTCACCGAGCAGGCCCAGCAGCAGTGCGGTCTTTGCCTTGCAGTCCCCATAGCGGCGCGACCAGGTCGTGTCCACATCGGCGGGCACGAGACGTGCGTCGTTCAGGCCGACGAACACATAGCGCACCTGGTCCTGCACCAGCCGCAGCGCGGCCAGGGCGCGGCCGCGAGGATCGGGAGTCTGCATGCGGATCCGGGCGATCTCCTTCTGCAGCAGCGATGAGCGTGATATGTGTGAGGCGTGTTCGAACAGCGGGTACATCACCCGCGAGATGTCATTCCATGAGGTTCGGCCGCTCAGCTGCATCATCCGTAGCGCCGCGAACCGAGAAGGCGCAAACGCCGGCTGCACCAGGGGGTCTACATTCTCGTATGTCGCGGAAACTTCGATGAAGTTTCCGCTCCGACGCTGCTGCACGCCGGTCAACCAAGGGGACGCCTTCCAGGTCATCTGATAGCCGGCAGGCCAGCGAGCACTCAAATGCGCCCGCACCACCGCCGCTCCAGGCGCGATGACAAGCGCGGCTTCGGGCACTCCTCCGAGCAGTGAATCTTGGCGGCGAAGTGTATATGCCAGTTCGAGCCGATCCCCAACCTGCAAACCTTCAGGCTGCAAGAAGGCCGTCAAAACGCCGCTGAGGATCGCATACTCGAGCTGGTCTTCGCGCCGTATTACGGTGAACTTCTGTCCCGAAGCCAGGAGGTCTATTACCTTTCCACCCCGGGAGACGGTTAGCTTGTGGACGGTGACCACGTCGGTATCCGGTCGCCATGCGAGGATCACATTGCCCGCCTGGGAAAGGCCTTGCGGCGTCTGTATCAAAATGACCGAATCGACGTACTGTTCGCTCAGCGATGGTGCGAGATTGAGCTGCTGATCGCTCAGCAAAATTCGCACCGCACTGCCCGCCGGGTTAGGCAATGTCTCGGGAGCCTTCTGAGGCTCGACCCAATTCGGGACTGGACCAAACGCGACGGTGTCCGCTGCGATGACCGTCACAGGATTGCTCAACGTCGCGCCAACGATCGCGACAGCTGACGCGGCGATGCCCCATTTCATGTGGCCCCCCTTTTTTTATGCTTGTAATGCTAACGGATCGCTGCTCAAACCCCGCCGATGATTCGGCCGAGATCGCGGTCCGAGGCTCCGAGCGCCAGCAGTGATCGCACCAGCAGATCGAGCGAAACCGTCGGGTCGCCGGCTTCCATTTTCGCCACACGTGATTGGCTGGACTGCACCGCCTTGGCCAACTGAGTCTGCGAAAAGCCCCTCGCGTGGCGTCTTGCCTTCAATCCGTGCGCGAGCTTGAGTCGCAGCTCAATGTACGCGGCCTCCTGGTCCGACAGCTCCAGGAATTCCTTAACGCTTCCGACTTTCCAGCCCCTTGCTTCGAGGCGCTTTCGCTTTGCGGCTTGCATCGTCGTAGTCCCTCAGTCTCGTTCGACATGCTCGAATGATCCCGTCGGGCGTCTGCTCGGTCTTCTTGGCGAAGACAGCCAGGATCACGATTGCGTCGGCATCAATGCGATACATCAACCGCCACGTTCGGCCCTCGTCATTGACACGCAGTTCATGGCACCGCGCCGCGATCGACGGCATCGGCCGCGAGTGCGGCATGGTCAGCTTTTCACCCTGCTGCAGGCGCCTGAGCAGAAAGCCGATCTCGATTCGAGCCGCCTTGGAGAGCGGCGGAGTCTTGACCTCACCGTGGAGCCACGAAAGAGGTTTGTCTCTGGGGCTCACCGGTCGGAGTGTATGTCATATATGACATACATTCAAGCCATCCCGTCGGGCGTTCTGTCCGCGCTTCGCGATGATCTCGCCGCCGAAGGTTCATTCCGGGCAAAGACTTATGGGCGTCGACTTGTTGAGCTGTGGAATATTCATTCCATCGCCGGTGGGTATTCCACATGTAAGGTGCAAGACGAACCATTAACTCTTGAGCATTCGGGCTCATAGGTGACACTTCATTCCGGACACATGGGTAACACTTTCGGGCATTTGCGGGGGGTGCGCAAATGCCGTGGCGGGAGTGTTGCAAGGTGGACGAACGACTG
>Ga0335072_10013150_pt1 | contig 11800 bp, 6 predicted proteins | sample Lox_Sample_21_FD_206725 | JGI IMG/M metagenome (GOLD analysis project Ga0335072, IMG submission 206725) | Soil microbial communities from Loxahatchee National Wildlife Refuge, Florida, United States - Lox_Sample_2.1 | ecosystem: Environmental > Terrestrial > Soil > Wetlands | place: USA: Florida...
GGCGGCTGACGGGCTATGACAACACGAATTCGCAGGGCAGGTCGTCTGTTGAGGTGTTCGTGTATTCCGCCGAAAACGGTCAGCTGGTCTGCGCGTCGTGCGACCCGGCCGGGACCCCGCCCACTGTACTTGGAGAAGAACGACTGGAGACAAGGTTGCCTGAGAGTCGTAGCAGTAATACGTATATACGTCGGTGGATGTCGGATGATGGGGATCGTGTGTTCTTTGATTCTGAACAGCCGTTAGTGGCGCAGGACACCAATGGTGTCCAGGATGTGTATGAGTGGGAGCGTGAAGGGACTCCTGTCTCGGCGGGATCGGGTGAATCGAGTTGTCCGGTGCAGAGTCCTGCGCGTGCGGATGGTGGGTGTATATTCTTGCTTTCGGGTGCGGATAACCCGTATCGTTCGTTTTTCGTCGATGCCGATGCGTCAGGGAATAACGTGTTTTTGGAGCACCTGGGGCCGCTGGGTTCGGCGGAAGTGCCGGTCGACTATCACGAGCTTTATGACGTGCGTGTCGGTGGAGGTTTCCCGCAGAGCTCGCTTGCGTGCAGTGGGACGGGCTGCCAGGGTGTGCCGCCGGCGTCGCCGTTGTTCGCGACGTCGGCGAGCGCGACGTTTGCGGGTATCGGCAACTTCCCCGCACCGGCGCCGGCCAAGGCGGCCACGAAACGCAGCAAACAGCGCAAGCGAGCGTCGAGCGCCAAGCGGCGGCGCGAGCGGGCGCTGAAGGCGTGCCGCCGGCGCGGTGGGTCCTCGCTGAGGCAGCGCAGGCGCTGTGAACAGCGGGCCGGCAAAGCGGGGTCGTCGAAGGCGGGTAAAGGGATTGTGAGGGTTGTATGGGCTGGTGGCGAGGGGAGGGCGCAGTCATGAGGGCCGCTGGATCGATCCAAGCTGTGCTGCTTGTTCTTTGTGTGTTGTGCTGTATTCCGGTGTGTGCGGATGCCACCGAAGGCCCTGGGTGGCAGTTGTGGGCGAACAGCTATCCGACGAATCTGGTGCCTCATGGTGTCGATGAGGTCCAGGAAGTCACGACTGGCGCGCAGCCGTTCGCGCTGACGTTCCAGGGGCAGAGGACCGCGTCGATCGCGGCAGGCTCGCAGTCCTCGGTTGTGCAGGCGGCGCTCGAGGCGCTGCCTGCTATTGGTGGAGGCAACGTCGCGGTCAGCGAAGACGCCGCGGGTGTCTATGCTGTGACGTTCACTGGTTTGTTGGGTAATATGCGGGTCGCGGAACTGGAAGCGAGCGAAGCCTCGGTCGCGGTGAAGAGGGTCGGTGCGGCGAGCGGGACGATCGCGATCGACGTCTTCAATGTCGGCGCTGGAGAAAGCGGGGAAAGCAAGGGCACGGCAACGGTTACGGACAGGCTGCCGGCGGGTCTCAAGGCCAAGGAAGCAGGAGATTTCTTCGGCCCGACCGAACGTGGGGAATTCGAAGGTCGTGGGTTTGGGGTCGATTCGTTGATCCGCCATGAATTCTGGGATTGTACGGGCAACGGTCCGGGCGCCGCGCCTAAAGTCGAGGGCGCCACGGTGGTGACGTGCACGGACAACCCGGTCAGTGGTATGTTCGCCGGCGGTGGGGGGTCCCCGACGTTGGGGTTCTTCGGGGTGGAATCTCATTATCCGCAGCCGGTGGTGGGTATTTTGGTGGAAGCGAGTGGTGAAGCGTCGGGGTTGGTGAATGTCGCGTCGATTTCTGGTGGTGGGGCTGTGGAAGCGGCGGGCACTGAAGAGTCAGTGGCGGTCAGCTCAAATCCGCCGCGTGGGGGCCTGGCGTCAGCTGATGCGTGGCTGTCGAGTGCGGATGGGACAATCGATACGCAGGCGGGGTCGCATCCGTATCTGGCGACGTTTGCCTACCAGGACGCGACAGCGTTGAACTCCGAAGGCGAAGCCTACCTGCCGGGCGGTGAAATGAGGAATCTGGAAGTTCGGATTCCGGCTGGGTTTGTGGGCGATCTGTCGGATACGCCGCAGTGCCAGCAGTGGGAACTGCTCGGCGAAGAATGTCCGCCGGGTAGCATGGTCGGGACCTTGGAGGTGTCGACGTTGTTTGGGCCGTTTGAGAAGCAGGTGTTCAATATGGTGCCGCCGCCGGGCTCGCCAGCTGAGACGGGGTTCGTCCTGGCCGGGACGATGGTGCATCTGGTGTTCAGAGTGCAGACGGGCAGCGACTATGCGATCGTCACGAACATCGACAACATCCCCCAGGACGAGGTCGATGGATCGATCCTCACCCTCTGGGGCGTACCTCAGGAAGCCAGCCACGACAAGTGGCGCGGCGGCGGCGGTAACGGCTGCACCCAGGAACAAATCGAACGTCCCCATTTCGGCGACGAAATAAATTACTGTGCGGAGCCGCAGAAACAGGAGGAAAGGCCATTTTTGACATTGCCGACAGCGTGTGGTGAACCGCAGCCGTTCTCGTTCAAAGAGTTGAGCTCATGGTCGGGGCCGGGGTTCACCTCCGATGTTGGTTTCCTTTCCCATGATGCGGCGGGCCAGCCCACGGGGTTCACGGGTTGTGATGCGTTGACGTTCGAACCGACGTTGAGTGTCGACCCGGATACGGCGAGGGCGGATACGCCGACGGGGTTGACGGTGGAAGTGCATGCGCCGGTGAATGGCCTGGAGGAGCCGGGTGCGCTGGGTTCCTCGGATATCGAGGACACGACGGTCGCGCTGCCCGTCGGTCTGGTGATAAATCCTGGTCAGGCGGCTGGGTTGCAGGCGTGCGGCGCAGCACAAGACGCGCTGACAACCGAAACCGAAGAACGCGAAGGCAGGGAAAACACAGGTCCGCCATCCTGTCCGAATGCGTCGAAGATCGGGACGGTACGCATCCAGACGCCGTTGATCGAAGGCGCCGCAGAAAAGCTCTTTGAAGGCAACGTATATGTGCTGCAGTCAAACCCACCGGAACTGCGGCTGCTGGTGGCGGCATCGGCGGACGGCGTGAACCTGAAGCTGGTAGGGAAGGTCTCCTTGTGCGAAGCGCAGGGCGAGAACCTGGACGGCAAGGTCTGCCAGGCCGCGGGCCAAGTCATCGCCGCATTCGATCGGACCCCGGAGCTGCCGTTCACCGTCTTCAAACTCAGCTTCTCCGGCGGCCCCCAGGCCGCGCTTGACACCCCGGCGCAATGCGGTGTGTACTCCGCACAGGCAGACTTCACGCCGTGGGCGACCCCAGCCATACCCGATGAGACGGGGGAACCGAGCTTCACGCTGAGCGAAGGCCCCGACGACAGCCCATGCCCATCTGACCCGCTGCCGTTCGCGCCGACGCTGATCGCCGGAGCGACGACAGACCAGGCAGGTGGCTACACCGGGTTCAGCATGCTACTGCGCCGCGGAGACGGCCAGCAACGCATCGAAAAACTCTCCTTCAAGGCGCCGGAGGGCCTGTCGGGGATGATCAGCCACGTGCAGCAGTGCGGGGAACCGCAGGCCGCACAGGGAGCGTGCCCGGCCGGCTCGCAGATCGGACACGCGACCGTGACGAGCGGCCCGGGGCCGTATCCGCTGGTGATCCCCCAGCCGGGGGAGCCCGAAGCGCCGATCTACCTGACCGGCCCCTATGACGGCGCGCCGTTCGGCTTGTCGATCGTGACGCCGGTGATTGCCGGTCCCTTCAACCTCGGCACGATAGTCACCAGGGCACGGATCGAAGTGGACTCGCATACGGCGCAGATCACGGTCACGACGGATCCGTTGCCGCAAATCGTCAAGGGGGTACCGACGGACTTGCGCGAAGTGGACGCCGTGATCGAAAGGCCAGGATTCATGTTCAACCCGACCAACTGCGACCCACAAACATTCTCGGGTACTGCAACCAGCGCGCAGGGCGCCACGGCGGCGATCTCCACGCCGTTCCAGGTCGGATCCTGTCAGAGTCTGAAGTTCAAGCCCACGTTCACCGCCACGACCAACGCGCATGTCAGCCATACCGGAGGCGTGACGCTGAACGTGAAGGTCGCCTATCCTGCCGCCAGCCAGGGCACCCAGGCCAACATCGCAAGGGTCAAAGTCGAACTGCCCCGGCAGCTGCCTTCCTGGCTGCCGACGCTCCAGAAGGCATGCATCGCCTCGCAGTTCGAAGCCGACCCCGCCGGGTGCCCCGCGGCATCGGTCGTCGGACACGCCGTCGTACACACGCCGCTGCTGCCTGTAACGTTGGAAGGCCCGGTGTACTTCGTCAGCCACGGCGGGGAAGCATTTCCATCGCTGACGATCGTCCTGCAGGGCGACAACGTCAGCGTGCAGGTCGTCGGCGCGACATTCATCAGCAAGGAGGGCATCACAAGCAGCACATTCAAGGCAGTCCCCGACGTCCCATTTGAAACGTTTGAACTGACGCTGCCAAAGGGCGCCTACCCGGCGCTCACGGCGGTGCTGCCGACGAAGGCTCACGGCGACCTCTGCGGGCAGAAGCTGCTGATGCCGACCGAACTGGTGGCGCAGAACGGCCTGGAGATCCACCAGAAGACGACGATCGCAGCGACGGGCTGCCCCAAGACCAAGAAGAAGCACACCCGGCATAACAGAGCCCGCGGGCATCACGCGGGCAAGAACGACAAGCACAAGAGATAGAGCGAGAAGCCCGAGACCGGACTCGGCGACCGCCGGCCACGACGCTATGGCGTGCCCGGCGGTGTCGCCGGCCGAGACATGTCCCAGGGGCACGGCGGTCAAGGTAGGCTCTGGCCATGCCCACCGACACCGCCGCCCCCACACTCCCCGAAGCCCTCGGCGCCCCCGCGCGCTCCTTCCTCACCGCCCCCCACCGCCTGCTGATCGGCTCAGAGCGCCCGCAGGCCGCCGACGGCCGCACCTTCGCCACGCTCGACCCCGCCACGGGCCGCGAGATCGCCCAGGTCCCCCACGCCGGCCCCGCCGACGTCGCCGCCGCGGTCACCGCCGCCCGCGCGGCCTTCGCCGAGGGCCCGTGGTCCTCGCTGCCGGCCTCCGGCCGCGAGCGCGTCCTGCTCGCCCTGGCGGAGTCCCTGGAAGCCCACGCCGACGAGCTGGCCCAGATCGAGTCGCTGGACAACGGCAAGCCGGTCAACCTGGCCCGCTACGTGGACGTGGCCGGCTCGATCGCCCACCTGCGCTACTTCGCGGGCTGGCCGACGAAGATCGAGGGCGCGGTGCTGCCGGTGACGGCGCCGAACATCCACTGCTACACCCGCCGCGAGCCGGTCGGCGTCTGCGCGCAGATCGTGCCGTGGAACTTCCCGCTGATGATGGCGATCTGGAAGATCGCCCCGGCCCTCGCCGCCGGCTGCACGGTGGTGCTGAAGCCGGCGGAGCAGACTCCGCTCTCGGCGCTGCGCCTCGGCGAGCTGGCCCTGGAGGCGGGTCTGCCGCCGGGCGTCCTGAACGTCCTCACCGGCGACGGCGCGACCGGCGCGGCGCTGGTCGAGCACCCCGACGTAGACAAGATCGCCTTCACGGGCTCCACCGCCGTCGGCCGCGAGATCGGAGCCAAGGCGGGCCGCGACCTGAAGCGGGTCACGCTGGAGCTGGGCGGGAAGTCCCCGAACATCATCCTCGCCGACGCCGACGTCGACGCCGCCGTGAAGGGCTCATTCCAGGGCATCTACTTCAACTCGGGCCAGGCCTGCAACGCGGGCTCGCGGCTGTTCGTGCCCAAAGAGCGCTTCGACGAGGTCGTGGGCGCGCTGGCCGAGCGCGCCGCCGGCACCCGCCTGGGCGCGGGCCTGGACGCCGAGACCCAGCTCGGCCCGCTGGTCTCCGCCGAGCAGCAGCGGCGCGTGATGAGCTACATCGACTCCGGCCGGGAGCAGGGCGCGGAGCTCGTGACCGGGGGCGAGGCGGCCCTGGCCGACAGCGGCGGCTACTTCGTGGCGCCGACGCTGTTCAGCGTCACCGACGATGACCTGAAGATCGCGCGCGAGGAGATCTTCGGCCCGGTGCTGGTGGCCTCCCCCTACGACACCCTGGAGGAGGTCGCGGCGCGCGCCAACGACAACGAGTACGGCCTGGCCGCGGGGATCTGGACGCGCGACGTCGGCAACGCCCACCGCCTGGCAGCGCTCCTGCGCGCCGGCTCGGTCTACGTGAACACCTGGGGCAACGTCGAGCCGAATGCCCCCTTCGGCGGCTTCAAGGCCTCGGGCGTGGGCCGCGAGCACGGCCACGACGGGCTGGAGGCATACCTGGAGACCAAGACGGTGTGGACGGCGCTGTAGCCTGGAGGGAGTGGCTCACCTGGACGACGATGCGCAACCTCGCGGCGAGATTCGAAGCAGGGAAGAGGCTGGTGATGGCCTCGGCACTCGCATACACGCCCGCTTCGAGGGCGAGCTCGGCGTCGACCTTCAGTTGCCGGACCGCGACGAGAAGCCGCGACCGGCCATTCTCCCAGAGGTTCCGCAACACGTTAGAGTCACCGCTATGAGCGCACCGGCACCGGCGCCTGGGGGCCTGACGATCTCGAGCGGATCGGAGGACGGCGCGCCCAGCATCGTGCTCGTCGGCGAGCTGGACCTGTCGGGGGCGGGGCAGATGGAAGCGAGCCTGGCGGAGGCCGAGCGCGCTCTGGCGCGGGGCGGCGAGAGGGCGCGCCTGCTGATCGACCTGTCGCGGCTGACGTTCCTGGACTCGACGGGACTGCGGCTGCTGCTGCAGGCCGACATGCGCGCCCGGGAGGGCGGCTACGAGCTGGTGCTGCGCCGCGGGGGCCCCTCGGTGCAGCGGGTGTTCGAGGTGACGGGCGCGCTGGACGTGCTGCGCTTCGAGGACCCCGCGGGGGCTTGAGCTCGGCGGTCGTTCAGCCCGTGGGCGGAGCTGCCCGGCGGGCGCGTCCGGCGCCTGCCCTGAGCCGGGCGCTGACGTACGTGTGCGGCGGGCTGCTGCTGGCGGCGCTGCTGGAGGTGGTGCTGGACGCCTCGGTGGGGCACACGCAGCTGATCCCGTACACGCCGGACGTGGCGGGGTGGCTGCGGGAGACGGGGATCGGGGAGCTGTTGGGCTACCGGGTGTTCCTGGTGGCGCTGCTGGTGTCGACGGCGGCCTACGGGGGGCTGCTGGCGCTGGCCCGGCGGGAGGCGATCTCCCGGCGCTGGGCGATCGGGCTGGTGGTGGCGCTGGGGGTGATCGCGTGCGTGGGGCCGGTGCTGCTGTCGACGGACGTGTTCAGCTACATCGCCTACGCGCGGATGGGGGTGCTGCACGGTGTGAACCCTTACCTGCACGGCCCGGACGCGATCAGGGGGGACCCGATCTTCAGGTATGTGGGCGAAGACTGGCACCACACGGCGACGGCGTACGGGCCGCTGTACACGCTGCTGTCCTACCCGGTGGCGTGGCTGGGGGTGCTGGGGGCGCTGGTGGCGATGAAAGCGGTGACGCTGGCGGCGAGCCTGGGCACGCTGTGGCTGACGTGGCGCTGCGCGCGCACGCGCCGCCTGGACCCGGTGTTCGCGGTGCTGGTGGTGGGGGCGAACCCGCTGTACGTGATCTACGGCCTGGGGGGGGCGCACAACGACGTGATCACGATGCTCTTGATGATGGCGGCGGTGGCGCTGACGTTCGCGGGACGGGACGCTCCGGCGGCGGCGTCGGTGGTGGCGGGGGCGCTGGTGAAGGCGACGACGGCGGCGATGCTGCCGTTCATGCTGCTGGCGCGGCGGCGGTGGGCGACGGTGTGGGGCACGGTGGCGGCGCTGGCGGTGGCGGCGGCGGTGTCCTACCCGGTGTTCGGCGTCCACGGCCTGGACGTGGTGGCGGCGCTGAACCGCGACGCGGCGCTGGTCTCCAAGGACAGCTTCGCGACGGAGATCGCCCATCTGCTGGGCAAGAACGGGGTGTTCCCGGTCGACCACGACCTGCTGAAGGCGGCGTTGGTGGTGATCGTGGCGCACCTGCTGTGGCGCACGTGGCGCGGCTACGACTGGGTGGCGGCGTCGGGCTGGACGCTGCTGGCGATCTCGGTGACGAGCACGTGGCTGCTGGCGTGGTACACGCTGTGGTCGCTGCCGCTGTCGGTGGTGACCCGCGACCGCCGGCTGCTGGTGGCGACGCTGGCGGTGCAGGCGCTGTTCGTCGCCCACCAGCTGGCGCCGCTGTTCTCGCCGGTGCCGTCGTGAGGGGACCCTCCGGCGATCCCGCCGTGTCCGCGGGTCCCTCTCCTCGCCCGGCGGGGTCTGGCGAGGCGGGATCCCCGGTGCGGGCTGGAAGCATCTGGGCGCGCCTGCCCGAGCGGCTCCAGCCCCGCGAGCGGGAGCGCTGCGGCCGCGGCGATCTGCGCCGGGTGGAGAGCACGCTGCTGGTGCTGGCGTTCATCCTGCTGGCGGTGGCGGTGGTCAACGACGTGGTCCGCGAAACCCACGTCAACGAACGCCTGGCGGCCGACGCGCGGACGTGGCGGACGCTGACGCATCACCTCGACTACCAGAACGTCTCCGACGAGCAGGACCTGAAGAACTTCACGACGCGGGACGTCCTCTGCGGCGACACCCAGCCGGGCCCCCCCGACGCCCGGCCGCAGGTCTGCCTGATCATGACCGGGCCGATCCTTGGCGACGGCAGGCGGGCGGCGCGCGGCGGCTTCTACGAGCCGCCGTACCGGCCGGACGTCGCTGCCAACCGCTACGCCTGCTTCGGCAGCGCGGTGCGCGAAGGCCTCTGCCGGCTGCCGACGCCGCCGGGGTACCCCGATGCGCCGATCCGGGGCGCCGATGGCTGATCCGGCGGCGCTGCGCGGCTCGCGGTCGGAGGGGGAGGGGGTGGACCCCCAGGGGGGGTCCGGGGTTGTTTGCGAGCCGTCGCCCGGTTCGCGGGCGGGGTGGCTGTCCGGGTGGTGGCCGTTGGCGGCGCTGACGCTGCTGGCGGCGGCGCTGCGGCTGAGCACGCTCGGCCTGCAGAGCTTCTGGTACGACGAGGCGTTCACGCCGGTCCACGTGCTGCACCCGAGCCTGTGGGCGACGCTGCGGGCGGTGGCGGACACGGAGAACACGCCGCCGCTGTGGTACGGGGTGGCGTGGGCGAGCTCGCGGGTGTTCGGGACCGGGGAGATCGCGCTGCGCTGGCCGTCGGCGGTGGCGGGCATCGCGATGGTGCCGGTGGCGTGGGGGATCGGCTGGGAGCTCGCGGGGCGCGGCGTCAGCGGGCGCCGGGCGGGGCTGGTGGCGGCGGCGCTGGTGGCGTGCAACCCGCTGTTCTTCTGGTACTCGCAGGAGGCGCGGGCGTATGCCCTGTACGCGTTCTGGGCGGCGCTGGCGATGCTGTGCTTCCTGCGCGCCGACCGGGAGCCGACGCCGCGCCGGCTGGCGCTGTTCGCGCTGAGCGGGGCGCTGGCGCTGGCGAGCTTCTACTTCGCGGTGTTCATGCTGGTCCCGATGGCGCTGTGGCTGCTGCGCCCGCGGACCGAGCGCTCCGCGCCGCGACCCGGAGTCCACGCCGAGACCCCGCGCTCCCGGTCGCGACCCGGCGCCCAGGGCGAGACCTCGCGCTCCCCGCTGCCACGAATCCTCGCGGCCGACGCGGCGCTGGCGCTGGTCGGCCTGGCGCTGCTGCCGCTGATCAAAGCCCAGGGCGGGCACGGCACGCAGTGGATCGGCGCGTGGGCGCTGTCGAGCCGGCTGGAAGCGATCCCGCAGTACTACCTGACGGGCTACACGGGATCGGCGCTGGGTCACGGCGTGGAGCTGCTGGTGGCGCTGCTGATCCTCGCCGGCGTCGGCCACGCGCTGTGGCGGGTGCTGACGCCGGGGGAGAGCGACGGGGCGCTGCTGGGCCTGGGGATCACGGCCTGTGCGGTCCTGATCCCGGTTGCGATGGCGCTGTTCGGGGCGGACTACCTGGCGCCGCGCAACGAGCTGGGCGCGATGGTGCCGCTGACGGCGACGCTGGCGGTGATCCTCGCGGCGCGGCGCGGGGGGCGGGTGGGCCTGGCGCTGGCGGGGGCGATCTGCGCGGCGTTCCTGGCGCTGAGCGTCGACGTCGACCTCAGCCCCCGCCTGCAGCGCGGCGACTGGCGCGGCCTGGCGCGGATCCTGCGCGGGGGGTCATCCGAACGGGCGATCACGACGGTCGAGCTGGGGGCGGCGCCGCTGGAGTACTACCTGCCGCCGCTGCGCAACCTGCGCCGCGACGGCTACGTCCGGCTGCGCGAAATCGACGAGACGGGCTACGCGCCGCTGCGTCCCGGCGCCGGCGCGCCGCCGACGGCTGGGTTCCATGCGGCGGGGTATTACGACGTGCATGGCCTGGTGCTCTACCGATTCGTCTCGGCGGTCCCCCGGGTCGTCTCCGAGGCGGTGCTGCGGGAGCACGTCGTGACGGCGGCGCACCCCGAGGTGCTGGTCCCGGGGCGGGGACGTGCTAGCACTGGGGCGCCGTGATGAAAGCGAGGCGCCCGGCTCGGCTGGCCGCGGCCCCCTCTAGGTAGATTTACCTCTGTCGAATGCCGTCCTCGAGCTCCAGCGCCTCGTCGTCATCGACCCCCGGGGTCTCCGGGGTGGTCTCCGCGACCGGGCCGGACGACGGCGCCGACGACGCCGCGTGGGAGGCGCTGCGGCGCGCCCGCGATCACCTGCTCGGCCTGCAGGACGAGGCGGGCTGGTGGAAGGGGGAGCTGCAGACGAACGTGACGATGGACGCCGAGGACATGCTGTTGCGCGAGTTCCTCGGCATCCGGCGGACGGAGGAGACGGAGCGCTCGGCCGCCTGGATCCGCTCCCAGCAGCGCGAGGACGGGACGTGGTCGAACTTCCACGGCGGCCCGGGCGACCTGTCGACGACGATCGAGGCCTACTGGGGCCTGCGGCTCGCCGGGGACGCCCCCGAGGAGCCGCACATGGCGGCGGCGCGGGAGTTCATCCGCGCCGGGGGCGGCCTGGAGCGCGCGCGCGTCTTCACCCACGTCTGGCTGGCCCTCTTCGGTCTGTGGTCGTGGGAGCGGGTGCCGGCGCTGCCGGTGGAGGTGGTGCTGCTGCCGCGGTGGGTGCCGCTGAACATCTACGACTTCGCCTGCTGGGCGCGCCAGACGATCGTGGCGCTGGCGATCGTGACGGCCCACCGGCCGTGCCGGAGGCTGCCGTTCGGCCTGGACGAGCTGCGCTGCCCGGAGGCCTGTGGCGAGGCGGCTCCGGTCTCGCGGGCCCATGTCTGGCTGCGACGCCTGGACCGGGTGCTGCGCCTCTACGAACGGCGCCCGCTGAGGCCGCTGCGCCGCCTGGCGCTGGCCCGCGCCGAGCGCTGGGTGGTGCGCCGCCAGGAGGCCGACGGGTCGTGGGGCGGGATCCAGCCGCCGTGGGTGTACTCGCTGATGGCGCTGCACCTCGCCGGCTACCCCCTGGACCACGCGGTGATGAGGCGCGGCCTGGAGGGCATCGAGGGCTTCATGATCGAGGATCGCGGCGCCGCTGTGGAGCGGTCTCCGTCGCGCCCCCCGGACGCGCCCGCCGGCGCCAGCCGCCGGCTGGAGGCGTGCCAGTCGCCGGTGTGGGACACGGCGCTGGCGACGATCGCGCTGGCCGACGCCGGGGTGGACCCGGAGGACCCCGCTCTGGTCCGCGCCGTCCGCTGGCTGCTGGCCGAGGAGATCGAGGTCCGCGGCGACTGGTCGGTCGCTCGCCCGGGGCTGCAACCAGGCGGGGCCTGGGCGTTCGAGTTCGCCAACGACAACTACCCCGACACGGACGACACGGCGGAGGTCGCACTTGCGTTCTTGGCGGTGTGTGCGCGCGCGCGTGCGCGCACACACGCACGCGCGCACACCTCCGAAAACGGACAGCACCATCCCTCGCCCGGCGTCGTCGGAGACGGGCG
>Ga0335072_10013152_pt1 | contig 11799 bp, 9 predicted proteins | sample Lox_Sample_21_FD_206725 | JGI IMG/M metagenome (GOLD analysis project Ga0335072, IMG submission 206725) | Soil microbial communities from Loxahatchee National Wildlife Refuge, Florida, United States - Lox_Sample_2.1 | ecosystem: Environmental > Terrestrial > Soil > Wetlands | place: USA: Florida...
CGCGCCTCCCCCTCCATCTCTTTCAGTTGCGGCGGAGCCGAGAACAACGAATACGACGATGGCGAGTCCGCAGATGCTGGCGACGACGATTATGGCGCCGGCACATATTCCCACGCACATCGCCATGACCGGGGACCAGCCGCCTCAACCGGGGATTCCCGGAAATGTGAACGTCGGCCAGGGAAACGCTCCCCTGAATCTGCCGTGGACCGGAACGGCGATTCAGCCGCCGGCGGTAGAACGGGCGCGCCCTGCGGGTCCGGTGCGGATTTCGGCAGGCGTGGCGGAGGGACAGCTGATCATGCCCATTCAGCCCGAGTATCCGGCGATTGCGCTGGCCACACGGACCGAGGGGACGGTCGTGATCGCCGCGACGATCTCCACCGAGGGACGGATCGAAAACCTCCGTGTGGTGAGCGGACCGCCGCTGCTGATCAACGCCGCGGTGGAGGCAATCCGCAGGGCGCGATATCGGCCGTTCCTGCTGAACGGACAGCCGGTAGAGGTGGAGACGACCATCAGGGTGGAGTTCACGCTGAACGGCCGCTGAGCGGCAGCTCCCTCCCGCCGGGAGATGGAGGCGTTGCGGTACGATGAATCTCGTGCAGGTTCTGGTCTACTCAGCATCCTGGTGTCGCGATTGCCGCGAAGCGAAGCGGTTCCTTGAGACCCACGACATTCCGTATACCGAGATCGACATCGAGGAGACACCGGGCGCAGCGGACGAAGTGTTCGCCAATGTGGGCAAGCGAGCGATTCCGCAATTCGTCATCGATGGAGAGTGGGTGCAGCCCTACCGCCCGGGGCGTGGATTTCTCTACGCAGAAATGTGCAAACGCTTTGGGATCGCCGAGGACGGCGCGAAGCGGAAATTCTCTCTCTTCGGCCGGCGGTAAGAGTTGGTTTTCAGGCGGCCTTCTGGCAGGCGGCAGGATCGGCGACGGTGGGGAGAAAGACCATCATCACCGTGCCCGATCGACGGCGTGAGAGGCCGGAAACGCGGCTGCGGCAGCGAATGGATCCACCCTTTTTCTCGAGCAGGTCTTTGGCGATCCAGAGGCCGAGGCCTGTGCCAACGTCTTTCTTCGTGGTGAAAAACGGAGTGAAGATGCGGCGCAGATTGGCGGCTGGTACGCCCACGCCTTCATCAGCGACGGCGAGGCGAATGCCCGGCACTTTGCTGAACGGATGGCAGGCCTCCCAGGCAGAGATGCGGATGGTCCCACCCTGCAGCGAGGCATCGATCGCGTTGGCGAACAGATTGGAAAGGATCTGCTTGAACTCGCCCATCAGGGAGCGGACGGTGAGCGCGGGCGAGACTCTGCGGAGCACGGTCATATCTTTGTAGCGATACCGGCGCTCGTAGATGGCAAGCACTTCCTCAATGGCGTCGGAAACGCGAATCCTGACGGGAGAGCTGGTGTCGCGATAGAAGCCGAGAGTCTGACGCGCGATGTGAGAGACGCGCTGCAGCTCTTCGTCGGCGGTGACGAGGCAGCCACGGGCGCTTGCGGGCAGTTCGGGGTTGAGGCAGGCGAGATAGATCAGATTCGCGACAGCCTCAAGCGGATTATTGATTTCGTGAGCGACGGTGGCAGCAAGGCGGCCGACGGAAGCGAGCCGCTCGGTGGTGCGCAGCGCAGCCTCGAGCCGCTTCTGCTGGGTAACATCGCGGAGGATTTTCGCGGCGCCGACGATTGTCCCGCTGAGGTCGCGAACGGGAGAGATGGTGAGCGAGACGTCAAGAAGCTCGCCGCCTTTCGTCTGGCGGACGGTTTCGTAGTGCTCGATGCGTTCGCCGGCCTGAATCTTCCTGAGAATCTCGACTTCGTCGCCGTGCAGGTGGGGCGGGATGACGGTGGTAATGGGTTTGCCGATGATCTCGCCGGCCTTCCAGCCGAGGATGCGTTCCGCGGCGGCGTTCCAGCTGGTGACGATGCCATTGAGATCCTTGCTGACGATGGCGTCGTCGGAGGATTCGACGATGGCCGCCAGCTTCATCTGGGCTGCGTCGGCGCGCTTCATCCCGGTGATATCGAGGACAAAGCAGCGGGTGTGGAGGAAATGGCCGTTGTGGAACCATGGATTGGCATCGAGGCGAATCCAGCGGATGGAGCCGTCACCGCAGCAAATGCGGAGCTCGCAGCCCCGGACGGTCGCACCGCCGATAAGGCTGCGCAGAATCTCGTCGGCGGGCCCTGCGTCGGCGACAAAGTCGGCGAAGGGGTGGCCGACATATTCATCGTGCTCGTAGCCGAGCAGCGAGAGCTCAGTCCGATTGGCCCAGAGGACAGTGCCGTCGGGCGCGAGCCAGTGCATGCCGATAACGGCGTTCTCGAGAAAGTCGCGTAACTCGGCTTCGCGGGCGTAGAGGGTCTGCTGCGTCTTGCGGCTCTGGCGCACTTCCTCTTCGAGAGCCTGGGCTTTGAGCTGCCACAGCACGGCGCTGCGGCGGCGCTCGTCATCGCTCATGCTTTCGTATCCCTGGCCTGGGACGATGTGCGTGTGCTCGGAACAAATCCGCTGGATCACAACACCGTCCATGTCGCGCGAGAAGAAGCGGAGCGGCCAGCCGCAGGAGAGATGAAAGCGATGGGTGCGGGCGAGCTCGTTCCAGAGCTCCTCGAGACGAATTGCGGCGCCGGTTTTGCCTTCCTCCCAGAGGACCGCGACCATTTCGCCGAAGGCGGCGACGGGGAACTCTTCGGGCAGGGTCAAAGTCGCGGCCTGCTCGAGACGGTTCACCAGCTCGCTGACGGTTGCGGCGAAGCGCTGCGCGTCGGGCCAGCCTTCCATCATGAATGCAGCCAGCGTTCCGGCGGCGTCGAGGGCAAGCCAGCGCCCCTGGCTGGTGAGGCGGGGAATGTCGAAGCCGCGGACGGTGAGTTGGCTTTCCATCGCCTGGAGATGGGCAGGAGTGGCAATGGCCAAGGCTGAGCCGCCCAGAGTCAGGGTCGCGGCGAGGCGCTGCGCAATCTCGGCGACGAGGAGGTCATCGTTCGAATAGAAGTGCGCAGAGTGACTCTGGCGCTCGAGATCTCGACGGCGCGGGGCGGGGGGTATACTCGCCGCCAGATCCGTCTGCGGAGTGTGTTTCATAGGGCCGTGGGACAGTTGCAGAAGTGGGAGCCGAGCAAAATCCCGATTCTGGAATGCGCTGTGCTCTTTTGGATGACGGATACGAGCGGGGGAGATGCCCTGGTGTTTTCGCAACCGGGCGTTTATCTGCGGCTGCTGGGAGTTCCCATTCCGGGATTTTATGGACCTTCAGCGGACGAGATGCCGCCGCGTTCGTAGCCCCAAAGGCAAAGGGCGAGCCTCGGTTCGGCTCGCCCCTTTCGCCAGCGAGAAATGAGAATCGCTACTGACGGCGCGCGGGCCGCACCGCTTCCTGCGCGTGCGCCGCGCCATTGGGTGGAACCGGCGGCGGCTCAGGGGTCGCCGTTTTGGCCCCGATGTTCAGTTTCTGGCGAAGCTGGGTGTCGATCCTGCTGAACGTGTCACGGTTGTCCTTGAGGAACTGACGGACGTTTTCGCGGCCCTGGCCGATGCGTTCGCCGGAGTAGCTGAACCAGGCTCCGCTCTTCTCGACGATATTGTTGGTGACGGCCAGGTCGAGAACGTCGCCCTCGCGGGAGATGCCTTCGCCGTAGAGGATGTCGAACTCAGCTTCGCGGAAAGGCGCGGCCACCTTGTTCTTGACGATCTTGACCTTGGTGCGGGAGCCGACGACGGTGTCGCCTTCCTTGACCGCGGCAATACGGCGGATGTCGATGCGGACGGAGGAATAGAACTTGAGGGCGCGGCCGCCGGTGGTGGTTTCAGGGTTGCCGAACATCACGCCGATTTTTTCACGAATTTGATTAATGAAGATAAGGCAAGTTCTTGATTTTGATACGGTTCCTGTCAGCTTGCGGAGCGCCTGGGACATGAGTCGCGCCTGCAGTCCCATGTGGGAGTCGCCCATTTCGCCGTCGAGTTCCGCTTTGGGAACGAGGGCGGCAACGGAATCCACGACGAGGACATCGATAGCGCCGGAGCGGACCAGAGCTTCGGTGATTTCGAGGGCCTGCTCGCCGTAATCGGGCTGGGAGATGAGGAGGTTGTCGATATCGACGCCGAGTTTCCTGGCATAAGCGGGGTCGAGGGCGTGCTCGGCATCGACGAAGGCGGCGAGGCCGCCGGCTTTCTGGGCTTCGGCGATGATCTGCAGAGTGATGGTGGTTTTGCCGGAAGACTCAGGGCCGAAGATCTCGATGACGCGGCCGCGAGGAACGCCGCCGACGCCAAGGGCGGCGTCGAAGGAGATGGAACCGGTGGAGATGACAGAGATGGGGACGACGGCCTCTTTGCTGCCGAGGCGCATGATGGATCCCTTGCCGAACTGCTTTTCAATCTGCGAAAGCGCCAGTTCCACGGCGCGCTGACGATCGTCTGCCACGAGGAGGCTCCATTCCGGGCGCCGAGATGCGCCTGTGAGGGTTGCTGAGTTTGCCCCGAGTCTACCATCCGCACCGGGACAATCCGTTCACCGGTGGGGACGGAAAGTGCCCGCTGGTAACGTCGGTTTACCAGCAGTCTACAGGCAGCGGGGGTGTGGAGAAGTGGGACGATTCTTCCCTGAAAGCACAAAGGCCGGCCGGAGGACCGGCCAGCCTTGCGCTTTCCGTGAAGAAGAGTCTGTTACTGCGCAGGCGGCTGCGTTTGCGCCGACGACGCCTTGTGGTGATGGTGGTGATGATGCTCCGGGTTCCGCGGCTCGGCCTTGTACTGGCTCTCGTCCACCGAGGTGGTCCCTGCTACGTCGTTGTCGAAGTTGGCGCCCGCCGGAACCAGGTAATTCTGCACCTCGTTCTGGCCGCTGGTGCCGGTTCGTACCTGGATGCGGCTGGGATCGATGCCCTTATCCGTCACCAGATAAGCCTTGGTGTTCACGGCACGCTGCGCCGCGAGGTCCTCGGCCGTCTTTTCGTGCCGGCGATGATGTCTCGGCGTTGGCACCGGCGCGGAATTGCCGACGAGTACAACGGTCGCGTCCGGCTTCTGCTGCGCGTTGAGCGCCACATCGTCCAGGCAGGCCTTGGCTTCGTTGTCGACCCGCGTCGGGCGATGAGTGTCGCGGCTGAACTCTGCCGTGCAGAGCGTCTGCGTCTTCGGAGCCGGCGGCGGTGGCGGAGCCTGCACATCGATTGTGGCGGTCGCCGAGACGTTATGACCCTTGTTGTCCGCCACGTTGCAGGTCACGGTGATCGTCCCGGAGGGCGCTCCCGTGGTCGACAGGGTTGCCGTGCTGCTGGTGCCGCTGACCGACCCTGCCGAAGCCGAGTAGCTATAGGTCAGGGGCAGATTCTGCGGGCTGCTGGCGGTGGTGGTAATGGTCGAGCTCTGACCAGGTGTTACGGTAGCAGGATCGGCCGAGCAGCTGACTGTGGGCGGCTCGAAGGGCTTCACCGTGAAGGGCGCCTCGCAGGACGCGACCTCGTTCTGATGGTACTTTTTCCTGCCCGTCTCGCCTTCCTGGCCCTGCTTTCCCTCTTTGATCTCGCCTTTCACCGTGTAGTCGCCGGGGGCCAGTGAAGACGTGTCCACGGTCGCCGTCGTGCCATTGCCGGTCACGCTGGGGCCGCTCCAGTTGTAAACCGTGTCCCAGTGTTTCTTCGTCAGCACGTCGGTGGGCGTGGCCGTAACCGATTCCGCCTCGCCCTGGTAAATCGATGGTGCACTGGCGTTGCATGCTAATTTCACCGGCGGCACCTTGAGGCAACCGGTTGTCAGGAAGGCTGCGCACGCCAGCGATATCACCAGACAGGCAGACTTTGCGATTTTGTCTTTCATTGTTCTCCTCTCCCCGTACTTCTTCCTGCCATCGCAGGGTTTCCGGGGGGTTCGTACGCTTTCAACCAGGCGCTCGCGTCGATGGTCATTCAGCCCGCCTGCGCGAAGTCACCCTCCGGGATGTCATCTATCAGGCTACTCAGTCGCCGCATGCCGGGTAGTTACTCTTCTGTCAACAGGTCAAGGCTGACCCTGCCCACGCGTTTCCGGCCCGGTACGCCCGGGTTTCGCCTGTGATCGCGGCCACAGCCCCGCACCGGCTCCGCAGCCTAGTCTGAAGCGTCGCCGGGAGGAAAAGCGTGGCGACGCTGGTCGAGAATCCGCCGCAGGTTGTGGCCGCAGGAGCGGTGCGCCCGCCCGGGAGCAAGCCCCAGGATGCTGCCGCCGCGGCCGCATCGGGTCCGTGGATCGTCGCGATCTCCGTGATGCTGGCGACCTTCATGGAGGTGCTGGACACATCGATCGCCTCGGTGGCACTGCCGTATATCGCCGGATCGATGGCGGCCTCCAACTCCGAGGCGACCTGGGTGCTGACCAGCTACCTGATCGCGAACGCAGTGGTGCTGCCGGCGAGCAACTGGTTTGCCATGCGGTTCGGGCGCAAGCGGTTCCTGATCTCCTGCGTGGTGTTGTTCACGGTGGCGTCGTTCTGCTGCGGAGCAGCGCCGTCGCTCACCCTTTTGCTGCTGGCGAGGGTATTGCAGGGCGCAGGAGGCGGCGCCTTGCAGCCGCTCTCGCAGGCGATCCTGCTGGAGAGTTTTCCGCCGAAGAAGCGTGGTGCGGCGATGGCGCTGTACGGATTTGGCGTGGTGGTGGCGCCGGTGCTGGGGCCAACCCTGGGCGGCTGGCTGACCGACACATGGAGCTGGCGGTACGCCTTCTATATCAATATTCCGGTCGGCATGCTTGCGGTGTTCATGATCAACCGCTTCGTCGAGGATCCGCCGTATATCCGGAACGCGAAGCCGGGCGCGTTCGACAACATGGGATTTGGGCTGCTGTGCCTGTGGACGGGATGCCTGCAGGTGGTCCTCGACAAGGGACAGGAGGTGGATTGGTTCGGCGCGGTGTGGCTGCGCTGGACGACGCTGACGCTGGGAGTTTCGCTGGCATGGTTCCTGTGGCACTCGTGGCGCAAGCGGCAGCCGCTGGTGGATCTGAAGATTCTGACGCAAAACCGCAACTTCGCCGTGGGGTGCCTGCTGGTCTTCCTGCTGGGGCTGGCGATTTACGCGACGGTGGCGATGATGCCGCTGTTCTACCAGGAGGTGCTGGGCTACACGGCGCTGACGGCGGGACTGGTGGTGGCGCCGCGCGGGCTGGGATCGATGATCGGGCTTCCACTGGTGGGCTACATCAGCCACCGCGTGGACAACCGCTGGCTGCTGACGGTGGGCTTTGCGTTTTTCGGCGTGTGCACGATTTACTTTTCGCTCCTGAACCCGGAGATTGGGCCGACAACCATGCTGGCGCCGATCCTGCTGACCGGCTTCGGCCTGAGCTTCCTGTTTGTGCCCATCGGCTACATGGCTACAGCTACGCTGACCAACGAGCAGATGGGGAATGCGACGGGGATCTTCAATTTGCTGCGGAATATTGGGGGATCGATCGGCATCTCCATGGCGACGACGGCATTGGCGCGGAGGGCCAGTTTCCATCAGGCGCGCATCGCCGCAGCGGTGCCGCAGAGCGGGATTTGGTTTGAACAGCGCCTTACGGGGATGACGGGATACTTTGGCCGGCAGCTGGGGCACGCGACCGGGCCTCCGGCCGCGCTGGCGTCGATGTACGGGCAGTTACAGCGGCAGGCGACGCTGTGGGCGTTTGTCGATGTCTTCCGATGGATCGCGGTGGTCACGTTTGCCGCCGGCGGGGCCGTGTGGCTGTTCCAGCGGATCAGGCATGAAGCGGACGGGAGCGTGACGGTTCGCTGAGCTGCGCCGAAGCAGCGGACCCCCGCGGTCTACAAGCGAGATAGCTGGTGAAACAGGCGCGCCATGCGATCGAGGCCGACCTCCTCGGCGCGGGATTGCGGTGGGATGCCGGCCACATCCAGGGCGGCTGAGATTTCCGCGGAATCGTAGCCGGCGTTGCGAAGGTTCTTCGCCAGCATCTTGCGCTTTTGCGCGAAGCAGGCCTTGAGAAAGTCGAGGAACGGCTCCGCAGCGACGTTGAGTTCCGCAAAGCGCGGCGCCATGGTGAGACGCAGCACGGTGGAGTGGACCTGGGGCGGCGGCGAGAAGGCGCCGGGCGGCAGGGTCATCAGCTTTTCGACGCGGGCGTAGAGCTGCGCGGTTGCGGAGAGCAGGCCGTAATCGCTGCTGCCGGATTCGGCGGCGACGCGCTCGGCGACTTCGCGCTGAATCATGACCACGGCGCGGTCGATGTCACCGGCGAAATGGAAGAGGCGCAGCAGGATGTCGGAGGTGATGTAGTAGGGCAGGTTGCCGACGACGAGAAGCCGGCCGCGGGCGGGATCGGCGCCGCGAAGAGCGGCGAAATCGGTCTCCAGCACGTCTTCGTTGCGGACCTCGACACTTCCCTGCTCCGCGAACTGCTCGCGCAGGCGTGCGGCGAGCTCGCGATCGAGCTCGATGGCGACAAGATGGCCAGCGCGACGGGCGAGCAGAGTCGTGATGGCTCCGCGGCCGGGCCCAATTTCAACCACGGTGCGATGGGCGGCATTGCCGAGGGCGTCGACAATCGCGACCTGTGCGGTCGCGCTGACAAGAAAATTCTGGCCGAGTCTGGGTCGAATTCCTGTGCGGTGCATCTTGATTGATTGTGCCTCGCATGCTTCGCTCCAGTCAGCACCAAACCGAAAATGGTGACGCGAACGGCGCGCCCAAACCTGGAGCAGATCAGGCACGCCGGACGTGCAACCCTCCGCAAATGCTTTATCCTCAGGTTTCCGGCATCCCACGGAAGAGACGGAGCCACCGATGAAGATTGTCTTTGCAGCGTCAGAGTGTGCGCCATGGGCGCGGACGGGCGGCCTGGGCGAAGTGGTAAGCGCGTTATCGCGCCAGGTGGCGGCGCTGGGACATGAAGTGACGGTGTATCTGCCGTATTACCGCCAGGTGCGCGAACACGTGCCGGAGAAGAAGTTCGCGGTTCGCAGCATCACGATTCCCTTCCAGTACTACTCGCGGTTTGCCGGTATTGTGGACGGCGGCGTGGTGGACGGGGTGCAGATGTACTTCGTCGATTGCCCGGAGCTGTTCGATCGCGAGTCCCTGTACGGGACGGGGGCGGGAGAATACGGCGACAACTGGGAGCGCTTCGGGCTCTTCTGCCGCGCGGTGCTGGAGGCGACGAAACAACTGGGCGTGCCGGATGTTTTTCACGTGCACGACTGGCAGGCAGCGCTGCTGCCGGTGTACCTGCGCACGCTCTATTATTTTGACCCGGTGCTGCGCAATCGCGGCGCGGTGCTCACCATCCACAATGCCGGGTATCAGGGGCGCTTCCCTCCGGTGACGGTGGAGCGGCTGCTGTTTGCGTGGGACATCTTCACGATGGACCGGCTGGAGCACTACGACCAGTTCAATTTCCTCAAAGGCGGGATTGTTTACTCCGACCTGCTGACGACGGTGAGCCAGAGGTACGCAGAGGAGATTCAGACGCCGGAGTTTGGCGAGAGCCTGGAGACCGTGCTCCGGCGGCGCGCCGGGGACCTGGTGGGCATCCTGAACGGCGTGGATTACACCCGGTGGAACCCGGCAAGCGACGGAAACATCGCCGCGCATTACACGGCGGAGAATCTGGCTGGAAAAGCGGAGTGCCGAAAAGATTTGCTACACGCGTTCGGCGCGGGTGCGGTGAACGACTCGACGGCGGTGCTGGGCATCGTGACGCGGCTGACGACGCAGAAGGGGATCGACCTGATCGAGGCGATCGCCGAGCCGTTGCTGCGCGAGAATGTGGTGCTGGTGGCGCTGGGCAATGGCGAAGAATACTACGAGAAGATCTTCCGGTCGCTGGGCGCGCGTTTCCAGGGCAAGGCGCTGGTGAAGATCGAGTACGACGAGGTGCTGTCGCATAAGGTAGAGGCGGGGTCGGACATCTTCCTGATGCCGTCGCGCTATGAGCCGTGCGGGCTGAATCAGATTTACAGCCTGAAATACGGAACGGTCCCGGTGGTGCGTGCGACGGGCGGCCTGGAGGACACGGTCGAGGAATGGAATCCGGAGGCGCATACGGGCACGGGGTTCAAATTCCACGGCTACCGGCCAGAGGATTTTCTGGCTGCGATTCAGCGTGCGCTCGCCGTGTTCCCGGACAAAGAAGCATGGCAGGCGCTGATGCGCAACGGCATGGCCTGCAACTTCAGCTGGACCGCGCCGGCGGCGGAGTACGTGAAGGCCTACGAGCGCGTGGCCCGGGCGCGAAGCTAGAGCATCCGGCGCACGATTTTTCTTCCGAACGAGGCATGCCTGTTCGCCTCTGCGCGCATCTCTCCATGGAGCAAGCCATCATGCAAGCAGCCTTTCAGGAGGTCCTGTGTTTCGGATTCGCCCGCTTGCATTGGTGGCGCTGTTCTCTGCGCTGCTGATCTCGCCGTTTTCGGTTGGATGCGGCAGTTCCGGTCATTCCTCCACCGTCAGTTCCGGATCAGGATCGGGCGGGGGCGCACCCGCGCCTGCCGCACAGACTTGCCCCACCGTTACGCTGGCTGAAGCCGGGCCGCAGCCGTTTCCTCCCGCGGCGCCCACGCCGCCGCCGACGCCCGGTTCCAGCGCTGCCGGATCCGTTTGTGTGTCGACGCCCGGGAATGGCGCCAGCGTCACCTCACCGATGACCATGACCGCCGTGGCCGATCTCACGCAGGCGCCGATCGAATATATGCGGGTCTATATCGATGGCAGCGCCGATTACTTCACGTTCTACAACCAGTTCACGGCGCTCTTCTGGATGGCTCCGGGCACGCACAACCTCGAGGTGCTGGCGACCGATGCCAACGGGGAGAATGTGAGCACGAGTTTCTCGGTCAAAGTGACGGGAACGGCGTATCACACGGTGACCGATATCCAGAACATGCCGAACTGGGAACCCTGCGGCGCCCTCTACGCGCCGGGAACACCGCGCGCCGGCCAGCTCTGCGCGGCGGGTGCGGGCGGGGCCGTCGCCACCATGACCGAGGATGTCAGCAGTCCTTCGCTCAGCGGTTCATCGGCCCACTTCACCATGGGCGGAGCTCCGGGATACTCCAACGAGCTGTACACAAAATCGCTCGGGGGTGGCGACAACCCAACGCAGTTCGTTTACGACTTCTACGTGATGGTCGATAACCCTGACGCTCCGCAGGCGCTGGAGTTCGACGTCAACCAGACGATCGGCGACACACGCTGGGTCTTCGGCACCGAGTGCAACTTCAACGGGCACTATCCGAACGTGGGCGAGTGGGATGTCTGGGACGGGAATCCGCAGGGCTGGCAGCCGACCAGCGCGCCGTGTCCGAAGTTCCCCGCCAACCAGTGGCAGCACATCGTCAGGACCTTCGAACGCGTCGGCAACCAGGTTCACTACGTCAGCCTGCAGGTGAACGACACAACCTATCCGCTTGATCTCTACTGGAACGCACAGCCGGATTGGCCGATGGGCCAGATCAACGTGGCGTTCCAGATGGATGACAACTCGGCGGCGACGCCGTATAACGTGTGGCTCGACAACGTAAACCTGGCTGTGAACTAAATCAGCCCTGCTCGTTCTTCCCCGCCCGGCCGCGAACCGAGGCAGAGGATAGCGTTGCCGGCGCAGGCTAACTGGGGCGCCGCCGCCTGACCAGCACACCCAGCAACGTAATGCCGAAGACCAGAGCGATCCCTACCAGAAGGCCGCCAGCAAAATCGAAGACATTTGCGGCAGTCCCAGGTCGCACGTGTAAGAGGCTGCCTAAAAACGACAGGACCAGCAACAGAATGGCGGTGATGGAGCAGCCGCGAACCAGCTTTCTCGTGTTGG
>Ga0335072_10013153_pt1 | contig 11798 bp, 5 predicted proteins | sample Lox_Sample_21_FD_206725 | JGI IMG/M metagenome (GOLD analysis project Ga0335072, IMG submission 206725) | Soil microbial communities from Loxahatchee National Wildlife Refuge, Florida, United States - Lox_Sample_2.1 | ecosystem: Environmental > Terrestrial > Soil > Wetlands | place: USA: Florida...
GTCATTGGAATTGCCTAAAGAAATAGTCGATGCCTTCGTCCGGACTGAAGAACGTTCGGATTACCCCATCAGCAGATCGGATACCCAGATATCCGGACGCAGGATCGAATCGCACAAGATCCCCGCCACTCCTGATTCCCTCCAGCACCCCGCTGGGCGTGCCCCCGCCCGTGAACTGCCTCGCGGCCGCTCGATACGCGCCAAAGCTGCCGAACTCCGGCATATCAAGTCCACCAGCCTTCGCGCAGTAACTTCCCGTACGGCGAATACACCTCCCGGGAGACAGCCTGCGTGGTCGCGTCCATCGTTATCGTGGCCGTGCCCTGCGGCGTGTCCAGCTGGTACCATGGGCCCGATCCTGGCCCTGGTACCGACGACTCGCCGGCCACCGGGTCTCCGGACCCGCCCAGGGTGTAGTACCGGAGCGCGGCGAGGAGCGCCGGGGAGGACCCGAAGGTGCTGACCATGATCTCGGTGTCGCCGGCGAACAGGGTGGTCTGGCCCGGTCCCTCCGGATCACCTCCTGGCCGTCAGCGGTATAGACGAACGGGGTCTTCTTGGCGGTGCTCCCGCTACCGTCGGTGATCGCCTGCACCTGCCCGGCGTCGTTCCAGGTCATTGTCTGCCCGGTGCCGGTGGACGGGGTTCGCGACACCATGTCGTCGGCCGCCGGGCCGGGCGACTTGGTCCTCGACGTCAGGACGTTGTCGAGCCGCACAGGGACGTGGCATGGGCGGCCAGGCGGCGCTGCTAACCGTCAGAGAGGTAGGCGGCCTTGACGCGGCGGGGAACCCGCTTGCCCTCAGCGCGCAGCAGGCCCACTCCCCTGGCCTCGTCAGCGATCGTCGCGGCGGTGTAGCCGCGATTAGCGGCGCCCTTGCCGAGCACCACGTCGAGGACGCCTTGTCCAAGAACCCCGAGACCGAACCCCGGAACCCGCCCGAGCACTGCGCCGCACGCGCGGCGACCGCCGCCTAGGCGGCCTCCTGCTGGGCGGCCTCGGCGGCGGACTCCTGCTTGGCCCTGTACCGGATGCCCTGGTCCAGCGCGTACGTCGGGTTGGAGTAACTGAGGATCGTGGGCCAACGCCTCCGCTATTCGGGTACGGCCTTGACCACAGTGGTGCGCGGTGCCGTCACATCGCCCCCATGATGAACGCGGCGGCCTCCATTTGGCGTGCCATGCGGTCGCCCGGATCCGTCGCCGGCGCAATGGGGTCGTCGGATTTCGTGTCCTTGGGCTTGGGCGGCGCCCAGCCAGGCAGGTCGGCGAACGCGTGCACCCAGGCACGCGCGAACCGGGCCAGCGGCAGCTGCGCGTCCGGCATCAGGCCAAAGTGCAGGACATAAGGCAGCATGGCCCCTGTCAGGGAGTCCTGGCCGCCGTCAGCCTTCAGCCGCCGCAGGTCACGCCGGAAGAAGCGGACCTGCTGGGCAAGGTCTTCACCCTTGGGACTGCGCCGGCCATGATGCAGGCGCCGCAGCCAGCCTTGGCGTACGGCCTCGCGCACCAGCGCCTCCCGGGTCTCGTCCAGCGTCTTCCCGAACCCGCTGGGCAGCGCCGACAGTCGCGCCGGAGCGCCGGCCTCGGCCAGCCCGTCCAACAGTCGCCTCTCATACTCCAGCACGTGGCCCCGCATTTGCCCCGGGGCGCCCGCGCCGGACGGACTCAGCAGCCAATCACGATCATCCGCCGCCTCGTCGACGGCGAGGAACCCCCGCTGGGCGAGGTCAGCGACCGTAACCGCGATGTCGCCCATGATGACCCGCCCGACGACGATCAGGCCCAACTGCCCGGGACGCAGCCCGCCCGGCGCAACCGGGACGGCCCCAGCGCTCATTTGATCAGCCCCTGACTGCGAAGCTTTTCGGAATACTTTTGCCACCACTTGTCCAGATGAGGCTTCATCCTGCCCAGCTCCGCGTCCGGGTCATCGTAGAGAACCCCAAGAGCCGGCGGAGCCAGCACCATCAGCTCCGCCGCGGAAATCTCCTTCTTCAGCGGGACGCGCTCAAATACCGAACGGAAAGTGTCTTCCAGGATAGTACGATCGGCGTTGACCAGCGCACCGAATTTCACGGAATAATCGTGCGAAATAAGCTCTAGCTCGGCGTCGGTCGGCACGCGGCCACCAACCTTCCCGCCAAGCGCGTTTCGCAGCAGGTACCACAGGAAGGGGCCAGCCCGGTGCTGCCCTGCAGGCGTTACCTCGTCTGCGAAGGATCGCAGACGAGCCTGGAACACTTCCGCGTCCATCTCGTGGGCAGCCTTGATGAGTTCGACGAGCCAACCCCAGATCTCCTCGTCAAGCGCACTAGTATCGCTCATTCCCTGGCCCTCCGCGACCTCCCGGGAAGGGAAGTTCACCGTTTGCCGAATATCTTTTCAAGCGCATACGCCCCGAGCATGCCTCCCATTATCAGAGTCCCCGATACATGGTCTGACACCCCATGAACATGCCCTCCCGTATCGGACTGGACCGAACCCGAATACGTCGTCACCGCATCAGACAAGTCACCTTCGTTTTCAAATAGAACCCCTGATGCAGATTTTGGTTCCGTCTCCAGCAAAGCGTCGCCGTCCGGAAGTGGTTGCGAACTACCGGGGCCGATGACATCACGCCCGGGGAGCGTGATACTGACGACCTTACCATCGGCGCCGATGACCGCTTTACCCACGCTACTGCCCGCGCCGCCTTCTACAGCGTTCATGGCGGTGACCCCGTCGCCCGCTGCACTCTCGCCGCCGCCTCCGGCGAAGCTGAGGGCGGCCATGGCGACGTCGCCGGCTGCGCCTGCCCAGTCACCCGAGGAGGCGGCGTTGTAGGCGTCGACGGTGTTGACCGCGATGAGGGCGGCGTCGGTGACGTCGGCGGCGATGGCCAGGGCGCCGGTCACGCAGTCCAGCCCCGGTACCCAGGAGGTGGCGATCGCGGCGACGGTCAGCACCGTCGCGGCAGTGGACACCACGTCGCTGATCTCGCCCCACAGGCCGCTGCCGGAGCTCGCCGCCTCGGCGGCTGCCTGCGCGTCGGCCTCCTCCTGCTGGATTCCGGCCTGGACCTCCAGCTCCTCCTCGAACTGGGCGCCCGCCGCGGCCGCGTAGTCCGGGTCAGAGTAGTTGCGGACGGTGTCCATCGCGCAGCGGACGTTGGCGCAGGTGTCGATCGTGGCTGACTCAGCCTGCGCCGCCTCGTTCTTGTACAGGGTGTTGGTCTCTTTGTCGACGGCCTTCTCCCCGCCGATGTCCGAGCCGCCGTTGCTGTAGTACAGCCCATCAGGGTCCGACCCAGCCACCGGGTTGTCAGCGGAGTAGGTGTACCCGCCTAGCTGCTCCGGGTCCCCGGCCTCCAGCACCGGGTCCGCGCTGATAAACCGGCCCAGCACCGGGTCATACTCCCGCGCCCCCAGGTCGTCGTAGCCACCGCCGCCCGACGACGACGCCGGTTCCGTCGGCTGCCCCAGGTAGCCGCGGCTGGTGTCCGGCCAGGTCCCAGTCGACGCGAGCAGCTTGCCGTAGGGCGAGTACACCTCCCGGGAGATCGCCTGGGTGGTCGCGTCCATCGTCATCGTCGCGGTGCCCTGCGGCGTGTCCAGCTGGTACCACAGCCCCGATCCCGGTCCCGGCACCGACGACTCGCCGGCCACCGGGTTACCCGAGCCGCCGAGCGTGTAGTACCGCACCGCGCCCAGCAGCGTCGGGGACGATCCGGAGGTGCTGACCATGATCTCGGTGTCGCCCGCGAACAGGGTGGTCTGGCCCGGATCCCGCCGGATCAGCTCCTGCCCGTCGGCGGTGTACACGAACGAGGTCTTCTTGGCGCTGCTACCGCTGCCATTCGTAATCGTCTGCAGCTGCCCGGCATCGTTCCAGGTCATCGTCTGCCCGGTGCCGGTGGACGGAGTCCGGGACACCATGTCGCCGGCCGCGTCGTAGCAAAAACCGGTCGTCGTGTTGGTGGCGCCGGCCTGGACGCTCATGCTGGTGAGCGTGTGCGGCTCGACGCTGGTGTCGGAGCAGGTGCTGGCCGGGGTGGCACCGCTGGTGTAGCCGTAGGTGGTGCTAGTCGTGGTCGAGGACCCGGTGATGCCGTAGTCCTCCTCTTGCGTGCGGTCCCCGGCCGAGTCGTAGGCGAACGTCTCGAGGTAGGCCTCGGCCCCGGCCGAGACCTTGTTCCCGGTGCCGGCCGGGTTCTGGTTGGCGCAGTTGTCGGTGGCGGTCCAGGCGGTGGTCAGCTCATCGAGGGTGTTGTAGGCGAAGCACTGGGTGTCGGTGACGGTGCTGCCGGTTTCCTCCTGCTGGTCCGACACCGACAGCGGGTTGCCCGAGGCGTCATAGGTGTAGGTGGTGTTGTCGACCGCCGGGCCGGGGGCCTGGGTGCGGGAGGTCAGGACGCCGGTGAGCCGCTGGGTCTGCGAGTCGTAGCTGTAGGTCTGCCAGGCGGTGTTGGTCGACGGACCGTAGGTGACCTGGGATGGCTGGGCGAGGCTGGTGTAGGCGACGCCAGAGACGTAGGTACCGATGCTGCTTTCGGTCGTCGTCGGGTTGCCCAGCGCGTCATAGCCGTAGTCGATGATCTCCCCGGGCAGCCCCGCGATCTTCGGGTCGCTCTGGGTGGCCATCTCCTGGTCGTTGGTCGTATAGCTGTAGGTCGTCGTGTAGGTTGCCGGCAGCGGGGACTCGGCTGAGGGAAGGGTGACCTTCGTCCCCATGGGCTTGCCGAGGTTGGTGTACCCGGTGGTGGCGATCGTGTATGGCTGCGTGGTGCCGGACGGGCCGGGCTGGTAGCTGGTCTCCGACGACAGCTGGCCTTCCTGGACGGTGTCCCAGGTCCAGGTGGCGAGGGTCGCGCCGCCGTTGCTCGCGTCGGTCTCGCTGAGCTTGCGGTCCAGCAGGTCGTAGGTGTAGTCGACCGTCTTGCCGCGGGAGTCGGTGGCGGACAGGACGTCGCCCGCGTCATCGTAGGTGGAGGAGGAGGCGCCCGTGTCGGGATCGGCCTGGCTGAGCTGCCGGCCCATCAGGTCGTAGGTGGAGCTCCACTGCTTGCCGTCCGGGCCAGTGATCGTCTGCTGCTGGCCGGCGGGGGTGTAGGTGTAGCTGGTGTCGTTCGTGGTGCCGCCGCTGACCGTGTACCCGGCCTGGGAGCTGCCTGCGACGGTGAAGGTCGTTGGGGAGGTCAGGCTGGTGTACTGCTTGAGGCCAGTGGTCTGCCCCAGGGCGTTGATCACGGTTGTGGTCGGAGTTCCGCCGGTTGGGGGGACGACCGTCGTGGTGTCGGCTCCGTTGTAGGCGGTGGTGGTCGTCATCCCGGACGGGACGGTGCCGTCGTGTTCCTGGCTGACCAGGTCCGGCCGGCCCATGCCGTCATACTCGGTGACCGTGCTGGACGGGATCGAGTTTTGCGACGGGATGATGAGGGACGGCGGAGGAGATGCCGACGGGCTTCCCGACACGGTGTAGGAGTTGTTGGTCAGGACGGTCCAGCCGTGCGAGTCCAGCTGGGTGTCGGACACGATCGTCGTGTTGTTCTCGCCGGTTTGCTGGGTCTGGCGGACGTCCAGCATTGCGTCGTACAGCGTTGCGGAGACCGCGTAGCTGCCGGTGTCTTCCAGGGTGCTCGTGGTGACGACCTGCGGGCCAGTCTGCGAGGTGACGTAGGAGTACTTCTCGTTGGCGGGTTGCTTGGCCGCCTCGGACTCGTTCGGCTCCCACACGGCGGTCAGCCGGCCGAGCACGTCGTAAGTCATCGTGGTCGTCTCGCCGGCGACGTTCACCGACGACAGGACCAGCCCGCGTGCCGGGTCCAGCGTCTCGGACGTGGTCTGGTAGGTGGGGCTACTGCCGCCGGTGACCTCCTTCTTCACGGTCATCCCGGTCGGCAGCCCGGTGGCCGGACTGTAGGTGGTGATGGTCGCCTGGGCGATGGAACTGCCGTTGGCGGTGGAGTCCGGGGTGCGGGTGACGGTGGCGACGCGGCCGTAGGAGTCGTAGCTCGTCTGGCTGGTCACGACCCACGAAGTGGGGGACGTCACGCCCTCGGTGCCATTGGCCACCGCGGCCTGGGTCGGCTCGCCCAGGGTCGGGGCGGTGCCGGCCGGGCTCGCCCCGTCCCACGTCCAGGGGTGCCCGTCGTAAGAGGTGCGGGTGTCGGAGATGAGCTGCCCGGTCTGCGCGGCGCCGGCGGTGGTGCAGTCCTGGTCGGCGGTGATCGTCTCAGCCGTCAGCACGAGCATCGCGGTGGAGTTCTCGACGTAGCGGGTCCAGCTGCAGACCGGGCTGGCCGGGGTGCCCGATGAGGTGTTGACCTGCCCGCGGTCGTCGGACTGCACCGGCATGCCCGTGGTCAGCTGGCCCAGCGTGGTGTTGTAGAAGTAGTCGTCCTCGGTGTCCCAGTCCCCGGTGGACGTGGTCGTCTGGGTGTAGCTGGCCTGCGGCACGACGATCTGCGCGGTCAGCGCCGGCAGCCCTGTCCGGGCGCGGGAGGCCGTCGGCCCGATGACCTGCGGGACAGTCACCGTCGCCGAGTACACCGTGGCGTTCGACCCGGCCGACGTGTAGGTGTCGGTCTCGAAGACCTGCCCAGCCAGGGCGTCCACGTCCTGGACCGTGTGACCGCCGAACGAGGAGGTGAGGCTGACCGTGGTACCGCCGGTCCCGCTGGGGGTGTCCTGGCTCATCCCCTGGAAGTACGTCGTTTTCGTCATGGTCTGCTGGTCGTAGACCTTGGCGCCATTGTCATAGTGGAAGACGTCCGGGTCGCCGGTGATCGTCTCCACCCACGCGTACCCGCGGTACTGCCCGTAGGTCCTGTCCTGCGCCTTGACGGTCTCGTCGTCGTCGTAGTGCCAGGCCATCCCCGATGGGGCATATACGTAGCTGGTCAGCTGCTCCGGGTAGGTGCCGTCCGGGTTCTCGTCGTTCAGGTCCTCAGTCTCGACCGACTTCACCGTGTACTTCTGGAACCAGTCCAGCTCCGGTGCCGTCGCACCCGGTGGCGCCCAGTACACCGGGAAGCACGTCATCGTGTTCGTCGCCGGGTTGGACGGGTAGCTCGTCGGCGTGCACTGGGACCCGTTGTAGGAAATCGTGATCTGCGCCCCGGTCGGGGTGGTGATCGACTGGATCCGGTCGTGGTACATCGGCGGCAGGTCCGGCAGCGTACCTACCCGGTTCGGCAGTTGCAGCGGCGTGCCGAACGACAGGGCGGGGGTCTGGATCGACCCGGTTCCCCCGCCGAGGGTGTCCCATCCGGTGTGCTGGATCGACTGCAGCCACAGCGTCGGCGCGTGGTCCCCGCCGTCGGGGAACGTCTGGGTCAGGTCGTACTCGTCGACTTTCTGCGTGGCCCCGTTCACCCGGACCTGGGTGATGATGGAGGTCAGCCGGATCCGGCTCCAGAATGTCGGCGCGTTGTTGTCGCACGTCCCTGTCGACGGGCAGTTCTGGTCAATGGGGACGTCGGGCCAGTAGGCCGCGTCCGCTACCGTGAACTGGCTGTCATCGCAGGTGTTCCCGGACGGGGTGCCGGGAATGCAGCGCTGCGCGGTGCCAAACACGACCTGCTCCGGCGCGGTCCCGGAGTAGATCGACGAGGATGTCATCCCGTAGTCGATCCGGTCGAGGTAGCCGCCCCGGTCGTAAGCCACCGGGGTGGTGTTCATGTCCGCGCCGTAGTAATTCTGCTCGGGCGTGTAGTAGTAGGCGGTCGCGTTCCCGTGCTGGTCCACCATGTAGTCGAGGTTCCACCGCCAGCCCTCGGTCTCCGACGAGCCCGCGAAGGCCGTGGTGTCGCCGGAACTGCAGGTCACGTTGGGGTTGACGCAGTAGACCGGGACCGTCCACGCCGAGTTCGTGGTCTGGTCTCCCGACTGCCAGCCCGGCAGCTGGTTCATCCCGAACCAGTACTGGATGCCGTTCTCGATGACCTCGAAGCACTCGTTATTCCACGTGCCGTTATTGCAGGTCATCTGGTCGGAGATCTTGATGTCCCCGGCATCGTCCACCGGGTGGAACGTATGGGTCGAGTCGTCGTAGACGATCTGGGTCGACTGGCCGTTCAGCGACATCGTCAGGACCTGGCCGTCCCAGCACTCATCCCCGTCATACTGTGGCGCGCCGGTCGATGAGTCCTGCGAGCACGACTCGTACGTCCGCTCGATGTAGTTGTCGGTGCTGGTGTCCCAGCCGTCCCCCACCCAGGACGACTGGTCGTTGGTGCCCTCGGTATAACCGTCCTCGGCCGAGGAGTCATAGTCGAGCGAGACCGTCGGGGTCGGGCCTCCGATCGCCGAGGGGACCGTGATCGGGTAGGAGTAGTTGAACGACCCTGTGTTGCCGCCGGATGACCAGGTCCCGGCCGGGGTCAGTGACGTTGCCGCGTAGGTTCCCGACGAGCCGCCCGACCCGGACGTGGCCGCCAGCACGACCATCTGGCCCTGCGACACCATCGTCCCCTTCGCCGTCGCGACCGAGGCACGGGCGGCCGCCGTCGTGGCACTAGCGGAGGGGAGGGTGACCCTGGCCGTCAGCGGCGCTCCGCCGACCGTACTCAGCGGGGTTTCCTTCTGGCAGGCGGGCTTTTGCGGCGTGGTCAGCGCGCAGGCTGGCACCTCTACCAGCCGCAGCCGGGACGCGTATTCGCCGCCGTAGGCCGCGGCGAACGAGGAGTCGTCCACGCTCACGTCCACCGCGCCCGCCCCGGTGGCGCCGGTCGCGGGGGCGACGGAGAACAAGATGCCATGGACCCCGGCGGCGAGCGTCGCCCGCTGGCTGGATAGCGTCACCGCGACCGCGCTCGGCGCCGGTTCCGCCACGACCGCGGCCCGCTCTCCCGCGACCGCCCGCGTTGCCGCCGACACGCCCGCCGGCCCGACGAGGACCGGAAGCGTCCCGGCGCGCACGGCGCCCGGGTTGACCCGCGATACCGCGGCCGACATGCCTTTGGGGGAGGTCAACTCGGTCCCGGCACGCGGCAGCCTCACCACTGCCGACCCGGCGCCGGGCAGCGTGGAGTCAACCTGCGGGTTATAGCGCTGATAGGACGGCTTGGTAAGTGCCCTTCCCGGCTTCGCCAGGGTGTGCTGGGTGATCTGCTCCTTGGGAATCGCCGGCTGCTGGACATGCCTAGCCGGCTGCGCAATGGCGGGAGGAGCACCAGCCAGCGTCGCCGCGAGCAGCGCCAGGACGCCGCCTATGGCAAGAACGGGGGAAAAGAAGCGTCGCACCTTTCTCCGGGCAACGCCAAAACGCCAAGAGGACATCCTGCAAGGCATAAGGGACCCCTCCATAAACCACGCGCGCCAGCCACCAGACAACTGCAATGGCCCAGCCAGGCCGGCTGCAGGCGTCCCTTATTCAAAAGCTCACGAATTATGACATGGCCAGGCCATTGTCGTCTACGAGGAGAGTATGGCAAGATTACTAAGAACTTACAAAGTAGCCTCTGAGCTGCCCTTACCCAGCCTGTGGCAATCACCACAGTTTCCCTTTCCCGGCAGGCAACCAAACTGAGGCTTGAGTGAGGGACCAGAAGAAGGGGAGCCAGCATGCGGACACTATCCGTGAGATCCAGGCGCTACCGATTGTTCAAAGCAAGTGCCATTACCGTTACAGCAGCCGCCATGTCCTGCGCATTGGCACTTCCCGCGCTAGCGGTACCCGGCTCATCAGCCCGGACTTCGGCTACGCTAAGTAGCAAGACAAACTCCAGTAAAGCAGTCGCAAGCAGGGGCACGGCAGCCAAGCCCCAGACGGGATCGCTGACAGGGCCGCCTCCCACTCCCGCGCAGCGAGCCCAGCAGGCTCTGCTGAATAGCGAGCACGCCGCCTCGCTCAAGGCCGCGACAACGCGCAAGCCGGTCGTCGTGTCATCGGAGACCAACACGGGGACGCTGGTCACCGCGAACCCGAACGGCACGTTCACGCTGACCGAGACCTCCGAGCCGGTCCGGGTCAAGCAGGACGGCACCTGGGTGCCCATCAATCCGGACCTGGTCCGGGAGGCGAACGGCACCCTGCAGGCCGCGGCGACCGCGACCGGGGTCAGCTTCTCAGGCGGCGGCACCAGCCCGATGGCCACCCTGACCAGCGGGTCCGACAGCCTGTCGTTCACGTTCCCTGGCACGCTGCCGAAGCCGACTTTCACCGGCACCGTCGCCACCTACCATGACGTCCTGCCCGGGACCGACCTGCAGCTCACCGCGAACGCCAGCGGCTTCAGCGAGCTGCTCGTCGTGCACAGCGCGACGGCTGCCGCCAACCCGGCGCTGCGATCCCTGCGCCTGGGCATGTCCGGTCACGGAGTCAGCGTCGCCAGCACCTCAGATGGCGGCGCGCAGGCCAGGAGCACGTCCGGCGCCACGGTCTTCCACACTGACACCGCCAGCATGTGGGACTCCTCTCCGGCCAGGCCGGCCATCCCGGCGTCCACCCTGAATGCCGCCCGCGTGGCGAGCATGGCCGGAGCCTCCGGCAGCGCCGGCCTGACCGGAGGTCACCTGGCGCAGGTCGGGGTCCACGTAAGCGGAACGTCCGAGACCCTGCTTCCCGACTCGGCCCTCCTCGCCTCGCGCAGCACGGTCTACCCGGTCTACATTGACCCGGCCTGGTCAGGGAACCCAAGCCAGCTTAACTGGGCACGGATCTCCAGCAACGGGTGGAACATCTACAACTCGACCTCCACGGCCTCAAGCGACCACCCGCGCTCCGGCTACGACGCCTGGACTGGTGGTGACGACGAGGTCGCGCGGACCTTCTACCAGATGGACACCAGCGGCATCGCCTACGCCCACGTCACGGCGGCCTCCCTGTACGTCGTCAACAACTGGTCGGCGGACTCGAGCGCCACGAACATGAACCTCTACTCCACGGCGCAGCCCGTCAGCAACGGCTGGAACTCCACCGACCTGAACTGGTCCAACCAGCCATCCGCGGGCACCCTGCAGGACGGCAGCGAGACCAGCTACGAGACCTCCAGCGGCACCGCCAGCCCGGGAACCATCCAGTTCAACATCCTCAATGGCGCCCAGGCCTCGGCCAGCAACGCTGGGGGAAAGCTGACCCTGCTCCTGGAGTCCGGCAGCGAGACCAACGACCTGTACTGGAAGCAGTACGCCTCCGGCGGCGGCGCGACCATCAGCGTCACCTACTACACGACCCCCGACCTGGTGGACGGCACCGGCAACCCGACGCTCACCCCGGTGGTCCAGGGCGCCGACCCGGGCTTCACCGACTCCCCGACCCCGACGCTAAAGATCTCGTGCGAGGACAACTCGGTATCCCAGAGCCACATCCAGACCGTCGAGAACATCTACCAGATCTGGAACTACTCCGGTGGCACCGAGACCACCGAGGTCGGCGGCAACCTCAGCGACGACAAGTTCACCACGAACGGCGACCCGGTTACCAGCGGCACGCTGGCGAACGGGAGCTACGCCTGGCGGGCAATGTGCAAGGACTACGGCGAGAGCGGCGGCGCCAGCGCCACCCTCGGCACCGGCCAGTACTGGGACTCCAACGGGTGGTCGGCGTGGCAGGTCTTCACTGTCGACACGACGAACCCGCCCGCCCCGTCGGTAGGGTCACCGCAGTTCCCGGCGGGCATGGAGGGAGGCGCCAGCACCGAGCAGGGCACCTTCACCTTCAACAACGACCATTCCAGCAACGTGATGGGATACCTGTTCTCCCTCGACGGCGACCTGTCGAGCACGGTCTTCGGCGGCACCAGCCAGGTCACGATCGCCAGCAACGCCACCCTCAGCCCGATCAAGCCGGGGACTGTCTACTACGTGCCCGCCAAC
>Ga0335072_10013154_pt1 | contig 11798 bp, 9 predicted proteins | sample Lox_Sample_21_FD_206725 | JGI IMG/M metagenome (GOLD analysis project Ga0335072, IMG submission 206725) | Soil microbial communities from Loxahatchee National Wildlife Refuge, Florida, United States - Lox_Sample_2.1 | ecosystem: Environmental > Terrestrial > Soil > Wetlands | place: USA: Florida...
TTCGATCAAGCTGAGGTTGTCAGGTGTGGGTGTCATGCGGGCCTTGATCGCCACCATGACGTCCGGCCCCATTTGTAGCGTAATCAGGTTCAAGACCTCGGCAATTTCGGGGCGGCCATGCAGGAAGGCGAGCAATTGCGCCCGTCGGCAGGGTTCCACGCCTTGCCCGATCAACAAGGCCTTTACCTCGATCGATAGTGCGATGGCCACCACCACCAGCAGCACGCCAATGGCGATAGTGCCCAGTGCGTCGAACAACAGATTGCCGGTAAGCATGGTGGCGCCGATCGCCAGCGCGGCCAGACACAAGCCGAGCAGGGCCGCGAGATCTTCGCCGAAGATCACCAGCAATTCGCTCGAACGTGTTTCGCGAAACCAGCGCCACAAACCTTGTTCGCCGCGTGCGTGGTTCACTTCGCGCAGGCAACCATGCATGGAAATGCTTTCCATCACGATGCCGAACAGCAGCACGCCGAGCGCCACCCACGGCCACCGCAACGGTTCGGGATGCGCGAGTTTGTGCGTGCCTTCGTAGATCGAAAACAGTCCGCCCACCGCGAACAACAGCACGGCAACGACGAACGACCAGAAATACAGCGCGCGCCCCCAGCCGAGCGGATAGTCGTCCGAAGGAGGCTTTTTCGACTGCCGTATGCCGAGCAACAGCAAGCCCTGATTGCCGCAATCGGCCAGCGAATGCACGGCTTCGGCAAGCATGGCGCCGGAACCGGTAACCACAGCGGCGATCAATTTGGCGACGAAAATCGCGAAATTGGCGCCTAGCGCAAGCAGTATCGCTCTGAGCGAATTGCCGTGTCCGGACATGGGCGCTCCCCTTGCGCGAAGTACCGTTAGTGAATGCCCACTCCAACACCCACGCCAAAGCTAACGTTGGGATGGCCCTGACGAAGCTCGGCGGATGTCCACTGGTGCGATTGCGACACCGTCACCAGCGGATAGACATACGTGGCTTGATCCACCGCACCCGAACGGCTGCCGCTGATCTGTCCGCTCACCGTGACCAGTCCGCCGTTCGGATAATTGAAGGCTTCCAGATAACCGGGAAAGATCGCGATAAAGCGCCCGATTCCTTGCGCATTCGGTTGCGGGCGCTGCGACGAATCCAGCGGATAAGCCAGGATTTCCATTTCCGTGTGATCCGGGAAATTGCGCACGGCGACCACACTGCCACCCCAGACCACATCGCCCTTGGCATATTGTTCGGGCGAATGCGCCACCTGCATCGGCACCGCCGAAATGGTGGTGGATGTGACTTTGTAGAGGGGTGCGGGCGCGCAGGCGGTCAGTAGCAGCAACGTCAGCGGCGCGAGCCAGCGAACGCAAAACCGGATGTTCATGGCGATTTCCTTGCGGCGAACCGGACAATTGTCGGGTCGAGCTTAGCGGGGGCGACCCGAATGCGGTAGCGGCTTTGCGTGACGCGTTTGTGAGGCTTGCGCATCGTTATCGTGCACCAGCCAGTCCAGCCGCCATTCGGCTGGGCGTTCCTGCGACAGCAAACGCGCGATGACCTGCAGCGGTTCGCGCAATACCTGATCCAGATTCCATGGCGCATTGAGTATGACCATGCCCGAACCGTTCAAGCGCAAGGGAGAATCGTCCGGATACACCGTCAATTCCGCGCGCAATACGCGTCGTGCACCGCAGTGCTGCAGCCAACGCAGAAACGGCTGCACCGCGCTGCGTTGTTTAATCGGATACCAGATCGCGTAAATGCCAGTCGGCCAGCGCTGCATGGCCGTCTTCAAGGCGGCTTCGATCAAACGGAATTCCGCTTCTTGCGCCTCGTACGGCGGATCGATCAGCACCAGGCCGCGCTTTTCCTTTGGCGGCAACAAGGCTTTAAGCGCTTCGTAGCCGTTGCGATGATGGACGTGCACGCGGTGATCGTGATGAAACAGTTCGCGCAACCGCGACACTTCTTCCGGATGCAATTCGCAAAGTTGCGCGCTGTCCGCGGCACGCATGGCGCGCGCGGCTTGCAAGGGCGACCCGGGATACAACTTCAAGCCATGCTCGTTGCCCGGCAGCGCCAAAATCGCATCCAGCCAATGGCGTAGCAGCGGCGGCAGCGCGGATTGTTCGGTGCGCCGCAAGTCCGGAAACAGCAGGCGCGCGATGCCGTCGCGGTATTCGCCGGTTTTTCCCGCTTCCTCGCTGTCGAGCGCGTAGCAGCCGCTGCCGGCGTGCGTATCGATCAAAGCGAACGGCGTGTCTTTCGCCTGCAGCGCCTGGATCAGCGCAAACAGCACGCTGTGTTTGAGTACGTCGGCAAAATTGCCTGCGTGGTAGGCGTGGCGATAGTTCATGGCGGTCGGCGGGCTGGGAGCTTCAAGTATACGTCCCAGACCGCCGCTGCCACGTTATCAATAGGCCACGGTGATGCGCTGGCGCAGTGCGTCGCGTTTCTCGAGGCGGTCCAGCAAGGCGATCGCATAGTCGGGCACGGTGATGCGGCTGACGCCGTTGGCGTCCGTCAGCAGCGTATCGCCGCCGATGCGGTATTGGCCGGTGCGTGCACCGTCCTCAAGCAAGGCGGCGGGACTGATGTAGGTCCAGTCGATGTCGGTGTTGCTGGCGCGGAACAGGTCCAGCGCCTTGGCTTGCGCTTCCGCTTCGGGTTTCCATGCGGCGGGGAAGTGGGGATCGTCGAGCACTCGCACGCCGGGCGCCACGTCCAGGCTGCCTGCGCCGCCCACCCACAGGAAACGCTTCACCGTTGCGGCGGATAAGGATTCAAGCAAGATTTTTGCGGCGGCAACGATTTCGTCCGGCTTGCCGGTTCGGCGTGCGGAAACGCTGGCAATCGCCGCGTCGGCGCCTTTCGCTGCAGCGACCCAGGTATCGGGGTGCGCCAAGTCGCCGGTCACGATATGCAGATGCGAGTGGTGTTTCGCAAGCCGCGTGGTGTCGCGCACTACCGCGGTGACGTCGTGACCGCGCGCAAGCGCTTCGTCGAGGATGGCGCCGCCGATGTGGCCCGTCGCACCGAACAGAACGAGTTTCATGTTTATCTCCGTTGAGAAAATCCGATGCAGCCAAGCATGCGCTTTTGCATTGGTTCGATAAACGGATCAATCTATAATTGACTGTAAAGTAAATATTGACAATCATTCGTACATGCGCAGCGACGTCAATCTCAATCGGCTGGCCGTCTTTGTGGCGCTAGTGCGCGCCGGTTCGTTCACGGCGGCGGCCGCGCAATTGGGCATGACCAAGGCAATGGTCAGCCAGCACTTGCTGCGCCTAGAGCGCGAGCTTGGCGTCACCTTGATCGTGCGCAGCACGCGACGCATGGCGTTGACAGAAGCAGGCGCGGCGTTCCATGTCGATTGCGCACAGTTGATGGAGCAGGCCGAGGCTGCTATCGAACGAATCGGCGATCGGCACGGCACGCCCAGCGGTACGCTGCGCCTTACCACGACGACGGATTACGGTATGGCCGTGGTCGCACCGGCCCTGGCCGATTTTCGCCGCCTGCATCCGTCATTGCAGGTGGATCTGGTGATCAACGATCAAATCAACGATCTCATTGCCGAACGGTTCGACCTGGCGATCCGCATCGGTTGGCTGCGCAATTCCAATTTGCGCGCGACGCGGCTGGGCGGTTTTCGTCAGCTTGTGATGGCCGCGCCAGCCTATCTGGCCGAGCATGGCGTTCCGCGCCGGCCGGAAGATCTCATTGAGCATGCATGGATCGCCATGTCGACGATGGCCGCACCCCTGCGTTGGGCCTTTACGCACAGCAATGGCCAACGTCGCATCGTACGCATGCGGCAAGCGATGCAAGCCAATAACGCCGCGGCTGTTCGCGCGTTAGTGATGGCCGGCGCAGGTGTGTCCGTGTTGCCCGATTATCTGGTGCAAGACGATATTCAGATGCGTGGGCTGCAAGTGCTCCTGGCGCAATATCGGTTGCCCGTCGGCGGCATTCATGCGGTGTACCCCGATCCGCAGCCGCCCGCGAAGGTGCGCGCGTTCATCGACTTCATGCGCGATCGTCTCGCGCAACAGTAGCCGGCTGTTATCAATCGAGATTGTGGCTTTCCGCGGTGCCGAGCAGCTCGGGTTGCACCGATGCGTTCTCTTTTCGATGCAGCAGAGGATGCGCAAAGACCGCGGCCAGAATCACCGCCACGCCGGCGTAGAACCATCCATCCAACTGACGCTGTTCGCCCAATAGAAGGATGGCCAGCACGATCGCATAGACGGGTTCCAGATTCGTGATCATCTGCATCGCGAAGGCGCTGACGTGCCGCAACGCCACCAGCACGAGCGTAAAGGGCAGCAACGTGCAGCCGAACGACAGCGCCAGCAACAACACGGCATCGTGCAGGCTTGGAACGGGAAAAGCACTGCCGCTATGCGGCAGCAAAGGCGCGAGCAACGTCAGGAACACCGCACCGGTGCCCAGTTCGATGCACGTAACCGTCAAGGGGTCGGCATGCGTGACCATGCGTTTGTTGAGCGCGCCAAACAGTGCCACAAACAATGCGGACACGACGCCCACCGCGATGCCGATGCGCATATGTCCGGGTACCCCGCCCGCGACCATCGCCACCCCTGGAACCACGGCGATCGCAATCAGCAGTTCGCGCGGGTCGAAGCGGCGCCCTGCGATCCATGGTTCGATAAAAGCTAGAAAAGCCGGTCCCAATGCGATACATGTCGCGCCCACCGAGGCGTTGGCAAGCTTGATCGCCGCGTAGAACGTCAACCAATGCACGGCCACCAGCGTGCCGATGCCCGCGTATGAAATAAGCACTTTCCTGGGCATGGCACGCAAACCGCGCCACACTTTCGGCATCAGCAGCAGCGCGCCGGCCACCATCAACATGCGCCACCACACCAGCGCAAGGGCGGGCAACGTGATCAGCTTGCCGAGAATGGCGGTAAAGCCCCACAGCAGTACGCAGAAGTGAATTTGCAGGCGGGCCTTGGTGACAGGCTGCATGGAGAGCGAGCACGTGCGGGGAACGGTCGCTCATTCTAGCCGAGGCAGGCACGTCTTTTTTGCAAAAGGAAGCGTAGCTACACGCACCCATGTCGCGTAGGCGATCCGAGTCGCTGCGGGGCTATTTGGACTTTGTTCCTTGCCCTTTCGGCGATGCCGGCGGGGGTTCGTGGTGCAGCTGGGTCAACACCGTTTGGCAGGTATTGGTCGACTCGCCGCGGCTCGGCACAATAACGGCGAGCAGGGCCGCCGCCGGGGCCGCCACAACGGCGAGCGCTACGGCGCCACCGCCGCGCAACAGCAACGGACCCGGATGCACGCCGACATCAGGTGCCTTGAAGGTGCCTTTCACGTAAAGCGGCGTGCGCAGTGAAAAGATACGCAGACCCTTCGTGTGCGGTACGACGTTGAGATCGAGTTTTTCATTGGAGAAGTCGACGGTGCCGTCGACGTTCACCGTGGCGTCGCTCGTATCCAGCACAAACAGTCGGCTGGTGAATAGTCCGTTCGTTCCCGCCAAATCCGCCGCCGCGCAGTTGATATGCACGGTCTTGTCGCCAAACAGTTTGCCGACCACAACATTGGCGACATTCAAGCCAGCCGCCTCCAACAGGGTTTTGCTGATCGCACCGTCGTTCATCAGCAACTTCAATTCGCCGGTCGCACTACCCATCAAGGCCGACACGGAATTGCCCGTTGCGTTCAACGCAACGTCGCCGTTGATTTCGCCCAAACTGTTTTGCATCGCTTGAACCGTGGTGAACAGTTGTTTCAAGCGCAGGTGGCGCGCACGCAAATCCACCGCGGTGTGCATGGGCTGCGCATTGCCGTCCACGCGCAGGCGGCCGTCGATGTTGCCGCCGGCAACGCTCAGGTGAAGCGGATCGAGCTTCAAACTGCCGTCATCGAGCAGTACGTGCGTGTTGAGCGCGTCGATCGGCATGGAACTTGGGTGTTCGATGTGCGTGGCTTCGAACGTGACATCGGCATCCATCGTGCGCAGGCGATCGGTGCGGAACTGCTCGACCGGCAGCACCTTGTCCGTGGGTTGCGGCGTGGTGTCGCCGCGTTGGCGTTTTTCGGTTTTGCTGTCGGCACCCACCAGGGGGGCCAGGTCCACGAAACGCAACTGCTGCGAATGCAGATCGCCGCTGAGTTTGGGGCGCGCGCCTCCGGTTGTTACCTCGAGGTTTCCGCCGATGTCGCTGTCGCCCACGCGACCCTTGAAATCGTTGTATTGAAAATGGCTGCCATGCGTGTGCAGTTGTGCGGACAAATGGCCTTCCGTCGCGTAAGGCGGCGTCTCGGGCAAGGTAATGCCCAGGATGGGGTACAACTTCGCCATGCTCGTGCCGCCGAACCATACGCGTAGATTCAATGCACCCAGATGCACGGGGTCGGTGAGCGTGCCCACCAGCGCGATTTTGCTGTCGCCGATGTGCATGCGCGCTTGCACCGGAAACGGCTGGTCGCTCTGTTGCAGTGCCAACACGGCCCCGGTCTTGCCGGTGCCGGTCACTGGCGCGCCTTGATAGCTGCCGTCGGCGGTCCAGGCGAACTGATAGCTCGTGCGCTGTGCATGGGTGGAAGCATCTGGATTGGTTTTGGCCGCATCCACCACCTTTCCTACGTTGTGGCCCACATCCTGACGCGCATCGTTGGTCGCCTGCGACACGATCTGATCGTAAGGAATGGCCTGCTGCAGCGGAGTGATGTCCAGATGCAGCTTCAAACGCGTTTTCGCATCGTCCAGCGCGATATCGCCTTTGTCGAATCCGATCGTGCCCAACGTAAATGCCCATTCCGAAGGCGTCGAGCTTTGCGGCAGGGTGAGTTGCCAGCTGGCTTCACCTTTGCTGTTGCGCTCCAGATCGACGTGCGGCCCGACAAGCTGCACGGAGGGTAGGTAAATGTGATGAATCAGCAACGGGAGCGGCGATATCGTGAGCTGCAACGCATCCAGCCGGACGAACTGCGGTTGCTTGGTCCACAGCGGATTGTCGATATGAATGTCGCTCGCGGTGAAGGTGGGCCACGGAACGATCGAGCGCCATCCCGATTCGGAGGGCGCGCGTCGCCATGCGGCGGTCAAATTGCCTTCGATCACGAAGGGGCGGCCGATCGCCGCGCTGACTTTGTCGTTGATATACGGGCGCAGACGGTTCCAGTCGAACAGCGCAACGAACAGCACCAGGGCGACCACCAGCGCTACGACCACGCCAGTGACACCAATCAGTACCTTGCGACTGCGCCTCATGACATCCTGCCTTTCGCTGCTGAGTGGACTCGCGCGCTACTTCGCCAGTTGTTCAGCAAACTATGGTCAAGGCGAAGAATATGTGTAATTGGGCGCCGCGACTTAGCACGGATTCATGTGCAGGCCCTTCCTCGGAAGAAGGGCGATGCGCTTAGTGTTTCGTATTGGCAGCCGTTTCCGTACGCACGGGAACATCGATGCTGCACAGGTCGATCTTGCCCGCGGGCAAGGTGTAGAACGCGTCTTGGCGATTGCGCTTGGCCTCGACGATCGCGGCGAAGGTGGCGCTGTCGGTACGCAGTACCTGAAGATTTTCGCGTTGCGAGGCGGGCAGATCCGCGGCGACCTTGACCGACAGGATGGGCGTGCGTTGCCCCGCTTGCGTGTAGAAACCCAGCGGACCGGTACCGCGCGGCAATGCGGAAAGATAAGGCATACCCTCGATGACGCGGCCTGCGATGGCAAGATTGCGGTCGATCTGGCGCGGCGCCTGGCCTATCACCGTATACAGCGAACTGCCGCTGCCGCTGTCTGGTGCAACATCGCGCGCAACGCCCACCATGCCATAGCAGTGCACCAGCCATTCGCGGCCTGCCGCCGGATCGCGCGCGACGGGAAACCCTTCGCTGAAGCCGACTTGCGGCGCGTAAACATCGCCATCGCGCAGTGGTGTCCAGGGCAATTTGGGATCGATGCTGCGCGTGTACTCGGGCGGCAGTTTCGCCTTGGCTGTGCCCATCGGTTTGATTTTGCTTTTATCGCCGTTGTCGTCGTCGTTGGGATCACCCCATTGCGTCACAAAGTTATCCTGCACGCGAATGATCGCCAGTCCGTCGAAATAATGTTCGCGCACCAGCGTGCGAATGTTTTGCGCATGCAACGGCGTGAAGTCGGGCGCCAGTTCGATCACCACCCGGCCCTGAGGCAATTGCATATAGAGCAGATTCTCAGGGTTCGGCGTACGCCACTCGTCCGGCTTGGATTTGGCGATCAGCTCTTTGGACGTTGGCGTCGACTTGGCCGTATCGGCCATGGCCGGCAGCGCCAGCAACACACCCGTCATAACCAGTGCCGCACGTAGATGGCCCAGACGCATGGGATTCCCCTGAGGTGGATAGCGGGTTCAGACAGTAGCAAAGACCTGCGTGCGTGCGAAGTGCGTCTCGCGCAGCAAGCTTCATCCTGTATCGTTTACATGCTGGCGATGCGCCAAACCAAGGCGCGCGACGGATGGGCAAGCCAAAGGAGGATCGCTTTGAACGCAACGTCTCAACGGCATCGCGTGGTGATTGTCGGGGCTGGTTTCGGCGGTTTGGAGGCCGCCCGGCGCTTGGGTGGCGTTGCCGTCGATGTCACCGTGATCGACCGCAGCAATCATCATCTCTTTCAGCCGCTGCTGTATCAGGTAGCCGGCGCGGCATTGGATATTTCGCAAATCGCATGGCCGATTCGCCACGTGCTTCGCCGCTGGAAAAACATCACGACACGGATGGCCGAAGTCCATGGTGTCGATACGACTTCGCAACATGTTTTGCTGACGGATGGCGATCGAATTGCCTACGACACGCTTATTGTGGCGACGGGTGCCACGCATGCGTATTTCGGCCACGACGAATGGGCGCAACATGCGCCGGGCTTGAAGACGCTGGGCGACGCATTGTCGATACGCCAACATCTGCTGAGCCTGTTCGAGCGGGCCGAGCAGGAACCGGACCCGGCCAGGCGCGATGTGCTGCAGACCATCGTGGTGATTGGCGCCGGTCCAACCGGCGTGGAACTGGCATCCACGATCGCCGAATTGGCGCACGAAGACATGCCTCAGGATTTTCGCCGCACCGATACGCGAACCGCGCGCGTCGTGCTGGTCGAGGCGGGAGGCAGGGTGCTAACCAGTTTTCCGGAAACGCTTGCCGCTTACGTGCAGCGCACCATGGAGCGCCTCGGCGTAACGGTGCTGCTGAATCATCCGGTGACCGAATGTCACGCCGATGGCGTGGTTTGCCATGACAAACGCATCGACGCGGGCGCCGTGTTCTGGGCCGCGGGGGTGCGCGCCTCGCCCGCGGCGCGATGGTTGAACGCCCCCGCGGACAAGGCCGGCCGAGTAAAAGTCGCGGGCGATCTCAGCGTTCCCGGTCATTCAAATATTTTTGTGATTGGCGACACGGCATGTATCGAGCAGGAAAACGGCAAGCCGGTACCCGGCCTGGCGCCGGCCGCGAAACAGCAAGGGCAGTATGCGGCCAAGGTCATCGAGGCGCGTTTAAAGCATCGCGCATCGATACCCGCTTTTCGTTATCGCGATTACGGCAATCTTTCCACGGTCGGCAAGGATACGGCCGTCGTCGATGTCGGCTGGTTGAAACTTCGCGGGCGTTCCGCCTGGATGGTATGGGCCCTGGCTCATATCTACTTTCTTATCGGCGTCCGAAATCGCTTGATGGTGGCGTTGAATTGGCTGTGGCTTTACATCAAGGGGGAGCGCGCCGCGCGCATCATTATCAGTCGAAAAACCTGAAAGCAAGCCGGCGGTCAAGAAAACAAGACGCCGTCGCCTTCACCGTGAAGCAGTTATCGGTGGCTTGAGGCGGGTCACGGTTCCCGATTGCGAAATCGATCACACTATCGGCGACAATTGAATCACCCAGCATCGAGCACAGGGGGGCCTAATGATCGAGCTGGAAGTACAGGCGCTTTCGCATTCGCGAGAGGGCCTGCTTATCGATATCGGCAAGTCCATGGTTGCCCAAGGATTTGCTCTGGTAAGACAACGTCTGGTCGACGACGCCAACGGCGTGCTGTTGACCATGGTGGTGCGTGGGCCGTCGCGCAAGCAGCGTGCGCTTGAGTCGGCGTTGGACGCACTTCCGCGCATCATCAGTTTTGAAATTTCTCCGCATGTGCAAGGTGAGTCCAAGCCGCACTTCGCGGCATCGCGTTCGGTGGCTTCCGGATACGTTCCGCCGCCGACACCTTCAGAGGTTGTGACGGAGACCGGACCTGCGGCGGCAAAGCCGTCGGTTTCGACCACGGCTGTGCCGAAGGCGCCGCCTCAGCCCGCGGAGAACATCGAGCCGCCCGCGCACCATGTTCCCGCGATGGTGGAGCCTCGACCGGCGGCATCTTCGACGGCACCGCTCATGGCGGCGGAGCCCGAACCGGATTTCATCTTCGTCCGTCCGTCCACGCCGTCGCAGGCGCCAGCCGCCGTGCCGTTGGATCCCTTTGTGGAAGTGACTCCCCTGGATCCGGATGTTCAAGCTGTGGAGAACATGCTGCCGGCACTGATGAGCAGCTATCCGAAGATTTTCCCGTTAGTGAAAGAATTGGAGCGAACTGTCGCCGAGGGCGCGCGCGAATCGACGCTGCAATGGGCCGGGCAACGCATGGGCGCCTGGACTTTCGAGCGCAACCATGCGGCGGGCAGTACGCTGAGTGTGGAACAAGCGCTCGATAGCATCGGTGTTCCCGCGATGCGTTTGCTGGTCGAGATCGATCACAAAGGCAATCAGCTGCATATTCGCAACAGTCCGCTGTGCACGGAGGAAGGGCGCTCCAACTGCAAGTTCTTCAGCGGATATCTGGAGGGTTTGCTCGGGCCGCTCGTCGCGTCGCAAAGCCTATCGATCTTCGAAGTCTGTTGCCGCAGCTGCGGTGCGACCGAGTGCGTGCTCGCGATTATGGATTGATCGGTATCGCGCGGCGGACGTATCCCCAGGCCCGCTCCGGTTCAAGTATGCTTCGCGCCCGACCACGGCGCATAGATGCCGCAGGCGGTATAGAAATCGGTGAGCACCTTGCGAACACCGCCGACTTCGAACGCAAAGCCGTAGCGGAACAAACCTCTGCGATCGCCCACCCATGCACCCATGGCTTGCGCGGACGCTACGCGCGACAAATCCGCTAGCGGGTATGTGCGTTCAATCACAATGGATTGATCGAGCAGCGTGGCGCCTTGGTCTTGGGCCAGCGTCTCTTGTTGATTGATTTCGAAGTACGAACGCGCGGTGCGTGCAAGAATCTGCCGTGCGCGTATTTCGCCGATCGTGTCGTACGTGGTGAGTTCGGCGCCGCCTCGCTTGCACAACAACGTAATACGGTGTTCGCCGGTGCGGTCGATCTGTTTGAGCTCCAGATACGGCGCCCCGGAGGAGAGCTTATACGTCGCGACCAGATTCTGGCGTCCGTTGTTCGCCAGGCCGTTCGCAAGCATTTGATCGGCGGTCGGACGCATCACCGGATCGGGCGATGTGCCGGGCGAGGTCACCGTCAGCACGCTTGTGTCGATGTCCATGTCCTTCAGATACGCGGCGACGTTTTGCGGAGTCTGCTGCGCCGCGTAGGCAGGGAATCCGATACGGTCGCTGCCCGCTGGCGCCCAGCGATAAATGCCGCCCAGGTATGCGTAAGCACAGGCACCTTCGCAAGTCGCCGTCCGGTTGACCTTGATCGCGTTTCTCGGCGGGCGCGGCGTGCCCAGGTGCGTCGACATTGCGCCGGACCGGAACAATCTGCCCAGCGCGATGCCGGCATTGACGTCGCCGCTGGAGGAATTCAAATAGATAT
>Ga0335072_10013155_pt1 | contig 11797 bp, 12 predicted proteins | sample Lox_Sample_21_FD_206725 | JGI IMG/M metagenome (GOLD analysis project Ga0335072, IMG submission 206725) | Soil microbial communities from Loxahatchee National Wildlife Refuge, Florida, United States - Lox_Sample_2.1 | ecosystem: Environmental > Terrestrial > Soil > Wetlands | place: USA...
CCGGGGACACCTGCCCCGCTGTGCACCGCGAGCACCACCGGGACGCCCTTCCCGGTCACCGCCTGGCAGATCGCCTCGATGTGGTCGGACAGGGTGATCGCGGACCGGTCGGCGGCTGGGGACTCCAGTCCCGGCAGCGTGACCGCGGTGACGTCATGGCCGTCGGCGCGCAACGCCGCGGCGACGTCGTCCCACGCCCAGGCGCCCAGCCAGAATCCGGGGACGAGCACTATCGGAGCGGTGGTCATGGGGGTGAGGCTACCCGTCAGGCCTGCGCAGACCGGCTCCGAGTTGCATCATCACGGTGGGTTGCGCGATGGGAGGTGCGGGTAGCCAGATAATGGTTCAGTCAGCATCCCCGCTCTGGGCGGGCGGGGGCATGACAGGGGCATTCATGATCGACGAGACCGGTAGCCCAGCATGACCACACCGAGCCGGCCGATCCTGCGCAGCCAGCGGCTGCGGCTGGTCAATCACCAGGGCGACGCGCTTCGCCTGGGGATGAACTGGACCGAAGAGGATCTGGGCAAGCCGCAGGTGCTGGTGGACAGCGTGTACGGGATGGGTCACCCCGGCACATTCCATTTCCGTGAGCTGATCGAAGAGGTCAGCAACGGGGTCTATGAAGCCGGCGGCAAGCCGGGTGTGTTTTCCGTCAGCGACATCTGCGACGGCGTGATCCAGGCCACCAGCGGGATGAGCTACTCGCTGGTGTCGCGAGACATCATGGCGGCGATGGTCGAGATCCACGCGCTCGGCCACCCGCACGACGGCATGGTGCTGATCTCCGGCAACGACAAGTCGGTCCCCGCCCATCTGGTCGCGATCGCCCGCTGCGACCTGCCGGCCATCCACCTGCCTGGCGGTACCCAGCTCAACGCCCCGGACTATGTGACGTCGGACCAGATGTGGTCGATGGGCGCCGAGACCGAACGCGGCGAACTGCCCAGGGAGGATCTTGAGAGCGCTCAGCGGAACGCGTGTCCGACGTGCGGGGCGTGCCAGTTCATGGGCAGCGCCAGCACCGGCCAGGTCCTTGCCGAGGCGCTCGGCCTGGCGCTGCCAGGAAGCGCGCTGACCCCCGCGCCGCTGACCAAGCTGCTGCGCTATGCCCGGGCGACGGGGAAGCAGCTCGTCACGCTGATCGAGGAGAATCTCACGCCGCGGCGCATCCTGACCCGCGATGCTTTCGAGAACGCGATCGTGCTGCACGCCGCCGTCGGCGGCTCGACCAACGCGCTGCTGCACCTGCCGGTGATCGCCCGCGAGGCAGGGGTGGACATCAGCATTGACGACTTCGACCGGATCCACCGGCGCGTGCCCGTCCTGGCCAACGTGAAGACGACCGGCCGTTACCCGGTCGAGTACTTCTGGTACGCCGGCGGCGTGCCCGCGGTCATGCTCGAACTGCGGGAGATGCTGCACCTGAACTGCGTGACCGTCACCGGCAAGACGCTGGGCGAGAACCTCGATGAGATCGAGCGGTCGCCGTCCTACCTCGGCGAACGGCTCGGTTACCTGCGCAACTTCAAGATCGACCAAAAGGAGATCATCCGGCCGAGGGACGACCCGTTCGGCACCGACGGCGGCGTCGCCGTGCTGTACGGCAACCTGGCGCCTGGCGGCGCGATGGTCAAGGCGTTCGCCGTGCCGAAAGAGATGCACGTGCACACCGGCCCGGCCCGGGTCTTCGACTTCGAGGACGAGGCGGTGCACGCGCTGGTGCGCCGCACGGTGACGCCAGGCGATGTGCTGGTCATCCGGTATGAGGGGCCGCGCGCCAACGGAATGCCTGAGATGTACTACGCCGCTGCCATCCTGTCCGCGGACAAGGTCCTGAACACCACGACGGCGATTGTCACCGACGGCCGGTACTCCGGGGCTATGCAAGGGCCTTGCGTCGGGCACGTCGCGCCGGAGGCACTCAACGGCGGCCCGATCGGGCTCGTGGAGGACGGCGACCTCATCGAGATCAACATCCCGGAGCGACGGCTTGCGATCGTCGGCACCGGCGGTGAGCGCCAGGCGCCGGAGGCCATCGACGCGACGCTGGAGCAGCGCCGCCGTATCTGGAAGCCGCCGAAGCGCCGCCATGACAAGGGCATCCTCTCCCTCTACGAACGAGTCGCCAGAGACGCGGCGGAAGGCGCGTCGATCACGTAAGGGCCGACTAGGAGACGGTCCGAAAGGTGGCATGAAATGGCCGACAACGCCAAGACCGTCGTGATCGCGGACTACGACTACGGCGACGTCGACATCGAACGCACGATCATCGAAGGGGCGGGCCTGCGCCTGACGGCCGCGCAGTGCAAGACCGAGGACGACGTCATCGCCGCCGCACGGGACGCGGACGCGATCATCGCCCAGTACGCGACCGTCGGCGCGAGGGCGATCGACGCGCTGACCCGGTGCGAGGTGATCGCCAGGTATGGCACCGGCACCGACATCGTCGACGTCGACGCCGCCACGCGGCGCGGGATCCTGGTCACGAACGTACCGAACGACTGGTGCGAGAACGAGGTCGCCGACCACGCCATGGCCCTGCTCCTCGCGGCCGCACGCAAGATCTGCCGGTATGACCAGGAGACGCGGGCGGGCGTATGGCGGTGGCAGACCGGCGAGCCCATCCACCGGATCAGCGGCCGCACGCTCGGGCTGCTGTCGTTCGGCGCGATCGCGCAGGCAATCGGGCGCAGGGCGGCCGGGTTCGGCCTGCGGGTCATCGCCAACGATCCCTACATGCCAGCCGCGGACATCACCGACCGGGGCGCCGTTCCCGTGTCGCTGGAAGAACTGATGGACCAAGCGGACTACCTGGTCATCCAGGCGCCGCTGACCAAGGAGACCCATCACCTCATCGGCGAGCCAGAGCTACGCCGGATGAAGTCAACCGCCATCCTCATCAACACGGCCCGCGGGCCGATCGTCAGCGACGAGGCCCTGTACCGGGCGCTCAGCGAAGGCTGGATCGCGGGCGCCGGGCTGGACGACATTGAAGAGGAACCCGCCAAGCTGCGCGACTGGACACCCGCCAACCCCCTGTTCAGCCTGGACAACGTGATCATCACGCCGCACGCCGCCTACTATTCCGAGGAATCCCTGCACACGGTCCGCGACTTCGCCGCCTCTGAAGTCGTCCGCGTCCTCACCGGCCAGCCGCCGTTGTCCCCCGTTAACGCGGTCCCGCGCCAGCAGCAGCGGCGCGGCCAGGCCGCGGATGCCCGCACGCTGGGGGCCCAGTTACAGGCGTTCGGGTGCTCACGAACTTTCATGCGGGAGTTCAGTGCCCATGAGCGCGCCGTATGCCTCGACGGCAAGGTTGATGTTCTTTGATGCCGTGTAGCCAACCAGGAAGGCCAAGCCTTCACGATTGAGGTCACCCATCATGCCGAGCAGCGTGACTAGGGGATCCGCATGCTGCGGGTTGATCTCCTCGGCGGGATTCATGGTGATTACGACGCCTTCGTTCTCGACCATCAGTGTGGTGCTGGCCTCGTATACCCGTGCGAGGGTCTCGTATCCGCAACTTGCGGGAACTCATGGCAGGACGGAAGGCGTCCTAGTCGCCCCGCCCGGGAACATGTGACGCGTGGGCGCGGGCGGCACTGACGATGAGCTCGATGACCGTGTCCAGGGGCATCGCGGTGGAGTCGATGACCAGGTGGTACATGGACGGGTCGTCCGGGTCGCAGCGGTACAGGCGGCGCACGTACGCGGTGCGGGCCTTGTCAGCCGCGACCAGGCGCTCCTTGGCCTCCGGCACGCTGACGCCTTCGATCGCGGCGCCCTGGACGACGCGTCGTTCGGCCGGGCCGTCAAGCCGGACGTGGAAGCCGCGGTCCTTGCCAAGCACGACCGCCCCGGCCCGGCCGAGGATCACGCCGCCACCGCCGGCGAGCAGGCGGTGGATTCCGTCCTCGCCGTGGCCCCGCAGGTGCTCGTCCTGGTGGTGAGTCGACGGCGGCGACTGGGTGGGCCCGGCCGGCATCGCCTGAGTGAAATGGGCCAGCAGCCGGTGCACCGGAGTGACCTTGACCTCCTCCTCCGTTAGCTGCTCTTCGCACGGGTCTGGCTCTGCCATATGGCCCTGCGAGGTGGTGACTCGCTGCAAGAAGGGCAGGCCGAACCGGCTGGCCAGCGCGGGAGCGACGACGCTGCCCCCGGCGCCGTAGGCCGCCGACACGGTGATCAGCCGTACGACGGGCCCGGACAGGCCGCCGGACTCGGGGAGGTCAGGCGAGGCAGGGCTCTCAGACTGCTCCGGGATCACTGGTGCTCATCTCCTCTCTCGGTTGCTCGGCCGTCGGGGCCGACGGGCCGGCGGCCTGCGTCAGGGTGCCGGAGGGCAGCACCAGCGCACACACGACCGCGGAGCCGGCCACGATCGCGGCCGAAACCCAGAACCCGACGATGTAACTGTGCACCGCCGCCTGGGCCAGGACCAGCGGGCCGGGGCCGTGGGCCAGCACGTAGCTGGTCAGGGCGCTGGCAGCCAGGGTGTTCAGCAGCGCGGTGCCAATCGAGCCACCGACCTGCTGGTTGGTGTTGACCAGGGCCGCGGCGACGCCGGCGTCCGCGGCGCCGGCGCCGTAGGTCGCGGTGTTCAGCGCGCAGCCGAACACGACGCCCAGGCCGGCACCGACAAGAATCAGGGATGGCAGGATCCAGGCCGGATAGCTCGTGCGCAGTGCCAGTTGCGAGGCCAGCAGGGCTAGCCCGCCCGCCGCGATCAGCAGCCCGGCCGGGATCAGCGGCCGGGGTCCGACCCGCGGCATCAGCACGCCGCTGCACGTCGTGGACGCCAGGATGATCGCCGCGATCATCGGCAGGAAGGCCAGCCCCGACTTGACCGGCGAATAGGCCAGGGTCAGCTGCAGGTAGTAGGTCAGGAACAAGAAGATCCCGAAAACGCCGATGGCGGACAGCCCGATCGCCAGGTACGCACCGCCGCGGAACCGGTTCAAGACGATCCGCAACGGCAGCAGTGGATGCTGAACCCGCTGCTCGACCAGGACGAACGCGGCCAGCAGGACCACTCCGACCACCAGCAGCACGATGGTCGTCGGCGCGCCCCAGCCCTTGGTGTCGGCCTCGGACAGCCCGTAGACCACCGACACAAGCCCGGCCACCACCAGGACCGTCCCTGGCCAGTCGATATGCACGTTCGGATCACGGGGGTGTGCGGTCAGCAGCCGCACCGCGCCCGCGACCGCGATGACCGCGAGCACGACGTTTACGTACAGGCACCACCGCCAGGACAGGTACTCCGTCAGGAACCCGCCTAGCAGCAGCCCCACCGCCCCGCCTCCACCGGCGATGGCGCCGTAGACGCCGAAGGCCTTGCCGCGCTCGGCCGGATCGCTGAACGTCACGGTCAGCGTCGATAGCGCGGCCGGGGCCAGCATCGCACCGAAGGCCCCCTGCGCGCCGCGGCCGATCACCAGCACCGCGAAACTGCTCGCCGCGCCGCCCAGCGCCGAGGCGGCGGCGAAGCCCACCAAGCCGATGATCAGCATCTTCCGCCGGCCGACCAGGTCCGACAGACGGCCGCCGAGCAGCAGCAGCCCGCCGAAGGCCAGCGAGTACGCCGTCACCACCCATTGCCGGTCCGCGTTGGAAAATCCCAGGTCATGCTGGGCCGAAGGCAGCGCGATGTTCACGATCGTGGCGTCGAGGACCACCATCAGCTGGGCCAGCCCGACCACGCCGAGAATCCACCAGCGCCGGGACGACTCCGCGGTCATCCCAGACGTCCCAGGCACCTCTGATCTGGCAGCAACCACAGGCTCGCTCATGTCAGGAGCGTACGTCGGCCGAAGACGGTTGAGGAAGGCAGGGCCTCGTGATGTTACGACCTGCTGCGGTGGGTGGAGGGCAGCGCAGTTTCTGCTTTTTTGCTGCTGCTGCCCACTTACTTTGCCCGCCGGTCGCGACTTACCTTGGAGTATGGACGTGCGGACACATGAGGACGTCGCCGCGACGGCGGCCGCGCATAGCGAGCTGGGCCATGAGTACGAAGGTGCGCTGGCCGAAGGGCTGGTCGAAAGGATCAGCTCGGAGATCGACAAGCAGGTAGACGACCGACTGGCGCAGCGTGGCATCCAGCCCACCCAGGCCGCGTGGGCCCACGTCGCCTTGGGCCTAGGCTCGGTCGGGCTCGGCATCGGCGCCACGGCGGTGACGCTCCATTCCCTGTCCAGCACCGGTACCGCACCCAAGGCAACCGTCGTCCTGGGTCCGTTCCATGCATCCGTGATGTCAAGCACCACATCGATCAGCACCGCCCAGGTAGTCCTCGTTGTACTGATCTGGGCCGTCATTGCCGTCGTTAACATCGCCTACGCCCGCCGTCGTCCAGGTCGTCTTTAGCTCCCGGACTATCCGTGGCGGAGCGGTAAAGTCGGCGTCGTGGCAGATGACTGGCGGGTGACCGTCACGTTCCGCGATGAGGCCGACGTCCAGCAGGCGGTTCAGTCCGTTCGCGAGCATGAGGTGGAAGACGACGTACGCAGTCGTCTCGGTCGCGGTGTCGCGATGTCCGTCGATGGTCCCGCCGTCTTCCTCTACGCCGGTACCGAGGACATGGCACGCGAGGCGGACCGGGTGGTGCGCGAGGTGCTGGGGCGGCACCAGTTGAGCGCCGAGTTCCGGCTCGACCGCTGGCATCCGCTAGAAGAAGACTGGGAGGACGCGAGCGTCCCGATGCCGGACACCGCGGAGCAGCGGGCGGCGGAGCACCGGCGTCTGATCGATGCTGAGACTCAGCAGTCCCTCGCAGCCGGGCAGGCCGGGTGGGAAGTGCGCGTCGAGCTGCCGTCGCACCGTCAGGCGGTCCAACTCGCCGAGCGGCTGCAAGCGGAGGGACGTCCGGTGATCCGCCGCTGGAAATACCTGGTAATCGGCGCCAACAACGAGGACGAGGCCAACGCCCTCGCCGAGGCGATCGGGCAGGAGATCCCGGCGAAGGCGTCAGTGCGTACCCTGGCGGTCTCGTTCATCTACTTCGACCGCAGCAAGCCCGGGACCTGATAGCGCACGTGCCGGACGCCTCCTGCGCAAAACGGCCAGTTCCTTGATGGGAACCGGCCGCTGACCTGGGAGCCCCGTTACGGAATCGAACCGTAGACCTTCTCCTTACCATGGAGACGCTCTGCCGACTGAGCTAACGGGGCCTGACGCGCGTACCGAGCATAGCGTACTTGGACTGTGGTCTTGCCTTCAGTTCCTGCCCAGGCCCTCTTGCTTCAGATGAGCTCAGTCATCACTCGCGCCCCTTGCCCAACCTGAGGCCTCTGCTGTACGTTGGCGACCGAACAAACTGTACCTCGGATAACGTACGTACGTTCAGGCCTCACTTCATGTCCGCAGGGCGCCTGCGGGGCCAGTTGCCTTGCCCGTAGCAGCAAGGAGGAATCATGACAGGAAGGATCACGACCAGGATCGCAGCGGCGCTCGCCGCCGCGATCGTCATCGCGGGAGCCGGTCTCGGCGCGGCCAGCGCCAGCGCATCGCCGCTTCCCGCCCACGGCGCATCCGCATCCCCCATCCGCGCCGAGACCGACAACGGGACTACGTGGACCCTGTACCCAGGTCAGCTCGGTGCCAGCACGGGTACCCAGGCTGGCTATGCCGACGCCGGCGAGGTCGTCTCGCTCGGCTCGGTCGCCAGCTTCAACGGCATAACCGCGAAGGGCTCGGCGAACCTGGCGGAAAACATCTGGATAGCCGACGGCAGCGAGGCCACCGTGCCCGGCACGCACCAGCTGAGCTCGGCCGCCAACTTCTCCTACGGGTTCCAGCAGGCCGGGGACACCTATTACATGGACTCGGGCCCCTACGCGGGGCAGACCCTCACGCTGGCGCAGGTCAAGGCAGACTTCGCCGGGCACGATCTGCTCGCCTGGGTCGGCATCGAGTCGTCAGGCACCGCCGATAACGGCTACATCCTCTCGGTCAACGGCCAGCCCGTGCCCGCGGTGCTCGGCATCGTGCCGTCCGGCGGCAAGGTGACGGCGTTCGCCTTCTAACGGCCGGCAGCACACAAAAGACGCCGGCCCCACCGTTCAAGTGCTGGGGCCGGCGTCTGGGTCTGCGAGACCGTTACGGCGTCTCGAAGTTGGGATTCGCCGTGGTGATGTCGTAGTACTGGCCCGAGTACCACTGGGTGGCGTTGGAACCCCGCACAACGTGGTTCACGCCGGTGGGGTCGGCGATCCAGTAGCGGACCTTGCCCTGCATCCAGGACGGCAGGCACCCACCTTGCTCTTCACCGACGGCCACTCCGACAGCATCGTGTACACGACGGCCAGTTGGTTCTTGTAGGCGTTCAGCCTTGTCTTGACCACTTCGCCGCGCCGTCCGGCGTCGCGTCGCCCGGCTCCACGTCCAGCACGTTGGCCCCGGGGTCGCTCCCGTTGCTGTCGATCCACAGCACACGGCCGCGACCGCGCACCGCGGCGGCCGAGGCGCGACGATCGGCAGCCGCGTATGCCTGCGCGTTGAGTGACAGATGTTGCCACCTGAGGCGTAATTAGGCAGCGTTGAATTGAAGCAGGGGATCAAGATTAACCCTCGAGAGTCGGCGCCCTCGGTTCGGAGGCGCCCTTCTTTTACCCTCGACACCTCCCGTCGGTGCGACGCACCGTAGCGACGGCAGGGACGTTGACGTTGACGCGGGTCATGGCGACGTGTTGCAGAGTGAGCAACCATCACACGCCTGGGTGCTAACTGGCACCTAGTAAACCTCGCATAAGCGAGCTCTATGCCAAGAACGCCCATAATCAAACAGTGACATACGTCACTCAGAGTGACAGCCTTCGTAACAGCCGGCCTTCTAGGCTTCGCTGAGGTGGTCAGATCATCCGGATTGGGACGTGATCGTTCGCTGACGGTGGGTAGGAGTGGACTAGCACCGGGCACTGTGGTTGGTGTCCAATGGGGGCGTACGGCACGAGCAGGGCATAATCGTTCCGTTGTAGCGACGAACAGCACTGGCAGGGCAGGGCCATTCATGCGGATCGCGCACGTACAACCGGTGGTCGTCGGCGTCGTGACTGGGGGTGTCCTGGCCGCGGCGGCCTCGGGGTTCTCGTCGGCGACGGCGGCAACAGGAGCCCAGCCCGCCGAACTGACGGCCGCGGTCGCGGCGACCAGCACGGCCGTCCAGCAGTGCCAACCGCTCAAGGCCGCCACTACCACGCCAACCGCGACGCCCACGCCGACCGCGACTCCCAGTACCTCGGCCAGCCCGCAGCCGTCTACAAGCGATCCGACCACGAGTGCCTCCAGTTCGCCGACCGCAACCTCGAGTGCCTCCAAGTCGCCGACCGTGAGCAGCGACCCCTCGCCGTCTGCGCACACCACGACCACGGCGACGGCGACGGCGTCGGCGTCGGCGTCGGCGACCACTACGACGCCCAGCAAGTCCCCGACGTCCTCGGCGGCCAGCACGTCCCAGACACCGACGTCCTCGCCGAAGACCTCCAGCGCCGCTCCGACGCCGAAGACCTCCAACACGACCACTGAGCCCGCCACGACGCTGACGAAGACCATGACGGTCACGTCCGTCAAGGCCACCCCGTCGGCCGCAACAAGCAGTCCGGCGCCCAGCACCAGCCCCGCCGCGTCCACCAGCAGCCCCACCACGAGCCCCACGACCCAGCCCGCGCAGGTCAGCCTCTGCGTTGCCGTGCAGCCCGCCAAGACCAGCATCCACCGCGGGCAAGCCGCCCAGTGGACCGTGACCGCCTGGGCTAAAGGCGGGAACGTGCCTAGCGCGACCCTTCGCCTGGTAGCCGCCCCCGCCAGCCTGAAGCCGACGTTCAGCTTCGGCTGCGGCAGCCACGACGGCACCGCCTCGTGCGACCTCGGCACGCTGGACGCGAACTCGGCCCAGCGCCAGCTGCAGGCGACGATCGCCGTGGCCGCGTCCGCGACCACCGTGACGTCGGTTCGCCTGACCGCCGAGGAGAGCGCCGCGAACCTGACCAAGGATCCGCAGGCATCGGCAACCACGTCAGTCACCGCCGCCCCGAGCAGCCCTGCGGCGACCAACTCCGCCGACCCCAGCGCACCGGGCAGCACCACCGATGTGTCCCCGTTGACGGTCGGCAACCTGCCGTACCTGCCCAGCGCTAACCCGGTGCTCAGCCCCGGCGGCAACGCGTCGGGCCTGTTCCCGAAGGTCACGCCATCGGCGGACCCGCCGGCGGCCACGCAGGACCGGCAGAAGACCCAGCCAGTCGCGAACACGTCCGCGCTGCCGCCCGGGTCGCCTGTCCTCGGCGGTCAGCTGGCCGGCCTCGCCGTGCTCGGCCTGGCGTTCCTGCTGGCGGTCGCCAGGCTGACGCTCCGCAAGCGCTCAGCCCCCGCCCAGAGTGGCCCCGCACCAACGGCTCCGCCGCCTCGCCAACCGTCGGACCCGCCGGGCGAGCCGCCGGATCAGCGCTAGCCGGGTGAGAATCCTCCCGAGCCACCCGCTGAATCGCGAAGGCCAGTCCGGGCTGTCTGGACCGCGCTGGTTTCAAGCCGACTTAGGCCGCTACCGTGAGGTCATGTTCTTCGAGCCCTTGCCAGCGGGGGAAGAAACGGCGACCGGGGGTTTCCGATTGCCAGACCGGCCGCTGTGGTCGGGTCCGCCCGCGCTCGAAACCGGGGCGATACTGGCCGTTGAGCAGACCGTGGCCCGCAGCCCGAACGTGACGCTGCGGCTCCCCACAATCCGGGCTTTCAGCACCGGCTGCATGCTTGACGTGGAGGTCGTCTCCCGGCAGGGCGGGCTGTCGGAGGACGACTGGTGGGACCTGCACAGCTCCGCGCATATCCGCTCCCACCAGTTGCGCGGCGGCGCTCCGCTGCCTCGCAAGCTACTGCGGCTGGGCGTGCGCTATGCCGATGGCCGCACGGCCACGACCATCGGGCAACGGCCGCGCGGGACACCGGCGCGCGATGATCCGCCGGCCGGGCCGTTGCTGTCCTACCAGCCGGGCAACAGCGGCATGCACGGCCGGGAACTGGGCTTTGGCGGGTTCGGGCTATGGCTGTGGCCGTTGCCGCCGGCTGAGGCATTCGAGTTCGCGGTGGAATGGCCGTTCGGCGGCATCGAGCTGACCATTACCGAACTCGACGGCGCGGCCATCGCCGCCGCCGCCAGCCGGTCGGCCTCCTACTGGCCGGAGACCGAGCCGGATCAGGGACCGCGGTGAGGTTACTTCGCGTACAGCTCGAGGCTCGGGCGCACCGCGTCCAGGGTGGTGGCGAGCTTCGCGGTGTTCATCGTCGGCGACACGAGCGCGCCGAAGCTGTCGTTGTCGAACCACACGCACATCGCCACGCCCTCGCCGTTCAGCTGCCTTTCGGCGCACACGGCGTCGCCGCCCAGCGACCCGGCGGGCACGACCTTCGCCCCCGGATAGCTCTGCTCGAAGCTCGCGACGGACGAGCTGGGTGAGGCGCCGGCGAGCTTGCCGCCGACGAACATGAAGATCTGGGCGTTGGCGCCTGTCGCCGTGTTGCCCTGCTCGTAAACCGCGGAGACCAGGTTCGACGCCTGCCCGGAGCTGGACTGCATCACGCTCTGGCTCAGCGAGTCGACCTTCATCTGCTTTTCGAGGTTCGCGCTGCGGGTGAAGCCGTCCGCCTGGTTCGGCGCGACGACCGTGTGCGCGGGGCCGCTCGGCCCGGAGTGCATGAACTTCATCAGCACGCCGCCGATCGCGCCGGCCGCGACGACGGCGATGGCGCCGAGCGCCATCCACTGGCGGCGGTCGCCGCTGCGGCCGCGGCGGCGGCCTACCGC
>Ga0335072_10013156_pt1 | contig 11797 bp, 12 predicted proteins | sample Lox_Sample_21_FD_206725 | JGI IMG/M metagenome (GOLD analysis project Ga0335072, IMG submission 206725) | Soil microbial communities from Loxahatchee National Wildlife Refuge, Florida, United States - Lox_Sample_2.1 | ecosystem: Environmental > Terrestrial > Soil > Wetlands | place: USA...
GCGTCGAGGCCGCTTGCGTTCGCAGCGTCACCTGATGCATCCCCACCGTCCGCTGCGAACCCCCGGCGGTACGCACCTCCGTCCAATCCGCCGCCAGCACCACGTTGCCGGAAGTGTCCGCGGCGAAGCGTTGCACATCCAGCGTCACGATCGCCGTGCGGGCCTCTGGCACCGGCGCGCCGGGCTCGAGTACGCGGGATGCGCCCAGCCGGTCACGCAGATCCGCCGTCAGTGCTGACCGCACCAGGTCCTTGAGCGGCGCCGCCCATCGGTCCTGGTCGGAGACCGACACCGCGGTTCCCGGTCCCAATGCGACCATTCCGGACCGATCCAGCATCTCCGGCAGAGTGATTTTGCCAAGCCGCAGCGGCAACTCTGCCGCCGGGGCCGGGTCTGCGTGCGCCGAAGCTACGGGGAGCAACGTGTAGAAGTGCGTTGTCGGGCTGCTGGCGCACGCGGCCAGAGACAGCACCAATGTCAGGGTCAGCCGCTTCATCCCGCGCTTCCCCGTCCGTGCAACAGCGCTTCCGGATGCCGGTCGAGATAGTCGGCCAGTTGCCGCAGGCTACGCGCCGCCCTGCTCAGCTCATACAGCGTGTCGCCGACGCCCGCGGTCCCCGGTGTAGCGCCGGTCAACGAGTTCGCATTGACCAGCGAGCGAACCCCTGCTGCGGCCGATTGCGCCTGGCTCGCCACGCCGCGCAGTTCCGCCAGTATCGGCCCGACCTGTGTGCGTGCCTGCCGCGTCACCTGCGTCACGTTCGCCATCGTATCGTCCAGGTTTCGCAGCGTCCGCTGCAGGTGGGGCGAGGCGCTCAGAGCGGCGATGTGCTGCGTCGCCAGATGCACGTCGGCGGCGATCTGATCGATGGGCATGGCGTTGAGCTTCGCCGTCACCGCATTGACCGATGCGATGATGCCGGAGACGCTCGATGGCGGCCCGGTGGGGATCTCGGGCACCGTGCCGCTGCCAAGGCTGGCCGGTGACGGGGCCGGCACGAAGGCCAGCTCCACCGTCCTCGCGCCGACCACCGGCATCTCACTCCCCAGCCGTGCCCGCAGGCCCTCGGCAATCAGCCGCGACAGCAGCGCGTCCATCTGCGGCCGCGCATCCGCTGCCCAGCGCGCGCCGGCCAGCGCGATGTCAGAGGGTTCGATGGCCAGCGTCGCCACCGTATCAAGCTGGCCGCTCGCCGGATCGTAGCGCAGCGTAGCGGCGGTGACGGTGCCGACGCGCTTGTCGGCCAGCGTAACGGCGGCGCCATCGCTCAACCCGCCTGCCTCACCGGCCTGGAACGACACGCGATAAGTTACCGCGCGCGCATCCGGCGCATGCTCTGCCGCATCGCGGCTTTCATACAGGGGGAATGCGGTGTCCGCTTTCGCCGGCGCGCCAGCCTGGTCCGGCGTGGTGAAATCGACCGCACCGGAGAACAGCGCCGGCACCGATTGGACCTGGAGCCGCGGCCCTCCCGCCGTCGTCGAAACCTGCACCGCGCTTGCGTTCCAGAATCGTGTGCCGTCGTGGACCAATCGGTCGAACGGTGCATTGATGAAGACGGTGATGCGGAAATGCGTGTTGTCAGACTCCAGCTTCGTTTGCCGGACCTCGCCGACCTGGAGATCGCGATAGAACACCGGTGAATCCGCGGCGACCGTACCCAGCCGGTCGCCACGCAGCACGAACTCCGTGCCACGGACGTCGCCCGCGGTCGCCGGCCTGGATGCCAGGCCGGCATAGTGCTTCAGCTTGTGGCCGGGCTCTGGTTGCACGCCAATCCATGGCCCCGCGATCATCGCTTTCAGCGACGCCAGGTTGCCGAGACTGGGTTTCTGACCCTCGAGCCAAAATGTGGTGCCCTTGCCGAGGTGGTCCGCCATGTCCCCGCGCAGCCGCAGCACGGCGTCTACGTGGTGCATGTCAGGGCGGAAGCGCACGGATTCCACCGAGCCCACGGTGATGCCTTCCAGCTTGACCTTCGTGTTGCCCGCCTGGAGACCGCCGCCGGTCGGAAAAGTGACGGTGACCTCCGGTCCGCGCTCGGCGAGCTGCTGCACCGCGAGATAGCCGACGATCGCCGCGGCGGCGATCGGCACCGACCAGATCCATCCCGGCCATCGCGTGGTGCGCTCTGTCGCGGCCGGCGGCTGATCGCTCATCGGGGCGCCATGTCCCACAGCAAACGCGTATCGAACAAGCGTGCCGCCACCATCGTCAGCACGATCACCGCGAGGAACGCCGAAGCGCCAGTCGCCGCCCGCACGCTGACCAGCCCGTCGAACTGCATCAGCGGCAGGAAGATCGCAATGGTGAACACATCGACATTGGACCAGCGGCCAATCTCGCGGATCACACGGTACAGCTTGGTCTTGAATACCAGATGCCGCGCGCGGCGATGGCGGACCGACCAGATCAGCCAGGTCAATCCGGCCAGCTTCAATAGCGGGATGGCGATGCTCGTGGTGAAGATCACCGCCGCCAATGGCCAGAGGCCGGCGCCCAGGAGCTGCGCCACGCCGTTGGCGATGGTGTGGTCACGCACCGACCCGAGTTGCAGGTCCACGCTCATCGGGAAGTAGTTGGCAACCGGATACAGCAGGTAGCCGGCGGCGACCAAGGCTGTGGCACGCGTGGTGGAGAATGGAACGCGCCGGTACAGCGTGTCGCGACAGCGGGGGCAGCGGCCGCCGTCATGGCCTGCCGGCACGATCAGGTCGCATGTGCGGCAGGCAATGGTTGGGCCGGGCGGCGGATCGGCGGGTGCGGCGATGCGCCGCCACATGGCGCGGCGATCGAGGCTCGCCCGCGTCAGCATCGACAGCGCGGCGGCGGAGATCAGGCACCATCCGCCCGGTCCGATGGCCAGGGGCAACCGGGCGGCGACGCGGCTGTAGCCGATCGCGGCGCCGATCAGGAACACGTCGGGCATGGCCCAGACGTCCAAATGCTCTGCCCAGCGGAAGACGGCGCCGGTCCAGGGGCCCTGAAGGTTGCAACGGACCGCGCCGAGTGCCGTCGCCAGCAGCCCGAACCGGAAGAACGGCAGCACGATGCCCTGTAATCCGACGACGATGGCGAGCGGCGCGAAGCCCTGGTTCCACAGTCCGATCACGCCAGACCCGAGGCGCGACGATCGCTCCATGCCAAGGATCGAGACGCGGAACAATGTCATGAGATTGGCCGGGAACAGCAGCAGGAGGGTGGCGAGCGACAGCGCAAGGGCATAGTCGAGGGCGCGGCCGGCGGTGCGCTCCAGCACACAGTCACAGCGGCAACACATCAGGCGGCCGGGTCGGCGCAGCACGCGGATCCGCTGGACGGTCCCGCAATCGGAACAAGCGATGAGCATTGGAACTGATGGGGGAACCCTGTGCGTCCCGTTGGGTTGCCGGCGCCGCGTTCACGAGCGTGAAGACCGATGTGCCACCGGCGGCGGCCGATGCCTCGGGCCCGCGGCTGGCAACGCGCATGTTCTGCCGCCTGGCCGCAGCCCAGTCCCGTCAGCTCAATCGCCTGCCCGCACCTTCGCATCGCGCTGATAAACCGCGAGGAACGCCCGGCCCATCAGCGACGTCTCCCGCTCCATGCAATGCTCTAGCACCATCGCCCGCGTCGCCTGGATCGCCTTGTCCTCCGGCGACGCGGCAGCGGCGAATTCCGCCAACTGTGCGGCGAGCCGGGTTCGGCCCGCCTCGGCCAGCGCCGCCGCGCGCTCGGCCAGTCGTTTCGCCCCGCCGGCCAGCCCGGCCAGTTCCGCCGCAAGCTCTGCTTCCGGCGCGGGCTTCAGACTGGCCGGATTGCCGTCGAACCACCCGCCATAGAGATGCCAGATGGCGCGCACGACGAACTCCGGATCGTCGTATTTCGGGCGCAGCCAGGGCTTTGACAGCAACTCCACCGGCGCCGAAACGCCGCGCAACACCTCGTCCAACGTGGCGCCCCGGTTCATCATCGCCAGTGTCTGGCCCACCAGGCTTTCCAGCAGCGCTGCGCCATCGTCCAGCACCTGCGCTGCGCGTGCCGCACCGAAGATCACAGGCCCATGGCCGGGAATCAGGATTTCGGGCGCAAGCGCCTGCATCCGCCGCAACGTCTCCGCCCATTCCGCTGCGTAGCGCTGCACCTTGCGTGGATTGCCCGCGTTCGGGAACATCCAGATGACGAAATCGCCGCTCGCCAGCACGCAATGCTCCGGCAGCCAGACGAATGTCGCATCGTCCGTCTCGCCGCGGCCATGGCGCAATTCCAAATGCTCTCCGCCGATCGTCAAACTCAGCGCGTCGTCGTACACCACGTCCGGCTGCCGCTGGCCGACCGGGTAGGTGTAGTTCGGAAAATTGAACTGCTGGCCCTGCACGATGCTGTTGAAGCCCTGCGTCGTCTTGTAGCGCTCCATCCGCCGCCGGACGTCGCGATGAGCGACGATGCGCGGCCGGGCCACGCCACGCGCATCGGCCTCGCCATCGATTACCCCGATCCCGCCGGTGTGGTCGATATGCCCATGCGTGTAGATGACGGTGTGCACCGGGCTGTCGTTCCAGCACCGGATCGCGGCAAAGGTCTGCGCCGCCAGCGCGGCATTGGCCGTGTCGATCAGCACCAGCCCCGCCGCGGTGCGGATCGCGGTGACGCTGCCGCAGAAATACGTCGAGTGGACGCTGACGATGTTGTCCGCGACCACGGTGACGGCCCCGCCCGAGACGGCCTCGGTCCACTCTTCCATGGCCACGGTACCGTTCCAAAGCTGTTCGAAAATCTGGTCGTGCTCCACGCGAATTTTCTCCACTGCCGTCGCCTGCCGGTAGCCCCCCAATCAGCTCGATCGCGGGTGACGCGGGGTGCGAAAGGAAACCAACCATCCTCGATCGTCTATAACGATTGCGTCAGCCCAGTTGGATTCCCTGGTGAAAAATGCCCGAGTTGGGCTGGTATTCATACACAGGCTGCGATCGGAGATGTCCCGGCGCGGCATCGGCACGACCAGGCCAGCCGTCGCCGTCACTCCGGCGCGGAAGGGAAACCAGGTGACCGAACAAATCGACCCGGCCCGTGAACATGGCGAGCGATTCTTCAAGGAATTGGCGGACTTCGCGCCGGTGATGATTCTGGCGGTCGGGCCCGGATGCGCTGCGCGACTGGTTCAACAAGCCGTGGCTCGATTTCGACGGCCGGAGCTTTGCGAGGCACGCGTCACCGCCGCGAAGCGCACGCCCTGTTTGCGTTCATTGGCGTTCATCCGCGGTTTCAATTTTCTAATAGCGTACGACCTGTCCTCAGCCGCCCGCTGCGGCAGCCCAGGCCCTGATGCGAACGCGAAGCGGCGCGCGTCTCGCGCGCCGCTCATTCTGAACGCTGCGCCCACCCCTGCGAGGCTCCCAAGGCAGCATCGCAGGAACGGAGCGGTGCAACGGCATTATGCAGCTTTGCCGAGTGCCAGCGTCTTCACGTCAGCCGTGGTCAGCGCCTGTCCGCCGATGCCCCAGTCGCCGCTTTCCACTTCTTCGACCACGCACCAGGTGACGCCGCGCATGTTCTCTCCCTCGATCGAGACCATCGCGTCGGTCAGCCTGCTGATGATCTGGCTTTTCTGCTCCTTGCTGAACACGTCCTTGATGACGCGAACCTGAATGAGTGGCATTGGGTCTCTCCTCACGTGTGTACTGGTGGTTGCCGATTGCGTCGCTTCAGTGAGTGCCGGTCGCTTGACACGCGGCGCATGCTGCCAAACACTTGTCCGGACAGTAATAGACAGTTTCGACGTCACTGGGCGTATCTGTACTGGTCTCACGACCGGGCCGTTCCGGTGCAGCAAGGAAATCAGCATGCTCTCCCTAACGGTCAGCCAAACCAGCGACAGGCCGCTCACCGACCAGATTGTCGCAGGCATCAAGGGGCAGATCGACGATCGGCGCCTGCGGCCGGGCAGCAAGCTGCCGTCCATCCGCAGCTTTGCCCAAACCTATGACGTCAGCCGCTTCACGGTCGTCGAGGCGTACGACCGGCTGGTGGCGATGGGCTACCTGCAATCGCGCCGCGGCGCCGGCTTTTACACGACCGCCGCGGCACCCTCTGTGGTTCAGCCCCTGCCTTCCGACGCTCACAAGCGCAACGATCAGCTCGTCTGGCTGGTTCGTCGCCTGCTGGAGGCGGACGAAGGCACCGTGCTGGCGGGTGGCCCGTGGCTGCCGAATTCATGGCTCGACGAAGCCGGCATCCGACAGAGCCTCAACGTGCTGGCGCGCAAGAATGGCGCCTACCTGCTCGAATACGGCCATCCATTCGGCTACCTGCCGTTACGCGAACATCTTGCCCAGATGCTGGCCGGACTTGGTATCACCGCTCATTCCGGCCAGATCCTGCTGACGCAGGGGACCAGCCAGGCGCTTGAGCTGGTCATCCGCTATTTGCTCAAGCCCGGCGACGCTGCATTGGTGGACGATCCGGGCTACTACAACATGTTCGGCAATTTGCGCCTCCATGGCGTGCAAATGCTTGCGGTGCCGCGTAATATTGACGGCCCGGACATCGCGACCCTTGAACAATTGGCCGCGGGGCACCGACCGAAGGTGTACTTTACCCAGTCGGTGATGCAGAACCCGACTGGCACCGATATGACTCCCCATGTGGCGTTCAAGGTCCTGCAAGCCGCGGAGCGGCATAATTTCACTATCGTTGAGGACGACATTTTCAGCGATTTGCAGGTGAAGCCGACGCCACGTCTCGCGACGCTCGACCAGCTCAATCGGGTGATCTACGTACGCAGCTTTTCCAAGACGCTGTCAGGGAGCCTGCGCGTCGGCTTCGTTGCCTGCGCTCCGGAGACCGCCAACCAGCTCTCCGACATCAAGATGCTGACGAGCATCACCACCTCCCAATTTACCGAGCGCTTGATCTACCTGATGCTGGTCGATGGACATTATCGCAAATACCTGTCTCGTCTGCACGAACGGCTCGGTGAGGCACGCCTCAATGTCGCGCGCGCTTTTGAGCGAATCGGACTGGAATTGTTCGTGGAGCCGGCGGACGGCATGTTCATCTGGGCACGCTTCCCAGATATCGACGACTCCCTGCCGCTGGCGGAAGCATCGCGGCAGGAGGGCATAATGCTTGCGCCTGGCGCGGTCTTTCGTCCGCATCTTGAGCGTTCACCGTGGATGCGGTTTGGCGTTGCCGTCTGCGATGACAAGCGCGCTCAGGATCTGCTGGAGCGATTGGCGATGCGCTTGCGCGCGTAACGCATGAACCGGCGCCTACGGAACCAATCTGGCCCGTAAACGCGGCGTGGTAAAATCGAGGAATGCCCGCAGCTTGGTGGGCAAGTGTCGTCCGGCTGTGTAAACCAGATGGACCGGCAACTCAGGCGGCCGGAATTCATCCAGTATCGTCATCAGCGTGCCTCTGGCGAGCGCCTCCGCCGCGAGCAGGGAGAACACCATCGCAATCCCCACGCCGGCCTCGGCGGCGTCGCGCGCTGCTTCTGCATTGGTGACGATCAGCCGCGAATGGACCGAGATCGTCGTTTCGGCATTGCCGTGCACGAACTTCCAAAGGGTACCCGCAAGGAGCAATTCATCGTAGCTGATACAGTCATGTCCGGAGAGATCGTCGGGTGTCACCGGCGTGCCGTGCGCGGCCAGATATGCAGGGCTGGCGCAGACGACCTGGCGGACCGACCCGACCCGCCTTGCCATCAGGCTGCTGGACGGCAGTTCGCCGACGCGCAGCGCAAGGTCGATGTGATCCTCGAGCAATCGCTCAACCGAGACGAACGGTCCGATGCTGGTCAGCCGGTCGCCCAGTACGAGACGGATGTCGATGTCGGGATAGGTCGCCAGAATGTAGATCACCGATAGAGATGTCACCCCTGTCCCCGATAGAGATGTCACTCGGGCACTCTGTTGCCATGGCATGCGGGATGACGTGCGATGGCGGTGATCCAGATGAGCGAACGGGAGCTGTCCCGGCTACATGTGATGATCGATCTGGCGGATGGACGTCTGACGGTGGAAGCGGCTGGTGCGCTGATGGGTGTGGGCCGGCGCCAGGTCTTTCGTCTGTGTCGTGTGTTTGCGGCCAGCGGGGCAGCGGGCCTGATTTCCAGGAAGCGAGGCCATCCGAGCAATCGGCGGCGCGGTGCCGCATTTCGGAGCACGGTGCTGGGTCTGGTTCGGACGCACTATTCCGATTTTGGGCCGACCTTCGCGGCGGAGAAGCTGGCCGCGCGCCACGGCCTGCGTATTGGGGTGGAGACGCTGCGGCAATGGATGATCGCGGAGGGTCTGTGGACCGATCGTCGGCACCGTCTCCCCTCCCCGCATCAGCCGCGCCGGCGGCGCGAGTGCCTCGGCGAACTGGTTCAGATCGACGGCTCGGAGCACGCCTGGTTCGAGAACCGTGGCGGGATGTGCACGCTGCTGGCATTTGTGGACGACGCGACCAGTCGGCTGATGCAGCTGCGGTTTGTCACGTCGGAATCGGCGTTTGACTACTTCCGCACGACCCGAGCCTATCTGGAGCAGCATGGCAAGCCGGTCGCGTTCTACAGCGACAAGCACGGTGTCTTCCGGGTCAACAGCAAGGATGCGGCGGGTGGTGACGGCATCACGCAGTTTGGCCGGGCGCTGTCGGCGCTGAACATCGACATCATTTGTGCCAACAGTCCGCAGGCAAAGGGCCGGGTCGAGCGGGCGTTCGGCACCTTACAGGATCGGCTGGTGAAGGAGCTGCGGTTGGCGGGTGTATCGTCGATCGCGGCGGCGAATGCCTGGGTGCCCGGGTTCATCACCGACTACAATGCGCGGTTCGGCCGAGAACCACCGAATGCCAAGGACCTCCACCGGCCGCTGTCTGCGGCCGATGATCTCGATGAAGTACTGGCATGGCGGGAGACACGGACGGTCACGCAGAACCTGACCCTGCATTATGACCGAATGATGCTGATGCTGGACCCGACGCCGCTGGCGCGTGGATTGGTGCGCAAGAAGGTCGAGATTGTGAACTACCCGGACGGGCGGTTTGCCGTCCAATTCAACGGCACGGCGCTCGGCTTCAGGTTGTTCGACAAGATCCAGACGGTGCAGCCGGGTGACATCGTCGACAACAAGCGGCTCTCCGCGGTGCTGGAGCAGGTCAAGGCACAGCAGGCGGCGTACCCGCCGCGTCAGCAGCGTGGGCATGCCGCACGGCAGCGGCCGCCAAACAATCTCGAGGCGCCGGGGATGCCGTCGAAAGGTCGGCCGCCACGGGGTGCCGCTGCGGTTCCGGCCTGAAGTCTCCCTTGTATTCCGTTATGTAACGGAGAACTGACCATGCCCAGCGGCCGCAAACCCGACGGCGATGCACCACTGAGCAATCCCGAGCGCCAGGCGCGCTATCGGCTGCGCCATCATCCAGGACAGCCAATGGCTGCTGTCGTCCGCTCGCATCGGCCGGTCGATCGCCGCAGCCGCCCACAGCGCTGGCGCGACGCGGTCACCGAGCTGCTGACGTTGCAAGCCATCTATGCCGCTTGGTTTGAAGCGCTGCCCGACACGCTCCGCGGCACGGCAACCGCAGACGCATTGCAGGCCATTGTCGAGCTTGACCTCGACGCGCTCGCCGAGATTGAGCTGCCCCGCGGCTACGGCCGCGATTGACGCACGCCGCGGGATAACCGCACGGCTTGCTTCATCATGCTGGGCACGGGTGACGGCCTCAAGGGCTGCGCTTCGCGCACCGGCAAGCGCCGGCTTCGGCCCTTGACCCCGCCGCCCGTGCCCAGCAGTGGACTGACATGCCGTGTGGCGCCTGGCCCTGTCCGCCACCACCGAGTGACATCTCTATCGGGGAGAAATCGTGACTTCTCTATCGGGGGCCGACACAGAAACTCCCGTAGGACGGGGATCAGGTGAAGGCGTCCGACACCGGCCGGGGCCGTGATGATCAGCTCGCCCGCCGGCGCGGCATAACGACCCGAGGCGGCCCCTTCCACCTCGGTAAGGTCGGCGAGGATCCGCTTACACGCCGCGACATAGGCGCTTCCCGCTTCCGTGAGTACCAGCTTGCGGCTCGATCGATCGAACAACCTGGTCCGCAGGTGCTGTTCAAGCTCCGAGACTTTGCGGCTGACGGTCGCGAGGGGGGTGTTGAGCTGGCGTGCCGCGGCGGAGAGGCTGCCTGCCTCGACCACCGCGAAGACGACGGACATGGCTTCCAGACGGTCACGGGCTCGCACTTCCATTTAGTGGAAGGTTGGGTCCCATTTTTCCCATATAGGCCAGAATTTCGGAAGACCTTACCTCAGGCCTGCGAACCGGATCAGAGCAATCCACCTCGCGTCGTTTGAGGAGGTATCCGAGATGTCAGTGCTGGAGGATCCAGAAGCAGACCAGCTTCTCCTAGAGCAATCGCGTGACCGCGCAGTACCGCGGCCAGAGCACCGGTGGGCAGAGAATGAAGCGGTCCACGCTCGGGTTCCCACCCCGGTGCGCCCGGAGCGGCCTGCGCTGCCACCGCTTTTCAACGCTGGCGTTGAGCAACGCCACGGTTTCCTGAGGCGGCATCGTCTCGCTGCCGCGCTGGGCGTCCCCTTGTTTCTACTGGCGGGAGCAGCCGGCGACCTCTACCTGGATTACGCCAGCCATTTCCAGACGATGCCGTCGTGGTGGCGCCAGTAGTCGGGCCAACGCTGGGCGGCTGGCTGTCTGACAACTGGTCCTGGCACCGGTGTTTCCTGATCAACGGCCCGGTTGGCGCGGTCGCCATCGCGCTGATCGCACTGATCGTGCGCGACTCCAAAGCGTCGATCGAGGAACATCGGAAGTGGCGCCAGCAGGGCAGGGGCTTCGATTTCGTCGGCTTTGCCCTGGTTGCGACGTTCCTTGGCGCGCTGGAGATCGTGCTCGACCGTGGCCTCGAGGACGACTGGTTCGGCTCGTCCTTCATCATCGCGGCAGTGTCGGTCAGCGCTGTGGCTTTCGTGCTGATGATCCCCTGGGAACTCGCCCGCGAAAATCCGGCCGTCGATCTTCGCATGCTGGCGACGCGCCAGTTCGGCGCCAGCTTCCTGGTGATGGGGGCGACCGGCGCCATCTTGCTCGCCACGACCCAGTTCCTGCCGCAGTTCGTCCAGCAGGATCTTGGCTACACGGCCACATGGGCGGGTGTCCTGATCTCGCCGGGCGGTCTCGTCACGATGGCCATGATGGTTGTCGCCGGTCGGCTGGTGGGCATCATCCAGCCGAAATACCTCATCGCTGCCGGTGCGGTGATCATCGCGCTGTCGATGTATGCGCTGACCAACGTCTATGGCGATATCGGCTTCTGGTTCATGGCGCGCGCGCGGATGTTGTTTGGCGTCGGGTTTCCGCTGATCTTCGTCTCGATCACCACCGCGTCCTATCAGGGTATCCGCCCCGACAAGACCGGCCAGGCCGCGGCCCTGATCAATGCCGCCCGCAATACCGGTGGATCGATTGGCGTGTCGCTCGTGTCCAACGTGTTGTGGGATCGCCAGCAGTTGCATCAGGCCCGGCTGGCGGAGCATGCGGTTCCGTCGAGCGTGCAGTTCCAGGACACGCTGCACCAGATGACGGGCTTTTTCGCTGGTCAGGGCAGCTTGCCGGAGCAAGCGCAGCAGCAGGCCATCGGCTGGATCGGACACCAGGTGCAACAGCAGGCGTCGTTCCTCGCCTATATGGACGCGTTCTGGGTGCTGGCACTGGTCGCACTCGCAGCCGTCCCGCTTGGCCTGGCGCTACGCAAGGTGACGCTGGGACGTGCCGCCGCGGCTGGCCACTGACGAGTACGCAGGGCAGT
>Ga0335072_10013158_pt1 | contig 11796 bp, 12 predicted proteins | sample Lox_Sample_21_FD_206725 | JGI IMG/M metagenome (GOLD analysis project Ga0335072, IMG submission 206725) | Soil microbial communities from Loxahatchee National Wildlife Refuge, Florida, United States - Lox_Sample_2.1 | ecosystem: Environmental > Terrestrial > Soil > Wetlands | place: USA...
GCGATTTGGTAGATAGATTTCCACTAATCATAACTGTGAATGCCTCAATCGGTAAGTAATAGATAGAGACTCACGTCTGTTTCCGCTGCAGGGCAGTAAGGTTTGTTTTTATTTGGTTATACTGAGAGAACTTGCTCTTTACGTCGTTGTCGATGCTAGTCAATTCCTTGTAATTCAACCGTCAGCACGGGGGTACTCAAAGTATAAATTTGACATGGGGCTTTCCACCGACCTTTTGCAACGAATCAATAAGTTCTGCCAATGGCTTATCTATACGATATTTCACCTTGTTCCACATAAAGGTTCGCAGATACTGATCAGCAGGCTCTATTGAGGGATATCAGCCACAAGTCCTTGTCTGAAATCAGATGATAGATCTTATCATACTATCATTTACGGTTTTCTGTTGAGAAACCTTGGCTTCGTCACCTTCCAAGACGCTGCGTAATGAGTCCCCTACTTTGGCCACAACACTTTCACAAGCGCTTTCGAGCTTCGCGAGGTCATCCGCTTGCTGGACCAACGCATCGAGTGTACCAATTTTGAAGTCGGGTATCTTGAAAGGAAAGACGGTTCCATTGTCGGTGGAAATGGTCGATTGCAGAGCTGTCAGAGCTTCATCTCGATCGTGGGAGGGGGAGATTGAGGTTGGAAGAGACACAAGTAAGTATTGGATAGGTTTCGACATTTCGAACTGGCGCGTCTTCTAGCGTAGAGATTGAACATAGATTACCCAAAGCGTGAAACGTCGGATGATGTTTGTAATCGAAAGCCACCTTATGGCACCTCGTCTCCGCAACACAGCTCAAGCAAGAACAATCAGATAAACGAAGTAGCTTGCATGGGATTAGCGGGGTGATTAGTCATCACCGAAACCGACAACATTTCAAATTCTCGACTTTTGATTGTCCGCAGCCAAAAATTCATCACTCTTATGGTAACGATAAGGTAATAAATTCCGTTGGTAAATTTGTGGAGTGTTTTCTTGACCAAACCTTATCCCGTTATTGAACCTGGCTGACAGTGACACTAACTGAGGAGACCAAGTCATGCCTCTTCCACCCTAACTCCTGGCATATGCATTGATTAGAAGTCAGCAGCAGTGGAATTCTGAAAGGTGGGACATGGTCACCCTGGATATCAATCCGGCATCTTCTCTTCATAGTCTACCCAAGCTCTACCATGTTTCTCATTATGACCGATGCTCTCCCCAAAGCTTCTTTCATTATCACAACATCTCCATTATTCTCCAGGAATAACAAGGTTGGTTATTTTCATGATAAGAAGCAAGATACGAGACACATTTCTCGAGAGAAGTTCGTCACGAACAGCCCTCCCACCAAGACGGCAAAGTGGCAGAATACCTTGTAGTGAATAAGTGGATATCCCCACTTTCAATTCATTTTGCACTTCAAAAATCACGTCAGATCGTTCAAGACTCGTCCATATAACTCTAAGGACAGTCATATTTTACAGAACAACGGTAAGACTTTGGATCATATATATCACTTACTGTGATTGACATCTGCGGGGCAACGCGGTCTGATCTTTCACCATACTCGCTAGCCAGAGATTCTCCAGTTCGGGGCCAGTCGCCAATCGTACCAATTCCAAGCCCGCAAGCAGGATTCGTCATGGCAATAATGAATAATTTACTTAATCAATTGGTGGGCCTTTGTGCTGGCAGAGAGGCTCTTCTAAGATTAGAAAGAAGGCAACTATTGGAGAAGTTCAAACGTTTGCCCGAGAACCCCGAGGATAAGGTGAATGCCTATCATATTGCCAAATTTGCATGGACTTTGTCGGTGCATCGGCCAATACTGGTACAGACTTCGAGCGACGAAGCTTCTTGAAGCCGAGGGAGCAGCCAAACCATGAGATTAAGTTTCGGCGCATGCAAAAGTCTCCAGATTTGCCAAAGTCTACCCAGCACGATAGCAGGATCAAGACTCTCGACCCTTTCGGCCTTCTCCAGACTCTACCTATCAATCCTATGAGAATCCCAGCTCAACAAAGTAAACTTCACCAAAACTTCACCATTCCTCCGACATGGTCCAGAGAGCATAAGGCATCATTTCCACCTGCTGTTCTGCCCGTCCCTTTGAGTCCATCTTGCCCGAACCCTTGCAAGAGTGGTCGGGGCCACAAAGAAGCTACGAAAAGAGTGACAGACGTTAATGGCCTTGAAGTTTTGAAACCTTCTCAAGGAGCCAATAGACCCACACCAGCTATTGCGAACTCACATCACATCAATATTAAGCCCATTATGGATCACATTGACACAGGGTTGAACCTTCGAAGGAGCGACACCGAATCCGTATGCCTCGACAAATTCGAAGCTGAAATGAAAGTCCTCACTTTCAAGCTTATCAGGGAGAGATATTTCAGGCGTGAGATTGTATTGGGAAGCCCAGAGAATCGATGCCGGATCAGAGTTAAGGTGGATGCTGCCAGCACTTCACCGGAGGAGATGGAACAAGCTAGGCAATCGACAACCATCCGGGGGGCACCACGAGCTGCCATATCAGCATCAAGATGCAGGAAGGGTTGATGTGTATAGGAATGCGCATGTGCTGAAGGGTAGAAGATGCTATTGTGGTTGGTTGGGAAGATGAAGGTGAAGGTGACTGACGGTGGGTGAGGGGCTAAGGCCTATAACTATAGTGGCTATAGCAGGAAGGCCGGGATGTGGACAGCTACTGTAAAGCCAGTAACACGGCATTAATGTTTCGGCGATGAAAGGGTCCAAGCGGATGCAAAAGTCAACAGAGTCAAATTGTTACTGCTCTCGTGGATCAGGTAGATGGGCCTACAATGGTCTGAAAGGAGAAATAAATAGAAATTACGCAATAGGCCTTCAACGGCCCCCAAAAAAGCCCGTGGGTTTTGTCAGTAGATGGTTGCTCCCCTAATTCTGCTCTTTGCATTTCTGATCCTCCCACTTCCCAATAACACCGATGAACCTCCAACTACCATTAACCTCATAAAGAAGTCCTTTGTGCTCTCTAGAAGTGTGGAACTATCCCATAGAACCTTCGTGCCCCCTGAGAAACCGGGAATACCTCGTAAGATCATGGGGCTTCAGTTCGGAAAGTACCTTCTAAGGCCATCGTGCTTCAGCATAAGCGCAGAAACTAACTCTTGAGATCATTGTGCTCTAAGTTAGGCTGTGACAACATCATCATGCTCCAGGCAAGCGCGACAAGCCTTAGACATGCTATCGTACTCGAAATTTCAAGTACTGGACACTAGTGCTTCTCGAGGCCCCGGAAATGCTATCTGGAGAAACAACAAGAAGGAAAATTGGCAAAGATGGGTTGCATTTCGCAGTCTTGCCTTTGTGTTGGTCAATATCGGTTATCAATATTATTTGTTCAGGCTGGCTCCGGACAGTAGTCATAAATAAATGATTATCCCGTAAAACTGACTGTCCGCTGATACTTCCCCTAGTGTTTTAGTGGTAGATAGCTTTTGTATATTCGATTTATTCAGTTCTAATCTAAAGTAAACTTATCTAAAAACTGTAAAGTGTTCATTAACTTCGTCTTCCTTACTCTCTTGCCTTTGCCTTCTTTTGTAGGCACCGACTGTACAAAGTGTTTGTCGATAAGGTCCCTATTCCCCTCTCGCTCTTCCATCTACGTTAGCTGTTGGATGGCCGAGCAGTTCTCCACGAAAGCTCGACGGCACAGGGAGAACAGATATGAGCTACTTAACTAATAGCTGAAACCTAGCTCAACTACAGCTGGCAAACACAGCTTATACTTGAAACATAGCTGTTAGCATTAAGCTAGCTATCGAAAATATTAAGTGTTAGGCAAAGGCAAAAGAGTAATGAAGGCGAAGTTAATGAACACTTTGCAGCTTTTAGATAAGTTTACTTTAGATTAGAACAGAATGAATTGAATATTGTGGTGACCCTCTACAAAATCACATGATTCTGGGCAATAATTGTTCCTATACCGAGAGTTATGATATATTTAGCCTAGTCCGAGGACTTCGTTCCCAAAGAGAGATCATCTTTACGGGTCAGGATAGGTTTTACGGATGGCTTTTTACAGTTTTACGGACACCAGATTAGTTTTACGGGTTTCTACAAGGAAGCTTTACGGACTTGGAATACAGTTTTTTCTTTCATGTGTTTCGAGCATTGCGCTAAGCGTTACCTCTGTCCTCACTACCAACTCTTTTGCTGTCCTATTGCCCTGACGATCATGCACTTCGACGGCACATCCATTCTATCCCTTCACAATATAGAAAGCTATCTACCGCTAAAACACCAAGGGAAGTATCGCCAAAAATTAGTGGGCAGCTAGTTGTACGGGATATTAATTTATTTATGACTGCCGAAAGTGACTGTCAGGAGCCAGCCTGGTATTTGTTGGCGATAACTTTGGAAGGTTCACTTTAAATAATCCCTAGGCACCTCCACACACCCACGACGACCTATACGATGAGAATTTTCAACTGAATGATATTGCACTTAGACTGTAGAAATCGTCTCATAGTCAAAGGGTTTATGGACTAGGGTATGGGATTAATGAGGAGTCGAGTATATTATCAACCTAGGGGACAAGATATCAATGCACAGGGAAGAATCACGATAAAGATGCTTCTGGTAAATAATGTCCTAGGGGGTCCTCTAATCTCAATAAGCAAGCAGTCTATCTTAACTGTGGGATTGGATTCTTTGACCAGATATCACGTGACTTTGGTCTCTTAAAATACCAATCTGAACTGGTATTTAGCACTGTTGGTTCACGACTCAGAGTTCAAGGAAGTGAGTGATTAAGGAAGCAAATGATGAATGTATAGATGGAGGGCTATCAATGATTACTATTCTATTGTAGATTCTCATCGCCCTGTGCGAATGAGCAAAGCCAATCTACAGCCCCAAGTTCTATGCCATGTTGTACATCCTATTCATAAATCCTTATACATAAATCCATATACATCCTTCATGCAGTCTTCATAAAATTAATGAAATATCCGATAACCTTCCCCACCCAATCCAAGATCAAAACCAAATCCATAGCCAGCCCTACTCATACAGGTTCCCTGTGACGCTATGCTGTGGATGCTCCGCATTAAACCGATGATGTGATAATATCGCTTGAAATGAGTAAACCAAGGACAATCAATGACATAATATAACATTTTATGACAGAAAAATAATCGAGGAGTGAGGGCGACGCTACGTCATAAAAGTATGGATTGCGCTAGCGCAAAGCCACACCCGGCGCTATGCCAGATTGAGAGGACCCCGAATTTTCGAATGTAAATCCGAAACCGTGGTGTTATTGCTGGCCGCGTCGATTCTTTGTTGGGACTTGATAGTGAGGATGAACGACCCTGGAAAGAGTAAGTAAGTCAAAAAATACACAAGGGCCATAAAATGCTAGGAAATAGGGTGTACTGACTTTAAATGCCTAGTCAACGCATCTGCTCGACTGAATGTCTTCTCTTCTTTGCACAGAGGACACCGAGTTTTGACTTTCTTGGCGTTATGTATAGTATCCTTGAATATGATTATTAGCAGCTAAAGATAAGATGACAGAATGCGCATTTTGTACGTACCTCGTGCCTAGTAAGGTCATATGGTCGTGAGAAGACAGTATTGCATGGCTTGTTGGTGCTTGGATTAATTCTTTTGCAGACATGCGGGCCTGCCTGGCTTTGGGTTGCTGTTGTCGACGAGCCACCGACAAGAGGCGCGGACTGACGGTGACCTTCGCGCTTGTGTTTTTGAAGTTTAGCGGGCGTCTCGAACCGTAAGGTGCAGCCATGATAGGTACATGTGTATGTTCCGCCGTCCGCGTTAGATCCAGTGGGCTTTGCCAATTCGGAGCTGTCAGGTTTATACTCGCTGCTGCTCGATTCCACTGACGAGAGGGTCGAAGGAAACTCCGGTGAGCGATCTGTGAGGTTTGACATGTTGCTCGGCTGCCTTCGTTGCTGAGGGACGAACGGATATTGCTGCGGAACCCGTATTCCACCTGGGACTGATGGTGGCACGAATGTGAAACCATTGCCTTGTTGTGTTCTGTGCGGCGATGTCGAATATGCGGATGAACTCTCACGCCTGCTGGTAGCCATACTACCATAACTCTGCTGTGATGCAGTATCCTCCATGTCCGACTGACCCTGCTCTCGCCCGGCGTGTGCTTGCATTGCGTATGGAGACTTCTGGGTTGGGAAGAGAGGCATGGCAGATTCTTCCTCAGTCTCATGATAGTCGAGCAATGCGTCTCTTGGAGAGATTGTCTTAGGCGCCGCTTGGACTGGAGAAGTTCTCTGCATCTGTTGTTGTAAAATTCGATCGTCATTCTCCGCCTTTTGTCGCTCCCGCATTTGTTGAGCAGATCCGAATCTCATTTGTGGAGGGTTAAAGCTGTTCGATACAGGTGCTAGTGGTGATCCTTCTCGAAATGCGATTTTCTGATCCCGACCATGGTCTCCAAGAGGAGACCGGGACGAGGCGCTCAGATGTTGGTTATTCGCAGCTTGAAGCATCTGGGAGAAGACTGCAGATTGAGGATGTGACATCGGCATGTTTTCCATCTTCGTAGACGGAGCAGATGTGTACGAGAAGCTCGGACTGTAGAGTTCGTCGTTGTAGGCATCGGACATAGTTCTGTCAAGTTTTGGTATCGCGCTGATACTTCGGAAATCTGTGAAATCGAACAGTAAGTACTCGTCCGACCATTCCTCCATGAATATGGAAGTGGGCTCACCAGTTTTTCGGCTTTGATCCTCGTACTCTCCCGCCACCGGTGGCGTCGCTGGTGACTCATGCGTGCTTGCGACGGACGGCCTGCCCGAATGTCCATAATCTGATGCGGGCATGGACTCGTCGTCGCCTGATGCCTGCTGTTGTCGTTGCATCGCCATCAGAGCTGCAATGTGTGAATTTGCGTTGTATGAGGACAAGTTGTAGCTTTGCTGGTAGGATGGCACCAGGAAGTTGTCTTGGGAAGGAGTATGCGAAGGTGTCAGAGGTTTTGAGAATGTATGATACGACGCCTGGTCGAGAATAGGCAATCCGTCATAATTCGTCTCGCTGTCCGATGGTAGGAGGACGTGAGGATGCGGTGTTGAGCCGTTATATGGTGACGCTGGGCCAGCAGACCCTATTGTCGACAAGGACGACTCGCGATAATGTGTTCGAGCGGACGTTGGAGTCAACTGCCCATTCATGAAGTTCCAGCTGGTCGGTGCTACCGTTTGTTCTGAGTGCATCAGTTCTGGCTCCTGATTTGAATCGTACGGCGAGTCGACTTGTATGCGCAGATTATTGAAACTCTGTTGCGTGTTGTAATCGAACAAACCGCTCTGATCCGCGTCGGACGGTTGTAGATAGTTGGAGGTGAAGGAGTATTCGGACTGAGCGGGGGTGATGGGTGTCGAATATGAAGAAACCCAAGACTGTACGGGAGTCCGACGTTGATGATTGAATAGACTTGACTGACGTCGAAGAGGTTGAGCTAACATAGTTTGATAGAGAGAGGATGCCCAGGGAGATGGTGGCAAATCCTGACTATTATAGAAAAAGTTGGGTGCGGCCTCGGAAAAGAACGGCCGAGGAGAGTGCGTATGTGGTATGTAGTATTGCGTCGATGATTTGCTCAACCCTTGGTACCTGATTACCAAGGCTTCTGGATTATTCTATCAGGAAGAAAGGAAAAGTGTGGCTGGTGAGGTCATGTGCCTTTTCATTTCTTTCATGTATGAGTCTTTATTCAATTGTGCTTGCTTTAATTGTAAGAGTCATGAAGAGAAAAACCGTGGGCGGAAGAGGAGGCCGAATTATACTCCAAAAGAATTGAAAAGCATCTTCTCGCATGTTTGAGCGGGTTAACAGGGAAAAAGATGCGTCATGGTTGCGGGCAAATCCCTGGGACGCAGAGACCCGGCTCAGCGACCCTGCTCTATCGATGTAGCGATAAGCCCAAACAGGCTAGCGAGTAGAAAAAGATCGGCTTCGATGCAAGGATTTGGGAAGAAGCCGCTGCCACGGCAGCGCGGCAGCAGGAGGCACAGCCTCAATTGATTAAAGTCCCCTGAGATGCAGCCTTTCTACTTTAGGTACGTAGATGCGCTCCCCTACCAATCGCCGGCAGGCCTCGTGTACCATACCCGATACCTACATCGGTATATGGGCCCACTGCCAATCTATGCCCGAGAAGGGTTTCAGATCGCCAAGCAAAGCCCTCGCTTTGCTCTCTTTCCCCAGAAAATTCTTATTTATAGCCAACTAACCAGCGAAAGCTCAGCCCAAGTCTGTGCTCATTGCAGTATCCACGGGTGATCGCGAAAGCCACGAGGGTATTTGATAAACAACGCTTAATGCTCGCAAGAGGACAGCGCAGCTTTGCGATTGTGGCTGGTGGCCCTTAGTGTAGCTTGTAAGTCACGGTCACTCCTTGAAGATGGGTACTGTATGCACACAACAGCGAGACGTTCGTCTCTGAAGTCAGCAGGTAAGACGCGAGACCAGTGGGTCGAGGGTCTCTCGTATATTGGTATACCATACAGTAAGCCAGAAAGAAATGTCACTTGTCATCTATGTAATCAACGATGATTCTATAATTGTGTAGTCGCCGATGGACTTCCCTTAACCCCGACCATGGTCACGCTGGTATGTACAAGAGCGCGCAAAGAGTAATAATTTTTTAAGACCAAGCAAGCTGAAGGACGGTCTCCAACAACGAACAGCTGCTGCAATCAAATGACGAATCAGCTGTGGCAGTCGCATTTAACTCGTATTGTTGCTGCGGAACATTACCGCTCGACGCACGCCAAGTCCCAGCTGAAGGGGGTGTCAGGTACAATGGATGGTACGTTATTCCTGGTACTCTATTACTATAGCACTACTACTACTTGGTACCTGGGTGCCGAGTAGAGCCGGAGATGCAGCCGTGACAGGAGAAATCTTTTCTTTCTTCAATCCTTGTGATGTGATTGCCTCAGGCCAATGAGGGTTGTTACCAATCGCAAGCCACACGGACACAGCGAGATAGTGCAGCGAATCTGAGTCTGCCGAAAAAGCCCTGACCCAGCCATTTTCCACGCCGGGCTTTGGATATTGCCGATCCGCCAATTGCCGGGACCCTGTGGCTGGAGTTGACAGCGTACCGACGCCGACTTTTCCAAGGCCCTACATTACCTTATCATGCAAGGTGTGACGGTGATGCCGAACGCCGTAACCCGTCGCACGATTATTGACATGGAAAAAAAAGTCAAAAGCCAGCGCGCTCTGTGCCCTATGGAATCATTGCATTTGCGCTCATCGACGTCATGTTGTACTGCGGCATATCCAAGTCTCGAGCGCGAATTGTAATGCTTTGATTGTCGGGCCTGAATCAAGGACTCCGCGAACAGTGACGCAATTTGCAGGGCTGAATTCGGTATTTTCCGATACTCAGGTTTTTAAGGCCGCATGATACCATGAAACATGATCAGCATATACTTTCCTGAATCGTACCCTCACTCCGAATGGCTTCGCAACCATTGCTATTCTGCAGAGTCTGTACAAACTTGCAGCATGATAAGGCTAGTCATTCAGTTCCTTGGCTAGAGTTGTTCTGATTCGGCAAACTGACTGTAGAAAGTTTTGCCACCTGGGCACTTGAATGTCTGAGAATACAGAGAACAGCGAATCATTATTGATTTTAATATCTTCGATGAGGTATGGGGTGGACAATCTATGCATCTCGCTGTCAATTTCTGTCCTAAATTTAGTTTGGGATGCTTTGTGATCGCCCTTGCAGCAATACCTCGTATTTTGTTCGGTAGATTTGCCGATAGTCTCGTAACACCTCAATGGAAAATGTTCAAATACGATGGTACTTTTTAATGATGTAGTAATCCCATCGTTATTTCCAGCTCTAAATTTATACTTTGTTATTTATCCTGAAACAACCAGATCTCTCTGGTTTGGTATAAAATCTAAATCATTTGATAAAGAACATGATAATTCTATTTTAAGAACGATTGATCTACAAACAAGTTTGATTCTGCAGACAGTGAATCAATGCCCAAGGTACTGTTGAGTTTAGATCTAGTTGCTATTGGTGATCTCATGAAGAGCATAGGAATATCTCGTATACCGCTACGAAGGCGGCGGCAAAAAGTAATTTGACAGATTTGAAACCATCAAAGTAATAAATTTTGACGCAGAATAGCACAACAACCACAAGGCCTAATATGCTTATACTAAATTTCAAGCATAAAAACCATGTGGATAATCGTTTTTCTAAACTAATACCGCATGAAATTGCGCAGTGGTGTTGTAAAATGGGAATATTAGAAGTCTGTTGGAAAACACCAATCAGCCCATACGAGCGCTGTGGTTTAGTGATTACAGCCCTGAAATTTAGCGGCTACAGTGCCTAAGTATGATATATTAGTGGTTCGCCATGCTAAGTCTGAATTATCGGCTCGCTAAACTCTGTCACATTACTTTTTGCCTCCGCCTTCGTAGGAATCAGTTTCCTGGCAGTATCTTCGCTTATCTCACATGGGAACCATGTAACATAACCATTTCCACCTTGCAGTTTACCTCGTATGCGTAATGCACCATAGTACCAGTTGAACCTTCATCGAATCTAGATTTTTATCACAAAGAACCGTAGCACTCTACGCTGTCGTTTATGCCATTCTAAGTCTGTTTCTTCGCTTTCAAGCATCCGTCAAATCTTCGACAGCTTAAATAATGGGACGCTCAAAGCGTTTTCAAATTTCCTAGAGATTCAGCCTCTTGCATTGGGACCTAGTCATAAGGAACAGTAACGTCATACGCCTGCCTAAATGTGCTCGGGCTTGAGAGACAGTCACACACTTTGCCACAGGTGCTTACTGATCACGAGACAAGGGCCTTTCCTGGGTCCGGGTCTGTTCAGCTTAATCCAGATTTTGTCACGCTGACCCATTTGGGAATCAAAATAAATACGGAACGCGTCATATGGGGAGATCAGATTCACAAGAGCAATACAAATTTGACAGTGGATCGATTATTCCGAATATCAACCCATGGTGCTAGACCCCATATCCTTATGATACAATTGAACACCTTAAAAGCAAGCCCATTTCCCAATGTCATGAGACCACACCCACTAATTCCACCGAAAGCCCATTGAGCCCTTGGGGAAAGAATATTCGTAAAAAGGACATGTAGGAAGAAGACGCGTTTAACCACCGAAGCCATACAGAGTGCGGCCTTGTCGCTTGAGGGCATAGACAACATCGAGAGAGGTGACCGTCTTGCGCTTGGCATGCTCAGTGTATGTGACTGCGTCTCGGATAACACCTTCAAGGAAGGTCTTTAGAACACCTCGAGTCTCTTCGTAGATCACTGGAGAACGCGTTAGAATAATCTCGATTGGAAGAGGAATCAATTTGCTTACTGGCTGAGATACGCTTGACACCACCACGACGAGCAAGACGACGAATAGCAGGCTTTGTGATACCCTGGATGTTGTCACGAAGGATCTTGCGGTGACGTTTCGCGCCGCCCTTGCCAAGACCCTTGCCACCTTTTCCGCCTGTAAATAAGACGCGTCAGTGTGTTGATACTTTGAATAGACGTGATGGATAAGGCCATCGCAGGAGTACGGAGATACTTACGTCCAGTCATGATGAATGAGGTTGTGTAGTGAAGAACTTATGTGGATGGTTTGAGAATATGTGGATATGTGAAAGCGTGGAGGGCGATGCTTTAATGGATGGTGTTGTGAGAAGGTAGGAAGGCGTGTGTGGTGGGGGAGAAGCTTTAATTAAAGCGGGAGGCTCGTGATT
>Ga0335072_10013160_pt1 | contig 11795 bp, 13 predicted proteins | sample Lox_Sample_21_FD_206725 | JGI IMG/M metagenome (GOLD analysis project Ga0335072, IMG submission 206725) | Soil microbial communities from Loxahatchee National Wildlife Refuge, Florida, United States - Lox_Sample_2.1 | ecosystem: Environmental > Terrestrial > Soil > Wetlands | place: USA...
CGACTCGTTCAACATGACCAGGCGGCTGGCCCGCGAGGAGGCCCTGCTGGTCGGCGGGTCGTGCGGCATGGCGGTGGTGGCGGCGCTGAAGGTGGCCAAGGATGCCGGGCCCGACGCGCTGGTGGTGGTCCTGCTGCCCGACGGTGGCCGCGGCTACATGTCGAAGATCTTCAACGACGCCTGGATGTCGTCGTATGGCTTCCTGCGCACCCGGCTGGACGGCTCGATCGAGCAGCCCACGGTCGGCGACGTGCTGCGCGGCAAGTCCGGGCAGCTGCCCGACCTGGTGCACACTCACCCGTCGGAAACGGTGCGCGACGCGATCGGCATCCTGCGCGAGTACGGGGTGTCGCAGATGCCGGTCGTCGGCGCCGAGCCGCCGGTGATGGCCGGCGAGGTGGCCGGCAGTGTCTCTGAGCGCGAACTGCTTTCGGCGGTCTTCGAGGGCCGCGCCCAGCTGGCCGACGCCGTCGGGACGCATATGAGCCCGCCGCTGCCGATTATCGGTGCCGGTGAACTGGTCAGCTCGCTGGCCAAGACGCTGCGCGACCTGGACGCCGTCATGGTCGTCGAGGAAGGCAAACCGGTGGGGGTCATCACCCGGTACGACCTGTTGGGCTTCCTGTCCGACGGCGCGGTACGCAAGTAGCGGGACGCTTGGCAGGCAAATTACTTCGGGTAGCGAATCGGTCGTCGGGTAGCGTAATTCCGCCCGTTCCAGCAAATACCGCGCCAACCGAAAGCCGTTCATGACCGACCAACCGCCGCCGCCGTCGTCGTCGTTCCCACCGCCTCCGCCGCCGGGCGGTGGTGACTACCCGCCGCCGCCCCCGCCGTCGGGCGGATACCTGCCGCCGCCGCCGGGCCCGGTGATCCGCGGCCTGCCGCAGCAGGCCTACACACCGTGGCTCACCCGGGTCGGGGCGCGCCTGATCGACACCCTGCCGTTCGCGGTGATCGTCGCCGTCGGTTGGCTGGTGCTGCAGAACTCGGTCGACAGCGCGTGCCTGACCGACGTCGGCCCCCACGGCGTCGACCAGATCTGCTCGGTCGCGTATTCGACGGTCGGCCTGACGGTGATGTGGGGCGCCCTGCTGGCCGGGTTGGTCTATCTGCTGTGGAATTACGGCTACCGGCAGGGCGCGACGGGGTCGAGCATCGGCAAGTCGGTGCTGAAGTTCAAAGTAGTCAGCGAAAACACGGGTGAGCCAATCGGTTTCGCATTGTCAGTGCTGCGCCAGGTCGCCCACCTGGTCGATGCCGGCCTGTTCTACATCGGCTACCTTTTCCCGCTGTGGACCGCCAAGCGCCAAACGCTGGCCGACAAGGTCGTGGGCACGGTATGCCTGCCGGCCGACCGTCAGATCACGGACACCACGGGGGAATCGGGCAGAAGTTGAGGCCCGGCGGCGGTGGTGCCGGTGGCGGGGGCTGATCGCCCTCCCAGATGGTGCGGGCGACGTTGCCGCCGCCTCCGACGTACCAGTAGGTGTGGCATACGTTCGAGTCCCAGCGGACCGGGTCCACCCGGAGGTTGCCGGTCTGCACGGGAGGATCTCCGGGACACCAGTGACACGGGCCCGCGGGGTGGTCCGGCGGGCAGCCGGGCCACGCCCCGGATGGGGTGGCGCCCGCGCTGACCACCCCCGCGACACCGCCCCACAACAACACCGTCGTCGCAAATCCCACGAGTATTCGCTTCATAAGCCGGAGATTGTCCTCGCCGTCGCGGTTGTGCACATGGGGCGAATGCCCTATTTGGCTAGGCTGATCGGCGATGAGCAACGGACACTTTCATAACGCCGGTTTGGCGACCAAGGCCATTCATGCCGGCTACCGGCCCGACCCGGCGACCGGCGCGGTCAACACTCCGATCTACGCCAGCAGCACCTTCGCCCAGGACGGCGTCGGCGGTCTGCGCGGCGGGTACGAGTACGCGCGCACCGGCAACCCGACCAGGGCCGCATTGGAGGCCGCGCTGGCCGCCGTCGAAGAGGGCAGATTCGGCCGCGCATTCGGCTCCGGCATGGGGGCCGGCGACTGTGCGCTGCGCGCGCTGCTGCGGCCCGGCGACCATGTGGTGATCCCGAACGACGCCTATGGTGGCACCTTTCGGCTCATCGACAAGGTGTTCACCCACTGGGGTGTGCAGCACACGCCGGCGGCGTTGTCGGATCTCGACGCGGTGCGTCTGGCGCTGACCACGGGGACCCGGCTGATCTGGGTGGAGACGCCCACCAACCCGCTGCTGTCGATCGCCGACATCGCCGCGATCGCCGAGCTCGGTGCCGAGGTCGGTGCGAAAGTGTTGGTGGACAACACATTTGCATCTCCCGCGCTGCAGCAGCCGCTGACGCTGGGCGCCGACATCGTGCTGCACTCGACCACGAAGTACATCGGCGGGCATTCCGACGTGGTGGGCGGCGCGCTGGTCACCAACGACGAGGAGCTGGACGAGGCGTTCGCGTTTTTGCAGAACGGCGCCGGAGCGGTGCCGGGACCGTTCGATGCCTACCTGACCATGCGCGGCTTGAAGACGCTGGTGCTGCGGATGCAGCGACACAGCGAAAACGCCGCGGCGGTAGCCGAATTCCTCGCCGGGCAGGCGTCGGTGACCGAGGTGTTCTACCCCGGTCTGCCCACTCATCCCGGGCATCAGGTCGCCGCGCGGCAGATGCGCGGCTTCGGCGGCATGGTGTCGGTGCGGATGCGGGGCGGACAGCCCGCGGCCGAAGCGTTGTGCGCCAACACCAAGATATTCATCCTGGCCGAGTCGCTCGGTGGCGTGGAGTCGCTGATCGAGTATCCGGGCGCGATGACCCACGCGTCGACGGCCGGTACGCAGTTGGAGGTTCCCGATGATCTGGTCCGGCTGTCGGTCGGCATCGAGGACATCGCCGACCTGATCGCCGATCTCGAGCAGGCGCTCGTCTGATCACCGCGCCGAGTGTGAATCCGACGACGCGACACGCCGTTCAGCCGTCGAGGGATTCACACTCGGCGGCCAAGGCCGGGGCAGGCCAGCCGGGGGCCTACTCAGGCGTGGTAGGGCTCCGCGCTGATCAGCGTCACCTCGACGGTGTTCCCGTTGGGCACGGTGTAGCTGCGGGTCTCGCCCTCTTTGGCGTCGATGAGCGCTCCGCCCAGCGGTGAGTTCGGCGAGTACACCTCGAGCTTGCCGTCGTGCACGGCCTGCTCACGGGTGCCGATCAGGAAGGTCTCGGTGTCGGACTTGTCGCCGTCGTAGTACACCTTCACCACCGAGCCGGGCAGTGCCACCCCGGACTGTTTGGGTGCCTCGCCGACCTTCGCGTTGTTGAGCAGGTCCTGCAGCTGACGGATGCGGGCCTCTTGCTGGCCCTGCTCCTCGCGGGCGGCGTGGTAGCCGCCGTTTTCGCGCAGGTCACCCTCCTCGCGCCGATCGTTGATCTCGGCGGCGATGACCGGACGGTTCGCGATTAACGAGTCGAGCTCGGTCTTGAGTCGATCGTGTGATTCCTGGGTCAACCAGGTCACCTGGGTGTCCATCATCGTGTCGCGCTCCTTGTGGTGTCGGTTAGGCGGCGTCCGCCTTACGCAGTTGTCGGGCTTGCTGCCGGGCGGTGCCACCACGTGTACTGCCGACCCCAGTAGTCGGGTGGACGCCCCGCGGCACATCTGGCCGCTAATGCAGCAATACACGGTCCCAGCTGGAACCGTGCATCCGAAGATTCTACCACCGACGCCATGGTCGCTGAGACCATTTTCGCAGTTCGGCCTTTGCCAGGGTCAGGGAGCGCGCAGGTAGCCCGGCACAGCGGTACCGCAGCCGTAGATGTCGCCCATCGCCGCCGGCTGGCTGGATTTCACGATCGTCGTCACCTGCACCGTTGTGTCGGACGACGGGGGAACCAGCACCTCACGGCGGCCCGTCTCGCTGCCGTCTTTGGCGCGCACCCGCACGATGCAGTCCACCGGCCGCGACGGGTCCGTTCGCGTCACGCTGATCGTTACCGAGACGGTCCGGTCGTCGATCAGTTGATAGCCGGCCAGCGAGCCCTGGACGTCGCTGCGGCCCAGCCGTTGGTAGCCGATGACAGCGACCGCAATGCCGGCCGCGACGGCCACCACACCCACGATGACGAAATGGCGCGTCGACAGGCGGTGCGACCGGTCGTGCCCGTAGCGGGTCTGCGGCGGCGGGGAGGAATTTTCGGTCATGTTGTCTGGTGGCGCCGCCGGGGAATGGGGTCTCAAGCCCCGGCCTTCGAGATGGAACTATTAGACCTGGAACTATAGGGCCACTAGATGGCGCACAAGTCAGGGAGCACGTGAGCGAACTGCGGTTGATGGCGGTGCACGCCCACCCGGACGACGAGTCCAGCAAGGGCGCCGCCACCCTTGCCCGTTACGCCGATGAGGGCCACCGCGTACTGGTGGTGACCCTGACCGGCGGCGAACGCGGCGACATCCTCAACCCGGCCATGGACCTGCCTGAGGTGCACGGCCGGATCACCGCCATCCGGCGCGACGAGATGGCCAAGGCGGCCGAAATCCTCGGCGTCGAGCACACCTGGCTGGGCTTCATCGACTCCGGGCTGCCCAAGGGGGATCCGCCGCCCCCGCTCCCCGAGGACTGCTTCGCGCTGGCGCCGCTGGAAGTCTCCACCGAGGCGCTGGTACGGGTCGTGCGCGAATTCCGGCCGCACGTGATGACGACCTACGACGAGAACGGCGGCTACCCGCATCCCGATCACATTCGCTGCCATCAGGTTTCGGTCGCCGCCTACGAGGCGGCCGGTGACTATCGGCGATTCCCGGACGCCGGACCGGTGTGGAGCGTGGCCAAGCTGTACTACAACCACGGATTCCTGCGTCAGCGGATGCAGATGCTGCAGGACGAATTCGCCAAGCTCGGCCAGACCGGGCCATTCGAAAAGTGGCTCAAGCATTGGGATCCGTCCCACGACGTGTTCGCCGGCCGGGTGACGACGAAGATCGAGTGCTCGGCGTATTTCAGCCAGCGCGATGACGCGTTGCGGGCGCACGCCACCCAGATCGATCCCAACGGCGACTTCTTCGCCGCCCCGATCGAATGGCAGCAGCGGCTGTGGCCCACCGAGGAGTTCGAGCTGGCCCGCTCGCGGATACCGGTGCGCATCCCGGAAGACGACCTGTTCGCCGGAATCGAGGCGGAACAGTGAATCGCCTTGCGTTCGAGGCGATCCGGGTGCTGGCCGACAACGGTCCGCACAACAGCGGACCGGATTTCGGCAAGGCCAGCCCGTTCGGCTTGCTGGTCGTGGTGCTGCGGTTGATCGCCACGTTCTTTCTGGTGCGCTCGATGAACCGGCACCTCAAGAAGTTGCCGGAGTCGTTCGACCGTCAGCACCCCGAACCCGATCAGGCCGTCGACGACGGGACGATCGATCGGCCGCCGCATGAGTCCGGCGGGTAACCAGCTCGCCGGGGCGGCCAGTCCCTACCTGCGCCAGCACGCCGACAACCCGGTGCACTGGCGGCAGTGGTCGCCGCGGGCGCTGGCCGAGGCCGCCGAACGTGATGTGCCGATCCTGCTTTCGATCGGCTATGCCGCCTGCCACTGGTGTCATGTGATGGCCCACGAGTCGTTCGAAGACGACGAGGTGGCCGCGGCGATGAACGCCGGGTTCGTCTGCGTCAAAGTCGACCGCGAGGAACGGCCCGACATCGACGCCGTCTACATGAACGCCACCGTCGCGCTGACCGGGCAGGGCGGCTGGCCGATGACCTGTTTCCTGACGCCCGATGGACGGCCGTTCTTCTGCGGCACCTACTATCCGAAAGCTGCTTTCCTGCAGCTGCTTTCGGCCGTCGTCGATACCTGGCAGGACCGTCGCGACGAGGTCGAGGAGACCTCCGACCATATTGCGACCGAATTGCGTTCCACCGCATCGGGATTGCCCGGCGGCCCACCGGTGCAGCCAGCGCTCTGCGATCACGCGGTCGCGGCGGCGCTGCGCGACGAGGACACCGCCCACGGCGGTTTCGGCGGCGCGCCGAAATTCCCGCCGTCGGCGTTGCTGGAGGCGCTGCTGCGGCACTGGGAGCGGACCGGGTCGCCGCTGGCGCTGGACGCCGCCGCACGTACCGGTGCCGCGATGGCCCGCGGCGGAATGTACGACCAGCTGGCCGGCGGCTTCGCCCGCTACAGCGTCGACAATGCTTGGGTGGTACCGCATTTCGAGAAGATGCTGTACGACAACGCGCTGTTGCTGCGGTTCTACGCGCACTGGGCGCGGCGAACCGGCGATCAGTTGGCGCGCCGGGTCGCCGGCGAGACCGCCCGGTTCCTGCTCGACGACCTGCGCGACGCGGACATGTTCACCTCGTCGCTGGACGCCGACGCCGCCGGCAGCGAGGGCTCGACCTACGTGTGGACGCCCGCGCAGCTTACCGAAGTTCTCGGTAGCGACGACGGTCATTGGGCCGCTTCGGTTTTCGGGGTGACCGAGGCGGGCACGTTCGAAGCCGGCGCGTCGGTGCTGCAGCGGCCCGGCGACCCGGACGACCCCGCCCGGTTGCAACGCGTCCGGACGGCGCTGCTGGCCGCCCGGGCGACCCGGCCCCAGCCGGATCGCGACGACAAGGTCGTCACGGCCTGGAACGGGCTGGCGATCACGGCCCTGGCCGAGGCCAGCGTGGCGCTGGCCGCCCCCGAGTTGGCCGACGCCGCCGTCGCCTGCGCAAGCAAGCTGGTCGAACTGCACGTGGTCGACGGCCGGTTGCGCCGCGCCAGCCTCGGCGGTCGGGTCGGCGAGAGCGCGGCGATCCTGGAAGACCACGCGATGCTGGCCACCGGGCTGCTCGCGCTCTACCAGCTCACCGGCGACGCCAACTGGCTGACCACCGCCGGCGGCCTGCTCGATATTGCGTTGGCGCACTTCGCCGATCGCGACCGGCCGGGTCGCTGGTTCGACAGCGCCGACGACGCCGAGCGGCTGATGTTTCGGCCCGCAGACCCGTACGACGGGGCGACACCGTCGGGCGCCTCGGCGACCGCCGAGGCCCTGCTGACCGGGGCGCACCTCACCGGAGTCGAGCGCTACCAACACGCCGCCGCCGCGACCATTCAGGCGCACTCCGTCCTGCTGGCCCGTGCGCCCCGCTCGGCCGGCCACTGGCTGGCCGTCGCCGAAGCCGCCGCCCGCGGGCCGCTGCAGATCGCGGTGGCCTGTGACGGACCGGGGTCGGCGTTGCTTGCCGACGCGCGCAGGCTCGCCCCGGGCGGGTCGATCGTCGTCGGCGGCGCCGTGGACTCCTCGGAGCTGCTCGTCGGCCGCGACCGGGTGGCCGGTTCAGACGCGGCCTACGTGTGCCGCGGCCAGGTCTGCGATCTGCCGGTCACAACCGCGGAAGCCTTGGCGGCGGCGCTGGCCCGGTGACGGTAGCGTTGCGTGTCATGCCGAGCGCTGAACACATCGCCGAGACCGTCAACCGCTACATCGGACTCGTTGCCAAGGGCAGCGCGGACGACATCGTCGAGTTGTACGCCGACGACGCCACCGTCGAGGACCCGGTCGGTGGCGAGGTGCACATCGGCAGGCAGGCGATCCACGGCTTCTACGCTGCCGTCGAGAACGTCGAACGGGAATGCGAGCTGGTGACGCTGCGGGTCGCCGGCAACGAGGCCGCTTTCCTGTTCCGATTGACGGTGACGGCGGGCGAACACCGGATGCGCATCGAGCCGATCGACGTGATGGTGTTCGGCGACGACGGCAAGGTCACGTCGATGAAGGCCTACTGGTCGGCCGAAAGCGCCGCGCAGCTGTAGATCAGGCGGGGTGGCCGACGTAGAACACCGCGAGCCACACCGCGATGTAGTGGCAGATCGCGGCCACCGCGGTGCACGCGTGGAAGAACTCGTGATAGCCGAACGTGCTCGGCCACGGGTCGGGCCAGCGCAGCGCGTAGAGGATGCCGCCGATGCTGTACAGCGCGCCGCCGACCACCAGCAGCACCATCGCGGCCACCCCCGCGATGTGCATGATCGTCGCGATGTAGAACGCCGCCACCCAACCGAGCCCGATGTAGAGCGGCACCCCGACCCAGCGCGGTGCGCTCGGCCAGCACATCTTCAGCAGCACCCCGCCGATCGCGCCAGCCCACACGATGGACAGCACCAGCATCCCCGTGTCATGCGGCATCGCCAGCAGTGCGAACGGCGGGTAGGTGCCGGCGATCAACACGAAAATCATCGAGTGGTCGAGCCGCTTCATCCAGAGGCGCGCCTTCGTGGATTTCCAGTTGACCCGGTGGTAGGTGGCGCTCACGGTGAACAGACCCACCACGGTGGCCGTGTAGGCGAACGTCGCCAGCCCCGCTTTGAGGCCTGCCAGCGGCCAGGACACCGCGATCAGCGAGGCACCGGCGGCGACCGCGACGACCGCCGACACCAGATGGATCCAGCCCCGTGCCCTCGGCTTGGTGAGCGCCTCGGCGGCTGACTGGACACCCTCTTTGAGCTGTTCGGCGACGTCTCCGACAGCGTTGGCCGCCTCGGTCACGCCGTGCTGGGTGGCTACGCGGGTCTCGCGGCTCAATATGCCTCCATGACTTGCAGCGGGATCACCGATGAACAGTTGCGCCCACAGTAATCTGGCTCCCTGTGGAGATCATCCCGCCGCGCCTTAAGGACCCGCTATATCGGGTCTACGAGTTGCGGCTGCGGCAGGGCTTGGCCGGGTCGAAAGCCACGCTGCCGCGCCACATCGCGGTGCTGTGCGACGGCAACCGGCGCTGGGCTCGCGACGCGGGTTACGACGACGTTAGTTATGGCTACCGGATGGGTGCGGCCAAGATCGCCGAGATGCTGCGCTGGTGCCAAGAAGCCGGCATCGAAATGGCCACCGTCTACTTGCTTTCCACCGAAAACCTGCGACGCGATCCGGCCGAGTTGGCCGCGCTGATCGAGATCATCACCGACGTCGTCGAGGAGATCTGCTCGCCGGCCAATCGCTGGAGCGTGCGCACGGTCGGGGACCTGGAGCTAATCGGCGAGGAGCCCGCACGGCGGTTACGGGATGCGGTGGAGGGGACCGCGTCGACCGGAAACGGAGGCTTTCACGTCAACGTCGCGGTCGGCTACGGCGGCCGCCAGGAAATCACCGACGCCGTTCGCGCGCTGCTCAGCAAGGAAGTCGCCAACGGCGCCAGCGCCAAGGAACTCATCGACGCGGTCACCGTCGACGCCATCTCGGAAAACCTCTACACCTCCGGACAGCCCGATCCGGATCTGGTCATCCGGACCTCGGGCGAGCAGCGATTGTCCGGCTTCTTGCTGTGGCAGAGCGCCTACTCGGAGATGTGGTTCACCGAGGCGCACTGGCCGGCGTTCCGGCGCGTCGACTTCCTTCGTGCCTTGCGGGATTACAGCCAACGACATCGCCGCTACGGCATCTGAGCGGCGATCGCAAGCGCGGCGGAGCCGGCGCAGCGGGTCGCCGCCAACGTCCTAACGGCGTGCCACACTGAAGGCATGGCTGCGCTTTCGGCGTTGGTGTTTTCGCTGAGTTGGTGGCTGGGGCTGTACCTGTTGGCCCGCGATCCGCGTAAGCCGGTGCTGGCGTTCTCGGCGATCGGCCTGTGCACCTTCGCGCTGGCGGTCGCGCTGGACGCGGTGCGACTCGTCACGCATTCCGCGGCGCTCGGCCACGTCGAGATCTACGTTGTTGCGATTCCGGGGGTGGCCTGGTTCGCGGTGCTCGTCGAGCTGGCCCGGCCGGGTGACAGCGGGCGGGCACGCTCCCTCGAGGTTTTGCTGGTCAGCGTCGTTGCGGCGCTGACGCTGGTCGGCGCGACGATGGCGGGCACGGTCGAAGGACCCCTGCGGCTCGGCCACGTGGTGATGTCACTGGTGATTTCGGTATCCACCGTCTACGCAATGATCGCCGCCTTGGTGCGTCGGCGGAAGATTCCCGTCGTCGGCCTGATCATCACGGCCACGCTGTTCTTCGCGCTGGCCAACGCGATCCTGATCATTCCGCTGGGCCTGGTGCCCAGCTGGTTGGCGCTGGCGTCGACGGGTTGCGACGTGCTGGGGCTCGGGGTGGCCGTGGCGATCTGGGACGCGTTCGACGAGGGCCAGGCGCTGCGCGGCGACATGCTCCGCTCGTTCACCGGCGCCGGCGCCGTGGTGTTGCTGCTCGGCGGCCAGATGCTGATCGGGCTCGCGTTGACCAGCCACCAGCCGACCGCACAGGTCGCGCTGACGGTGCTGCTGTTCACCAGCCTGGCGATCGTCTCGGCCGTGCAGGTGCTGGCCGACCTGCTGGCCGGGCTGCTGGACCGGATGGTGTTCTCCCGATCGCCGCTACTGCGGGCCAACCGGGAGACGTTGCGGCGCACGCAATCCGCGCTGCCGCTGCGGTCGGCCGATCCGCTCGACAACTTCGACGACGACACCTTCGCCCGGCTCACCCGACGGGCCCTGGGCCACTATGGCGACCTGTCCAAGCTGGTCGCGAGTCCGCTGACCGGGCTGCCGGCCATCGACGAGCGGCTGGCCGCCCGCGGGGCGCCCGACGAGCCGCTGGAGCGGGCCATCGAACTCAAGGCACTGCTGGCGGACCGGATCGGACGGCTCAAACCCCGCGACGGCGGCGACTTCGGCACCACCGAGCAGTGGCGCTACTACAACTCGCTGTATTTCCCCTACGTCGTCGGTGTGCGTGCCTACGCGCAGAACGCCACCGCCGCCGGCCTGGACCCGACAGCCCGGCAGGCCTGGCAGTGGTTCGTCACGGAGGTGCCGCAGCGGTCGCTGCACAACTGGCAGAACGCCGCGGCGAAGCTCATCGCCGCCGATCTTCGCGGCCGGGTGGCCGTCTCCAGCTAGCCGTCAGTCGAAGTTAGACCGGCTAGGCAAGGAATAGGTGCTCCAGGTCACTCGGTTGACCCTGCGAATGGCAGTGCATGGCAGTGCCAGACGTCGATCTGGCAGCTCCAGAACGGCACGCTCAGAAGTGTCCGACCCGTCACCGCAAGGAGTTCCGACATGACCGCTGTTACTCCACTGGCCCCCCGACCTTTCGCCGATTCCACCGATTCCCTGTTGCGCTTCGCCATGCGGCTCGACGCGACGCTGAGCGGCCTGGTCGGCCTTTTCGTCGCCGCGGCGGCGGATCCGTTCTCGGCTCTGACCGGGCTGAGCTCGCTGTCCATCTACGGCCTCGGCGCCTTCCTGGTGCTCGGCGGCCTGGCCGTGTACGCCCTGGCGGCGGCACCCGATCTGCGCCGCGTCGGAGTCGCCCTCATCGTGGGCAACATCGGACTGACAATCGCGGCGCTCGTCGTGGTTGCCGTACGAGCGTTGCCACTGACCGAAACCGGAGTTGCCGCGGCGCTGGCCACCGCCGGCTACTTCGCGCTGATGGGATACCTGCAATACCTCGGAGTGCGCCGCCTGCCGGCGTGACTCCCTTCTCCGCCGGTGCGGGGCACCACCGTCAGAGGTTGCGGTGGATGACCCCGCATCGGCTTGCGCCTGGCGGGTTATCCGGCTTCGAGTTTCAACACTCGCGCGTGCGCCGAGTCGGCGACGTAGACGTTGCCGGACGCGTCGACCGCAACTCCTTCCGGTGTATTGAGACCTTTGAAGGGCAGCGTGGCCTGCGGGCTGGAGCCGGACGGCAGCTCCAACACCTGTCGGCTGTTGGAGTCGGAGAGAAAGACGCTGCCGTCATGTCCGATCGCGACTCCGTAGGGCTCATTCAAGCCGCTGAAGGGCAGCATGGTCGGGTCGTTAGATCCCGGCGCGAGCTTCACCACCTTGTTGT
>Ga0335072_10013161_pt1 | contig 11795 bp, 6 predicted proteins | sample Lox_Sample_21_FD_206725 | JGI IMG/M metagenome (GOLD analysis project Ga0335072, IMG submission 206725) | Soil microbial communities from Loxahatchee National Wildlife Refuge, Florida, United States - Lox_Sample_2.1 | ecosystem: Environmental > Terrestrial > Soil > Wetlands | place: USA: Florida...
GAGGTGCGAGCGATGGGTACAAGATGTTCCGGATCAATTCGGCCAATACTGGAGATGATCTCTTCCGTCATTCCGTCGCTGAAATAATCCTCGCCTGCGTCTCCGGTTAAATTCGCAAAAGGAAGGACCGCGAGCATGACGCGGCGATGAACGGGTTCGGAGGAAGATCGCCACCAGTTCCGCAGCCTCGGAAAAGAGCTCACAATCACCAACGCCAGGAGCAGGCTAATCACGAGGTAAGCCTGCCATCGGTTGAGCTGAAAGGTTTCGACAACCCTCTGGCGAAGGGAAAGCGGAGCCGTCACCAATTCCGGTGCGTTTGCGGCGTGCCCGTTCGAGCGGCCTTCGCTCGGTGAGCCCACGGGGGTCGATTCCGCAAAGGCCGAACCTTGCTGAACGGGAGCAATGAACCGATATCCTTTCCGGGCAATGGTCTCGACAAACCGCGGCTTCCCGGAATCGTCGTGCAGGGCACGTCGAATCTTGACCACAGCCGCGTTGATGCTGCTGCTCGCGTCGACGTGCACCTCGTTGCCCCAGATCCGCGCAACGATCTGGCTACGGGTAACCAGATGGCCGTTCTCTTCGAGAAGTAACCGCAGGATTTCCATCGGGATGGGTTCCAGGGGCAGGGGCCGATTGAGCCGGCGCAACTGGTAAGCACGCAGGTCCAGTTCGTATTCGCTTCCAAACCGGATGGAACCATTCTTCTCAAGCGGCTCGGGGGACATAGGGACGCCTGGCAAAAGAGACGACATCTTACTCCTACTTACAATCGACGACAACTGCTTTCGCAGCCAGCAGTTGGGCGTTCACAACAAATTTCGAATTTCTTCAGGAAACCTCCATTTACTTTCTGCAGTGATTTCACCAAGATCGCCCACCATTGTGGTGCTCTGTAGGCAAAGATTCTTCGTGGCAACGCCCTGAATCCTCGCCCGCCGGACGCAGTTATCGAAACTACAGGTCCCGCAGAGAAAACAGCGCCATCGCGGCACCCATGCACTCCGCCCATTTTTGGGGAGCCGCAGACACGCCCAAGCAGGAGGAATCCGTGGCTCAAACTGCTGCTGTCTCTCCTTTTCTCGATGTCAAAAGCTTTTCGTCGGACTCCTCTCGTTCCGACACCCAAAAACTGACAGCCTCTTCAGGTAGTCCTTTTCTATCCGTTTATGAACTCGACGAGTTCGGAGAGTCCGCGGACCCATCGGCGGGCGAACGCCAGACCTACGCAGCGGAGATGCACGACAATCAGCTGGACGAGGCTCTGTTCGAAGCCATTTCCGACGCCTCCGAGCTTTGTGATCGAAGCGGCTTCGGCAGCGACCCTCGGGACGCACAACGCATGCTGGCCCAGCATTTCGATCCTCTACAGCGAGAGGTCGAGCGGCTGCTCGACACCGGAGCACAGCGTTTTGGACAAACACCACTTGGAAAGGCCGACCCCAACCAGGTTTCCGCCTTCTTTGAAGCATATACACCCAGCCAGGAAATGGGGCCAAGCTTCGAGAATTTGTTCGGCGGTTTGCTGAAGAGCATCAAGCGTGTGGCAGGAAAAGCGATCGATCTGGCCAAAAAAGGGGTGGGAACACTGGCCTCGATGGCTTTGGGGCCACTGCTCAGCAAACTAAAAGACATCATCAAACCGTTGCTGGAACGGGTACTGCGGGCCGCGATCACCAAACTTCCGACAAACTTGCGGCCCATCGCGACCCAAATCGCTAAACATTTCGGTTTGGCGGAGATCCCGGGCGAAGCCGAGGAACTCCCGGCAGAGGCCGAGGACATCCAGAGAGAATTTCACGAACGCTGCGGAAGGATGTTGTTTGCCCCAAGTCCGCAGGCCCAAGATTTGGAAGTAGCGCAGATGGCGTCCGAAGCCGCGATTCTTCCGGAGCACTCCTTGTCGCAGTTGGATCATGCGCGTACGAAATTGTCGGACAAACTAAATCAATTGTCGGAGGGGGAAGATCCCGCACCGGCGTTTGAGGAATTCCTGCCGGCGCTGTTACCCGCCCTACAGCTGGGAATCAAGCTGATCGGTCGGCCGCGCGTCGTCTCTTTTTTGGCCAAGCTTCTGGGTAAGCTGCTTTCGCGATTTGCTGGACCACAATACACGCCGGCATTGTCGCAGGCCATTGTGGATGCCGGACTGAAGCTCATCGACTTGGAAGCAACCCCGGACGACGCCACAGCGGCGTCGCGATCGGCCGTGATTACTACAGTCGAAGATACAGTCCGTCGCGTGTCCGAGCTACCCGAATATCTGCTGGACCATCCAGATATGCTTGAAGGGGTAGCTCTCGATGCGGCCGAACAGTCGGTAGCAGCGAATTTTCCACCGGTACTCCGTGAAGAAATCTACCGGGAGAGGCCGGAGTTGCGAGAATCGAGCGGATTGCGCGGTACATGGATCGCTTTGCCACTTTGCGGGCCGATCCGCTACAAGAAGTTCAGTCGCGTTTTGAAAACGCGGATCACACCAGAAAAAGCGCAAGCCGCCGAGACTTTCGGCGGCGCGACTCTGGCAGAATTCCTCGACGAACAGATGGGCCAACCCCCCGGCGCGGACATTCACGCGGACGTTCATTTGTATGAAAGCATGCCTGGCACGACACTACCGGAACTGTCGCGACTAGAAGCTGGCGTGCCGGGTTTGGGAAGCTCCGAGGAAGCCTCCTATGGACGCCTGCATCCGTTGACGCACCATGCGGCGGGAGTACTACTGGGCGAACCGGGATTGGGCCGTCATTTCTCTCCACGCGCGATGGAAAGTCACCGTCACATCAAACCGGGGCATCGCTTTTATCACCTGGCTATGCACGGAGTGCATGCCGCCCCGAGTTCCGCTGGTTCCAAGAGGCTCCGCCGTCACAACTCTCTGAAGATTGCCTTCGATTTCAATGCTGCCGAAATCCGCACACGCTTGTACTTGGGAGAGCGGCACGCGCAGCGGCTGCTGCTGAAGCTGCACCAGCAGGGCCAGGAGAGCGCGATTCTTGCGGATCTCCGAAAAATGTTAGAACGAAAATTAGAAGTGGCGCTGGTGCCACACGCGCACGGCGCCGTCCGCATCATTCATCCGGACGTACCGGCGCATCAGGTTTCTGGTGAAGCGCTGAAGCGTTTACCGGCGCGGCTTTTGTCAGAATTGCGGGTGCATCTACTGAAATGGGTGCTCGGAGCATTGGACGAAGTTTTGAAGACGCGCGCGAAAGAAGTAGAGTCCGCGGTTGCGGCACGCGAGGATGGAATTTCCATCCTGATTATTTTCCAGGCACCTCCGGGAATGGAGTTGCTGAAAAGCGCCTTCGCTCGGCGAGGAAACGTCTCGGGAACGGCGACATTCCCCGAGGGTGATCCGAAATACATGATCAAAATCGTTTCAGGACACATACATGTCTGACGTAGTTACCGCTGTGCGCGAGCAACTCAGCCGTCAAGTCGCACATTGGACCATCGCGACACGGAATCTGTCCGATTTGGATGAGCTTGCGTCGGCAGATGCTTGGGGTCAGCTAGAACGCTACCTTGGCGTCACCGTAAGACAAGAGCTGGCGCTGTCTTCAGACCGGCTGGAAAAGAAAATAGCATTGCTGCGCGCGGCATTACGCGCGGCGCTGTCTTTGCAAGAACTCAAAGCCGTCAACCGCCTGCTTTTGGAATGCCGACTACAGTATCTGCGGACGGAAACGACGCTAGAGTTTTTTGCCGACGCCATCCGGACGCGGACCGACAAGCGCCTGGGCGGCCTCCTGAGGGCTTGCGACAGCGTGGCCTACCGTAGCATGAGCCTGGTACTCGACCAGCTCGATAAGAGAACACCGGTAGTGTTGACCTATTTGGATCGCGGTCTCGGCGCTTCCATCCTGAAAGCAAACCTGCGACTGTGGGACGGTACCGACAACCCCGTGGCGGCAATTAAGGTTACCCTGCACAATCTGCCCCGAGTGACGTCGATTCTTCACGAGTGCGGACATCAGGTTGCTCATCAGACCGGTTGGACCGAGACGCTGGCCAAGGGCTACCGGGACGGGCTTGGCGGGTCGTCGCCAGTTTCCGATATCTGGGCAAATTGGACTTCGGAAATTGTGGCGGACACCCACGCCTTCGTCCACGGCGGATTCGCTGCGATCGCTGCGCTTCACGACGTTGTGGCCGGAGACGACGACATGGTGTTTCGGATGTTGCCCGGAGATCCACACCCGATGGCGTTCCTGCGTGTCCTGCTGGGAGCGCAAATGTGCCGACTGGAATTCGGAGCAGGGCCGTGGGACGACTTGGCCGCAGCCTGGACCGAACTTCACCCCATCAGCGCGGCAGGCCATGAAAGCGCCGAACTGATCCTAGCTTCCCTTCCGCTGTTGCCGCGGGCCGCCGACTTGGCGCTGCACCAAAAAGTGCCGGGATTCGGGCAACGGTCGATTTGTGAACTCATCAACCCTGACCGTGTACGTCCGGAAAGGCTCTACGAGTTGGAACGGAGACTGGGCCCGGCGTTGTATACCTCGACGCATTGGATCTGGACCGAAGCACTGCGCCTGGTGGCCCTGTCCGGATTGCGGATGGCGACCATGCCGGCACAGGCGCAGGAGCAAGCACAGAAACTGCAGGAATGCCTGCTCCGCCTAGGCGGAGCGGCACAGGCAGCTTGAAAGGAGCAGATATGGCAAAAGAACCTGAGGACGATCGAAGGCGCGACGAGACTGAGCGCACGCGACTAGAGGTGGTACATCTTCTTCGGCAAATTCTACAGGAGTCGAAGATCAGCGCTCACGGTGCAACTCCCGTGATGACCGATCCGATGCGCTCCACAGAGCAGCAATACCAAAAAATCGAGAGCCAGATCGCACTGAAATGCAACCGCATAACTGCTGAGACAAGCAGTCATTAAGGAGCGTCACAATGTTCGACTCGTTTGCATCCATTCTGGGAACTAGCCACGCGCGAGAATTATTCATGCAGCACCCCTCCGACTTAGTCGCATTGCTCGAGTACTCCTGGCAGAAACGCGCCAAGCAGCAGGGCGCGGCCCTGGGCTCTCCGGAGAATCGCAGCGATGTGCAAAGCATGGGTAATGAGGGCTCGGGCTCGACATGGATGGGCCAGTTCTTCGACTCGGACCCGCAGGTCCAAGTTGTGCTGACCATTAAGCAGGCTATCGAAAACACCGGAAATTCAAAATTATGCGGCGTGATGTGGGAGCATCTGATTTACGCGTACATGCTCGAAAACACGCGCTTGTACGATATTTTCGGGCGGGTGCTTACAGAGCTTTTGCACGGGGAGAAACTCGGGCTCGCCCATGCGGATACACTGCGATGGCTGCGAAGCACTGAGCAGCTATGGTTCAGCGACCCACCCGCTCCTTTCTTTCTGCCCTCCATCGTGAGCCATGTACGCCCCGACTTGGGAGCCACCCGACGAAACGCTTACCAGCGCATGTTTGGAATGGAATTGAATCACGGAACCGACTCCGGAGTGGCGTACCCTTACCAAAAATCGGAGGCCGCCAACAATGATTTCGTTTCCATTTTCGAGGAGTTCTTACGAGAAGTATGGATTGGCATGGTGAACGTCAACAACTCGAGTGGCCCCAAGCCAACGGATGATGCAAAGATTGCAGAATTGGCCACCCGGCTGAATAACATGCTGCTTTCGCGTAGGTTATACGGAACTCTTTCGCCCGAAGAGTTTTCCATCGTTTCGATGATGTCCTGGTTCAACGTCACTCTTTCCCAAAACTTCCCGATCATCCAGGATTTGCGGTGTGAAGCAGCAAGTCCCGAGGAAAGGTTATTTAAAATCGCGCAACGTGTGGGACTGCCGGCCCACGGCTTGTCGAAGAGCTATTTTGAGATCGCACAGCCGATCTCGCACATTCTGATTCTGATCGAAACAGGAAACGTAAACGATGTTGCCCAAGTGCCCGTTCTATACACTCCCGCACTGGATCCCGCCCGGGACATGCACACAATTATCACTCACTGGTCAATCGTTACTGGGCGCGATATGAAGGCTGGCAAGGTTTCGCCAAGTTGATATTGCTGAGGCTGCGGTGAGGACAAATAAGAGACGCGCGGAGCTGGCCGCGGTCGCAAACTCTCCCTTCTTCCGCGAGGCAGTCGAGCCAGACCTCGCGGCAGGTGGACGTCCCTTCGGCTTGGTGACGCCACTTTTCACTGCATTCCGCGGAGAAGCGGCACAGCTCGAATTCGACACACCCCATTTTCAGCGTGTTCCGTCGAAACGCATTTCACCGACGACGGACGTGCCCTGGAGGTGGATTTGCCAGATCAGCGTGGCAGACTTCGCTTCCGATAAACCACTCGAGCAGGGCACAGGTTTTCTGATTTCGAATCGCCACGTGCTGACCGCGGCACACGTAGTACGTGACGTTGCTAAAGGCATGCAACGCTACACCGTGACGGTGATCCCGGCCTACGATGATGGCCAGGAGCCTTTCGATCACTCGGTAGCAAAACACATTCGCGTCAGCCCGAAATACAGCGACGCAGAGCAGACGGAGTGGGACTATGCTTTGATCACGCTAGAGTCTTCCCTCGGCAAAAACATCGCCAACGACCAGCGACTGGGATTTTGGGGTAGCCGCGAGGTCAGCCCGAACTTCACGTTTGGACCCGTGCAAGCGAAATCCTTTGCGAATGCGTTTGCCTCAGGATACCCGCGTGCTCACGGAGGAAGAACCCTGTGGTGCGCGCGTGGTTACTTGCAATCCTCCGGATCGAATTTGATGAGGACGCTGGCTGATGTGACCCCTGGTCAAAGTGGCAGTCCGATTTGGATAGAGGATGGCGACCGCCGAGTGGTTTTGGGCGTCGCCGTCCTCTACACCTCAGCCAACAACGTCGTTCGCCGGATCACACAGGATATGCTTGGCGAACTGCGCGCTTGGATAAAGGAAGACGGCGAGATACCTGCTCTGCCGCAAGCAGAACCTCCGACGTCCGACCCGTCGAGCCCAGCCACGCATGAGGTTAGCCAGCCGGCGATCTACACTCCAGCCACGCGCGAAGCCTCAACCGAAGAAAACAACGGTATCGCTCTTCAACCGCACTCTAAGTTCGACTTTCCGTTGCAGCCGGGCATCACCGCTCAAACCGATTTGGAGGAACTGGAGTTTCGAGTGGACCTCTTGCCTCCTGCGGCCAAAAAACAATTTGCAAGGACCGAACCCGCGGCCTGGGTCGACGCGGTGGCAGCGGCGATTTCCGCAGGAGTTCATGATTCCGGGAAGTTGGCCGATCTCATCTTCTTCATGCACCACCGCGATCGCCTCTCCGGCGCAATCGGCAGATCCCTCAGCGCTGCCGACGACGATTTTGCGAAACTGCGCGCCGAGTGGGACCTTTACGAAATCATTGCCACGCAGCGTTTGAATCCCTCAAGCGGGTGTTCCGTGTTTCTTCCGGAAAAGCGCAGCGCCGACTACGAAGCGTACATCAACGCCCCGACTACCGGAGCTATAACCCTGCTTGTAAATGGCAGAACTGGCACCACCGACCAAACGGAAGCTTTTGACTCCATGCAGCGGGATGTGGAGTCCCTCAACCGCGGCGACGCGGTCTTCCTGTCCGCGTTCGTGTTTAATCCGACGCAACTGACCTTGAAGCGTTCCGATATCTCGACATGGGGCCAGCTTCTGTGCAAGAAGGCCGAAGAAGGTGTCAAAATTCGTGTCCTGCTCACCGACTTTCCCGCGATTTTCCCGTATTGGAAGTCCGATCTGAAAGCTTTGGACGCCATGGTTCCTGAGCACGCTCGCGACAATCTGAAGTATGTCGTCAGTATGCATCCCGCCCGTTACCCCCTGGATGGCAAGGCCTTCACCGCCCTCGCTTTCATCTTTCCAGCTCTGAGGTTGGCCGGGCCAAATCCCAATGTCGCCACTCACCATCAGAAGTTCATGATCGTCAAGAAAGGCAAAAAAACCATTGCGTATTGTGGCGGGCTCGACATCTCGCCGGAACGTACTCCCGAACTATGGGGCACGCATGTGGTCTGGCATGATATTCACGCGAGACTGGAAGGACGAATTGCCCGGGACCTCGAGAGAGAGTTTATTCAGCGCTGGAATCGCGAAAAGGACAAATCAACGACTGGTATCCGCAAGGGCTGGAGCGGCCTGGAACCTCTAGCACAAGGCCCCATTGATGCCTCGGATCTCGAGCGCGGCGTAAATACGCAGAACATGCAGATGCTCCGCACCGTCTCGGTCGGCCCCTCGCCCAAGGAATTTCGCCGTGACGACATATGGCGAACGTATTTCCGCATCATCGGATGCGCTACCCGGTTCCTCGTCTTCGAGAATCAATATTTCCAAGAACCAGCTCTGGCCGACGCGATCGTTGCAGCCGCACAGGCCAATCCCAATCTCATCGTTTTGATCGTGGTGGCCTTTGAAATCGATGATCCGAAAAACCCGATCACCATGAACGGCCTCGCGCTACAAAATGAATTCTTCACCCGGCTCAAGAACGGAATGGAGGACCATCTGGACAGTCGTCTCGGGCTGTACACCATGCGAAACCGCATCGTCCATAGCAAGCTCATCATGGCGGACGACCAGTATCTCTCGGTCGGGTCACTGAATGCGGACCCACGCGACTTTTTTATGGATACACAACTCAACGTGGCTCTTGACGATCCCGCTGTGCGAGCGTTTCGCGTGAAGCTGTGGGCGCACGACCTCGGCGCGGATGCCAGCATCGTCGGCAGCTGGAAGCCCGAAGATTTTCTTTCCAACTGGAATGCCGTGGCCCTCAAGAATGAGCTTCTAAAGGCCACGCCGCAACAGCTGGCCGGCGAAGGAGTGATCCGATTTGATCCCACCACCGTCGCAGGGGCCAAGTTGCCCATTGCCAATATCGATGTGCTTTCAGAGACCGAAGCCGAACCAGAATCTGCCGCCGACGAGGAAGGGCCATCGCTGATCTCCGTGCCGCGGGAAGGGGAGGTTGATGCCGGATCCGGAGTATCCCAGGGTGGCGCGCCCGGGGCCATTCGCAAGTGCGTAGGCCAACGCGTCGATATCGATTTGGCAACTTCCCCGTTCGCTAGCACGTTCGCGAAGGTGCGATGGAGCATTCCTGGACGGTACGTGCGTGGCTACGACGGAACGGCCCGAGACGCGCTGCTCTTTGAGGTCGAGCCTGCCGAGCTCGAACGACCCAGAATTTCTTTTTTCTGGGTGGACGCCGGCGTCGGACGGGTCGTCCGTGCGAAGATCACCACCAAAGACGGAACAGAACAAGAGTGGGCTGTCCTCTTCGATGTCGAAGGCCCCACGGTCAATTCCTTCACCGTGCATACTGGAGAAACCCACATTAAAGAGAGGGGAAAATTAGCGGATATGCAGTTCGGCACTCCGCGTACCGCCCCGGGAGTCCGCTGGTGTTGGAAAGTCACTCTGCCGGGCAGTTGTGCCGGTCACATCAAAGATGTTCAGACCGTCTTGTCCGAACGGTGGCGTGTCGAATCACTTGGCCCCTCCGGGGGTACACGCAAGATGGTCTGGAGAAATCCGAAGCACCCGCGAATCCACCGTCAACTCGATGGAGATGACGCGGGTCGTGCCGTCTATACGGCCGGTCTGTTGGAGCCGTTGATCGATGCCGGGAAGCCGTTTGATAATGGCAGCGGCACCGAAGATAGCCCAGGTACAGAGCTTCCCTTCGCAGCCACCAGCGCAAGCGTAAACGAGCAATTTACTTATTATCTGATGTTCCAGCCGGGAACAGCAGACCCGCACGACGCCATATTCGTACCTATCGCCAGGGCCAAATGGACATGGAAAGTCTCCGCCACACACGCGCACGGCAAATGGTCCGTAGAACCCGAAAAAACGGCCCCGACCATCGACAAAACCAGTTTGGAGTTTCCTATTTACGAATCGAATGTTTCGGACAATGAATGGCTGGACGAATCGGAGTTAAAGACGGCTCCTTAAGCATTCCCGGATCGACCTTAGTAGTAAACAGAGGTAAAGCACGTGTTGAAGAGCACGGACGCGGACGCCCCACGTAAGCAAGATTTGGAAAGCCCATTTCTCGACCGAGAGGTTCTGGAAACCACGCTGCCAGATTCTGCGCTCGATACGAGGCTCAAGGAGCTCACCGAAGGGAGTCCGTTCACCAAAGTTTCGTCGCACCCCTCGCGCTCGCAGTCTTTTCCGCCTGTCACCGTGTCGCAAAGCCTGTCCGAAGCGTATGGAGACGGATCGGCTCGAGCTTATGCTCCGGTTTCTTTCGAAGGCGAAGTTCCCCCGCCGCGGGGCGTCCCGCCATTTGAACATTTTTTTCAGCCTTACAAACCGGATCACAGCGGCCTCGCCTGGATTCCTGATCGAGACGAACAAAAACTGACAGCCCTGAACCCTGGTTTTATTGACGACAAAGACAGCTTAGAGAACAGCCCGCTTCAGGATGCCCTCACGAACTTGCTAACAGAGAACGCCGACTTTTCCCGCCATTTGTCGAGCAGTTCCGTCCGCCTGGGAAAAGCCGGGCCTGATGACAAGATCCGCGTGGCTCTCATCGACCTAACCGAGAAGCGGCTCACCAATCCTCAATTTGCCGGCTGGGGCTCCACGGTGGCTGTGGACTGTGGTAGTGCGGCCAAAGTCGCTGTCCTGTATGCCGCATTTCAGCTGAAAGCCGATCTTGAACACATCGCGAAGACGGAAGGGCTGCACAAGACTCCTGACCTCGTACAGCTGGTTACCAAACGCTGGAGAACCGTGGGCATCGCCGAACCGCCGAAGGTTGAGGAAATCTTCAACGGAGACCAAGATCCTCCGGTCTTGGCATTTGCCGACGATTTCGAAAATGCGATCAACAACATTGTTTTCCACGCGGCCAACGTCGCGTCCAGTCTCATGATCAAGAAGCTCGGATTCCCCTATATCGCGTCGGTTTTATGGCATTCCGGGCTCCGTCATCCGCGGCGAGGGGGATTGTGGTTGTACTGGAATTTCGACGACAAAGCTCCGCAGGAGTGGAGTCCTCCCGCCCTTCCAGCTCCAGGCCCGGTTTTTCCGCACACCGCGACCGCCCTGTCTCTCGCCACATTTTATGCGCTTTTGGCACAGGGTCGCCTTCCCAATCCAGGCGCTACCAGCGAAATGCAGCGTATTTTGAAAGAGACGTGGTATTCGTCCGTCTTGCCCTCGGCCGTCATTACCGCGAAAGTCGGACTGCTTTATAATCTGTCGAAATGCCTGAATTGGGAAACGAAAGATGGCAAACGGCGCTGCACGACCTATGAAGTAAGCGCTGCCCACGAAGGGGATCTCATTGAAAACGGCAAGTTACGCTACGCCGCCGCGATCATGACGGTTGGACTTCCGGACGGGGAGGGCGTCTTGAGGAAATTGATCGTTCAACTCGACGATCTCATTAGGAAGAACAATCCCTAAAACGTGCAAGGCTGTTCACTGGTCGGCGAAGTTCCGAGGGCAACAGCGCGCCGCCAATGAGATTACTCGCTCGGATCCGAGTCCAACATTCGAGGTGCGAGTACTCTACCGTGCTAGGACAAAGGTACTATGCAGATCACGGATCTTTGGTACTACCTATCCATTCCAATTAAACAAACTAACGGTTAGCTTCATTCAAATGTGGACCTGGTTCGTGTGGTTGGTGTCTTCAACCTGCTTGTTCCACTTTGGCATGTTGTTGGTCCGCGTTGAAAGTGCCGCCTCGAGACGAAGCATGAGACCACGATCCCATATTGAACGAAGGAGAAACCTACGAATCGCGACACCCGAGGGTGTT
>Ga0335072_10013162_pt1 | contig 11794 bp, 9 predicted proteins | sample Lox_Sample_21_FD_206725 | JGI IMG/M metagenome (GOLD analysis project Ga0335072, IMG submission 206725) | Soil microbial communities from Loxahatchee National Wildlife Refuge, Florida, United States - Lox_Sample_2.1 | ecosystem: Environmental > Terrestrial > Soil > Wetlands | place: USA: Florida...
CGGGATCGTAAAAATAGACAGCCGCGCCGAGAAGAGTCTTGCCCCCGTTGTTGCGGACAGCCTGCTGGAGCCGATTCATAAACTTCTCCTAGTGGGTGGCGTGGACTTAAGACGCGCGCGGCCGCTTACGAGCCCAGGCAAATGCGCGCTCATAAAAAGATCAGTCAAGTCCGCTGGTTCCGTACTACCCATCGGCCCTCTCATTCCGGCGACCGCGGAGTACGTTACATCGAAGGCGTGCTCTCCTCTGAAGAGTTGCCACGATGGAACGATCTCCTTTTATTTTCGAGAGTATACATTTATTTTCGTTTCGGTGCTCGCCGGACTAAACCAACGGAAGCCTCCTTGCCGGTTCGCCACTCCGCCAGAACCAACCGCGTCGTAGTGAATGGCAGCGAACGCGAAGACGGAACTTCGCATCACTGCAGAAGCGTGGGTTAGTGCGAACTCCTATCATGCGAGAGGAGAAACTCGAACTGCGCGCGGTTGATGTCGCGAGATGTGGAGATTGGACTATCGATGTGAATCAATTCTTTCTCTCGGTCGTAGCGTGGCCAGGATGGAAGACCTTCTCCGTTGGGGTCGCCAGTGCGCGCGAAGTTCGTCCAATAGCTCACTAACTCCTCGCTCAACTTGCGATCCTCCGGTTGCCATGTCGCTCCGTGCCGCACATCAAGCGTCCCGAATACATACTCGAGCTCATCGGAGTGGAAGGCATATATGCCCTGAGGATGGTTTTCTTCGGACGGCGCCGGGCGATCAAACCGATAGCGGTAGACCGCCGATTGGCCCGTCTTCACCTGGGCTTCTGCCCATCTCCACGCGCCCAGGGCGATGAAACTCGCGGTGGTGTACTCGTCGGCTGATCGTATGGCCTGCTCGTCGGTGTTTGCGGGAAATGCTGCGAGGAAGTCGCCTGCCTGAGCTCCGTAATGCTCCTCGGCGAACGCCCTCCATTTTGCCGCCGTCATATCTTTGGAAAGGGTGCCAGCTCGCTCATCTCGGTTCCAGCCAATGATCGCGGGGACATGAGCCTGCCGGCCCGCAGCATAGGTCTCGGGGACCGGCTCCTTCAGAAACAGTCCATCGACCACTGGACTGAAATAGATGCCCGATGCTTTTTGCGCTGCGTCCAGCAGCTTATCGGCAGGCATGGCTCGCAGCTCCGCTAGGTTCTTCACTCCAAGCGATTCAACCCAGGTCTGATCGCGATGAACCCGCTCGGTGAGAGAAGTCATGGAAATCGCGCCGCCGAAAAAGGCTCCGCTCTCGCCGATAGCCTTTTGGAAGAGCCCCTGGGCCTCGGGAGCAGCGGTGAGCGCATTCACTGCGAATGATCCGGCGCTTTCGCCGAAGATTGTCACGTTGCCGGGATCGCCGCCGAAGGCAATGATGTTGGCCTTCACCCAACGCAATGCTGCAGCCATATCCATCAGGCCATAATTGCCGGCATGGCCATCGGCCTCCCCGGCGAGATCTTCGCTGGCCAGGAAGCCGAAGACGCCGAGCCGATAATTCATAGTGACCAGGACGACGCCTTTCGTTACTAACGCCGAGTTCGTGTAGCGAGGTTCGGAGCCAGCGCCGGCAATAAATCCGCCCCCATGAATCCAGACCATGACAGGAAGCTTGCTTGCGCGGTCCGCGGAGGCGGGCATATAGACGTTCAGGTACAAGCAATCTTCCGTTGGACCGGAGTCGAGAAAGATGTAGTCGTTCCAGACGTGCCACTGTTCGCAGCGGCCGGCAAACTTTGTCGCGTCGCGCACGCCCTTCCACCTGAACGGAGGCTGCGGAGGCGTCCAGCGCAGATCTCCCACAGGAGGCGCAGCGTACGGAAGACCGAGGAAGGCTTTCTGCGTGCCGTTCAGGATCCACTTGCCGGCAGCTTTGCCTTGCACCGTTTTCACCATCGGTTGTGGCGGTGCTGCGAACAACATGGGGTCGTGCGCCAGCAGGCAAACAGCGATCGCCATTCGAAAGCAACCACCCAGCTTTCCCATCCAGAAAGATCTCCTCGATTGAGCCGACATCCACGATAACACCAGGGCTGCGCCGGTGAGTGAACGAAGGCGCTGCGTGAATATGGCCACATTCGCGCAGACGCTGAGGAATCGCAGATCTGGATAGTAGCCGCATGTTCGCGAAGAACCGTTGCTGTCACCCAAGCCGGCTCGTCGCCCCCACAGCACCATCGTGAGAAACGACAGCGCGGACTATTCTACCGTGACTGATTTGGCGAGGTTGCGCGGCTGGTCTACGTCGCAGCCTCGGCGCACAGCGATGTAGTATGCGAGCAGCTGCAGCGGAACGATTTCGATGAGCGGCGCCAGCAGTTCGGGTGCGGGCGGAATGTGGATGACATGCTCCACCAGTGTCCCGATGAGCGAATCGCCTTCTGTCGCCACGGCGATCACGCGTCCTGAACGCGCCGTGACTTCCTGAATATTCGAAAGCGTCTTCTCGTAGCGGAGCTTCGAGGCAGGATCGGCTTCATCGCGAGTGGCCAGCACCACAACCGGCAGTGTTTCATCGATGAGCGCGTTGGGGCCGTGCTTCATCTCGCCTGCGGGGTAACCCTCGGCATGTATGTAGGAGATCTCCTTGAGTTTGAGAGCCCCTTCCAGCGCGATGGGGAAATGGATGCCGCGGCCGAGATAGAGAAAGTCGCGGGCAGTGGAAAATTCTTTGGCCAACTCCTCGCATTGGCCGGAACTCGAGCGCAATACTTCTTCGATTTTGGCGGGGATGCGGCTCAACTCTTCGATGAGCTCGACCGATCGCGCCTTGTCGAGATGACCGCGCAACTGTCCGAGCTTGAGAGCGAGAAGGAAGAGAGCCGTAAGCTGCGAGGTGAAGGCCTTGGTTGAGGCAACGCCGATCTCAGGACCAGCGTGCGTGTAGATGGCTCCGTGCGCCTCGCGCGCCACCATGGCCCCCACCACGTTGCAGATGGCGACGGTCTTTGAGCCAAGCCCGATCATTTCGCGCTGCGCTGCAAGCGTATCAGCGGTTTCGCCGGATTGGGTGATGAGCAGGCCGAGTGTGTCTTTGCCGGTGATGGGGTCGCGATAGCGGTACTCGCTCGCGTAGTCCACATCGACGGGCAAACGCGCCAGGCGCTCGATCATATATTTGCCGGTAAGCGCGGCATGCCAGCTGGTGCCGCAGGCGGCGATGTTGATTCTCGCAGCGCGGCCCAGCTCCTCATCGGAGATATCCATCTCGCCGAGAAAGATCTTGCCTGAATCGAGAGAGACGCGGCCCAGCGAAGTGTCGGTAATGGCGCGCGGCTGCTCCCAGATTTCCTTGAGCATGAAGTGCTTGAAGCCGCCCTTCTCCGCCTGGATGGGGTCCCATTGAATGCGCGTGAGCGGACGGTCGATAGGCTTGCCGTCGAAGTCGGTCAGCTGGACGCCGGAGCGGGTGAGAATCGCCATGTCGCCATCGGCGAGGAAATAGATGTTGCGCGTGTGGTGCAGGATGCCGGGAACGTCCGAGGCGACGAAGTACTCGCCCTCGCCCACGCCGATGACGACCGGAGGGCCGAAGCGCGCGGCAATAATCTTGTCAGGTTCTGCGGCGGAAAGCACGCCCAGTGCAAATGCTCCGGTGAGGCGGCGGGCCGCGCGGCGCACGGCGTCTTCGAGCGCGACGGGCTCGCCGGATGCTGCCGCGTCCTTTTGCACCTGCTCGATCAAGTGCGCAATGATTTCGGTGTCAGTCTCGGTAACGAACTTATGACCCTGGGCGATGAGCTCGCGCTTGAGGTCGAGATAATTCTCGACGATGCCGTTGTGAACTACGACGATGCGGCCGGTGCAGTCGCGATGGGGGTGGGCATTCTCTTCCGTGGGTCGCCCGTGGGTGGCCCAGCGCGTGTGGCCGATGCCGAAGGTGCCATCGAGTGGGTGGTCGCGCAGGATCTCTTCCAGGTTGCTCAGCTTGCCGGGAGCGCGGCAAACCTGAAGCAGCGCTGCGGAAGGACTGCCGACGGCAATTCCCGCCGAATCGTAGCCACGGTATTCGAGGCGCCTCAGCCCCTCGACGATTACAGGAAGGACTTTTTTCGTACCGACGTACCCAACGATCCCGCACATGCATCGATTGTATGCGACGGGTACAAGCCCCATGACATGCGGGTCCCGTTACCGAGGGAAGTAACGGTAGTGTCAAAAATTAAGCAAGCCGGACTAGCGGGGTTATTCCTCGATGCGGTACGTGAACTCTTCGATCACCGGGTTGGTGAGCACGTCGCGGGCGACCTTTTCCACATGGGCAGTCGCGGTTTCCAGGCTGAGCCCTTCGGCCAGCGAAAGGATAAAGTACTTTCCCTGGCGCACCGCGGTCACGTCCGCGAATCCAATCTTGTGTAACGCGTTCTGAATAGTCTGGCCCTGCGGATCGAGGACCGATGTTTTGAGCGTGACATAGACATGCGCCTTCATTATCCGTAATTATAGTAGTTCCGGCAGGTGAGGCGCCGGCTGGGCGGGACCTGCATCAACTCTCCGCACGTTGGCGGATTCGGACATGGGGTTTCCAATCCCCATCCGAAGAAAAGGAATAACACGATGGCTAACTATCTCGAGCTGCCCGTCGGCGACCGCGCACCAGAGGTTTTTCGGGCGGTGATCGAAATTCCCAAAGACGGAACTCAGAAATTTGAGTACGACAAGCAGCTGCACGTCTTCAAGTTGGACCGCAACCTGCACTCCCCAGTGCACTACCCCGGCGACTACGGCTTTATTCCTTCTACGTTGAGCGATGACGGCGATCCGTTGGATGTGCTGGTGCTGGTGCCGGATCCCAGCTTTCCGGGCTGCGTTCAGGAGGTGCGCCCGATCGGCTTGCTGGAGATGCTGGACCAGGGAGTGCTCGATGAAAAAGTACTCGCTGTGGGCAAGAACAATCCGCGCTACACAAATGTGTGGAACTACACCGATATGTATCCTCACCTGCTCAAGGAGATCACGCACTTCTTCTCGATTTACAAGGACCTGGAGGGCAAGCGTGTGGAAGTGAAGGGCTGGCATGACGCCGGTTACGCGCGCGATCGCGTGGCCCGCGCCATCAAGATGTTTCAGGACCTGAAAGCAAAGAAATCTGAGCCGCAAACAGAGCCGGCCGTATAGAACCCGGACGTCGTTGCTTTTCAGTCCGGTGAGATGTCAATCGGTGGCCGGAGCCTCCGCAGGGCGCCGCGCCGGCAGAACGGCGGTGCACCAATAGAACAACAGCCCGCACAGGCCTACCGCGCCTGCAAACGCAAGCGCGGAGACTGATCCGATCAGCTTCTCGCCCCGCGAAACATACAGGGCGTAGCCAATCAGCGCGGCGGGGCCAACGCCCAGAAGGCAGGCGAAGGCGAAGTTACCGGCCCGGAACGGCCGCTCCAGTTCCGGCTCGCGCAGGCGCAGCACTACCAGCGCCACAAATTCCAGCAGCAGGCTCGATCCATAAAGAACCAGGTCGATCGAAATGAGCCGCTCAAAGGGCAGGTTGAGCGCCAGTCCCCACGCGACCCCGCAGAAGAGCACACTTACCCAGGGCACGTCGCGTCTGTTGCGGCGGGCAAGGACGCGCGGCAACATGCCGTCCTCGGCCATGGCCATGGGCAGTCGCGTGTAACTCATCACCAGCGCGTTGAACATGCCGATACCCGTAATGCAGCCCCCAATCACCACGGCCGTTCCCAGCCACGGGCCGCCGAGGTCCCGCGCTGCGGCGGCCCAGTCTCCGGTGGAGAAGCTAGAGGAAGAAAGGCCGGCGAGCGCCATCGCGGCCAGCGGCAGAACATACGTGGCTACGGTCAGCGCGGTTGCTGCGAACATCGCGCGCGGATAGGTGCGCCGCGGGTTCTCCACCTCCTGCGCCACGGTTGAGGCATTGTCCCAGCCCATGTAGTTCCACATGGCCACCAGCAGCGCCGTCGACAAGCCCGTCTGCGATGCGGGACCGCTCCACGCGGCCGCAGGGTGGACTGTAACCGCGCGCCAAATACCCAAAGCTACAAAGACCGCAAACGGTGCCAGGAGCAATATGCCGAGACCCACGGAGTCTTCGCCCACCTGCGGTGCACCGCGGAGATTCCAGGCGCAGCAAACCGCAACTACAGCTGCCGAACAGAGATAGCTCTTCCAGCCCGCCACCAGATGCGGGCTGAGCTGGCCCAGGTAAAGAACGAAGATCGATGGATAGAGCGCCATATCGAAAATGCTGGCCGACAACGACAGCCAACTCTCCTGGTAGCCCCAGAAGGGCCCGAGCGCCCGCCGGACCCAGATATAGAATCCGCCTTCGGCCGGAATGGCGCTGGCCAACTCACCGATCATCAGCGCGGTCGGCAGGCTCCAGACCAGCGGCAACACCAGCAGAATCGCAATCGCACGCGCAAAGCCCGCGCCACCCAGAATATCCTCAATGCCGTAAGGCCCGCCTGACACCATGAAGTAGGTGGCGGCAATCAGCGGCAGCATCCGCATCTTCCGCCGGACGGGTTGGGACTGCGGAGGCATCACTGTGAATCTAACAATGCTTGGGCCAGACAAAAAGCGAAAAAGAACGTGCCCGCAGGAACGAAGGACGCGGCGAGGCGCCCGGCAACAATCGCACACCCAAAATCGAGCACCCGCTGATTCAATGCGGGGAACCACCGCGATCGCGACTATGAGCAATTATTTCTGCAGTCCAAGAGCTGTGCGAATCATTGCAGCCGCCTGATCACCCTGCAGATTCGCTCCCGTGGGGTTGAAGTGAACCGGATCCTGGTGCAGGTCCTGGTGCTGCTGCATCAGAGCGAATTGATCGTCGACGGGAATGTCCGCAGGCTGCACAAAGCCCAGCGCGATGCGATTGCGATCTTCTACTCTGGGGTTCGTCGCACCGCTCGTGACGTCGGAGCGGACTGGGGTGGTCGAAGCCCAGATCAGCTTTCCTGATTTGTCTGTCAGCGATCGCACCGCGTGCAGGTAAGCAGGAAATGCCGCCCTGTACTGTTCCTCGGTATAGGCCCAACCATGCATGCCGTTGTTGAAGTGCACAACCTGGAAATGAACTTTCTCCATCACCGCGAATTCATGAATCTCCCGTTCGATCCGCGGGTCGCCCACCGCAATGGACGAGGCCATCAGGTAGACATTCGCAGCGCCAGCCAGATCCTTTCTTACCTCAGGGAAGTAATTGCGCGTGATCGAGTCGCCGAGCAGCAAGACATTGGGCAATTGAGGATCTGGATGCGGCGGCCGCACCTCCCACGTCCATTCGATCTCTTCGGGAATACTCACAGGCTTTGCTGCGATCAATGGCAGAGCTGCCATACTTCCCAGCACAAGAGTCGCCAGTCTTCGCAGTATTCGTCCTTGGTATATGTCGGGCATTTATTCTATCTCCAGATATCAGATTAACTTCTTCCGTCACCCTCCTGTCCTGCAGCCCTCACGCTCTTCCACGGTCGCATAGTTTTCAAGCCATCGGCAGCCGAGGCACTGAAGCGCAGTCAGCGCTTCAGGCCTTTGCGGCATGCTCTTGAGCCACCAGGCTGGGATTATTGAACAGTTCCAGCCGCGATTTGACGACTTCCTTTACGGACTCAACCACGGGAGGAAGAATCTTGTAGGGAACTACCTCGTCCCGCTTGCTCGCAAGGCTGCGCTCCAAGCTGCTCCGCCATGCAACCCGCAGTTCCGTGTTGATGTGGATAATGCTGATGCCGGCGGTAATGGCCTTGCGAAAATCGTCATCGTCGGTGCCCGAACCGCCGTGGAGCGTCAAAGGCACGCCGGCAGCCTTTCGGATTGCTGCAATCCGCTCGATGTCGAGATGCTGCTTCGATTCTCCGCGCACCATGCTCCTCGACATGCCGTGCATGCTGCCCACGGATGGAGCAAGAATGTCGATGCCCGTGTCCTGGACAAACTGGCGGGCCTCATCGGGAGTCGTCAGCTTCCTGGCCCCAGACGACATGGTTTCATGAATTTCAGAGCCACTGCCGATATCGCCGATCTCCCCCTCCACCAGCATGGATGGATGAATTGCTTTGAGGGCGGCGACAGCTTCTCGTGTCTGGCGGACATTTTCTTCAAGCGGCAAGGCCGAGAGGTCGAAGACGATGGAGTCAAACCCGGCTCGCGCCACCTCCTCGGCGCTGGCGCGGGAGTGCGTGTGGTCGGCATTGAGATAGATCGGGAAGTCAGACTCCTCGCGCAGGCTCTTGACCAGAGCAGCGACCTGCCGCACTCCCATAAAACTCCGCTCGCCCTCGGATGCGCCGATAATCACCGGCACGTTCAGCTCTTTGGCGGCGGTGAAGACTGCTTTAACCACAACCAGGTCGGAGACATTGAAATGCCCGACGGCGACACCCCGTTTTCCAGCCTGATCAAGAATTTCCCGCAGCGTATGCATGAAAGCACCTCAGTCATCGGAATCTGCTCATCCGGGCGAACCCGGAACAATTTGCGCATTTCCTATAAGGATTCATCCCGCTGGGGGTTGGTTTTGGTCCACCCGTAAAAATTCATCTCCAAGAACTGAAATCTCTCATCCGTGAAGGCTGTTCGTAGCGGCGACCTGACCGTACCGGAGACCGGAGTGCTTGATCGCGCGCTTCCGATCGCGTAAATCAACATAGGTCAGCCCATAGCGCTTTCGGCATCGGAACAGATCGAATGATGAGCCGAACGGGGTCGAGCCTCGCGGTGGCCGTGATACAAACATGAGACCCGCGCTTGACTTACTCCATTCGCAACGCTAAAGATGGTTGCGGCCGATTGCTGGCCTTCGGCGGCACACTCCACTTCAGGAAGAATCTGCATGAATGTTCCGATCCTGCGTCGTTTGCTTCCACTCAGCGCAGTGCTGACCCTCTGCCTCCTCTCAGCAGGCTGCAAGAACTCAGCTCCACCTCCCGCGCCGGCAGCCGGCAATCCGGCGAACGATATTGTCGCCGTTCCGCTCAAAGTCGATCGCCTCGATCCCGCGCTCGACAGTATTCTGCCCGCCGACACCAAGCTCGAGCGTGTCGCCACGGGGTTCAAATGGACGGAGGGCCCGGTGTGGGTGGGCGACAGCCTCTATTTCGCGGAGATTCCTTCGAACAGCATCCGCAAGTGGACGCCGGGTCAGGGAGTGAGCATCTGGCTGCAGCCGAGCGGCTACAAGGGCTCCACGCCGTACGGCGGTCCGGAGCCGGGCACAAACGGCATGACGCTCGACGTGCAGGGCCGGCTCACCGTTGCCGGCCACGCACAGCGCGACGTGCTCCGCTTCGAATCGCTCGACCCGACGCAAGCGCCCACCGTTCTGGCCGATTCCTACCAGGGCAAGCGTTTCAGCAGCCCCAACGATTTGGTGTACCGCTCCGATGGCTCGCTTTACTTCACGGACCCACCATATGGATTGCCGACGCAGCACGACGACGATCCGCTCAAGCAGCTCAAGATCAACGGTGTTTATCGTCTGCCGCATGCGTTGGACCACAAGCCCGGCGCACCGGCGGTGAATGGCGATGTGCAACTGCTGGTGAAAGATCTCACGCGGCCAAACGGCATCGCCTTCTCGCCCGGAGAGAAATATCTCTACGTCGATAACTCCGAGCCGAAGAAGATCTGGATGCGCTACACCGTGAAGCCCGACGGCACGTTGACCGCTCCCAAGCTCCTCTACGATGCGACTTCCGACACGCGGCCGGGCGCTCCCGACGGCATGAAGGTCGACACGGCCGGCAATATCTACAGCGCGGGCCCCGGTGGCGTGTGGATCTTTTCGCCGGAGGGCAAGCCGCTGGGAACGATCGTGATGCCCGAGCGCACAGGGAACCTGACCTTCGGCGGCCCCGACCGTAAGACACTCTATATCGCAGCGAGCAGCAGCATCTATCGGATCAACGTGAACATAGCGGGTGAGCCGCTGGTGCAGGCGAAGTAAGCGGATTTGGCAGGGTTAGCCGAGAGTCGCAGGGTTGAAGCGAACACCGCTAGCTCCGCGAACCGCGCGCAGCGCGGCTAACTCCGCTTCTCTCACGTCACCGGTCCAGGATTGAACAGCACAAATTCATTGTGCAGGCCCCAGTAATCCGCCCAGGTTTTCTTCCTTCCACTGGCCACGTCCAGGATCAGAGAAAAGATTTCCCAGCCCACTTCTTCCACCGTGGCATCGGCGGTAGCGATGCGGCCCGCATCCACGTCGATCAGATCACTCCAGCGTTGGGCTAGCCCGCAATTTGTCGAGACTTTGATCACCGGCGCAACGGCCAAGCCATAGGGCGTGCCGCGGCCTGTAGTAAATACGTGCACATTCATGCCCGCGGCGAGTTGCAGCGTTCCGCAGATAAAGTCACTGGCAGGCGTCGCGGCAAAGACAAGGCCTTTCTGCGTCACGCGCTCACCTGGAGGCGTGACCGCCATGAGCGCAGAACTACCCGATTTGGCGATGGAGCCCATCGCCTTTTCGACGATGTTGGCAAGACCGCCTTTCTTGTTGCCGGGTGTTGTATTGGCTGCGCGATCGGCGCCGCCGAGGCGAAGATAGTCGTCGTACCAGGCCATCTCGCGGATGAAGTCCTGCGCCACATGCGGTGTGGCCGCGCGCGCCGTGAGCAAGTGCGCCGCATCGCGCACCTCGGTGACTTCAGAGAACATCACCGTTGCCCCGGCGCGCACCAGCAGATCGGCCGCGAAGCCCACTGCCGGATTGGCCGTCACACCGGAGAGCGCGTCTGACCCGCCGCATTGCAGGCCAACGACGAGATCCGATGCGGGACAAGCGAGGCGATGCCGTTCATTGAGCTTTTTCAGCTTCCGCTCGGCCAGTTCCACGATGTTGGAGACGATCTCGCCGAAACCGTGCTGCGCCTCCTGCATGATGGCAACTGACGGCTCGTCTTCGAGGACCGGTAATGCGCTAGCAGGCATCAACCGCACCGGCTGCAGCTTTTCGCAGCCAAGGCTGACGACCAGAATCTCGCCGCCGAAGTTGGGGTTCAGACTAAGATTGCGCAGTGTGCGAATGGGAATCGCCGCGCCGGGAGCATCGATGGCCACACCACACCCGTAGGGATGAGTAATCGCGACGATGTCGTCAACGTTGGAGTAGCGCGGCAGCACCTCAGCCTTGAGACGCTTCACCGCGTAATCGACTGTCGGCGCCACGCACTGCACGGTCGTGCTGATGCCAAGAATGTTTTTCGTGCCCACCGTGCCATCGGCATTACGAAAGCCTTCAAAGGTGTAGCCTTCGAGCTTGGATAGCGGCGCGGGGACAGCAGTGCACAGTGGGCAGGCCGAAAGCTCAGGCGGGTCAGGCATGCGCATCACGCCTTCGTGCACCCAACTGCCGCGCGTAATCGCGCGATTCGCATAGCCGATCACCACACCGTAGCGCACAATCGCATCGCCTTCGGCGAGATCGGTGAGCGCGACTTTGTGCGCCTCGGGAATTGCCTCGACGAGAGCGAGTCCGGAAGCAAAGCGGCTACCCGCAGGCAGCCCGCCAGGATTTACAACCACCGCCACGTTGTCGCTCTCGTGAACGCGGATGTAGCGAGGCTGGGTTGTCTGCGTCGCTGCTGTGGAGTTGCCCGTCATCTTCACCGCACCAGACTAGGCCGTTTGGGATCGAACTTCCAGCCAGGAATCAGCGACTGCATGGCGATGGTGTCGTCGCGTGCGCCAAGGCCTTTCATCTTGCAGAGCTCGTGAGCCCGCTCGATCGCATCGAGATCAAGGTCGATACCGAGTCCCGGCCGCTCCGGCACGCGGATCATACCGCCTTCAATCTTGAAGGCATTGCGCGT
>Ga0335072_10013164_pt1 | contig 11792 bp, 11 predicted proteins | sample Lox_Sample_21_FD_206725 | JGI IMG/M metagenome (GOLD analysis project Ga0335072, IMG submission 206725) | Soil microbial communities from Loxahatchee National Wildlife Refuge, Florida, United States - Lox_Sample_2.1 | ecosystem: Environmental > Terrestrial > Soil > Wetlands | place: USA...
AAAGTGGTTCCAGACATCGGCGGGTGACTCTCGACGGTAGCCATCTCCGGGTGCTCGCCGAAGTACATCGCGCGGAAGTGATTCAGGAAGCCGATGAAGATCACGATGAGGAGCACCAGCATCACGAACACGGCCCAGGCGTTGGGTCCGGCAAGCCCCGCGCGCAGGATCGTGAACTCGCTCAAGAACAGGCCGAAGGGCGGCGCGCCGGTAATGGCGACTGCACCCGCGAGCCAGAGGAGCCCGGCAACCGGCATCGCCTTGAGTGCATGGTGAATGCGACCGATGCGTTTGGTGTGGAAGGCATGCATGGCATCCCCCGCGCCGAAGAACATGAGCGACTTGTTGAGCGAGTGATTGAGCATGTGGTACAGGGCGCCGGCTACTCCGAGTGGGCCACCGAAACCGAATCCGAGTGTCATGATGCCCATATGCTCGACGCTGGAATAGGCCATGAGACGCTTGACGCCCGTCTGGCGCGTGATGAAGAGCGCAGCGACGAGAAGCGACAGCGCGCCGATGATGACAACGATGGTGCGCGGCAGCGCGCCTAACCGTGCTGCGTCGGCCACCTGGATGAACCGTGCGATCCCGACCATCGCCGTGTTGAGAAGTGCCCCCGAGAGCATGGCCGAGACTGGCGCGGGACCCTCGCTGTGAGCGTCCGGGAGCCAGGTATGCATCGGTGCAAGACCCACCTTCGTGCCGAAGCCGATGAAAACGAGCAGGAATGCTGCGAGGGCAATGGTGGAGTTGAGCCTGGGCGCCACGGCGCGCAGGGCCGACCAAGTGAGATCGTACGTCGGACCTAGCGTCAGGCTTCCCGCCCAGTAGAAAAAGATGATGCCGAGGAGAGCGAGACTGATTCCGGCCGAGACGACGATGATGTACTTCCAGGCGGCCTCGACGCTCTCCCGTGTGTGCTCGAAGCCGACGAGGAAGGTGCTCACGAGCGTCGTGAGCTCGATTGCAATCCAATAAACGCCGATGTTGTTCATCAGAGGGCCGAGGAGCGTCGTCAGCGCGAAGCCCGCGAAGAGGGCGTAGTAGACGTGCAGGCGCGCATCGAGGCCGAGCGCGCGCATATAGCCAATAGAGTAGATCGAGGCTAGGAGATAGACCGTCGCGACGGACAGCAAGACCCAGCATCCCAATGGATCGACGATCACGTAGCCCCGCAGCAGGGTGTAAGGCCCGGCAAGCGCCCGCGGCAGAAGCGTCACGACGGCAACGAACGAGATGATGGCGGCCGCGAGGTTGAGATATTCCGACGGACGCGGGCGTCGAGAGGCGAGGCTGCCGAGCACCGCGGCAAGCGGCGCGAGGAGAATCACGGCAACGAGCGCCCCGACACTCATCCGATCAACCTCCGTAAGCCCAGCGTGCTCGAAGTGCCCGCGTGCACGACGAGGTAGCGCACCAACACGCCGAAGCACGCGACGACGACGAGGAGATCGAAGAGGATTACGAGCTCGAGGAGGAGCGGCATTCCGGGCACGAGGATCTGAGAGCCGAGGAAAATGCCGTTCTCGAGCACGAGAATGGCGAGTACCTGCGAGATCACTTCGCTGCGGACCATGAGCATGAGAAATCCGATCAGCTTCATGGAGAGCATCACAGTGAGGGCCAGCACGGCCACTGTGCCCGCGAGGCCCAGGGATGTACCAAGGTGCGTCGCGACCGCGAAAGCGAACACGACGAGGAGTGCGCCGACGACGAGACTCGAGCTTGGAGCCAAACGCTCGTGAAGCTCCCGATCGACTTTGAGCCGTCGGAGGATGCGGGAGAGGAGGTACGGCAGCACGAGCCCGCGGAAGAGGGCGGTGAGAATCGCGATCCCGTAGAGCTCGGGATAGTCGCCGTAGAAGCCGATCGCAGCCGAGAGGAGCGCAATCAGCCACGATTGCACGGCGAAAGCGATCATGTACTCGCTGAGCCACCGGGAGCCCAGCATGACGAAGGCGAGTAAGAGGCTCGTGATCGCGAGCAGGCTGAATACCGCGTCCGCCAGCGGCGGCAAGTGGGCGGCGAAGATTCCGGCGACGGGTGCCATGCCTACCTCAGCTGATTCGCCACGATTGCGAGGATGGCGAGCAGGAAAGAGGCAGCCAGCGGCTCCTGGTATCGGTAGTACCTCAGGCGCGACTGGGCAGTTTCGACGAACACCACGGCCGCGGCGACCACCAGGAACTTCAAGAAGAGGGCGACCGCCGCACCCAGCGCCCCCGATGCGAGTCCGGCGATCGACAAACCCCACGGCAGGAGCAACACGTTGCAGAAGATCGTATAAAGGATGAATTGCTTCATCGCCGAGGCCCATTTGAGCAGCGCGAGGAGAGGGCCCGAATACTCGAGGATGCGCCCTTCCTCGATCATGTAGACCTCGATGTGCGTGCTCGAGTGGATGGGCAGCCGATCCGTCTCCACGAGAATGAGGATGAAGAACGCGGCCACCAGGAACACGTGCGCCGGCCCCCAGTACACGGCCGGCTGCTGGACGAGGAGGTGATTGACCACGAAGGGCAGCATCGCCTTCGCAAGCAGTGTGATGCCGACGAAGACGAGGATGAGCGTCGGCTCGGCGAGAATGCCGAGCATGACGGCGCGCGAAGAGCCAATTCCGCCGTAGGCGCTTCCAGAGTCGAGCCCGGCGAGCGTGACCATGAAGGAGCCGAGCGTCAGGATGAAGCCGCCGCCCAGGATGTCGCCCATGTCTGAGAGCGGCAGCGGGAAGTTGGTGAGCACCGGGATCAGGATCGGCACCGTCATCATGCAGGTGAAGGCGACGACCGGGGCGATCCAGTAGATGAAGCTCGCGGTCTCAGGAACGACGAGCTGCTTGTGGAAGAGCTTCCAAAGGTCCCGATAGGGCTGAAATATGCCCGGACCCTGGGCGCGCTGGACGCGCTCCTCCCATTGGACGATTACTCCCTGGAGGAGTGGAGCGAGGACGACGACGGTGAGAACCTGAGCGATCTGCAGCAGAACATCACGGGTCACAGCCGAGCCGCCTTTCGCGACCGGACGGGTGAAGATCGCCCGCGGTTTCGCTCGAGCGTTGTAGGCGGGAGGTGAGAGACCCTCAACTGCCGAGTCTGTGCTCTTGGGGCACGCAGTACTCGGGTTGGGCCTGAGTCAAGCTCGGGTCTACGCACTACCAATCCTCTCGTCAAAATGCTGAGGACATGGTAGGCATCATCAGCCGTTGCCGGCGGTTATAGGAGGAATGCCATCTCCCTGATTCTCAATATACGGGGGGCGCTTCGGTTGGGCAAGCACCAAGGGGCAGGTCCGACCAAGGGGCTGGCCGCTGCCCGGTATGCTTGCGCGCCAGGTCTAGGCGCTCTACGATGCCGCAAGGGGAGATGGCATCCTCCCGATACAAACCGCCTCGCGGCTGATGACGCCTGATCCGCCCCTCGGGTGAGGACAGGTGTCATGTTCAATGAGAGTCAGCGGCGGTATCTCCTGAGCCGGTTGCATAGCGTCGAGGAGACGCTGGGCGAGGCTATTGAGAGGCTCAACCCACCCGAATCGGGGAGGGTCTTTCGCACGGTGTCTGCAGACGCCACCCCGACGCAACGCAAGATCCTCGCCGATTATCTCTCCCAGCTGCGCTTCGCCCTGCGGCGCTTCATGCTGGCGCAGCAGCTTCGGGATGAGCGTCGGCCGCCTGGAGCCCTCTGGTCGCTGCAGACCGCGGTCGTTTTCGCGAAGATCGCGGCCGAAGAGCTGAGGCCCAGGTACTGGCGCGGCTACGGCGAGGTCGACTCGGATTCAGCGGCCGCGGCCGAGCGCATCGCCGCTGAACTGACGACCCTGCTTCATCGAATTCAGGATTATGTCGCGGTTGGAGAGAGCGGGGGAATCGCCGCGCGGCTCGGGGAACTTGCGGGTGTGGGCGACGACGTCCGGCTCCTCAGTGAGCTCGAGCGCATCATCTCCGCTTACGGGCTCACCGAGCTGCGTGCCCCCCTCAAATCGCTGGTCGACCGTGCCGCCTCGCCCCTCTTTGAGATCGCGGTTTTCGGGCGGGTAAGCTCCGGCAAGTCCTCACTCCTCAACTGGTGGCTCGGCCGAGCGCTCCTACCGACCGGGATCACCCCAGTCACCGCCGTGCCGACGCGTATCGTTCATGGGGAGAGCGTCCGCGTTCAAATAGAGCGCGCAGATGGCAGATCGCTCGAGGTGCCGGTCGAGAACATCGGCGACTACGTCAGTGAGCAAGGGAACCCTGGCAACTCGAAGCACGTGCTGAGTGTCCTTCTTGAGGCACCGTCGGGCCAACTCGAGGGTGGGATACGTCTCGTCGATACGCCAGGCCTGGGATCGCTAGCCACGGCCGGCGCCGTGAAGACCCTCGAATACCTGCCGCAATGCGATCTCGGGATTCTCCTGGTCGAGGCAGGTGCGCCGGTCGCGCCCGACGATCTGGATGTTGCTCGTGCGCTCCTGGACGGTGGGAGCGATCTCATCATCGTACTGAGCAAGGCCGATCGGCTCGCCGAAGGTGATCTCGAGCAGGCGCTCGATTACGTGCGAGGTCAGTTCGAAGCGCAGCTTTCGATGCCCATCGCTCTACGGCCCATCAGCACGCTAGCCGGGAACCCGCTTGCCGCGGCTTGGTTCGACGAGATGTTGGCGCCACGCCTCGCCAGCCACACGGAGCGCGCCGCACAAGCTCTGAAGCGCAAGATTGCTGTCCTGCGGGAGTCGGTAGTCGCCATCCTGGATGCGCGACTGCGCACGGCCGACGGTGAGCCGCGCTCGGCGAGCGCATCCGCGACTGAAGACACCGCCGCAAAGCTCCATGAGCGCATTGCCCAGGCACGCTCGGACTTCGAGCATGCGCGCTCGCAGCTCTTGGATCTCAAGCTCGCGCTCGCCCGGTTCGAGCCAGCCTTACTCGAGGCCGCGGCGGAAGAGCTCGCGCGCTGCTGGCTGGAGCCTGTCACCATCGAAGGCTCGATCGTCGAGCGGACGCGAGCCGCGATGGCGCGCCGGGCAGATGAGCCCGGTCACGCGGTCCACCGTATGCTCGAGTCTCTCCGGGACGATCTCATTGCGCTGATCCACGCGGGACGCTCGCAGATTCCGCACGCCGACCCGCGCGACGCGGAGCGCGCCGAGCGGGAGACCGAGCGGGAGCTTGCCCGGCCGCGCGGCCGCCCCATCTTCGACGTCAACGCCGCGCTCGCCGAGCGGCCGAGATTTTCGGCGCCGCGCGCGCTGCCCCCCTGGGCGATCATAGCTCGCCCGCTCGCGCGAGCGCGCTTGCGCGCGGCAGCTTCGATCTCTCTTGCGAGCCAGCTCGCCCTCCACGCCGAAGCGCTCTACCGCTGGGGTGTTGGCTATCTCGATGAGCTCACGCGGCGTTTCGATGCCGCCGTTGCAACTCTCGAGAGCGCGGAGCGCTTCGGTGCCGAGCCGGCTCTCCCGACGGAGCTGGCGCGGACGGCTCAGCGGGACTTGGAGCGCCTGCGCCAATGGCCCGCGGATGCGGCGTGAAGAGCTTTTTAGGTTTGGGCGCTGGAACGAATGGTAGGCACAGGGAGGTGCCCCGCCGCCGCAGGTGGCGGAGGCGGCCGGCAAAAACCGCGCTTTTGCTCGCCGCCACGCTGGGCCGGGCAGGAGCCCGGATCCAGCGTTTCATCCTACTTGCCGAAGACGGCGGCACGCCCGAGCTCCGCCTCGATCTCGAGCAGTCGGTTGTATTTCGCGATGCGCTCGGAGCGGCAGAGTGAGCCGGTCTTGATCTGTCCGCCACCCATTGCGACCGCGAAATCGGCCATGAACGTATCCTCGGTCTCTCCCGAGCGATGCGAGACGACGAACCGCCAGCCTGCCTCGCGGCAGAGCTCGATGGCCTCGACAGTCTCCGTCACCGTCCCGATCTGGTTCAGCTTGATGAGGGCCGCATTGCAGGCATGGTCCGAGATGGCTCGGCGGATGTAGGTCGGATTCGTGCAGAGAATGTCATCGCCGACGATCTGGATGCGGGCGCCGAGCTTCGCTGTGAGCTCAGAAAAACCCTGCCAATCGTCCTCTGCAAGTCCATCCTCGAGCGAGATGATGGGGTACGTGTCGATCCATTTCCGGTACATCTCGATCATCTCCGCGGCGGTCTTCGCGCCCTGACCGCTGCGGGAGAGACGGTATTTGCCCTGCTCGTAGAACGATGTCGCTGCCGGATCGAGCGCGATGGCGATCTGTTCGCGCGGTGTGTATCGGGCGCGCTCGATCGCTGTGAGAATGAGCTGGAGGGCTTCCTCATTGCTGCCCAGTTGGGGCGCAAACCCGCCCTCATCGCCCACCGCGGTGCTGAGCTTGCGCTCGGAGAGCAGCCGCTTCAGCGCTTGAAAGGTCTCAACTCCCCACCTGAGAGCTTCCGCGAAGGTCGGGGCACCGACCGGCACGATCATGAATTCCTGCAGGTCGAGGCTCGAGTCGGCGTGCTTGCCTCCATTGATGACGTTCATCATTGGCATGGGTAGGCGGCCGACGCAGGTACCCCCGAGATATTGATAGAGGGGCAGGCCAAGGGCGCGCGCCGCAGCCCGAGCGACGGCCTGGGAGACACCGAGCATGGCGTTTCCGCCGAGCTTGGCCTTGGTTGCGGTGCCGTCGAGCTCGATCATCAGCCGGTCGATCCGGGATTGCCAGGTGGGCTCCATTCCGATGAGGTGAGGGGCGATGAGGTCATTCACACTTGCGACAGCCTCCAGGACGCCGCGACCGCCGTAGCGCTCATTCGACGTATCACGGAGCTCGAGGGCCTCGTGCTCCCCGGTCGAAGCCCCTGAAGGGACGGAAGAGGTCTCGACAGTGCCGTCTTCCAGGCGCACGAATACCCTCAGCGTCGGCATTCCGCGGGAATCGAGGATTTCAAGGGCGCGGATCGAGTGGATGGATGCAGTCATGTCACTTTCTCATTTGATACTGCGGGGGTGTGTCAATTGCGGCACCAGGATGGCCAGGATCGTGAGCGCCCTGTAGGTAAATTCCAGGTTTGGCAGCGCCATCGGAGCGTGGGCAAAGCCGCCGTTCGCGGTCTGGCAGCTGAGCGTGAGATCCAAGACCTCCGGCTGGTATCGCACGGGAATCTTCAGGATCTCGCAGCAGCGAACGCCCGCGTACGCTACATCGAGGCTCGACATCGCTGAATGCGGTGTCATCAGAAATCCGATTGGCGGCTGCTGGAGCGAGTCGACGAACGCCGCCAACTCCTCGGGCACTCCAAGCCCCAGGAACGCGTTGACACCCAAGGCGAGATACGTATCCCAGAGGTTCCTGCCAACGCCGAAGCCGCCGCGACGCATGAGCTCGGCGATGAATGCGGCCAGTTGCAGGTAGCGATTCGCCGGTCGAGCGGCACGAGGAATCAGCATTGCTGCCAGCCTTTCGCCCCGTGTCGATTCGCCCAGCCCTGTCGAGGTAAACCGCCGCTGCAGCCGGAGTGTCTTGCGCACGCTTTCGAGCCAGCCGCTCGTGTCTACGGAATTCGCCGTTTCAGGCACGACGATCGGAAGATTCAGGATGCCTTGGAAGGTCTCTTCGCCGATCAGAGAGGCGAGCCCCAAGTGATCGAGTGTCAGGGCGCCAAAGTAGAGATACGTGAGACCAAACGTCCGTGCCCGCACAACGAAGTCGGCCGTCCTGCGTGCATTGGGCACCTCCATATGGAAGAGCCGTAATGCGGCGACGGCGTAATAGGTATCCCCGAGGCTCGGCTCTTCCACGCTGCTGTAGCGGTAAAAGCAGAACCCGCCCGAGGGTGACTGGCGGGTGCGAATGTAGGCCGCCGCGCGCGCCACCGCATCGCTGCATCTGGAGATCAGACTCGTCGGAGGAACCGCTGACACGCTACTGGAACCTGCAGAAACCCTTGAGCTGCCGAATGCCCACCCGTGCCCATTGGGCACACGGTAGGAGTCATCAGCCTGAGGCGGTTCCAGGGGGACTCCATCCCCGGTCGCGAATGGCCTTAAAGTAGGGCTGCGCAGCGGATTCGTCAATGCTCTTTCGCGACCCCGCCGAGCCGCCCCGATTCATGGCGCGCGATCGAAGTCACTGACGATCTCGCTTACCTGTGGCGGATCGGAGGCGTCAGGGTTGATCACGCCGAGATGCACGGGCGTATGCACGTAGAAGAGCCGCACCTTCTCTCGATGCAAGAGCTCGAGGAGCTTTCGCGCCTCCTCCTCCGTGACGATGAATTCCACCTCTACGGTCAGGGCCCCGGCAAGCTCGACGAAATGCGCATCGTGCAGCTTGTGGTGCCGGCCGAACCCGGCCATTGCCTTGAAGGCCGAGCCCCCGCGAATGCCGAGCTTGTTGCCCTGCTCGAGCAGCCATTCCCACACGTACTGTCTGTGATGGCGGTGGCCCTCGTGCACATAGAATCGAAGAAAGGTCCCTTGCACTTGTATACCTCCCGATCCCCTAGACAGACGAGTCAGGACACTCGCGCACGGAGGGGGGGTCGGCGGCGTCTGGATTGATTACCGCGAAGCAGGCCGGCGAGTACGCGTAGAAGAGCCGGACCTTTTCCCGATGCAGCAGATCGAGGATCTTTTGCGCCTCCTCATTCGTCACGATGAATTCAATCTCGACTGTGAGGTTGTCCTTGAGCTCGAAGACGCGCGCCTCGTGCAGCACATGATGGCGGCCAAAGCCGGCCATCGCCTTGAAGGCCGACCCCCCGCGGATGCCGAGCTTGTTGCCTTGGATCAGGAGCCACTCCCACACGAGCTGGCCGTGAACACGGTGGTCCTGATGCACGTAGAACCGAAAGAAGGAGCCTTGCACGCCGCACCTCTCATTGCGATTTGGTATCGCATTATCTCTTCGGCGACTCGACGGTCGCTATTCCGGCGGCCGACATGGGACGGGTCCGCAAGATCGGTAGGCATCATCAGCCGAAGGCGGCGGTTCCTGTCGCGGGGAGGCATGCCATCTCCCTGCCCAGCAATATACGGTCCGAAGGCGTGGCCGGCAAGCGCAGGCAGGTTTTCCCCGCGGGCTTGCGGTCATCGACCCGGCCGCCTTAGACTTTCAGGGCCGAGGGGAGATGGCATGCCTCCCGAAACCGCCGTCCGGTTGGCTGATGATGCCTGCGAAGTGTGTTTCAGCTAGACACAGAGGCAGACTCATCCATGCAGCTTCATGCCCCCGAACTCGCTGACGACCTGGAAGGACGGCTTCTGCGCGGCGAGCATCTGACTCTCTTCGGACCCCGCGGCAGCGGTAAGTCGACGCTCTTGACGAAGCTCCACTCGCGCTTCATCGCCGCGGGAATACCATGCGCGTATTCGAGTGCCACCAACTCTCTCGACGATATCACCCGAGCGCTCGAGCGCGCCTATCCCAGAGTCCTGACGGGGAAAATCTCGCGTAGAGCGGCGCGGTCGCGATTGTGGATGGCCGCGGACCAGCGCTTCGGCATTCTGCTGCTCGATCATTTCGCCTCTGTCAGCAATGCCATGGTTTTTCTCCTGAAGAGATTGCATGGCAAGGTTGCGGGCGTGCTGACCGCAGTGGATGTCGACGATCAAAGGGAGCGCTCACGAATCCGGCGTCCTTCGCGGTATGGGGCCATGTCGGTGCGGATGCCGCTCGCCTCGACACGCCAGCTGCGCCGACTTCTGTATGTGCTGACCGGAGGTCTCGCGCTGCCACCACTTGCCTCCGGCACCGAGCGGAAACTGCTGGAATCAGCCCGCGGGCGGCCGGGCTGGATCGTTAAATGCACGGAACTTGCCTGCGAGCGACGCTATTGGTGCGAGCACGGCCTCCTCGTATCTGCTCTATGCGTCGATACGGAAGCCGCTGTGCGCTATCAGGCGCTGGGTATGCTCCGTCCTCCGTCGACTGAGCAAGGCGATAGCCACCTTGATCGCCCGAGCGATCCCAAGCAGGCGGGATCAGTCGCGCCTACATCGATCGCCTCGAAGCACGCGCGGGTGTAGGCCGGAGCGAGTCAATTTCAACTGCCGAGAAAGAGTGCGCCGCGTGCGCGCCGCCGCGAAACGTGCGTACGACGTTCCAACTCGCTGACCGCACCCGCCGCCTTGCGCCGTCAGTCGCGCCGTGCGAATAGCTCCGTCCGACGAGCGTGATGGATTTGTCGGCAAGTGAGGATGGTCCCAACGGAAAGTTGACTACGATCAGACGCTCCCGTAATCTTGCTACATCCGGGGATGGAGTCCCCCCCGAACTGCCCTCAAAGCTGATGACTCCTGCCGTGTGCGTTATAGCGCGCTAGGCGGGCTGTTCCCGCCGCGCGACGAGTATGCGACAGTTCGGAGAACATCGGCTGCTTTTCTGGGCAAAATTCGCCCATAGTCCTCATCGGTACGCGCGATCGCGTCTGCTGTTGCGGTTGCACGCTACAGGCCTCCGTGTTCCCAACGTCCGCTGCCCCGCGGATTCTGACGCCACGCTGCAACGGCGGGTGTCGCGAAGGACGAATGTTCCGCCGAACGGAACGGCAATCATGAGTATCGATCGAGTCCAAACTTTTTGAGGGGCGCCTCTATCATGAACAACAAATCGGTTTCAACTGCGACTATCGGCTTTATGTGTTTAGCATTGGCCGGCTGGATGGTCTCCATGCCGACGGCTGGCTGGTTCGGCCAGGTTTACCCCCATGGCGTTGCCATCACGGCGGCTCTGGCCATTCTCCTGACAATCATGGGAATTCTCACCTTCGTGCATGGCCGTACTCTGGATTGCATCATCTTCTTCGGCGGCGCCGGGCTCTTTTGGAGCGGCCATCTTTACGGGATGGCGGTTGAGCCAGGCACAGCAGAGCCGGGTAGCTATGGCGGGTGGTATTTTTTCGTATGGGCACTCTTCTTCGCCTGGGTATGGCTGGGGTCATTCAAGGCGGAGTTACAACGGATGCTGTTCCTGCTCGGCCTCTGGCTGACCTTGCTCGCGCTCGCGATTGGTGAGTGGGCCGGGATCCACGGGTTCACCCTCGCGGGTGGTTACCTCGGGCTCATTACTTCGATCCTCGCCGCCATCACCTCGGCGATCGAGATCATAGGCTATGGAAGGAAGGAGTATCCCAATGAGGACAGCCGGACGGAAAGTCGTGTCCGGACGGCAGCGGCGCAGTAACACCAGGCGTACGACTCGAGGCATGGAATGGCCGATCGTCTCGAGGAGCTCTTGCGAATCCCACGCCATACCCCCTCCCATCCTGGCGAGCCGGCGTGGCGCAGGAGCTCCTCGGTCTGGAGGTAGCCGTACGTTCCAGGGTCGCAATGCATGTCTCAGCTCCTCACATACAACTCACGAGCGCCGGTCAGGAAGGCCAGCGCTCGGCGCGAGGCCCGCTCCTCTTCATCGGTGAGTAGGGCGCGACGAATCCCGTCCAGCTTGAGTACGTAGCGCTGCATGTCCTCGGCAAGCCGCTCGGCGGCAGCCCCTTCCCGGCGCAGCAGCGCGCCGAGGAGATCGCGGAGTGCAGCGGGCACCCCGGCGGCGGAAGGGATGTTCAGGGCATGAGAGGTGAGCCACCGCAGGTGCGGCAGGCACACGGTTGGCAGTGCTGCAACGTCAGGCCCCTCTGTCAGGAGCCGGTCGGCTACCCGGAGCTCGACATCTCGCTGGAGGGAACAGAGCTCACAGCTCGGTATGAACAAGGGGTGCTCGGTGACGCCGCTTGAAGGTCCATAACCGGCACCCTCGGCCGCGGCCGCCGCGAGCGCGCCGGCGACCCGATTCATGAGCGGTGTCAACGCCAGACAGATGTCCCTGTCGGCAGCCATCGAGGCATAGAACCG
>Ga0335072_10013166_pt1 | contig 11791 bp, 12 predicted proteins | sample Lox_Sample_21_FD_206725 | JGI IMG/M metagenome (GOLD analysis project Ga0335072, IMG submission 206725) | Soil microbial communities from Loxahatchee National Wildlife Refuge, Florida, United States - Lox_Sample_2.1 | ecosystem: Environmental > Terrestrial > Soil > Wetlands | place: USA...
GCCGGAGCCGGAAAGTCCGGCTCAAAACCATGCTCGATCATCGAGCGTCGCGCTGCTGCTTTCAGGTCGAAATGAACCTGGTGATTCATCGTTTTCCTCATTCACGCGAAGGCCAAGCCTATCATGCCGAAGGCCTTACCGCTGAACGTCGCAATGACTCCGATATCACCCTCCCGGTTTCTGAGTACACTGCATCCAACGCTGCAGCCATCCCCGCCCTCTAAGGCACGACATGCCTCTGCGTAACCTCAAAATCGATCCGGCGCCCAAAGACGATCCCCAGCAGTCGAAACAGCGCGATCTCGACCGTCCCACTGCTGTGGAGATCTACGAACAGGTCTCCCGGAACGCGCGTCGCGAGCTGCAGCGCCCCGCGAAGGCTCTCGCTGTTTCCGGCATCGTCGGCGGGCTCACCATGGGCCTTACCGGCCTCAGCGTCTCCGTCATCGGTGCTCTCCTCGGCCCGACTCCCTGGGCCCAGTTTGTTGCCCTGCTCTTCTACCCCATGGGATTCATGGCCGTCATCCTCGGCCGCGGCCAGCTCTTCACAGAAAATACCCTTTACCCGGTCGCCCTCATTCTCGCGGAGCGTCGCTACTTCCTGAGCACCGCTCGTCTCTGGGCCATTGTCTTCCCTTCAAACGTGGCAGGTGCATTCCTCTTCGCCCTTCTTGCCGCACGCACCAAAGCGCTCCAGCCCGCGATCCTCAATACCCTCGTGCAACTCGGAACCAGTGCCGCCGCGCCCGCCCCACGAGCGATTTTCTGGAGCGCCGTAGTCGGCGGATGGATGATTGCTATGGTCGCCTGGCTCGTCAGCGGCAGTCACTCCATCACCGGTTCCGTCGCCGTCATCTGGGCGCTGACTTTCATTGTGGGCCTCGGTCATTTTGCTCATTGCATCGCCACCAGTGGAGAGATCTTCGCCGCTGTCCTCGCCCACCATGTTTCCGTCGGCGCATATTGCCGATGGCTCCTCTTCGCAAGCCTCGGCAATATTTCCGGCGGCGTGATTCTCGTCACCCTTCTTGAGTATGGCCAGGTCAAGCTGGACTGATACCGGCTCTCTCCTCTCTGACGAATTGCGCGGCAAATTTTGCGCTAGATGACGAGATCCGAAGCCGGCCGGCTGCGGCTCCGGCGCCTTCCCGCATCCCACCAGAGAGGAGGAAAACAGCTCAATGATGCTTTTTTTTGAGCGGAACTGGCACGGCCTGCTCTGGTCCGGCATTTTTCTTGCGATCGCAATCTTCTCCGCACTGGCACTGCGCGCCATTATCTTTTGGCTGTTGCGTCGCTTCACGCGGCGTCACGGTCATTTGATCGGCCATTCACTCGTCCAGCATGGCGAAGGCCCCACGCACTGGATCTTTCCCCTGCTCGCCGTCCTCTGCGTTCTCCCCGGGTTGCCGCTTCCGCACCTTCTGATGGTCGCGCTCGAGCATGTTGTCGGTATCGGCCTGATTGCTGCCATCGCATGGCTCGTCATCCTCCTGGTCGACGTAACTGCCGATATCCTCGCCGGCCGTTATCGCGTCGATGTAGCGGATAACCTTACCGCGCGCCGCATTCGGACGCAGTTCCAGATGCTGCACCGGATTGTCGTCGTCCTCATCATCCTCGTCGCTCTTGCCGTCAGCCTCATGACCTTCCGCGAGATCCAGAGGTTCGGCGACAGCCTGCTCGCCTCCGCGGGACTGGCCAGTCTGGTAGTCGGCCTCGCCATGAAGGGCACGCTTTCCAATCTCGTGGCCGGAGTGCAGATCGCCTTCACGCAGCCCTTTCGGATCGAAGACGCAGTTGTGATCGACGGCAACTGGGGCTGGATCGAAGAGATCGGCACCATGTATGTCACGGTGCGCATCTGGGATCTCACCCGCCTTGTTCTGCCCCTCTCCTGGTTCCTCGATAACCCCTTCCAGAACTGGACTCGCACCAGCGCGGAGTTGCTCGCCCACTGCTACATCTATGTCGACTACAACGTCCCCGTCGAGCCGCTTCGCGATGAGCTCCGACGCATCTGTGAATCCACCAACCTCTGGTTGGGCAAGGTCTGCGTCCTTCAAGTCTCCGATCTCTTCCAGAACGTAATGCAATTGCGCGCTCTGATGGACGCTCGCAATTCCGGGGATGCCTGGGACATCCGCTGTCTCGTCCGCGAAAAGATGATGGAGTTTGTCCAGAAGAACTACCCTGGCAGCCTGCCTCGCTACCGCGGGGAATTTGAAACCACAGGCCCGAAACTGGCAGCTGCAAACGAACGCCACGGTCACAACCGGAGCGCTCTGCCGGACGAACCCTCAGAAGGAGCCCTGCAGCAGCCACCCCAAAACCTGCGGCGCAGCGCATAATGAATACCTCGTCCTGCATGAGAAGATGGTCTCTTCCCTTCCGGAGCCGCCACTGCAGAAGATGACAACGACAGAAAGCGTGCTCGTGTGGTTCCGTCAGGATCTGCGCCTGGCCGACAATCCTGCGCTGCACGCCGCGGTGCGCTCCGGCCTCCCTGTAGTCCCGGTCTTCATCTGGGCCCCGGAAGAAGATCCGCCTTCACCCGGAGCCGCGTCTCAATGGTGGCTCCATCAGTCTCTGCTCCGTCTCGACGAATCGCTGCACACCAAAGGCTCTCGCCTCATCATCCGCCGCGGCCCGTCGGCAGAAAGCCTCCTCGATCTGGCGACCCGCTACAACGTTCATCGGGTCTTGTATAGCCGCGTCAATGAACCCGCTGCGCTGAAGCACGAGCCACTCCTTCGGAAAAAACTCGAGCCCAGCGGTATCGCACTGGAAAGCTTCAACAGCAGTCTCCTCTTCGAACCGGGGTCCATCCGCACCACATCCGGGAGTTTTTTCCAGGTCTTCACACCCTTCTGGAATGCGCTTTGGAACCAGCGCGGCGAATTGCGCTCCCCGGTCAAAGCACCGGCTGCCATTCCCGCGCCGGCGCGCTGGCCCCAGTCCCTCACTGTTTCGGACCTCCAGCTCGAACCGAAAATCGACTGGGCTGCCGGCATACGTGCCGTCTGGACGCCCGGCGAGGAATCCGCTCAGGTTGCACTTCGCTCCTTCGCTCGCACACCTGTTGAGAACTATGCCGCCGACCGCGATCGCACCGACCACGATGGAACCTCCCGCCTCTCCCCTCACCTCCATTTCGGAGAAGTCAGCCCGATCCAGATCTGGCATGCAGCTTCCGCAAAACCTCATTCTGAGAGCTATCTGCGGCAGCTTGCCTGGCGGGAGTTCGCCTACCACCTCCTGTCCGAACACCCGCACACGCTGAGCGAACCTTTTAACCCGCAGTTCCGCCATTTCCCGTGGCGATCCAACGCGCGCCGTCTCAAAGCCTGGCAACAGGGCCGCACGGGTTATCCCTTCGTCGATGCCGCGATGCGTCAGCTTTGGACCACCGGATGGATGCACAACCGCGCCCGTCTCGTCGTCGCCTCATTCCTTGTCAAGCACCTGTTGATCCCATGGCAGCAGGGCGCCGCCTGGTTCCTGGATACGCTCGTGGACGCTGACCTCGCGAACAACACCATGGGCTGGCAGTGGGTCGCCGGCTGCGGCGTCGATGCCGCACCGTATTTCCGTATCTTCAATCCCATCGTGCAGGGCGAAAAGTTCGATCCCGATGGCCAATACGTGCGCCGCTGGATTCCGGAACTACGCGACGTACCGACGGAATGGATTCACCAGCCCTGGGCTGCCCCGCCGCTCATCCTGAGCGCCGCAGGCATCACCCTGGGAAGGAATTATCCCCTTCCGCTCGTCGATCACGCGGAGGCCCGTGCAGCCGCGCTGTCCGCCCTCGAAGAGATGAAATCGAAGCAGCAGCCTCGCAGCGTCAGACCGTAAATTCGCTCGGTCTCTTCATCAGTTGGGGCCGTTTGTCCTTCATCCGCTCGATCACGAATTTCGGAACCAGCCCCTCCACCGATCCGCCCAGCCGAAACACTTCCTTCACCAGCCGCGAGCTCACGAAAGAGTACTTCGCATCCGGCATCAGAAAGATCGTTTCCACTTCCGGCGACAGTCGGCGATTCATCAGCGCCATCTGAAACTCATATTCGTAATCGCTGATCGCGCGAATGCCGCGCACCACAGCGTGGGCCCGCTGTTCCCGTGCAAAATCGACGAGCAGCCCATCGAAGGTCGACACTGAAACATTGCTGAATGCGGCCGTTCCCTCCGACAGCATCGCCACGCGCTCTTCCACAGTAAAAAGCGGGTTCTTCGCCGAATTGCGCAGAATCGCGACGACAAGATGATCGAAAATATTCGCCGCGCGGGCGATCAGATCCAGATGACCGTTCGTCACCGGATCGAAACTGCCAGGATAAATTGCCTTAACCGTGTTCACGCCTGATGCATTCTATCCGGTTTCCTGTGATGGTACCGCTCGGGCGTGGTACCGGTCTCGGTATCTCCGCCGGATCGCCCCAGGGCGTTTCCACGTGCTGTCACCCTGCGCGTCTTTCCCGGCCTCCTGGGTTCTCCGCAGGTAAGTTGCCTTCCCGGCCTGGACCGCGAGTCGCCGGGCCAGTCGACTCCCGAACAATCAGCCGCGGCTCCATCACGATTTCCGCCGGCCATTCCTGCTCCGGCGATTCGATCCGCGCCAGCAGCACCTCAGCAGCCTTCGCGCCCATTTCGCCCAGCGGCTGCTTCACCGTTGTCAGGGCCGGCTCGTAATACGCCGCCGCGAGGATGTCATCGAATCCAACCACCGAGATATCTCGCGGACTGTGCAGCCCCGCGTCCCGAATCGCCCGAACAGCACCGATAGCCGCTATATCGTTAAAACAAAAAGCCGCCGTGAAATCCCGCGTCTTCTCCAACAGTTCCTTCATCTGCCGGTATCCTGCCTCAGGCGACTGGCTTACAGCCTCCATCTCGAGACACAACTCGGGAGCTGCCCTGATGCCCAAATCCTTACAGGCTTTCAGGATGCTGTCCCATCGATACTGGGCATCCGTGATACCCGGCGGTCCCTTCATCAGGGCGATGCGCATGTGCCCCAGATCGCGCAGGTGCGACAATGCAAGGTGCGCCGCACGGTCGTGATCCAGGACCACATTCACCACGCCGGAAGCCTTATTGTGCGACGAGATCGCTACTGCCGGAATCGGCAGTTCGATTTCTGCATCGGTATCGAGCAGCAATAGTCCATCAATGGACCGGTTCATCAGCCGCAGACTGCACTCTTTCGCCACCTCCGGACGCCGATAGTGGCTCGCTGTAACGAAGAAGTACTGCGACTGCAGCAGATGCTTCTCGATCGCGTTCATCACCTCGGGGAAGTACCCGTCGCTCACATCGGGCACAATCACCCCAACCGACATACTGCGGCTGTTCCGCAAAGACCGTGCGAAATAATTCGGCCGATAATGAAAGCGTCGCGCTGCCTCCAGCACACGTTCCCGCGTGTGTTGCGGAATCGAGCGGCCCGCCGGTGAGTTATTTAAAACGAGGGAAACCGTGGTCTGCGAAAGCTGAAGATAGGCCGCGAGTTGCTTCAGGTTCAGGGGCCGCTTTTCGGTCGCCGTCTCCGGCTTGGTCTGGCTCATTGTGCTTCAGGTTTCGCTAGGGGAACAATATCAGATTCAGGATCGCTCAGGCCTCTTCCCAGCCTCCCAGGACCTCTCCCAGGGCTCCGCATATCTCTCCCACCGTCGCATACGCCCGTACGCAATCCAGAATCACCGGCATCGTATTTGCTGTTGCCAAACCGTCGTGCGCAGACTGTGGCTGCTCTTCTGCGCTCCTTCGCAGTGCGTCCAGGCAGCGCTGCACGGCCTCGTTCGACCTCGTCGCTCGCAAGTCCTGAAGCTTCTTTGCCTGTCCATCGCGGACGCTTTCATCGATATAGAGCGTCCGCGGCGGCGGCTCGTCGATCGCATACCGATTTACGCCCACAATAATCTTCTCGCCCGCCTCAACAGCCCGCTGATACGCATAGCTCGCTTCCGCAATTTCCTTCTGCGGATAGCCGGCTTCAATCGCCTTCACCATTCCGCCCAGCGCGTCCAGCTTGGCAAAAATCCGAAACGCTCCCTCCTCCATATCCAGTGTGAGCTTTTCCAGAAAGTAAGAGCCGCCCAGCGGATCCGCGATCTCCGCCACACCCGACTCATAAGCCAGGATTTGCTGCGTCCGCAAAGCAATCCGCGCCGCGTCTTCTGTGGGTAACGCCAGTGCCTCGTCAAAGCCGTCGGTGTGCAGTGACTGCGTTCCACCCAGCACGCCCGCCAGCGCCTGCAGCGCGACCCGCGCAATGTTATTCATCGGCTGCTGCGCCGTCAGCGAAACACCCGCCGTCTGCGTATGAAATCGCATCCACTGCGACCGCGGATTCTTCGCGCCAAAACGCTCCGTCATCACGCGGTACCAAACCTTGCGCGCCGCCCGGTATTTCGCAATCTCTTCGAAGAAATCGTTGTGCGCGTTGAAAAAGAAGCTCAGCCGCGGAGCAAAATCGTCCACCGCCAGACCGCGCCGCAGCGCCCATTCCACATACTCAATGCCGTCGTACAGCGTGAACGCCAACTCCTGCAGCGCCGTCGATCCCGCCTCGCGAATGTGATATCCCGAGATCGAAATCGGATTGAACTTCGGCGTAAAGCGCGCCCCGAACTCCAGCGTATCGACCACCAGCCGCATCGATGGCGCCGGGGGATACAGATACTCCTTCTGGGCAATGTATTCCTTCAGGATGTCGTTCTGCAGCGTCCCGGAAACCTGCTTCCAGTCCACGCCCTGCTTCTCCGCCACTACCAGATACATCGCCCACAGCACGCTGGCCGGCGAATTAATCGTCATTGAAACCGTGGTGCTGTCCAGCCGAATCCCCGAGAACAGCGTCTCCATGTCCGCGAGCGAGTCGATCGCCACCCCGCATTTGCCCACCTCGCCTTCGCTCTTCGGATCATCCGAGTCGCACCCCATCAGCGTCGGCAGATCGAATGCCACCGAAAGCCCGTTCGCCCCGCCCTCCAGCAAATACTTGTAGCGAAGATTGGTGTCTTCCGGAGAAGCGAATCCGGAGAACTGCCGCATCGTCCATAGCCGTCCCCGATACCCCGTCGGATGAATCCCGCGCGTATACGGCGCCTCACCGGGAGCGCCCGTCCCTGTCTGCTGCGCTTCCCGGTCCTCCGGTAAATCGGCCGGCGTATAAAGCCGCTGCACAGGAACACCGGAAATCGTCGTGAACCGCGCCTTCCCCTCCTCGTCGCGATTCACCCCGCTCGCCGTGCCCACCGCATGCTCAGGGTTTTTCTCGAGCGCAGGCCGCAGCGTTTTTTTCGTCCAACGCAGCTCCGCCACAGTGGGATGCCGTCCCTCCGTCACTTCGCCGGTCAGCGAGTCCGGTTGCTCGGTCTTCTTATCGGCCATGGCCACAGCCCCTGCAGAACGCTTCAGCATAGGAGACCGGAGCGTTCACGGCAAGCCGAATCGGCCCGTCCCAGGCACACATCACGTCGTTCTCCCGTCGCGCTCCCATGCCTTCGCATATTTCCAGCTCACGTAGGCCGAATGATAAAGGTGCAGCAACAGCCCTTCGCGTCCATCCAGAAATCCAAGCCGGAAAAAGTAGTTGTATGCGAACGTCGCCACCGGAACCACGGCCACGTTCCAGACGAACGCCGGCCAGCCACGGCTTGTCTTTCTTCGCTCCAACGCCTGACCCGCACCGAGCGAACTGTAGCGGTTCATGTGCTCGATATAACCGTCCAGAGTGGGATAAGCATGATGCAGCAGGCTTCCCCGCATCCGGCCTGCAGGTCCCGTGGTCCGAATCGTCTCGTGAACAATGCGCTCCTCGAACAACCCAGTGCCCCTGCGCAACAGCCGCAGCTTCGCGTCGGGGAAGTATCCCCCATGCCGAACCCATCGGCTCAGAAAGAAGTTCCTCCGGGGCAAAAAATACGCACCCTGCTCGGACCTGCCTGCCAGCATTTGCCGAATTTCTCCCGCTAGTTCCGCGCTCACTTCCTCATCGGCGTCCAGCGCCAGCAGCCAGTCCGAGGTGCACTTCTCAATCGCGGAATTTTTCTGCGCGCCAAAACCCTTCCAAGACTCCACGAAGACCTTCGCGCCATATTCCTGGGCGATCTCAGCCGTGCGGTCCGTCGAACCGCAGTCAACAATCACGATCTCGTCCGCCCATCGCACGCTTTCCAGAGTGCGCGCCAGATTAGCTTCCTCATTTTTGGTAATGATCGCGACCGAGAGGGTGAGCACCATGCGTCCAGGCGGCCGAGCAACTTAAAGAGCTCAACCACGCCATGGCGGAAGTGTAACAAGCCGCTTTTCGAATTGAGCTGCGACGATGGAAAGAATCCCCCAAAAATGCCCGAGAAAATTCGCTCCTCGCGCTCGCGGCAGGTAAGCGCTCAGTCCAGCCCCGTAGCGCGCGGCCCGCTCTTATGAACCTCGCTCGGGTTATGCTTCATACGCTCGCGAGCAGAAGGCTGCTGTCCCATGCTTCCCATCGAGCGAAACAGCCAGAAAATGCCCACCAAAACCAGCAGAGCAACGATTCCCGTGATGGCAGCCATGAGGAGCCTCCTGTTCTTTAGGAGGCGCATGGATGGTCATTGGTTTTCTTCGAGACCCGGTGTGGCTCCGGATCGGCACCCCCGGTCCGCTCCCCTGCGAAGTCAACAATAAAGGGCAGCAGACCATCCCGCTCCCCTTTACCAGCTGCTGATTGCGTGAAGCGCCTACTGCGGCGCACTCTCCAGCGGCTCCAACTCCCTGCCGTCCCGCTTATACACCACGCCCGCCTTCATCACGAAGTTCACCTTGCTCATCAGGCTGATGTCATCCAGAGGATTCCCCGGCACCGCCACAAGGTCCGCGTATTTGCCGGGACTCACCGTACCCAGCTCATCCTGATGCCCCAGCAGCTCTGCCGCATTGATCGTCGCCATCTGCAGCGTATACGCCGGCGGCAATCCGGCTTTCACCAGGTAGATGAAGTCCTCCCAGTTCTGCCCATGCGGATAGACGCCCGCATCCGTTCCATACGCAAACTTCACGCCGCCCTTGTACGCGCGGGTCACCGTCTTCATAATTTGCGGACCCACCTCCAGAGCCTTCGCAGCCACCGTCGGCGGATACAAACCCTTCTTCGCCTGCTCAGCCACATACTGCCCCGTGTACACGGTCGGACAATAGAACGTCCCATGCTCCTTCATCAGCTGGATATCCTGATCGTCCATGAACGTCCCATGCTCGACGGAATCCACGCCCGCGATCACCGACCTCCGGATCGCCTCGGCACCGTGCGCGTGCACCGCAACCTTCATGCCATAGTCATGCGCCGTATCCACCAGCGCCTTGATCTCCGCCTCGCTCATCTGCGGCCCGGAGCCATTCGTCCCCAGATCCATCACGCCGCCCGAAGGCATCGCCTTAATCAGGTCCGCGCCGTTCTTGTAGTGCAGCCGCACCACCTTCATCGCCTCATCCGGTCCGTTAAAGATCGACTGCAGCGGTCCCGGATCGCCCTGCAGGTCCATGCTCAGGCCGTTCGTGCGATCGGCATGTCCACCGGTCGTGCTGATCGCCGGACCCGCCGTAAAAATGCGAGGTCCGATGACATACCCGGCAGCAATCTCGTTGCGCAGCGCCACCGTGTCGTAATCGCTGTCCCCCACATTGCGTACTGTCGTGAAACCCGCCATCAGTGTGCGCCGTGCATACAGCGTCGATCGCAGCACGCCGTCGGCAAAATTCAGGTGAGCCGCTTCCATATAGGAGTTCTTGCCAAACTCCATGTCCAGGTGCACGTGATCGTCAATCAGCCCCGGCAGGCACGTCGCACCCGTCAGGTCGATCACCGTGGCGCCGTCGGCGCTTTGAACGCCCGGCTCAATCCTCTCGAATTTATTTCCCGCGATGAAAACCGTGGTCGGCCCCAGCATTTTCCCGGCGGCGCTGTCGAAGAGGTTCGGGCAATGAACCACGGTTTCCGAAGCCTGTGTGGCCTGCGCGAAAGCCGCAGGCACGGAAAGACACACTACCGCCGCAAACGCTCCGGCGACCGGTCGAAGCAGTCTCATGCAATACCTCTCCTACGGTGTACTTTTCAGCAACGTCGGGGAAACGCGGAAGCAGTGATGGACATACTACAACGTCTAAAAAGGGAGTATACGACCTTGCTCGTGTCCAAAATAGCAAGTACAAGAATTCGAAGCACTTCACCAGACACGAACGAGCGGTGCTGTCCGTTTATTGCGTGTCCACTAATTCTCCTCATCTTCCGGGTTGGTGAACATTTTGGTCGTTCTGTTGAATACCATCTGCCTGCGCTGAACAGATGCCGGAACTGACGGCCATTTACCGTTCCAGCGTGAGGATCCACCTTTCGATGGAGACTGATCTCCGTCTTTCCACGGTGGCGAGCTCTCCGGTTCCGCTGCTACTTTAAGTTTTCTTGTCGGTGAGGGAGCCGGATGCTCCGCTGCCGAAGTATCCCGCCGGCAAGTTTCAGGCTCAACCCCAGATGAAAGGACCACCACCTCTATGCCTCACATCGCTCTTCCCGAAGGGCTGCCCGGCATTCGCGGCGCCATGGCATTCCGTCCTGAAACCGCAAGACCGCTGAACGAACTGGTCGAGGTGCTGCTCTTTGGGCCGCACACTCTGACGCGAGGTGAGCGGGAACTGATCGCCACCTATGTCTCGTATCTGAACGACTGCCACTTCTGCCAGAGCATCCACGGCGCGATTGCCGCGGCCCATCTGGGCGGGGATGAGGACCTGGTGAAGCGCGTCAAGGCCGACTTCCGGCATGCGGCCATCTCGGAGAAGCTCAAGGTGCTGCTGGTGATTGCTGGCAAGGTCCACCGCGGTGGGAAGAACGTCACCGCGGCCGATGTGGAGCACGCCCGCAGCCTGGGTGCTACCGATATGGAGATCCATGACACAGTTCTGATCGCCGCGGCCTTCTGCATGTACAACCGCTACGTGGACGGGCTGGGAACCATCCAGCCGCAGGACGAGGCGATGTACCGTGAGCGCGGCAAAATGGTGGCGCGCCGTGGGTACGTTGACGGAAGCAAAGACTATCTGCCGGCGGAAGCCGCTGCTCACTGAGGAGAATCGATGCCGCACATTGCACTGCCTGAAGGACTGCCGGGGATCAGCGCGGGGTTCGCTTTCCGCCCCGAGACTGCGAAGCCGATGCGCGATCTCGCGCACACTCTGCTGCACGAGCCGAACAGTCTGACGGCAGGTGAGCGAGAGCTGATCGCGGCTTATGTGTCTTCGCAAAACGACTGTTTCTTCTGCCAAGCGAGCCATGGAGCTGCCGCAGCCTGTCATGTTGGCAGCGCCGAGATCGTGCAACAGGTGAAGACCGATTTCCAGTCTGCTCCGATTGCGCCGAAGCTGAAGGCGCTGCTGGTTATCGCAGGCAAGGTCCAGCAGGATGGCAAACGCGTCTCCGCCGACGATATCGCGCACGCAAAGGCGCAGGGGGCCACAGACATTGAAATCCACGACACGGTCCTGATTGCCGCGGCGTTCTGCATGTACAACCGTTATGTTGATGGTCTTGGCACCTGGCAGCCACGCGACGACTCGATGTATATGGAGATGGGAAAACAGCTCGCCGAACACGGCTATCGAAAATCTTCACGCTGATCAGAGGAAGATCGAAAACCCGCGTGCGAACAGAGCTTTGCTGCGCCGGTTTTTCTTTGTCATCGATCCTTAGGTGGAGTTCGATTCCCATCGGTTGGCCGAAGACAGCTTTGCCAGTGCGAAGTTACTGTTG